>Ga0123356_10001155_pt1 | contig 29193 bp, 25 predicted proteins | sample TergutEmb28metaG_2_FD_92546 | JGI IMG/M metagenome (GOLD analysis project Ga0123356, IMG submission 92546) | Embiratermes neotenicus P3 segment gut microbial communities from Petit-Saut dam, French Guiana - Emb289 P3 | ecosystem: Host-associated > Arthropoda: Insects > Digestive system > Gut ...
CTCGCTTGAAGGAGCCGACGAAGGGCTTATGGGCGCCTTGACAAGCCTCGGCTTCATGATTTCCCTTTTTTTTATTATATTGATTCAAGGGCGAGCACAGAAAAGTACAGTAATAATTGCCGCGCTCGCAGCGCAGGCGGTTTTGCTGATTATATGCGGTTTCTCTCCCACATTTTCCTTATTCCTTGCAGGGTGTGTTTTTCTCGGGTTCAGCGGTGGTTTTATTGATGCTTTTTCCAACTCCGCAGTTGTGGATGTACGCAAAAACGACAGTGCCAGGTATCTGGGATATCTTCATGGCTTATTTGGAGTCGGCAGTTTACTTGCACCACTTGCGTTTATATGGGCACAACGCTACATCGACTGGCGCGGCGCACATTATGCTCTGGCTATCGCTTCTTTTATCATAATGTTTTTCGCATTCTTGTTAACAAGAGGATTGAGCAATAAAAGCAGTAACGCCATCGCGCGCGAACATTTGTTCACTAAGGCCGATTTGTATGCTTATCTGCGCGTAAAACGCAATGTAATGCTCGCGCTTGCCGGCTTCTTCACTATGTTTGCTATATGCAGCGTTATGGCCTGGATTGTTAGATACATGACCCTCCGTTATGATGCAGCCGGGATCGGAGTGTTGTCTATCTCTGTTTATTGGGTGTGTTCAACTGTTAATAGATTCTTTCTTGCTCAAATCATCAAGCGTGCACCAATGAAGTTTTTTGCTCTTGGCGCAATTATCAGTGGAGTTTCTATAGTTATTGGAATCTTTTCCGGCAGCCCCGTCGTACTTTGCGTAATGATGGGTGTGTTTGGCTTCTGCAGCGGGCACTTTATACCTGTGTTGATCAGCGAATGTGCCTCAGGCTACGAAGGGCAGACAACCTTTACAACATCGTTTATTATGTTTGTTATGTGCATAGCCCGAGTTATCTCACCCATCATCATCGCCTATGCCAGTACACAGATATCCTTAACTGTCGGAATGATGCTTCCGGTTGTTGCGGCATTAGCCACTACAGTATGCGGGTGGTATGCCGCAAGAGAGTAGCATGTAGTCAACAAAAAGGCGCACATTATATTGTGCGCCTTTTTAGAGAAGTCAGAAGCTACTAACCTTACCTGTTTCCATAAGTAAAAACAGTCTCGAACATTGCGTCGACATTCTCGGGTTTGGCATTGTCTATCATCGTTCCCGAATCTAAGATATATCCGCCTCCCGGTGCGCAAGTGTCGATAAGTTTCTTGCAATAATCCACAACTTCTTCTTTTTTACCGTAGGCGAGCATAACCGCGGGCACATCACCCGCTATACATGAATGACCACCAAGTACTTTTTTTGCTTCGGTCATGTTCGTATGCTCAAAGTTGTAGATCACCTTGCCAGCCGGAACCTCTTTAAGAAACTCCAGCCGCGAATTGTATGCCCCCTCAACATAAATAACGGGCGTAAGGCCGGCTTCAGCGACTTCTGTGATATACCTTCGAAGCGACGGCCAATAGAATTTAGCGAACTGCTCATTTGACATCATTGAATCCAGACCTTTGTGCAACCAGTACCATACATAAGGAACCGCTTTGCCTTGATTCGCCGCAATAGTGTCTTTGATTGCAAATTCTGTCACCACATCAATTAATTGCAAAAGTTCATCCGGATAGTTGATGATGTCTGTCAGGACACCGTATGTCCCGCGTAGTGTGTCTCCGATCATGTCGAACGGAGCGTACGCAAAGCCGGCATAGAGCGGCGGCATGCCATATTTTTCTTTCATATGTGCCTGATACTCACCAAGGAATATGAACCAATCCATCAGCATTTGCCCTGACTTTGCGAGCGTTTCAAATGTTTGGATAACCTCGGGATCGGAAAATGCCGCAAATGACCCCATGTGACCAAACCACATAGTATTTCGAAAATCGACCTTTGCCAGTCCGCTCAGGTTACTGAAGCTCCGGGGAAGCCACTTGTTCATCATAAACTTGGTGATATCGTGTATCGCCTCTTTATATTCGTCTTCTTTCATGTACTCGTCTTCAATATACTGGTACATAACATTGGGATCGTTGACGCCATTTCCCGGCCACTTGAACCATGTAAGTCCGGAGCATTCCATATAATTTGCAGGGAAAAATAGAATCGGATCCCAACCCATATCCGGTTTATAATGGTCGTAGAAAATGTCGTAAACATCTGCAGCTTTACGATAATCGTACATCAAATCCTGTATGGTCCATTTTTTTGCGTATAATACGGGGAATGCCTGAAACACAGGCACGATAGGGACACGATCCGGTTCTTTAAGCTCGACGGTATCACTGACGCGCTTTAGTCTGGCATCGTACAGTTCCTGCATAGATGACATTATTATCTCTCTCCTTTTCTATATTGTTATGTGGTTTAAAAGCGATGTTTACGCATTTGTCAGTCCGGCAGACCCTCTTTGAATTTTTTACTTTCTTCTACCGCCAGTTCGTCACATCTGTTGTTATACTCGTTATCAGCATGACCTTTTATCCATTCAAATGTCACATTATGGGTCTCAAGGAGCGGCACCAGTTTTACCCATAGATCGGGGTTTTTCACCTCACCACCTTTTCGCTTCCAGCCTTTTTTTTGCCAGGAGTCCAGCCACCCGAGGTTTACAGCGTTTGCAACATATTGCGAATCTGTATGTAGTTTTACCTCGCATGGTTCACGTAATGCTTCAAGAGCTGATATTACCGACGTAAGCTCCATGCGGTTGTTGGTAGTACTGAACTCGCCGCCGCTGATTTCCTTTTTTTTTCTCCCGTACAAGAGAATCGCACCCCAGCCGCCCGGCCCCGGATTCCCGCTACATGCGCCATCTGTATATATCTGTACTTTTTTCATTACTCTTCTGCTTCTGCGGTTTTTTCCACAATATCATCCGCGACTTCTTCGTAGTCGTCTTCTTTTTCTGTGCGCGCTATCGAGATAACTTTTGTTTCAGTGCCGGTGCGCATAAGGCGTACCCCCTGAGTTGCTCGTCCTATTATACTTATATCTGCTGCCGCCATTCGTATGATCGTTCCGTCATCGGAGATAATCATAACATCGTCATTTTCATCCACGACCTTAACATCGGCAACTCTGCCGGTTTTCTCTGTTATTATTTGATTTTTCTTCCCGTAACCGCCGCGGTTCTGGGTTTCGCCCTCCTCGCCCCGCAAATACTCGCTTATCTCTGTTCTCTTACCATATCCATTTTCCGTGACGGTCAATAGCGCACCGCCTTCTCTGGCTCGCGCTGCTCCCACGCAAAAGTCATTTTTTCTCAGGCGTATGCCACGCACACCTGCCGCGACTCTGCCCATAGGTCTGACATCTGTTTCTTCGAAACATATCGCCATTCCATTGTTCGTCGCGATTAAAATCCTCTGTTTCCCGTCCGTATCGCGGACTGATATCAGTTCATCCTCCTCGCTTAGCGTTAGAGCCCGGATTCCGACATTCTTAATATTTCTGAGTTCGGTCATCCTCATACGTTTGATAGTCCCTTTGCGCGTTACCATGACGAGATATTCTTCCTCGCCAAACTCACGCATACGAATCATAGCAGAAACCTTCTCGCCCGGCAGAATCGGCAAGACATTAATTATATTTGTTCCCCGGGCTTGACGACCCGCTTCCGGTATCATATAACCTTTTTTGCGATAGACTCTGCCATGGCTGGTGAAAAACAGAATATAGTCGTGCGTCGAAGCTGTAAAAAGCGTTTCAACATAGTCTTCTTCACGTGTTGTCATTGCCGTAATTCCACGTCCGCCTCGTCGTTGCGCTTTGTAAGTGTTTGCCGGCATTCTTTTGATATATCCGGCATGTGTCAGGGTATATACGCACTCTTCCTCATCTATCAAGTCTTCAATGTCTATCTCATCTTCGATAACTGCTATCTCGGTTCGCCGCTCGTCACCATATTTGTCGCGAATATCGGATAATTCCTCTATTAAAACTACATCAAGCCTTTCCTGATTACCAAGAAGCATCACGTAGTGCTCAATCATCTTCTTTAGCTCTGCATATTCCTTTTCGATTTTCTCTATTTCAAGCCCCTGCAGGCTTCTCAGGCGCATATCAAGTATTGCCTGTGTCTGGATCTCGCTAAGATTGAATTTCTCCATAAGCCGTTCTTTCGCATTATCATAACTCGTGCGAATGATATGGATTACTTCATCTATGTTGTCACAAGCAACACGTAAACCTTCGAGGATATGTGCGCGCTCGCGTGCTTTTTTTAGGTCATACTCTGTACGTCGACGTACTATTTCACGCTGGAACGTAATATACTCGTCCAGCATCTGCTTTAGCGACAATATACGCGGTTGTGATTGATCGTCTACAAGCGCAAGCAAAACTATTGCAAATGTCGTTTGCATTTGCGTTTGTGTGAAAAGGCGATTCAAAACCACCTGTGCGTTGGCGTCGCGTTTTAGTTCAATAACGATACGCATACCATCCCTGTCAGATTCATCACGCATAGCAGACAATCCTTCTATACGCTTGTTTTTAACATTTTCCGCTATCGATTCGAGTAAGCGTGCTTTATTAACTTGATACGGTAACTCGGTAACTATGATTCGAGTTCGTCCTTGAGAGAACTCCTCCATCTCTGTCTTTGCCCGTACACGTATGCGCCCGCGTCCTGTAGCATAAGCCGCTCTCATGCCTGCTCTGCCCATGATAATGCCCCCTGTCGGGAAATCCGGTCCGGAAATATGCTCCATTATATCGTCCAAGTCTGCTTCAGGATTATTCATTACATAAATAACAGCATTTATAACTTCGGTCAGATTATGCGGAGGGATGTTTGTTGTCATGCCGACTGCTATGCCGCTAGAACCGTTAACCAGCAGGTTTGGAAATCTGCTGGGCAGAACTCTTGGTTGTTTTCGTGTTTCATCATAATTGGGGTCCCAATTAACCGTTTCTTTCCCAATTTCGCGGAGCATTTCGTCCGATATCTTTGACAATCGCGCTTCCGTGTAGCGCATCGCTGCCGGAGGATCTCCATCCACCGAGCCGAAGTTGCCGTGACCGGATACGAGCATGTACCGCATTGAAAAATCTTGCGCCATACGAACCATTGCATCATATATTGAATCGTTGCCGTGTGGGTGATATCTGCCCATGATGTCACCGACCGCTGTCGCAGCTTTACGAAACGGCTTATCACTGGTCAAACCGCTTTCGTGCATTGTGTATAGTATTCGACGATGAATGGGCTTTAAGCCATCGCGCACGTCTGGCAGAGCCCTATCAATAATAACTGACATAGCATACGTAAGAAACGACGTTTCCATTTCGATCTCGAGCGGCGCCGTTACTATTTTTTGCTCAGGGAAGCTGATATCTCCCGTTTTTTCTTTCTTTGGCATACTTACCTCATATCTACATATCCAGATTTATCGCGTATTTTGCATACTTCTCAATGTATTCCTTACGTGGCTCTACCTTCTCACCCATCAGAACTGTAAAAACCTCATCAGCCTCAATAGCGTCAGTAAGCTCTATACGCTTCAATACACGTGTTTCAGGGTTCATCGTCGTCTCCCACAGCTCATGTGCATCCATTTCACCAAGACCCTTGTTGCGTGTGATGTCGACCTTTGCTCGCTCATCCTCCCCGCGCATTTCTGTAAGCGCGGTGTCAAGCTCACTCTCGTCCAGCACCCAGCGTATGGTCTTGCCTCTAGTCAGCTTAAACAGAGGTGGTTGCGCAGCGTAGACGTATCCGCCCTCAATAAGTGGCCGCATGAAGCGGAAGAAGAATGTGAGCAGTAAGGTCCTTATATGGCTGCCGTCTACGTCAGCATCAGCCATAATAATGACTTTGTGGTAACGAAGCTTGGATTCATCAAAATCTTCTCCAATACCTGCACCGAGTGCTGTTATGACCGGTGTTAATTTCTCATTGCCGTAAACCTTGTCCGCACGGGCTTTTTCAACATTGAGCATCTTGCCCCATAGCGGCAGAATCGCTTGAAATCTGCTGTCGCGCCCGCCTTTTGCGCTGCCACCGGCACTGTCACCCTCTACAATATATATTTCTGTCAAGGTAGGATCGGCTTCATTGCAGTCAGCAAGCTTGCCGGGCAGAGACATCCCTTCCAATGCGTTTTTGCGCCTAATGTTCTCTCTGGCTTTTCTCGCGGCTTCCCGCGCACGGGAAGCTGTAATCGCCTTATCAAGAATCGCACGGGCGACTGTTGGATTTTCTTCAAAATGTGATGCCAGTTTTTCGGTAATAAGGTTATCTACAAATGATCTTATCTCGCTGTTGCCTAGTTTTGATTTTGTTTGTCCCTCAAACTGAGCGTCCATGAGCCTGACGGAGATAACGGAAGTTATACCCTCTCGGCAATCCTCGCCGGAGAGTTTGTCTTCGCCTTTGAGTAAATTTGCTTTTTTGCCGTAATCGTTAAGCACTCTTGTAAGTGCAGCTTTAAAGCCTGTTTCATGCATCCCGCCGTCCGGTGTGTTTATGTTATTTGCAAAGCTCAACAGGAATTCGTTATATACATCGCCACAATACTGCAGAGCAATCTGTGCGGTTGAATCCTGACGTTCATCGGATAGAAAAATAATATTATCGTGTAGTGGAGTTTTGTTGCGATTGATATACTGAACAAATTCGATAATTCCGCCCTCGTAACACATCGAATCTTCTGCTTTTTGTCCCTCTCGCTCATCACGTACCGTGATTCTCAGTCCTCCGTTTAGAAAAGCCTGCTCGCGCATGCGTGTACGCAATATCTCATAATTGAAATTACATTCATCAAATATCTCATCATCCGGTTTGAATGTCACGACTGTTCCGGATTTATCTGTATCGCCAACAATGGTGATCTCTTGTGTGATCTCACCGCGAGAGAATCTCATCTCATGATTCCGACCGTTTCTGAAGACATTCACCACAAGCCATTCCGACAGTGCATTAACCACAGACGCTCCTACACCATGTAGTCCGCCCGCGACTTTATATCCGCCACCACCAAACTTGCCGCCTGCATGCAATACAGTAAAAACAACTTCAAGTGCACTTGTGCCTGTTTGCTCTTGAACATCAATCGGTATGCCGCGGCCATTGTCGGTAATGGTTATTGTTCCGTCATTATGTATTACGACAGATACTTCATCGCAAAAACCCGCTAACGCTTCATCAATAGCGTTGTCGACGATTTCATACACAAGATGATGAAGTCCGGAAGCAGATGTTGAGCCAATATACATGCCCGGACGTAAGCGAACTGCTTCAAGTCCTTCCAGTACTTGTATTTGTGACGCATCGTAATCTTCAATTTCGCCATTTAAACTGTTAATTAATTCATCCGACATTAATGCTATATTCCCTTCACTTGAACCGTATATCAGTCAAACCGTTTTGCCTCTATTCGCTTTAAAAGCGTCTGCGGCGACAGTTGTGACAGATGTACATTGATATTCTTATCTGCATTGCTCACAATGAATGATTTAGGCAGTTCATCCGATACGCTCTTGACGCGTCCTGCCTTCTCGGCATTTTTAAGAAATTTTCGTGTAATATGTGAGCCTGTTGTATTGTCTAAATCAAATATTCCTATGACGTCTGCTTCCGATACAACAACATTTTGCCCTAAATGCAGGTACATTGTTAAAACCATTCCTTTCGTATTCCCTCGCGCTAAAAACAGTAAATTAAAAGGTGTGTTCAAAAGCCTGCCCGTTCTCAATTCGTAGCGCCTTGCCATTGTGACTGCCGGAAACAGCAGTATCATCACAACAGGTGATAAATACCTGTCCAAACTTTATTCTTTCCAGGATGAAGCTCTGACGTTTCGAATCTAACTCGGAGAGAACATCGTCCAACAGCAGTACAGGGTACTCATCTCTATCGTTATAGTGGATGTCCCGCTCCGCAAGTTTTATTGAAACTGATGCTGTACGCGCTTGTCCCTGTGAGGCATACTTCCTTGCGACCATACCGTTTATTTCAATTTCCAAATCATCCTTATGAGCTCCCGACAGGCATAACCCGGAACCAAGCTCTGCATGGCGATGCTGGCTTTGATGCTCCAGCAAATCCGGCAGTAGTTCTGAAGGTTTTTTCCCGTTCGCGTCCATGCGTCCGACCGTCTTGTACCTAATGGTTAAGTTTTCTGTACTATCGGAGAACTCATCATGAATATCCGCAGCTCTTTTTGATAATCCTTCAGCAAATGCCGCTCTGTAATATATTAAGCGCGCACTTTGCTGCGCCAAACGCAAATCATAATCATCAAGGAGTTCAAGCAACGCAGGCTTCTCGTGATAATCTTTAAGTATTCGAGATTTATGCTCATAAAGCCTGTTAAATTCCGTAAGGGCCGCATGATACCCCGGTCGGAGCTGTGAAAGACAATTGTCCATCAGCTTTCGCCTGACAGCAGCGCCGTCCTTTATTATTGTCAAATCGTCGGGGCAAAACAGCACTGTGTTGAGCCGTCCGGTAAGTTCTGTTACCTTTTTAAGTTTCACCTCGTTTGCGTAGAGCTGACGACGACGACCGCGAAAAAACCGTGCTTCAAGAGTTTGCTCCCGCTCGCCAGAAACGATGCTTGCACGGATACGCGCCGTTTCGCGGTCAAAAGTTATCAGTTCTTTATCGCTTACCGGACGAAATGAACGCCCTGAAGCAAGATAGTATATAGCTTCTATTAGGTTTGTTTTTCCCTGCGCATTACGACCTGTTATGACATTTATACCATCGTGAAACTGCGTTGTTACATTGCCGTAATTACGGAAACCGTCGAGATAAAGCTCATTTACTGTCATACATCCAGCCTACATAGTCTTGCCTCGCAAGCCATCGGGAGAATGTTATACATTCTCTGTTAACCAATCTTTGATTGCTTGACCAGTATTACATTATCACCCATACGAACGACAGTGCCCGGCCTTATTTTTTTGCCTCGCGATGTGCATAATTCCTTTCCCACAAAGATCTCACCATTTTGGATTCGAAACTTAGCCTCGCCACCCGTAGGCGTGATCGATGCATACTTAAGCAAAGCATCAAGTTTGATATACTCCCCCGTTATATGTATACTACGTACACCGTGGATTTTAGCCTTCATAGGCTTTAAGTCTGACGGGAAGTATCATATAAAGGAAGTTATTTGAATCATCAGCCGGGGAGATAATGCATGGTGTGACTCCGGAGTTAAGCTCAAGCTTAATATCATCTGCCGGTGCAGCTTTAAGTGCTTCTAACAGATATCTGTCGTTGAAACCAATTTCAAGATCCTCACCATCACCACTCATTGCACATTCGTCATTTGCTTTTCCAAGAGCCGAAGCGGTATGCAGCTTTACGATTCCTTCCCCAAACACGCATCTCACCGGGCTTTTCAGCTTATCGCTTATTATAAGAGAGACACGCTCAACCGCGGCAATTAATTCATTCTTTTCAAGCTTTAAGTAGTATTTGGCCTGTTGTGGAAGAGAGTTTTTATAGTTAAGGAAGTCTCCTTCCAGTCTGCGTGAAATTAATGTTGTTTCGTCAATTGTAAAAATAATGTGTTTTGAACCAAGAGTTATTGTTACTTGATTATCTCCGTCTGACATAATTCTTTCGACTTCAGTAAGCGCAGAACCAGGTACAACAAAGCTGAGTTCCGGAATGCCGCTTTTATTCAATGGCTCGCGACGGAGCGCAAGTCTATATCCATCAACTGCAACTACTGTAAGCTCACCGTCTTCCGTCTCAAATAATGCTCCTGTATGAATCGGTCGTGATTCATTATCACTAACAGCAAAATTTGTCTGTGATATCATTTTTTTAAGGATAGACTCATTTATTTCTATTGTATCCTGCTCTTCAACTATCGGTAAATCCGGATAATCTGATGTAGGAGCACCAAGTATTTCAAAATCACTAATACCACTGCTGATTTCCGCAACATATCCTGAGTTGACGGATATGGTAACATATTGCCCCGGCATTTTTCTTATTATTTCACCAAATAAACGAGCATTTAAGACAATACCGCCCGGTTTATCTATCTCAGCAGACACACCTGTAACAATACCGGTTTTAAGATCATAACCGGTTATTTTTACTTTATTATCATCCGCTTCCAATAATAACCCTTCGAGAAGCGTAATGGGACTCTTTGTTACCGCTGCACGAGATGCAGTAAGAATTGCAGAAAGCAGTGAAAACTTTTCGCATGTAAATTTCATTTTTTCATCCTTTCGTCATATCCGTCAATTGATTCGTCTTTAATAATAAATAGTATATTTATAGTAATAGTTATAGTAGGTAAAAAAAATGTGGAGAAAGTAATAAAATCATTTTATAGCAAGGAGTTTAGTAAAATATAGAATGTTGAAAAAGAGAATATTTATTCTGTAATATGTTTAAATCCATTTTTTCCACATAAATTAACAGTTATTTACATTTGGTATGTTGAAAATTATCTGCTCGAAGTTCTGGAATTTATATTAGAAGTGATGTTTCTTATTCTATCTGAAAAAACTTTATCGTCTCTGATTTTCCTTTCTACTTTTCTTACTGATGTTAGAACCGTAGAATGATCCCGCCCGTCAAAAACACCTCCAATATCCTTAAGTGACAGGTTAGTAAGCTTCCGGATAAGGTACATGGCAGTTTGCCTTGCAAGAGCAGTCTCGGAAACCCTGCTTTGACCTTTTACGTCATCAGGTGTTTGCATATAACACCTGGCTGTTTCTTCAATAATTGTATCTGTAGTTGGAATCAAGTCCCTTTCACCTTTAAACATATCCTTAAGGCGCGCCTTAACAGACTCGACTGTTATATCGTCGTCCATAATATCCCTGTACGCGATAATCATTTTAACGGCGCCCTCAAGCTGACGAACATTTGAATCTAAGTTATCAGCAATATAGTTTGTAACATCATCGGGAAGGACTACCCCTAGCTGCTCTGCTTTATTCCTGATAATAGCCACCCGCAATACCTCGTCCGGTGGTTGGATATCTGCTATGAGTCCTTGTTCAAAACGTGTTCTAAGTCTGTCTTCCAGCTGATGTATTTCGTTTGGAGGCCTATCTGATGTAATAACTATCTGTTTACCTAGCTCATACAAAGTGTTAAATGTATTAAAATACTCTTCTTGTGTCCGCTCTCTGCCTGCGATAAACTGGATATCGTCCATTAGAAAGAAATCTGCACCTCTGTATTTCTCACGAAATTCTACGTTTTTACCTTGTTGGATTGCTGTTACAAGGTCGTTTGTAAAATCGTCACCTTTGACGTAAATAACGTTATAATGCGGGAACCTGCTTTCAACGGCGTGGCGGATTGCATATAAAAGGTGGGTTTTACCAAGACCCGACTCACCATAAATCAGAAGAGGATTATAATTCTGCTTCTGACTGCCGTCCGAAACGGCACGTGCGGCAGCATGGGCGAATTTATTGGAATCTCCCACAACAAAATACTCGAAGGTGTATTCGTCTATGCCCAGATAATCCGGCACTTCAGTTTCCTCTGTCATTGTTTTGAGTCCATCATCATCGAGGATGACAGCATCAAAATCACCTGATGAAAACAAATCATTAAGTGCACTTCTGATGGTACCCAGAAAGCGCCCTTCAATAACCTCTTTTTTATATGGCGAAGGAGTGTGGAGATAGAGACAATTGCCGGATATCTCAACAGCGCTGCAGTCATCAAACCATGTGGAAATCGCAGTTTCTGTCAAATCATTTCTGAGAATACTCTGCACTTTGCTCCATACGTCTATGGCGGAGTTCATAGTAAATACCCCTTAAGCATCTTAATATATGAAATCTACAAAAATCGTAGATTTTCACACACTTTATTTTAACAATTTCGCATAAAAAAAGCAAGCAAAATACGGCGAAAAAAAGCGGCTTCGCACCCTTTTTTAGGTACGAAGCACACAATAAAAGATTGTGAAACCAGGGTTGTGTCCAGCGTTTTTACCTTGGTAAAAACAAAAGGACTTACGTGCCCGCCAATTTTCAAATGCAGGGAAAGACTAATCGGGCGAGGATCACTGACCTACTTACTCTCTATTGCATTGAGTTTTTGTGTCATAGAGCTTTTTCTGCGAGCTGCTTTGTTTTTATGTATAAGCTTTTTAGTCGCTGCACGATCAACAGTCTTAACGGCAGTTTTATAGGCACTTTCAGCTGTTTCGCGATCGTTTTCAGCCACAGCGGCATCAAATTTCTTGATATTGGTTTTCATAAGCGACTTTTCTGCTCTGTTTTTAGCTGTTGCTTTTTGAATAAGTGATGCTCTTTTTGCTGATGACTTAATATTAGCCATATTTCTCCGGCCGCCTCCTCTCATTTAGAGTTAAATATAATCGCGAAAGCCATAATACCACTTGAGTTTGCAGAATGCAAGCTTTTTTAGAGCTTTTCATCAAAATGATGAATAAATGCTACCTATTTATGCTATACTGTTACAACAATGGGCAATATAAAACTAGACTCTTCATAAGAAGAGTAAGGAGGAATCATTAATGACTGCACTAAGCGCGATAAAAGAGAGAACGAGTTACCGCGGAAAATACAAGAAAAACCCTGTGCCCAGAGAGGATCTAATAAAAATCATGGAGGCAGGGCTGGCGGCGCCATCAGGTTGCAATACGCAAACAACAAGCCTAATCGCCGTAGATGACACGGAGGTGCTTACCAAGCTGCGCGGAGTCATTGAGCCGGAATTTGTCATATCTGCCCCGGCGTTGATATGTGTACTGACACAAGCAGTACCTGCGTACAAGAATGTATGTTTTAATATTCAGGACTATTCAGCGGCTATCGAAAATATGCTTCTGGCGATAGTTGAGCTAGGGTATCAGAGCTGCTGGGTCGAAGGGCAAATCACCGATGAGCATAAAATAGGCAAAAAGATGGCAGAAATCCTCGACGTGCCTGATGACTACGAAGTAATATGCTTCCTTCCGATTGGAGTTGCAGACCAACCACTAAACTATGTAAAAAGAAAACCTTTTAATGAAAGAGCGTGGTTTAACGGATTTAAAAAACAGGACTAGCACTCATGTTTCTCACATAGTGAAATATGTATTGTTGAGCGATACCCGCATAGGGGCTAAAAACAGCCGGATTAAAGTTCGGGCCGTAGTGCAACGCTACGGCTCTTTTCATCCACACATCCAACGGGAAAGAATCATGCATATTTAAGCCATATAACATCACACAATCAGCAACCTTATTGCCTACGCCATGCAGTTTTTTTAGCACAGCACGGGCAGTGTGGGGCGTGCTGCCTGCCAATTCATCGAGATCAACAAAACCGCCGGCAACCATTCTTGCAGCATTTACGATGTACTCTGACCTGTAACCGCAGCGCAAAGGTGCAAGCTGCTCAACATCAATGCTTGCCAGTTTTTCAGCAGACGGGAAAGTATAGAAGCACTCGTTTTCAAAAACTAAATGCTCGCCAAACTCACGGCAAAGCGTGCTGATTATCGCTTTGATCCTTGGAATGTTGTTGTTTTGAGAAATGATAAAAGAACAGAGAGCTTCCCACTTATCCTGACGGAGTAAACGTATACCCGCGCCAAACGAAGTCGCGTTTTGCATGAAATCATCAATGCAGAGAAGCTGTCTGATTTTGACGTAATCACGGTCCAGATCAAAATAACCGCGCCAGAGACTTTCAAAATCTTCTACAGAACCGGAGATAAACACAGATTCATTAAAGCGGCGTATTTTTGCTGCACGCCCATAGGCAACGCCGGTATATGCGCCACTTTCATCTACATTCCAACGGAAGCATTGCCCGCACTCAAATGTTTTTTTAAGATCAAAATCGGAAACATCTGTTATCTCTATCTCGCCATTACGTTTATATACCTTCATCTTACGCATTCCTTACCACACACCTGTATATCGGCTTATCCAACTCATGGAATTTCGCTTCATAATCAGTCATTATACCAACCGGTATACGTTCGTGCAGATTATATGTCACTTCAAAAAGGGCAAAACCGCAACGTTTAAACTCGTTCAACGAGAATTCAAAAAGCGACAAGTCGTCAGTCTTGAAATGGATCTCACCCTTAGGCTGTAACACCATCTTGTATAATTCCAGAAAACGCCGGCCGGTCAAGCGGCGTTTCTTATGCCTGTTTGCAGGCCAGGGATCACAGAAGTTTATGTATATACGCGAAATCTCGCCCTCTGCGAAAAAAGATGCCAAATCATCAGCAAGCTTATTTAAATACAGCACATTTTGCAAACAGGATTCTTCTGTTCGTTCAAGCGCGATAACTAAAACATTATCTATTTTCTCCAGAGCTACAAAAAGTATATCCGGCTCACTTTTTGCCGTTTCGACAGTGAAAAGCCCTTTACCACAGCCGAGTTCAACATGAAGCTCATCAAAACGGAACTCACTGAGCCAACGTTCACGTAAGCCTTCCGGCTCAGCAACCAGTAAATGTGCACATCTATCGATACGATCATTAAGTTTAGATTTCCTTCTCATTCGCATTTGTATACCCTATATAGTCCGGTTACCGGGTCACGGTCATTGCTGTCTACAAAAACACCTTTGCCTGAACGCAGTACAGCAATCTCTTCTCTCCGAAGCATACGGCCAAGCATTTTTTCTGCCTTTTCCGCGATATGTCTGTGATTAATGTCGTTGTTTTTAAGAATTGGCGGGGTATTTTTTCCCTTGACCATACCGAGCCAGTCAAAAACCATATAGTCTTTTAAAGCTTCACTGTCAACACCCGGCAGGGAGGTGCAAAAATCATAGACTTGAGTTGCATAATTCTCAAGCTGAGTTCCATGGTTAGGTGCGGCTGTACCAAGAGAGTTCATCAGCGCAAAAGGGCGCATTCCGGTAGCAGACAGCACATAGTCAAGAGTGGATAAAAAACGCCCTTTGTTGCGAGTATTTTGCAATGCGTTTTCCGCTTTCTTGAGAGTGAGAATATCATCTGCACTCATCCATGGGCTGCTCACAATCTCATACGGCGGCTCCGACATATATTGCAATCCCAGAACCTCCGCCTGTGTTCGCAGCTCGCAACCATGCAGCAATTTTAAGAATCCAAGCTGCAAGGTATGTGCGCTTAGTGAGTAGGCGCGGTCAAAACTACTCATAAAATCTGTCGATGTTTCAAATGGAAGACCTGCGATCAAGTCAATATGGATATGAATATTTTGCATATCAAGCAGAGTTCGAATATTCTGCTCCGCTTTCTCCATATCCATTTGCCGAGAAGACGCTTTTAATGCGGGCTCATGAAAACTCTGCAGCCCGATTTCAAACTGTATACAACCGGGCGGTGCGGTCTTAAGTAATGAAAATACACATTCGTCAAAGAGATCGGCGGCAACTTCAAAATGGAATCGACAGGATGCATCCAATCCAATTACATACTCAAAAAGCTCATAAGCACGCGTAGAGTTACAGTTAAACGTTCTATCTACGAATTTGATGGTTTTTGTGTTTGATTGAGAAAGCTTGAGAATTTGCTTCTTCACCGAATCCAGCGGAAAATATCTTACTACACTTCCTGCAGACAAGCAAAAAGTGCAATGATATGGACAACCTCGTGAAGTTTCTATATATGCTAATCTGCCATCCAAGGCATCAAAATAAGCGCTGGTGTAGGGGTCAACAGGTGCATCGTAGTCAGCATCTGATGGAGATGACGAGGAAAAGCTCTCAATATGCTTTTTCTTGTCATACTTATCTAAAAACTGTGGAAAGCAATACTCACCCTCACCACACATCACGTGATCAGCGTTGCTTTTTAACCAGTAGTCCATATTGTTTGATGCCTCCGGTCCGCCGAGAACGATTAACGTATCCGGTAGTTGAGTTCGTAGTGACCCAAGCAACTCAGAGAGTTTGCCGGCATTCCAGATATATGTCGAGATGCCGATAACATCGGGCTTATGCACGGCAACTGCATCTACAACACTTGCGCAGGATTGGTTGATTGTAGCTTCGACAACTCTCACATCATGTGGCAAGCGCGCGTACTTTAGGACACCAGCTGCAATTACCCAAACCGAAAGCGAAGAGTGGACATATTTTGCATTTATTGCAACTAAAACAACCTTACTCATAATAAACCGTTATCCCCGCGGACTCGCAAATCTGCAAAAAAAACTTTTAGTATAGCGGAGCATTCATCAGCAAGTATCCCGCCCGTTACCCGGGTCGAGTGCACATAGGGCTCCATAAACAGATTTGTAACACTTCCGCATGAGCCTGTCAACTCATCACGTGCACCGTAAAAAAGTTTGCTGATACGCGACATTATAACAGCGCCTGCGCACATAGGGCACGGCTCCAGCGTAACATACAGTGAGCACCCGGGCAATCGCCAATCGCCGAGCGTTTTGCATGCGTCCTCGATCGCTTCAAGCTCCGCGTGCGCAAGTGCAGATTTTATCGATTCACGGCGATTGCGCCCTCGTCCGATAACGAGACCGGCAGTGTCAATAACGACGCAACCAACAGGAGCTTCGTCATCCGCCCCTGCCTCGCTTGCCAAGGATAGGGCAAGCCGCATATAGTGCTCATGGTCATACATATCGCGTCTCCAGCTCAGTAAGGACTTTAGTAAAATAATCGGGCAAATCAATAAGCAGTTCGATAAGCTCATTTGTTGATGGATGTGTGAAGCATAACTTCTTGGCGTGCAGACATTGACTGGACATTCCCAGTTCAGATTTCTTCCGTCCGTAAACAATATCGCCCAGTACCGGGTTTCCAATATATGCTAAATGTACGCGTATCTGGTGTGTGCGTCCCGTCTCCAGCCGACATCGTACATGTGTAAATCCACGGTATCTGGCAATAACAGTATAATGCGTTATAGCAGAGCGCGATTTATGCTCCCGATATGTCTTTTCCCGAAAAGAGTATACAGCTTGCCGCTTCCTGTCGGTCGGATGACGGCCGATAGGCGCATCTATACGCCCGCTGTCATTTTTGACATTTCCACATACAATAGCATCATATTCTCTAGTGAGAGTTCGTGAGGATAATTGAGATGCAAGAGAAAAATGAGCACGGTCGTTTTTTGCTGCGATCACAAGTCCGGAGGTATTTTTATCGATTCGGTGTACAATGCCTGGTCGTATCACACCACCGATACCGGAAAGACTATCGCCGCAATGGTGCAGCAGTGCGTTGACAAGGGTGCCATCCGGGTGACCGGGAGCAGGATGTACGACCATGCCACGCGGCTTGTTTATCACTATTACATCTGAGTCCTCAAAAACAATATCGAGCGGGATGTCCTGTTTTATCACAACAGAAACATCCGGCTCGTCTTGTATAACAGTATATAAATCACCCGTTGATGTTCGGTGGTTCTTTCTCATCGGGATGTCGTCAAGAGTTACATGTCCGTCTTCAAGAAGTTTTTGGGCAGCGCTTCTTGATAAATCGGGGAGATTAGCGGCGAGGAAAACATCAAGCCTCTCCCCGTCATTATTACAGCTTATCGTCGTCTTCAAAGCCGTACTCACGCAGTAAGTCGTCAACATTATAGTCTTCGAGCGAACCAAGCTCTGCTTCAAGTGCATCGAGCGTAAATGATGTATCCGGTGTTGTATCGGTAATCGGCTCATAATCGCTTGACATCGGCATAACAGGCTCTGAGGAGTTCAAAGGCTCCGGCGCATACAGCGACTCGGGTGCATAAGGAGTATGCGGTGTTTGTGTGGTATCCGATGACTCCGAAGAGTAAGTAGAATCATATTGTGATTGGGGAGAGTGTTGAGTATGGTGCGCAGAAAACTCTTCTTCTGCCTGCGCTGCGACGATTGCGTCTATTTCAGGAAATTCGTCGTAATCAGCTTCGCCCTGCTCCTCTTCGTAATACTCGTCATCTTCGTCATCTTCAGACGCGCCTTCAGCACGCCCGGCTCCAAACGAGATACCAATAAAATGGATAAGGAATGTAATAAATCCCAAAGTTATAAAGATATCTGCGATATTGAAAATCGGAAAATTTATGAATAGAGTTCTAAACATATCGACGACTTTCCCGTCGTTAAAAACTCGGTCGACGAGATTTCCAATTGTTCCGCCGAGCACTGCAGCAAGCCCTAGTGTGCCCCAGAAGCCCTCATTATACCGGAGCAGTATCATGATCAGGACAATAGCTGCCGCAAAAGCGATTCCGGCAAGCACCCATTGCTGTCCGGACAATATGTTTAACATAGCGCCGTCATTTTCCCATCGGGTTAGACCAATGATACCCGGAATAAGCTCCTGACCGATCTCTCCCACATCCAGAGTGCGCATTACCCAATGCTTAAAAAACTGATCAAGTGCGACAATAAGTGCTGCAAAAAGAAAACAAAGCATATCTATTACCTCCTTAACTCAAGAAAACGCAGTCTATTTGGAAACAACACCAAGGCATCGTGGGCAGAGTTCGGGGTGTTCGATGTTTTTTCCCACGCCTTCATCGTGTTTCCAGCATCGTATACATTTCGGATCAGTACTCGCGCTCACAGTGACAGTAACACCGGAAAACTCAGTGCCTGCGTGTGATTTAGGCTCATTAGGCACCTCAGATTCTTTATAAGCCTTTGGTTTTATATTGACAGCTGAAACTATAAAAAGCGTCCTATAATCTTTATCTGAAATTTTACTAAAAACGTCGGCAGCCTTATCGTTAAGACTCAGCGTCACTTCGGCTTCAAGCGATTTTCCAATCACTTTATCAATACGTGCAAGCTCCAGGGCTTTATAGACATCCGAACGCAGACGTAAGACATCCTGCCACACAGCTGTTTGCTCCGGTGTAAAAGCATATCCGGAGTTAGATTTAGGCATAGGATTATAAAGAACGCTCTCGAGCTCAACACCACTATGGTGCGGCATCAATGCCCAGATTTCCTCCGCTGTGAATGCGAGAATAGGTGCAAGCATTCGCACGAGTGCGTCTAAGATAAGATAGATTGCAGTCTGTGCGCTGCGACGTGACACACTAGATGCTTCGTCACAGTATAACCTATCCTTGATGATATCGAGATAAAAGTTCGACATATCGACTGTACAGAAGTTGTGAATAGAGTGATATATTGTGTGGTATTCGTACTTTTCATACGATAAACTGACACCTTCGACCAATCGATTAAGCTGTGCAAGCGCCCAGCGGTCAAGCTCAGGCATATCCTCAAACGGCACAATATTGTCGGGGTCAAAATCGCTTAAGTTACCCAGAATGAAACGTGCTGTGTTGCGAATTTTAAGATAAATGTCGGAAAGCTGTTTTGCAATATCTTTCGAGATTCGAACATCAGTCTTATAATCAGTTGAAGCGACCCAAAGTCTGAGGATATCTGCGCCATAATCCTTGATAATCTCTTCCGGAGCTACAGTATTACCCAGTGATTTATGCATCGCTTTCCCTTCACCATCAACAGTCCGTCCACTGGTGATGATTCTTCTGTACGGTGCGATACCGTTTACAGCAATACTTGTCAGCATAGACGACTGAAACCAACCCCGGTATTGGTCGCCACCCTCGAGATAAAGGTCTGCCGGGAAACTAAGGCTTGGAAACATACCGGAACTCATTACACCTGCATGAGTAGATCCGGAGTCAAACCAGCAGTCGAGTGAATCAGAACCTTTAGAAAAATGCTTTGCCCTACAATGCGGACAAGCAAAGCCGTCAGGCAGAATGTCCTCTGCTTCCATCTCATACCATGCATTAGACCCCTTATCTCCGAAAAGAACAGCCACAGCATCAATGGACTCGGGAGTACACACAGGCTTCTCACAAGTATCACAGTAGAAAACCGGTATTGGTAATCCCCAGTGACGCTGACGCGATATGCACCAATCGGAACGTTCAACAAGCATCGCTATCATACGCTCCTTGCCCCATTCAGGGATCCATGCTATATCTTCACATGCCTCAACAGCAGTGTCCTTCATAGCGTCAACCGAAGCAAACCATTGCTCGGTCGCACGGAAGATTACAGGGTTTTTACAGCGCCAACAATGTGGGTAAGAGTGAATGATTTTTTCTGCCGCAAACAAAGCGTCGCTTCTTTCTAAATCTTCTATTATTTGATCATTGGCTTTGGAGTAGTACATCCCCTCGTATTGCAATGCATCAGCGGTCATTACGCCGTGCGCATCAACCGGCGTGATTACTGGTAATTGTGGATATTTTCTGCAGACATTAAAGTCATCTACACCGTGGCCGGGTGCCGTATGTACACACCCGGTGCCGGCATCGACTGTAACATGATTGCCTAGTATGATCAACGATTCCCGGTCATAGAAAGGGTGTTGTGCTGTCATATTCTCGAATGCTGTGCCGGGGAGTGTCTTTAAGACCTCGTACTTCTCTATTCCGGCTTTTGAGAAAACAGCTTCCGCAAGCTCTGCCGCAACGACATATATCTCGCGGTCAACTTTACAAACAGCGTAATTAAGATCAGGGCCGAGGCATATTGCAAGATTGCCGGGCAGAGTCCAGGCGGTGGTAGTCCATATAAGGATGTTTGCGTTCTCTGCGCCGGGAATATCGTCCAGCGCACCCCTGCTGTCCTTTAGCTTGAACTTTACAAAAATCGCATTGCAAGGCACATCGGCATACTCTATTTCTGCCTCAGCCAGTGCCGTTTCGTCTGTCGGGCACCAGTAAACAGGCTTATATCCCTTGTAGATATACCCTTTTTCGTACATTTTCCCGAAAACACGGACTTCCTCAGCCTCAAACGCCGGATTCATCGTCAAATATGGATTATCCCAATCGCCGATAATACCAAGACGCTTAAATTGATAGCGCTGTCTGTCTACATATTTGGATGCGAAGTCATGGCAGGCATTACGGAATTCGGGTATCGACATTTTTTTTCTATCAAGTTTACTCTTTTTAGTAATCGCAGTCTCAATCGGCATCCCGTGATTATCCCAACCGGGAACGTAAGGTGCGCGAAAACCGGACATGTTCTTATAACGAACAATAATGTCCTTAAGAATCTTATTGAGCGCATGGCCTATATGTATATCGCCGTTAGAAAAAGGAGGCCCGTCATGCAGTATAAATGCGGGTTTTCCCGCATTTTTCTCCATCAGAGTCTCATAAATCCTTTTGTCATAAAAGGACTTAAGCATTTCCGGCTCACGTTTTGGAAGACCTGCGCGCATAGGAAAATCGGTTTTAGGCAATAGTATAGTTGTATTATAGTCCTGAGACACGGTTTTATAATCTTCCTTTCAGGGTTAGGCAGTCGAGCATAGTACTCCCGACTGCCTGCCTTTTATTCAATCAATAACAAGCCAACGCGATCAGTCCTCATTGTCAAAGTTAGCGCCGAACTTAAGATCATCAAAATCAAACTTTGGCCTGGGGGTAATTTCTTCTTCTTCGGCTTCGTCGGTATCATATAGTTTGACAGTACCGTCATCGTCTTCAAAAAGTGATGCAGGAGGCTCGTTATTTATAGGTGTATGCACATCCTGCGATTCTGGCGGACTTTCATCATCGACTGTCAGACTCTCAACAACAGAACCTATTTGCTCTGCAATATTATCAATTTCAAGCTCTTGCTCAGTAGCAGGCGGTGGCGGTGCAGGGTGCGGGGCCACTTTTGCAGGCTGAGGTGACTTTGCAGTACGTGGAGCTTTAACAGCACCCGATGCTGCTTGAGCAGATTCACTCTTTGGATTGACTGCGCGGCGTGCTGCCTCAAGCTTTGCCAGAAACTCTGAGTGTTTACGCATAATAGCCTGAGAGAGCTCTATGAATTTGGCGGTTTCTTTAGCAGCGACGGAAAGACGCATTTCCTCATCTGCTATATGTTGAGCTGTATCGGTGAGCCTGGCTTTGATTTCGATTTCTGCATTTTGAAGCATCTCATCCTTGGATCTGTTTGCCTCAACAGTAATTTCCTCACCCATACGCTGGGCAGTCAATAAAGCCATCCTCATTGCATCCTCGGTCGAGCGATATTCCTCAACCTTTTCAACGAGAACCTTCAGCTTCCCTTTGAGTATGGCATTTTCCTTATATAAGGAGTTATAATCATTGGAAATTGTTTCGAGGAACTCGTCTACGCCCTCCATGTCATATCCGCCAAAAACGGCTTTGACAAATCCTTTTTCAGTGATTTCCTGTGGAGTTAGCATTAACATTCAATCCTTTCGGCATCAATTTGGAACTACGCTCGATTATGGATTCAGCGAATATAAAGTGTAGCTTATGTGCCACATACTTAGAAGTACAATCCGTTATTTTCAAGCTCGTCAATCAAATCACCCAGTAAATCGACATTGTATGGGGTAATGAGATATGTGTTGACCGCGACCTTCTTTATCTTCCCTTCCTGAGCGTACGCAACTCCGCTGAGAAAATCAACAAGCCGACGGGCAATATCTTTATTTGTTTGCTCGAGATTCAGCACAACAGTGTGTCTGTCACGCAGGTTGTCGGCAATTTCGGCAGCTGCCTCAAACCGCTCCGGCTTAAAAAGTGCAACTTTAAGCTGTGCAGTTGCGTGTATATTGACGACTTTGTTATTACTGCGTACCTCGTCAAATCCTCCGTACGAACTCCTTGCTTGAGCAGGAGTCTTTGGAGGCAGAGGTAAGTCATCAGTCATTTTCGGTTGAAAATCATCGAAATCTTCCTCGTCGTCATAAGGTTTTGCAAGTTTTTTTAGCTCGTTAAATATTCCCAAATCTGGAGTCCTCCTTTGCGGTCAGCGTTCACCAAAGAGCGCAGAGCCAATTCTCACCATATTTGAACCGGCTCGAATCGCGTCAGTAAAGCTATCGCTCATTCCCATGGAAAGCAATCGCACAGAGACATTATCGTATTTTTTTGCGCTTATGTCAATAAAAAGCTTGAACATTGTGTCAAAATAGTAACAATTTCTCTCATTTTCAACAGATATTGGTGGAATTGCCATCAAACCAAGCACTTTTATCCCCTTGGTTTGAGACACCTGTACCAGCACTTCTTCGATCTGTTCCGGTAGAACGCCGGATTTTTGCGGCTCTCTACCTATATTTACCTCAATTAAAACGTTTTGTATAATTCCCATAGAAACAGCTCTTTTCCCAATCGAATCCACAAGCGCCTTTGACGAGACCGATTCTATGAGATCGCAAACACCAACGACCTTCGTAACCTTGTTTGATTGTAAATGACCAATAAAGTGCAGCGGAGCGCCTTCGTATGCTCCATACATACGCTTATCCAGCATTTCTTGAACTCGGTTTTCGCCGATAGCATCAACGCCTGCGGCAACAGCTTGTCGAATGTGATCGACCGGTTTTGTTTTTGTGACAGCAACGAGTTTGATATCATCCGGAGTTCGCCCGGAGCTCACAGCGGCTTTGCCGATAGCGTCGCGAACTCTTTTTATATTTTCTGCAATGTTGATGTTCATTACAAAAAACCTCCTGTTATTCTAGGCGAAAAAAATATGAAGGATCATTAGCTAATACTATGCTACGACTTTACCATGGTATAAATTATTAGCCTTAACGATGATTATCGAATCAACACGTAACGGAGAGCCTGTTTCCGCACCATCGCGAACAAGATAACTATCGCCGGATTCTCTTATGATTTCAACATCAACTCTCTCTGCATAACCTGATGTTTGAAGATAAATAAATGTTTGATTATCATCATCAAGATGAATTGCTTCCCTTGGGACACGTATGCCGGAGACCACACCAAAAACTACATCGGCACGAAGGAAACGCAGTGGTGCTACTTCATGTATACCACGGTCGCTTGAAAACAACACGACACACAAACCCTCCTCGCGCCTGCCTATGCTTTCAACCAACATATCTATCTCTGCGTTATAAGCACCAAAAAACTGGACAGTTTTTGTCTGTCCGACAGTCAACTGTGCGGCATCTTCGTAATCCATGATAGCGGCATAATACCACGTAAACTCGGTTATGAGCTTTCCTGAACCATAGCTGCCATAAGGTGCTCTAAAGTGAGCACTCAGATCGGTCGGGTACATACCGAATAGCATATCCGGACTTATATGTTCAAAACCATCAACAACGTGTGAGAAAGTGCCGCTCATTTGTGCGTCGATAACTCTTGCGCCGGCAGTTCTTCGCTCAAGCTCCTCAAGACGTCTGTGTAAAACGGAAGCATCGGTTTCTACCGCAAATATGCTGGTCTCTACGTTAAGCGATATTTCGTCAAGTCTTCTTAAGTCGTGATTGTTTACTGCCGCAGAAAGCTCAAGAATAGCATCAAAGCTTGCAGAATCACTTGTGCCGCGAGTTGATTCCAGTTGAGCTATTTTTAACCTGAGAGCACGCATCTCACTTGCTGTCTCGAGAGCATCAAGGCTCAAATACTCAACGGCAAGAGCTTGTCCGGCGGCAACCTTTTCACCCTCACCAACTATTGGCAATACAGCAATACCATCATCAACAAGAACGATTTCAGTGCGGACGATATAACCTTGAGCGGGTAGTGTTTCCTCGACTGAATAGCTGATAGCTGCGGCAATCTCATAAGTGTTTACCAGAGCATTATACAGGTAAACACCTATATAGCAGGCAACAGCGAGAAAAAGTAAACCTGTTGTTAATCTAATGAAAAAATCACTTCGTTTCATTTATTAACTCCATCAGTTTTTTTAAAAATTCATCTGAATCCTGTGCATGCTCCGGGAATAGCCAATTAATCTCACTATCCCGCCTTAGCCATGTAAGCTGTCGTTTAGCATAACGTCGCGATTCCATCTTTATTTTCTCCGCCGCGGTGTCAATGTCTGAGCCGTTTATGATCGCGTCGGAGATCTCCTTGTATCCGATGGCTTGCATGGCAGTGTTACTACGGGATACACCCATATCAAGCAATGAGCGTACTTCATTCTCAAGCCCTCGTGTCAGCATTTCGCCAACGCGATTGTCGATCCTGAAATAGAGCGCATTTCTATCAGAAAGCATGAGGGCAATCTTTACGGGATCATATCGCGGCGGAAGGTTCTTTGACTCTTCATCATGCTTCGAAATAGACACTCCCGTAGTCATATAAGTTTCTAAGGCACGGATTATCCTCTTCTTGTCATTTATATGAAGTTTTGCAGCACTTTTGGCATCTACCTCGCGCAGCTTTGACATCATAGCCTCTCCGCCGCTCTTATTGTATTCCTCTTCCAGCTTCCGGCGTAGGCTAATATCAGCACGAGCCAAAAAACTACGCCCCTTAAGAAGTGAATCTATATACAATCCGGTGCCGCCTAAAAGTATGGGCTGCTTACCTCGACTGAGGACATCATTTATACATTTCGACGCGTCTTCAGTATAACGAGCAACAGAATAATCCTCCCACGGTGGTATAATATCGATCATGTGGTGCGTTATACCGAACATTTCCTCTTGAGTTGGTTTCGCTGTGCCGATGTCCATATATTTATACACCTGCATTGAGTCAGCGGAAATGATCTCACCATCAATTTCCCTTGCAAGGCGTATACCAAGCGCGCTCTTACCCGTCGCAGTCGGACCTGTTATGACTATAATCTTACTCATATTCTCCCAAAGCCCTTATCCAGTGCTGTTTTGGTTATCTCAAAAGCGACCGGGCGCCCATGAGGACAATTTGCCACCTCACCGGACATGACCTTTGCGGCAAGTGATTCAAGTTCACGGCTATCGGATGAACGACCTGCTTTGATTGCAGCTTTACAGGCAATAGTCTTGTATATCTTATCAAGATTTGATGATTCAATTATGCCGTTGTTTCCGAGCTGTGAGCTGATTTCAGACAGTATAGATTCCGTTTCGCTGATTTCAATATCTGCGGGTATGTGCCTTATTGCGATAGAATCCTCTCCAAAACGCTCAGCAGAAAAGCCCAGCTTATCAAGAAACTCTGCGTTTTCCAGCAGCACAGAAACCTCTTCATGCCCGAGACGGCAAACGACCGGCGTGATGAGAGATTCAGACATAGGCACATAATCGCTGTTTTTTAGTGCATCGAAATGGAGCCGCTCATGTGCTGCGTGTTTATCGATAAACCATACGCTGTTATGATATTCGACAATAATGTACACATTAAGGGCTTCTCCGATTACACGGAAGGCGGGAGTTCTGAGCTCTGAGCTAAAAGCGATAAGCTCTGAGTTGGTTTGGTTGGGATTATCAAAAACAGTTTTTTTGGAAATAGGCAGGCGAGATACTGACACAGTGTTTTCTTGTGAATTACGTGTTGATGATGTATATAACCTAGAGGGCTCTGAAACAAAAGAGCTACGGAAATCGTTATCAATAATTCCGCCAATAGCGTCAACTCGCTCAAGAGCTCCCACAGCAGCATAATAAACGCTGTCAAAAACACTTTTATCAGAAATGAACTTAATCTCTGTTTTTGCAGGATGGACATTAACATCGACATCACTTGGCCTTACGTTTATATACAAAACACACGAAGGAAACCGTCCTGCCGATAGTGTGTTTTTATATGCCTGTTCGAGCGCTGACTGAAGAAGTAAAGAGCGAATGGCTCTGCCGTTTACAAAGAAAAACTGATAACTCCTGTTTCCGCGTGAAGCCGCCTGCGACGAAACAAACCCTTGAGTCGAGACAACCTCATCAGAGGACTCTGCGCTTAGAAATCCAGCTTCGACTTCTCTTCCGAGCAGACTGTAAACACACGAATCAACACGCGAATCTCCCGGAGTGTGATACTCAACCTTACCATCTTTGATAAAACGGATCGAAACATCAGGGCGGGACAGTGCGCATCGAAGTACGACAGATGCTACTGCTGAACCTTCGGCACGATCAGACTTCATGAACTTCAATCGTGCAGGCGTATTAAAAAACAAATCGCGTACAACAATTGTTGTCCCCTCAGGACAACCCACAGGGGACATATTGACAACATCTCCGGCTTCCAGATTCAGGCAGACACCTTCATCTATGCCGGGTTCACGTGTTATAAGCTCAATACGCGACACAGCGGCAATCGCAGCGAGAGCTTCGCCTCGAAAGCCGAGAGTTCCGATGGCTTCAAGACCAAGCGCATCTCTCAGTTTACTTGTTGCATGGCGGAGAAATGCGGTCTTAACATCCTCTGCTGCTATTCCACATCCATTATCAGTGACACGAATGTACGTCATACCGCCGGTAGTTATCTCAGCTGTAATAATACCTGCTCCCGAATCGATGGAGTTTTCAATCAATTCTTTAACGACGGACGCAGGTCGCTGGACAACCTCGCCCGCCGCAATAAGATCGGCAACATGTTGCTTTAGTTCAAGAATTCTAGGTGACTGCCGGCTAAACTCTGTCACCATATTTACATCGCCTCTTTCCGGTATCCCTTCGACACTCTCTTCGCTTATCGATATACAATTGGTAAGCCCTTAACGTTTACGGGGTCAACATCAAGTAGAGCAATGTCGCCGACGGTACAGTCTATGTTTGTTACATCTACCATCGTATGCATCAAACCAACGCTCCCGAGAACACGAGCTTTATGCCCGTTAATTTTGACAAAAGTCTTTCTGCGCCGCCATCTTACGATATCAAACAGGCTTCTTTCTACGATGTATCGGTCAACACCAAAACCATGATAGTAACCGACTGACAAAATTGCGATTTTTGTTGGTGCTCTTGTCACAAATCCGCGCTCAGAGCCGATGGAATGTCCCTTAGGATGCCAGCCGACCTCCTCCAGACCTGCCTCTATATACCCGACCCGCGAAAGACCATTAACAGGTTTACCCGGAATCCTACCTGAAAGCGCGGTATCAACACGTACTGCGTCCATAAGATCGATGTCATACTTAAAAAGTGCAGCAGAGTCACACGCATGTGCGGTTCCGGGCTCAAACCCCATGTCGATGATTCTGTCTAAAACAGCATTGAATTTATCCAGCTGAATAAATGTATGCTTTTTATTGCGCCAGGAAGCGGAAAACGTTGTGAATGTCCCGACAACATTAAGGCTCGACATATATTTGTATATAGCTGCGACTTTATCCAGTTCTGTCGGTTGAAAACCGTAACGACCGAGACCGGTATCAATCTTTATCTGTATATCCGCAGTTAGACGTCGTGACTCGGCAATTCCGTTAATGGCAACCGCGGCATCGTAAGACCCTGCGGTACATATAACACCGTGTGATAAAAGTTCGGTGATTTCATTTGGATCTGCCGTACTTCTCAACATCATTATACGCTCTTTGGAAAAGCCGTTTTTGCGTAGGAGCTTAGCGTCGTCCGGATCTGATACTATGAAGTTTCGTATTCCCTCATCGCGCAGGAAATTTGCAACTGTGAACAAGCCCATACCACCGGCATTTGCGCTAACATCGGCAAATACATGCACGCCCTCGGCTTGATCCTTTATTGCACGCAAGTTATTCCTAACTACACGCAGGTCAATAACCAGATTCTTCATTTGAGAAAACTCCCATCTCTCCAGACTGCAACGACACTCAATAATACCATGTTTATGCTTGAGAATCAAGTTTTACCATTGTTTATTAAATCTTGAGATGATAGAATATCGATGCTTAATAGATATACATATTGGGGGTAAGTGTGAGAGACAGAACCGGTATCAGTGTTGAAGTACAAGCGAGCGAAATAGAAAAGCAAAGAGCGTTTATACGTAGAATCAATGAGTTATCTCGAGAGTTTAGCCCTCCTCCGCTTGCTTATGTTGACACCTACGGCTGCCAGCAAAACGAAGCGGACAGCGAAAAGCTGCGCGGGATGCTGTTGGAAATGGGTTATGGAATAACAGACGACGAAAACAAAGCAGCTGTCGCTGTGATAAACACCTGTGCGATACGTGAAAATGCGGAAAACCGCGTGTTAGGTAATGTAGGCGCTCTTATACACACAAAAAAAGCAAATCCGAAGCAACTAATAGTTTTTTGCGGCTGCCTTGCAGGAGTGCCGGAAACAGTTGAAAAAGTCCGACTATCGTATAAGCATGTTGGGCTCATATTTCCGCCGAATAATCTTTGGAGATTTCCGGAACTGCTGCTTCGTGCCTTAACAGAAAAAAAGCGTGTCTTTGAAACGGACTGTGAAGAAACTGTCATAGCAGAAGGGCTGCCGACACATCGTGACGGAAAAGTAAAAGCATGGCTGCCCATAATGTACGGTTGCAATAATTTTTGCGCATATTGTATAGTGCCTTACGTACGCGGAAGAGAACGGA
>Ga0123356_10001156_pt1 | contig 29189 bp, 22 predicted proteins | sample TergutEmb28metaG_2_FD_92546 | JGI IMG/M metagenome (GOLD analysis project Ga0123356, IMG submission 92546) | Embiratermes neotenicus P3 segment gut microbial communities from Petit-Saut dam, French Guiana - Emb289 P3 | ecosystem: Host-associated > Arthropoda: Insects > Digestive system > Gut ...
GCGTGCCTCGCCCAAATACGCCTTGTTTTTGCGATTCTTGGGCGAGGCACGCACTATTCCTACGGAAATTCAGATTAAAAAACAATGTACTATAGCAAGTGACAGCTCGTTTTTTACTCTGTGAGACAGCCCCTGTCATTTAATTACTATTATTTATGACTTCATACAGCGTCGCCGCCTCGTCCTTGCCTGCTTTTTCGTTCAGCGATTTCACGACAAAGCTTATCGTGCCTTTTCCAAGCTCAACCCGCACACTTTCTCCGATTTTCAGCCGGTACGCAGGCTTAACGGCGCGGCCGTTCACAAAAACGCGCTCGGAGTCCGCGGCGGCGTTCGCAACCGAACGGCGCTTTAAAATCCTTGAGACCTTTAGGAATTTATCGACCCGCATGCGTTTTACTACCTTTCGTCGACGAACTTTTTGGCGCGCCGCAGTACGCGGTACACCATCTGAGCGTCGGGGAAGGTGCCGTCTACCGGCACAACGTACCAGTTGCGGTTCTTGGGGAATTGCGCCCTGCGGACTTCAGGATGGCGAAGGGCAAGCCAATCGGCGTACTCGTCGGAGAGCCGCACCGTTACCGAAACCTCGCCGTTCCGCTCGTACACAAGCGCAAACGTTTTGTCGTTGGACTTGACCGGGGCGGGCAGATTTCTGCGCTTGGGCTCGCGCACAGAAGCCTTTTGACTGCGCTTAGCATAATTGAGCATACGCTTGCGGGTCATCCTGAAAGCCGGCTTGTGCGATTCCTTGAACGCCTGCAAAGCCTCCTCGTGCTCGGCGATTGCCGTCTCGAAAGCCGGGTCGATGACGTCGATATTTTTGGCCACCGCAGTTTCGATGACGGCGGAGTCGGCATACGCAGCCTCAATGTCGGTCTCATATTTGCCCAAGACCTCGTAGTAATACTTTCCTAATACATAGTCGTATGCGTGGTCGAGGATGGTAAAGACCTCGCTTTTGCGCGCGAACGAGGAATCGATAATTTGGTCGAACCAGTTGCCGCCGCCGGGAAAGCGCGCGTCGCTGCACGCCGTATAGGTTTCCTGCAGGCTTGCGGCAAACGCCTCGTCGAGGCGCAAGATTAGCTTAATAACGCCCTTCTTTTCGTACATGAGCGCGAAGCACCACTCGCCGCATCGCAAGGAATCCGGGAAATGCTTTTTGCCGCGCAGCTTGGCTTCAGCCAGCACGGGATACCGTTGGACGTCGGACTCGGTGTCTTCGATGTAATCCAAAACGTCCTCGCGCGAGAGCGTGAAGGCAAGAATCGGCACGGCGAACCCGCCGGATTTCTTTGCGACCACGAACGCACGGCGCAATAGCTCCGCCTCTTTTAAGAGCTCGTCCGAGTCGTCGTCGACAATTTCGTCGTCCGGAATGTCTTCCTCGGGCTCGGGTTCTTCCTCCGCCTCGTCTTCGCTCTCCGCCTCCTCCTCCTCCTCCGGTTCTTCCTCTTCTTCTTCCAATTCCGGCTCGGGCTCGGGTTCGGGCTCGGGTTCGGGCTCGGGTTCAGGCTCGGGCTCCGGCTCGGACTCCGACTCCGGCTCGGGTTTCTTTTTCATCAATAGTGCCGCAAGCCCTGCTAATGCATATGCACCAACAATTATGCCTAAAAATAACCAAACTTCAGGTGGGAACATGACAATACCTCCAATTGTGCTACAGTTTACCACTGTTTTGACCAAATGTCAACTAATCTGAGAATATAAATGTAAAAAGAAAAGCGTAAAAATGCGTAAAAATGAAAAACTTCGGATCTTTTTTCAAACAGTTGACAAAACGGCGCATGTGTGCTTTAATAATAGTATACCCTGAATTTTACATTTTATATTTTACATTTTAAAGGGGTGCCCTGTGCCAAGAAGCGCAAGACAAATTAAGATTTTAGAACTCATCGGCCGACATGACCTTGAGACGCAGGATGAGCTTGCAGGAGCCTTGGTAAAGGCCGGTTTTCCCGTGACCCAGGCGACGATTTCACGCGATATCAAGGAGCTTGGGCTCGTCAAAATCAGCGTGCCGGACGGCCGCCAAAAATATGCGCGCGACTACACCGACACAAGCGTTTCCGGGAAGGTCGTCGCGTTGTTCCGCCAAGCTGCGGTGTCTATCGATTACGCGCTGAATACCGTGGTCATCAAAACGCTTTCGGGCAGCGCTAATTCGGCGGGGCTTATGGTGGACAGGATCGAAAACCCGCAGGTGCTTGGGTGCGTCGCGGGCGACGATACCGTTTTGGTTATCACAAAGTCCGAAGCCGCCGCAAAAAAAATGGTCGAGACGCTGAATAAGATAATATATAGCTGACCCGAGGGTATAAAGAGGGCGTCGGCGGCAACAATTACGGTATGAAAATCGGGTTGCCGCGTGCATTCCTGTTCCATCGCTACGAGACGCTGTGGACGGAATTTTTTTTACGTCTCGGGCATGAGACGGTGATAAGCCCGCCCACCTCCCGCGCCGTATTGGCGGAAGGAATCAAGCGGTCGGTAGACGAGGCGTGCCTGCCCGCCAAGATTTTTTTGGGCCACGTTTCGTATTTAATCGGAAAATGCGATTATATTTTAATTCCGCGCATCGAAAGTTTCGGGAAAAATGAAAAAACCTGCGTGAAATTTAACGCGCTTTTCGACATAGCCCGCAACACGTTTTTTGAATGCCCTCGCAGGGTCGGGCTTAGTGACAGCGATTCCGCCCCCGGCGCTGTCAGTAAGCCCGACCCTGCGAGGGCGCCTCGGAGAACCGCGCTGATAACCTATAATGTTGACGCGTTAAAAGGGAAGCACGAGATGGACGGATTTGTGCGGATGGGGAAGATGCTCGGGACCAAAAAGGGCGAAAGCAAAGCCGCGTATTTACACGCAAAAAAGAGCGCGGCCGAGGTGGACGCCGCGCGGTTTTTTGAGGAACTAAAAAAGCTGTTTTTTCGCGGCAATGCGCATGACACGGGGAATCAGCTTCATAGTGTGTCTCCGTTGTCCCCATGCGCTTTGGGCGCGGCTCCGTCTATGGACACGGTATCCGGTTTCCCGGCTGCTGCCCGTCCTTGCGTGATGCTGGTCGGGCACGCGTATAACCTGCACGACGCATTTATCGGCGAGCCGGTGGTGAAAGTGCTGCAAAGCCTCGGCGCCGCCGTTGTTTTCGCCGATCGGCTTAAGAGCCCGAAGCTTACCGCGTCAATCACGGAGGAACTTACGCCGGGGCTGTACTGGACGTTTCAGCGAGAACTTGTAAACGCAGTCGGGCTGTATCGCAGCAGAGCCGACGGGCTGGTGCTGATAACGGCATTTCCGTGCGGCCCGGACGCATTGGCGCACGAGCTGATGCTGCGCCGCATGAGCGATACCCCGGTGTGCAGCCTGTTGGTGGACGAGCTGCAAGGGGAGGGAGGGGTGCGTACCCGGCTTGAGAGCTTTATGGACATAATTAGAATGAAAAATAACTTCGTTGGCGTTCGCGAGGCTTCGCCTCGCTCGGCTGAGGAAAACTTAAAAATGAAAACATAAAAATGGAGGATTTCAGGTAGTGCGCAAATTTTTCATCCGTCATTTTTCATTTTTAAGTTTTCATTTTTAAGTTTTCGCTGCCCTACATATGAACATCTCCTTTCCGCACCTCGGGTTCTACCATATCCCGATCAAGACGCTGTTATCCACGCTGTTCCCGGAGGCCGCCGTCACCCCGCCTCCGCCGATTACGCGGCGCACGCTGGAGTTGGGCGCGCGCCACAGCCCGGACTTTGTGTGTGCGCCGTTTAAATACAATCTCGGTAATTTTATCGAGGCGTTGGAAAACGGCGCGGACACGTTGTTTTCTGCCGGCGGGGGCTGCCGTTTCGGCTTTTACGGCGGGCTTATCGAACAAATTCTGCGTGATTTAGGCTATCGGTTTACGTTTGTAAGCCTGTTCAACGCAGACGGCTTAAAAATCGGAAGAATCCGCCGGGAGGTCAAGCGATTGGGCGGGCGCGCGGGATACCCGGGGCTCGCGCACGCATTGCTGCTGGCGTTTGCAAGCGTCGCTCTTATGGACGAGGTGGATATATATGTGCGGCAAAACGCCGCGTTTGAGGTCGAGCGCGGCGCGTTTGACCGTGTGCGCGCCGCGTTTTTGCAGGACTTAGCATCCGTGCGCTCATTTTCGGCTTTAAGAAAAACCGACCGCGTATATGCAGGCCGGTTTTTGTCGCTTGCCGTCCGCCGTCCGCAAAAGGCTTTGCGCGTCGGGCTGGTCGGCGAATTATTTGATTTGATGGAGCCGTTTGCTAACCGCTTCATCGAGCGGGAGCTGATAAACAACGGGATTTCGGTCAGCCGCTTTGTCAACGCCTCGTATCTGCTGAATCAGCCAAAGAGTTTGGAACGCAAGACGGTAAAGGCGGCATCGCCGTATCTTACGCACGCAATCGGCGCGGACGGCACATTCAGCGTAGCAAAAACCCACCGCCTTGCGCGCGGGGGTTTTGACGGAATCATCCATATTAAGCCGTTCGGGTGTACGCCCGAGGTCAATGCGATGCCGGCACTTCAAAATATCTCCCGCGACTGCGGGATTCCGGTAGCACATTTTAGTTTTGACGCGCACTGTGCCGACTCTGCCGTAAAAACGCGCGTCGAAGCGTTTTGCGATATGCTAAAAATGCGGAAAGGTCTGTAGGATCTATTCCCTAAATCAGTGGGCAATCAAATAGCCGACGCCCCGTACATTTACGATGGTGTTCGGATTCAGGCCGACGGCTGCAATTCTCTTGCGCAGCCGCTTCACCGCGCTCCGTACGGCGTTATTCGGCGTGCCGTCGTATGCTTCGCCGCGGATACAGTTATAGATATCCTCGTATGTCGAAGCGTTCTCGCCGTTTTTCAGCAGGGTGCAGACGATGGATGCTTCGGCCCTGTTCATCGGGATCGGCGTTTTCCCGATAAAGACCTTTTGCTGCTCACGCGAGAAAATGACGTTGCCGCAACTGAGCACGTCTGCGCCGGCCGCATTCCGGGCTTTTTCGGCGGATAAGTTCTTTGGCATGATTTAACTCCTCTAACCTTAAGGTTATTATTTGCAAGGCCTCTCAAAAACTGTCGAGGGTCAGCCTTGTTTTGACATGAAGTATACATGTAAAATGGGGACAAGTCAAGGATTTTTCGTTAGGTTTTTTTAATGCCTTTACTTATTTCTCACCGATTTTTACATATTTCTCCAGCATTGATAGAACCTCGGCAAAGTCGAGCGGCTTTCCGATGTGGTTGTTCATGCCGGACTCGAGACACTTTTCGATGTCCTCCTTAAACACGTTCGCGCTCATGGCGACAATCGGAATTTCCTTGGCCCGGGCCAATCCCGATTCCCGGATGAGCTTTGTCGCAGCGTAACCGTCCGCCTCCGGCATTTGAAGATCCATAAAAATCATGTCGTATTTCTCGGGCGCTGCCTTAAACATTTCGACGGCGATTTTACCGTTTTCCGCGCAGTCGATGGCAAGGCCGGTAGGCTCTAAGAGTGCGATCACGATTTCCCGGTTGATATCTACGTCCTCGGCTAAAAGAATGGTGTGGCCCGACAGATTCACGGCGGACGTGCCGTCTTCGCGCGGGTCGGCTTGCGAGGCGTTCAAACAACCGTTGATGCAATCCGCAATCGCCGAAACAAACAAGGGCTTTGGTAAAAAGCGCGTTACGCCGACCTCAGCCGCTTCGCCTTGGATATTGCTCCAATCGTATGCGCTTATCATGATAATAATCGGGTTCCCCTCGCCTTTTTCATAAATGATGCGCGCAAAGTCGATGCCGTTCATTTCGGGCATTTCCCAATCCACGAAGTAGATGTTGTACGAGCCGCTGTCCGCAATCTTTGCCAAAGCGTCGATTCCGTTAAACGCCGTGTCGCACGATGTCCCGATTTGCTTTGCCGCTTCTTGGAAGAATTGAAGTACGGTCGGGTCGTCGTCGACGGCCAGGATTCGGAGATCGTTAAGATTTACGCCCTCCGGGAATGGCTTTTTGAGCTCTCCCTTGCCTCGGGCAAGGTTGGCGGTAAAGGAAACCTTGGTGCCCTTGCCGAAATCCGAATCTATCCAGATTTTTCCGTCCATCATCTCTACGATGCTTCGCGAGATGACAAGCCTGAGCCCCGTGCCGCCGTATTTGCGCGTCGTGGAGGCCTCGGCTTGTTCAAATGCGTTAAACAGCCGCTTTTGCTGCTCGGGGCTGATGCCGATGCCGGAATCCTTGACCGAAATCAGCAGCGTGCAAACGCCGTTTTTCTCTCCCTGCAGCCGGGCGTCTAAATGGATGGCGCCGCCTACCGGCGTAAACTTGACCGCGTTGGTCACAAGGTTGGTGACGACCTGGGCAATCCGCTGATCGTCGCCGACGAGCGTGTGGGGGATGGCCGGGTCGATGTAAACCGACAACGCCTGGTGTTTTTCGTCTATGCGGAACGAGATTACGTCCACCACCCGTTGGAACATCCGTTCCGCTACAAATTCGGTGTACGAAAGGTCAAATTTTTTCGCCTCGATTTTCGACATGTCCAGCACGTCGTTGATGACCCCGAGCAAATGTGTGGACGCATCCTGAATTTTTTCAATGGCGTAATTCTTCTTTTCAATCTCGAGTGATTGCGCACCGATAGAAGCCATGCCGATAATCGCGTTCATCGGCGTACGGATTTCGTGGCTCATGTTGGCTAAAAAGTTGCTCTTGGCCAACGACGCCTGCTCCGCCTTTTGACGGGCCACCTGGATTTCAGTTACGTCGTTGCTGGTGATGATAAAGCCCACCTTATTTTTTTCTTGGTCGTAAAGGTAATTGGCGGTGCCCTTGTAGTAGTGGCCGCTGCTCTCTTGGAATAGAACTTCGGCTTCTTTACCTTTCAAAAGAGCGGTGATAGGGCAGTACTGAGAGCCGAACGGGTACAGGCTGACCTCGTCATACGGCGTGCCGGCCACCTCCTCCGCGCTCTTCTTTGTGAGCTCCAGCGCGGGGTGGTTCATATAAATGATTTTATGGTTCGTATCAATGATAGAAAGCGGGCTGGATACGCTGCCCTCGATGCTGTCGGCCATTTCGTCAAACGAGCCCGCCAGCGCGCCGAATTCATCCATCGCGTCGCTGCGCAAGCGGTATTGGCGGCTCCCCGAGCGAAAATGCGACAAGCCGTCCAGCACGAACTTTATGTTGCCCGTTAAATACGAGGACAGCAGCACGGCGAACAGGATGACGAGGATTAACAGAACGATGCTGGTGATACCGAGCTGCAGCGAGTTAAACAGCATACTGCGGTTTATCGCGGCCGTAATAAAGGCCTCCGTGTCTTTGGCGGGCTGGATAAAATTATCGATGCCCGAGCCCACGGCGACAAACGCAAAGCCGCGCTCGTTGCCCTGCGCCTCGGGAGCGTATTTCCCGGTATAGTAGTTAATCGAGCCCGCGGTGGTCGGCTTGTAAAGTCCGCTCCAAAGGATATAGAACGAACCCGAACGGCCTTCTTGTGTTAAATCCATCCAACCGGTGCATTGCGGCGCGTTGTTTAAAAACCGGCCGTCTAAGCCTACAAAGCCCGCCTTCGTCAGCGCGCCGGCCGGTGCTTTGTCCCGGGATTGGTAGTCGCGCACAAAGACGGGGATAGGGGAGCCGCTTGGGTCCTTTGCTTGCTCGCCGTCGTCGTTTAGCACATAAACGGGCTTCCCGTCGGAGCCTCTGGCCTGAATCGGGTACCCGTTTGCGTCCCTTAAAAGCCGTTCGCCGAATTGCGGCAGCATTTCGCGGTCATCTTGATTCGTTGCAAAAAACGCGCCCCAGCTTGTCCCGGCCAAATGGTTTTCCGTACCTGCCGGATCCCATTCCCACCACGGCGCGCCTTTGTCCTTGGTCGTGACCTGTTTTTTAATATCCTTGCCGCTCTCGTCCTTTCCCGTCACAATCTCTACGCTCAGTTTATTTTTAACGCTTAAGTTTGCAACCTCCCACGAGTCGTTGGCTTTCAGCCAATCGGAGCCGCGTATCCCTTCGTCGCCCGAATTGCTCCAAAGGTAAAAAGGCGTGTCCTTGGCGGGCTGGGGGTTGCCCTTTTCGTCGGGAATGGGCACGGTGCGCAATACGGGGTTCCCGGCCGCGTCCGGCACGTCCTTTTTAATGAATTCGCCCGGCGCGAATTTGCGCCCGTCCACTATTTTGTCCTCGGAGGTATAATTGCGCTCTAAAAGGTTGCTTCCCTCGAGCCACGGAACCTGCGGCTCCCCGGTCCTCGGGTCGTAACCGACGATGGAGTGGTGGCGCGGGTGGGCGATGGAGCGGCATTGGTAATCCCACAAAAACGCGTAGTCGCCCTCAAAGGCGCTGGGGAGCGGGACGTAACGCTCGATCATCGGTGTGATGTAGTCCACAAACTCCATGATGTGGTCGTGGTTTAACGCCATGGTGGCGTAGCCTATGACTTTGCCGTCCGCATCTGCTACGGGCGTCGCAAAGCGCACGATGCCCTCAAAACGTTGCCCGACCGGATTTTCCTTGCCCGCGTACGCCTGCTTTTCGGCTTCTTTGATAAAGTCTTCTCTCGACAGCGCCGCTTTTTTTCGCAATTCTTTGAGGTTCGGATGCGCTTGGTTCATTACTTTAGGGTCGTCGCTCAAAAAAACGCCCGGTGTGTACATGCCCGCGTAATCGGTGCCCACGTATGCGCCGATGACGTCGGAAACGTAAATTTCGCCGGGCTTTAATTTTGCAAGCTCGGCAAAGTGGTTCTCGGCCCGTATATAGGTATCGGATTTATCCGAAATGTCTCCCAAATTCGGATTTAACGGGTAGTGCACCTTGGTGGAGGCCGGATTGACGTATTTATAGATTTCGTAACCTTTCAGGTCGATAAACGAAACTTCGTCGTAAAAGGGCGCAAGCAAATATTGGCGGTCGATGCCGAGGCTCCAGTAGTTGAAGCTGCTCCCGTACAAGTCGTCGTCATTTTCTCTATTGGTCGAAACATCGGCCGGCTTTTTTTCGACGGGGTTGCCGTCTTTGTCGCGGAGCACCTTTCCGTCTTGGCCCGTTTTGTACCTGACCCCGGGCTTTTTCTCGACGGGGTTTCCGGCCTTATCGAGCAGCGTTGCCCCGTCTTGCTCCGTTTCGAATTCGACCCACCGTGTGCCGGCCTCGTTCAACCCCCATTCGCCCCGCACGTTGAGCCGACCGTTCCGGGCATCGGAAAAAGCCCGGTAGGCGGAAAAATAATCCTTCAGTTCTTCTTCCGACAAATCCGAAAAATCCCCGTCGCTGCGCGTAAGCGCCGCAAGCATCAAAATATCCTGATCCCGTTGCCCAAGGAACTTTGCGATTTCTGCGGCCGTATTCGTTGTAAGGCGTTCCAAATTTTCTCTCGCGCTGTCGTTCAGCGCTTCCGTCGAGTCGTTAACGGCGGTTTTGCGCAGCGAGTTTGCCAGCGCGGTGATTTGCGAGAGCGCGATTACGGTTAACAGGATAATCGGTATCACCATGGATACCAAAAAAATGAGAATCAGTTTTGGGCGCAATTTTAAATTGATGCGGTTTAAAAGCCTGCCGATGCCTTTGATTTGTTTTTTTGAAGACTTGTTTTCCACGAAACCCTCCGATTTGTACAAAAAGAATGGCCAAATACAAATAATCTCACTTGTATTATAAGTAAGTTTAGCATGTCTCACGCAATTTTGTCAACTAAAGAATCCCTTTAATTCTCCAAATGAAGAACATAATTCACGACATAGTTCATAAAAACGCGAAAATAAATGCGAACGCACTTATATCCGAACCCGGAATGTGGAACCGTTGCCCTCGGCGCTGTCAAAAGAAATTTCGCCGCCAAGCTTTGCCAGGATTTTTTTGGTAATCGCAAGCCCCAAGCCGCTGCCGCCGGTATTGCGCGAGGCGTCCGCCATGTAAAAGTGGTCAAAAATCTTCGGTTTGTCCTCATCTTTAATCCCGATGCCGGTGTCGGAGACGGAGAACTCGGCGGCATCCCCGTCGCGCTTGAGCCCTACCGAAATTTTTCCGCCGGGATTTGAAAATTTTATTGCGTTGCCGATTAAGTTTTGCCACACCTGATACAAAAGCCGCTCGTTATTCGTCACCGTAATTTCCTCTAAAGCCAAATCGAGCGTCAAATTCTTTTCGGCCCACTTTTGATGCAACAGCCTCAATATTTCGCGGATTTGCTCGGCGACGCAGAAAGTGTCGTCACGCTTTACCAGCGTCGTGCCGTCTAAGAGCGAGAGCTCGAGGATGCTTTTGCTAAGCTGCGCCAACCGGTCGCTTTCCTTTACGATAACGTCGGCGTATTCTTTCAGCGCAGCTTTGTCTATCGTTCCCTCGTCTGCGGCCGCGTCGATTAACTCGCCGTACGCCCGTATTGCGGAAAGCGGCGTCTTAAATTCGTGCGATACGTTCCGGATGAACTCCTTGCTTAAATATTCGTTATGCTTTAGTTCCGCGCTCATGCGGTTGAAGCTATGCGTCAAATCGGATATTTCGTCGCGGCCGCGCACCTCGATTTGGATGTCAAAATTGCCCTTGGAGACCTCGTCCGTCGCCGCCTCTAAGCGGCAAATCCGGGCGACCACGGTTTTGTTCAGCGCCAAAATAAACAGCGCGATGATGCCCGCGCCGAAGGCCGGCGGAAAAACAAAAATCATAAGGCGCATCCAAAGGTCCAGCGATTCCCGGTCCTCGGGCAGCCGGAAGCCCGTTGCCCTTGCAATCGAAAAGACGATGGACAATACCGCGTACAGCGCCATAGCCACAACGAAGAGCGTCAGCAGTATTTTGAGCGACAGCCGCGGGAACCGCGCTTTTTCCCGTGTTTTTTTCTTTAAGTCTTCCATATATTTTTTTTTCCTTTTTGCTTATTTTCTCTCCGTCGTCCTGAGCGAGCGCAGCGAACACCATCATATCATCATATCATCATAAGCGAAGCGCCATCATATCATTTCAGCAACGCCTTGTACCCCAGCCCCCACACCGTATGGATTTCAAAATCCGGGCTTTCCGCTTTTTCTCTAAGCCACCTGATATGCGTGTCTACCGTCCGGTCGGTCGATTCGACGTCGTAGCCCCAAATCTCGTTTAAGAGTTTTTCGCGGGATAAGATAACGTTCGGGTTTGAGAGCAGTTTAAAAAGCAGACGAAACTCTTTTTTGTTGAGCTCCACCGCTTTTTGGCAAACCGTCAGCGTTTGCGCGTTAAAATCAAGCAGGGTGTGGGGGAGCTCGATTTTGTTTTCGCTGTTTATCTTGTAGCGGCGCAAGAGGGCTTTTACGCGCAAAACGAGTTCCTTCATATGAATCGGCTTAACCAGGTAATCGTCGGTGCCGCTGTTAAAACCGCGTTCCTTGTCGTCAATCGTCTCGAGCGCCGTCAGCATTAAAATCGGGACGTCTTTGTTGACCTTGCGTACCTCTCTGGCAAAATCATTGCCGCTCATGCGCGGCATCATGATGTCGGTGACGATAAGGTCGACGTGCTCGCCGTTAAAAATTCCGAGCGCATTCTTCCCGTCATAGGCTTCGATTGCCGAATAGCCCTCGGCTTTTAAACTTTTGGCGATGGCGGCCCGCAGGTGCGGCTCGTCTTCGGCGATGAGAATTTTAAACATATTTTGTCTCCGCTCACATTATTTCGTAGGGGACGCCGCCCTCGGCGTCCCGCACCGCAGAACAATGAATTTCATCAAGTAGCATTTGCGGCAAACGAAAGCTTGCTTTCGGTTTGCGCAAATGCGCCCGCCGCAAAAGGTATGAAACCCCGCGGCTGCCGAGCCGACAGCCGCTTGCGGCTGCTGGCTTTGCGACAGCAAAGCCCAGAGAGGCGAGGCAGCGCGGAAAGCCGCCGCAGGGCGGCGGGTGCAGGGCTTGCCCTGCGGTTTAATACCTTTTATATGGCGCGGGACGCCGAGGGCGGCGTCCCCTACGATAGGGTTTATCTAAGCTTAGCAAAGAAACACAAAAAAATCAACTCTAATCGGGAACTTTCTATTTTCTATCCCCTGGCCCCTACAACGGTAAGTCTTTTCTCTTAAAGTACATGACGCCCGCCGCGTAGCATCCGGCGGCTACGGCGAATAGAATCAAAAACTGCCAAATCATATTCCCGCTGTAGGCCAAAATATCGGCGGTGTTGTACAGCGTGTTTAGCGACGCGTATTTAAAATACCCCATAATTTCCGCCAGCGACGAGAAATTTGACAGCAAATTGGCAATAAAAAAGAATACCGGGATTCCCGCGCCTATCAGCAGCGACTTAGAGGAGAGGTTAAAAACACATGACGCCAAATACGATATGCCGCTAATGGCAAGATGAAATAAAACGATGCCGAGGTTTAACAGCAAGAATGCGCCGATTTCGATGTCGAGCCCCGTCGCGCCGATGAACGCGAGCCCGACCAGCGTAACCACCGAAAACATCGCGACGATGGAGCCGGACAAAAAAAGCCCTTGCGTCATCGAGACCTGATTGCGCTTTAAAGGCTTTGCCATCACGAAAGATAGCGAGCCCCGGTCCACCTGGGCGGCAATCAGCTTGTTGGCCGTAATCACAATATAAATTAAGGGCAGCAGCATGGCGAACATTGTGTAGAACTGCTCCAAAATCATATTCGCCCCGAACGCGCCCGCGCCCTCCGACCCGCCCGGCCGCTCGCTCATCCGCCCGGCAAAGCTGTTTGCCGCCATCATTAAGATTAGCAGCATCACCGAGAGCCCTAGGGTGACAAAAAGCCAAAATTTATAATTGTCTTTGAGCGTTTTTTTGAATAAGGTGTTAGAAAACATTACGCCGCACCTCCGTTATGGCTTGGTTTGTCTGAATAAAACTTCATAAAATGGTCCTCTAAGGTCAGTTTTATCTCGGAGACGTATTCGATTTCGTACCCCGACAGTAAATTAAGGAGCGCGCGGATGTCTTTGTCGAAAACCTTGATTTTGACGCGGTTTTTGGCGTGGTTGACTTCCTCGAAGGCGAGTTTTTCCCCGGCAATCCGGAAGCTCTCCCCGGGCTTTGCAAACTTCACCTTAAAGGTTTTATAGCGCGGCCTTTTGATGTCGTCCATATGGAACGAGGTGACGATTTCGCCTTGCTTGATGATTGAGACCCGCTCGCACGTTTTTTCGATTTCAGAAAAAATGTGGGAGGAGAGCAGTATCGTTTTGCCCGCCGCTTTTTCTCTTTTTAAAAGCTCGGTAAAGGTGTCCTGCATCAACGGGTCTAAGCCGCTTGATGGCTCGTCTAAGATGAGGATTTTCGGGTCGTGGGCAAAGGCGCAGATAATGCCGAGCTTTTGTTTCATGCCCTTTGACATCCTTTTGACGTCGCCCTCCGCGTTTTTTAGCTGCAAAATCTCCAGCAATTCCTTGGCTTTGTCGAGATTCTTAGCGCCCGAAAACTCGGCGAGCCATTTAATTAAATCCATCCCTTTTAATTTTTCGGGGAAGTTGATTTCGCCGGGGATATAGCCGATGTCGCGGTTGGTGAGGTGCGCGTTGCCCCAAACCGGTGTGCCGCTGATGTAAGCTTTTCCCTTGTCGGGTTTAGAAAAGCCCAATATGTGGCGGATGGTGGTGGTTTTGCCCGCGCCGTTGGGTCCCAAAAACCCAAACACCTCGCCCGCGCCTATTTCAAACGAAACGTCAAACACGCCGCGCCCTCCGCCGTAATCCTTGGTTAGGTTTTGCACTTGAATGACCGCCATTGGGTCACGCTCCTTTGGGAGAGCCCCGCGTCGCCGGAGCCGCGGGCACCGAGCTAAAGCGGGGTTCTCCCGGTTGTAATGATTGGAGTGTATCGCCCGATTGTTAAAAAAATTTCAAAAACTAAAGGTAAATTAAAAAATTTTTCAACAATAAAAATACTGTACATCGGGCCGGATTTTTGATATACTTTTTATATGTTGTACCGCATCGTAACTTACGGCTGCCAAATGAACGTGCACGAGTCCGAAAAGCTTGCCGGCATTTTGGAATTGCGCGGATTTTTGCCGGCCGAAAGGGATAGCGACGCGGACGTAATCGTGATTAATACCTGCTGCATCCGCGAGAACGCCGAAAACCGCATTTTGGGGAATTTGGGGTTCGTCAAAAAGCTCAAAGAGGAAAACCGCAATTTGATTGTCGCCGTGTGCGGCTGTATGGCCCAACAAGACGGCGCGGCGGAAAGGCTAAAGGCGCGGTGCCCGTTTATCAACATTATTTTCGGCACGCACAATTTGGCCGAGTTCGGCGCGTATCTGGATAAGGCGATGGCGGGCAAAAAGGTGAGCGAGGTGTGGCCGCAAGAGGGGGAGCCGGCCGAGGGGCTGCCGGTGAAAAGGGGAGAGGGCGTAAACGCGTGGGTGAACATCATGTACGGCTGCGATAACTTCTGCACGTACTGCGTCGTGCCGTATGTGCGCGGGCGCGAACGCAGCCGAAAGAGTGAATTGGTTTTGGACGATATTAAGCGGCTTTTGGACGAGGGGTTTAAAGAGATTACGCTGCTCGGCCAAAACGTAAATTCTTACAGCGGTACGGACGCGGACGGAAATTATGTCAATTTTGCTTCGCTTTTAGAGCAGGCCGCGAACGTTTCGGCGCAAAAATACCGCGTACGCTTCACCACCTCGCATCCGAAAGACTTTTCCGACGAGGTGATTCGCGTCATCTCCGATAGCCCCAACGTTCCCGAGTTCATTCATCTGCCCGCCCAGTCCGGGAGTGACCGCATACTGAAGGCAATGAACCGAAAATATACCGCGGCCGACTACCTGGGGCGCATCGACGCAATCAAAAAGCTCATGCCGGACGCCGGGATTTCGGGCGACATTATGGTGGGCTTCCCGGGCGAGACGGAAGAGGATTTTTTAGACACTTTGCGCCTTGTAGAATCCGTCCGGTACATTAACCTTTTCACCTTTATATATTCAAAGCGGCGGGGGACGGTTGCGGCTTCGATGGACAATCAAATCGACCGTATTACTGCGCTGGGGCGCTTTCAACGCCTTGTGAATTTACAAACCTCCATCGGGTTAGAACTCGCTGCCGCCGCCGTCGGCAAGACATTAGAGGTGCTATGCGACGCATATACCGCAAAAACCCGCCTCTCGCGCGGCAAAACCGCCTCCGGCAAGATAATATGGTTTAAATCGGACACCGAATTAACCGGACAGTTTGTAAATGTTAACGTCACGCACGTAAAGAATAGCAACTTATATGGAGAGCTTATTTGAGGGGGAGGGATTAAGTCGTCGAGAGCCCATCCACAAACACGCCGGAAGGCGTTATGACATGGATAACCCCGTGCAAGCGAAGGGCAGCTCGGGGAAAAGGCAAAGCTAGTCTCGCAGCACCTACCCAAATCATCCACAAACACGCCGGAAGGCGTTGAGACATGGATAACCCCGTGCAAGCGAAGCGCAGCTCGGGGAAAGGCATCCACCTCTCCCGAACTCCGGAAGGAGTTCAACAATAAAAAACATAGGAACGCATTATGTCGGCATATCATCAAATACTCTATCATATCGTTTGTCGCACAAAAGGAAGCGAGCGAACAATTTGCCCGGAACATCGGGAGGATTTATTTCGGTATATTTGGGGTATTGTAAAAAATAAAGATTGCGTATTGTTTCGCGTCAACGGGATGGAAGAGCATGTCCATATTCTTTCCGATTTGCACCCCTCGCTTGCGTTGGCGGATTATGTGCGTGAAATAAAGGTAGCTTCCTCAAAATGGATGAAAGAGTCCGGCTTTTTTCCCGATTTCAAAGGATGGGGAATCAAATATTGTGCACTGACTTATTCGTACAATGATAGAGAAACGATAATTGACTACATAAAAAATCAGCAAGAACATCACAAACAAGAAAGCTTTCAAGAGGAAATCAGGCGATTTTTTAAAGAACAGGGCATCGGTGCGGATGAAAAATGGTTTTGGTCGGATGGTTGAACTCCTTCCGGAGTTCGGAGAGAGCGTTGCCCTTACCCCGAGCTGCGCTTCGCTTGCACGGGGTTATCCACGTTTAATGCCTACGGCATATAAAAAAGTAGGCAAATAGCAACTGAAAACCGTCAACTGTCAACTGAAAACCGTCAACTGTCAACTGAAAACCGTCAACTGTCAACTGAAAACCGTCAACTGTCAACTGAAAATTGTTTTCGACAAAGGAGAAAACCCCAATGCCCCTATCCCCCATGATGCGCCAATACTGCAAAACCAAAGAGGACTACCAAGACGCCCTGTTGATGTTTCGCGTGGGCGATTTTTACGAGCTTTACTTCGAGGACGCGGTGACGGCGTCAAACGAGCTGGATATCATATTGACGGGGCGCGACTGCGGGCTTGAGAGCCGCGTGCCGATGGCGGGGGTGCCGTTTCATTCGGTGGAAGGCTATATCGCCAAGCTGATTGGCAAGGGCTATAAGGTCGCGATTTGCGAGCAGACCAGTACGACGGCCGGGGTTGGGGGTTTATTTGAACGCGAGGTGCTGCGCGTCATCACCCCGGGTACGGTGGTGGATTCGGCGCTGCTGGACGAGGAAAAAAACAATTACATTGCCAGCATTTATTACGACGGGGGAGCGGCGGGGGTCGCGTGGTCGGACATCTCGACGGGGGAGTTTAACCACGCGCCCATCTGTGCGCCGATTGCCGTGCCGCTCGGGGAGCTTTTAACCAAAATCGCGCCCGCCGAAATCATCTGTAACGCCGCGATGCTGGAGGCGTCCGTAACGCTGTCCATCGTAAAGTACGGCATGGTGTGCCCGTTTTCGCTTTACAAGGAGCCCGCGTTTGATTCGGCCAACGCGCTGCAAAGCATCCTTGGCCAGTTTGCCCCCGACACCGCCAATGCCCTAAAGAAAAAGCCGCATTGTTTGTGTGCGTCCGGCGCGCTGGTGGAGTACTTAAGTGAGACGCAAAAACGCAAACTTTCGCACATTCGCACCTCCCTTGCCGCTGCGCCCGGCAAAAACATGTACATCGACGCTGCGGCCAGAAAAGCGTTGGAGCTCGTCGAAAGCGCGGTGGAATGCGATAAGCGCGGGTCACTGTTGTGGTTGATTGATAAGACCTGCACCAAGCCCGGCGCGAGGGCTTTGCGGAAGACTGTTTTAGAGCCCATGTTGGACGAAACGCAAATCAACTGCTCGCTAGAGGCTGTAGAAGAGCTTTTGAGCGACAGAATGCGCGACAAGCTAAAAACCACGCTCAAAAATACGGCGGATATCGAGCGCATCGTCGGCAAGCTTTCGTATGGGAATTTATCGCCTCGGGAAGCGCTGCGGCTCGGCCAATCGCTCAGTTTAATTCCCGACCTGAAAGCTGCGCTGGGTAAGACCAAAAGCCAAGCTTTGTCAGACATAGATGCCCGCCTTATCGACTATCCGGAAATTTATTCGGAGGTCATCGCGGCGATTTCAGAAAAAGCTCCGATGCTGATTCGCGACGGCGGGGCAATCCGCGAGGGCTATGACGCAAGGCTCGACGAGTGCCGCAATTTGCAGAAAAATACGGCGGGCGTGATTGCGGACTTAGAGGCGGCGGAGCGCGCCGAAACCGGCCTCAAGTCCCTGCGTATCAGCTACACGCGCAACTTTGGTTACTACATCGAGCTCCCGCGATCGCAGGCCGAGCTGGTGCCGTTTAGATACATACGCCGCCAAACGCTCAAAAACGCCGAGCGCTACATGACCGAGGAGTTAAAGCTGCTCGAAGACAAGGTGTTAAACGCGGCGGAAAACGCCCTGTTGCGCGAAGAAGAGCTCTATAAGATCTTGCTCGAAAAACTTTCCGCTTTCATTGACGCGTTTTTAGCGCTTTCCCATGCGATTGCCGAACTCGACGTGCTGGTGTCACATGCCGAGGCGTCTAAGGAATGCCGCTTTTGCCGGCCGCAAATCGGGGAGGGGATTCATAAACTCGCGATTACCGAGGGTCGCCATCCGGTGGTTGAAAAGCTTTTAAAAAGCGAGCCTTTTGTGCCGAACGATTGTTTATTAGACGAGGGCGAAAACCGCATCATGCTGATCACGGGCCCCAACATGGCGGGCAAAAGCGTGTATATGCGGACAGCGGCGATTATCACCATCCTTGCGCACATCGGTTGCTTCGTGCCCGCAAAGTCCGCGCAAATCCCCATCACCGACAAAATCTTCACCCGCGTTGGGGCGAGTGACGATTTATTGACGGGACGCAGCACTTTTATGATGGAGATGAGCGAAGTTTCCTCCATTTTGAGTACTATGTCTGACAAGTCGCTCTTATTGCTTGACGAAATCGGGCGCGGCACCTCCACCTACGACGGGCTTTCGATCGCGTGGTCGGTGCTGGAATACATTGCCGCACGCTCAAAGGCCAAGGTGCTGTTTTCGACGCACTACCACGAACTCACCGAGTTAGAAGGCGTTTTGCCCGGGTTAAAAAACTACAAGCTCACCCTGCGCGAGGCGGGCGGATCCATCGTGTTTTTACGTAAGCTCCTGCGCGGTTGTGCCAACCGCTCCTTCGGCATCGAGGTCGCCTCGCTTGCGGGTCTCCCGCCCGAAATTGTTTCCCGCGCCAAGGAGCTCCTAAAACAGTTAGAGGCCGCCGACATCGGCCGCCAAGCAAAAATGGCACAGTCCCACCAAATATCCATCTTTTCCTCCGCCTCCCGCGACGAAATCCAAACCATCTTGCGCGAGCTCGACCTCGACGCCGTCTCCCCCCGCAATGCTTTAGACATCCTTACCGATTTAAAAGAAAAGGCGGAAAAACAAAATGGCTAATATTCATCCGTTATCGAAGCAAATCAAAGAATACTTTATGAAGGACAATGGCAGCAGTTTTATAAAGAGAATAGGCGCTTTGATGGAAATTGAAGAAATCGAAGTCTTTCCGGATGAACCGGACGACGAAGAGGTATTCGCAGCCTTTAAAGGGGACGGCGCGCCATGCATTAGTTTTTCCAACGGAATCGCCTGGTTTGAATACGATTTGAACGACTATGCGCTCAATATTCCGTTTAACTACGAGCTGCACCCGACGGCAAGCGGGAATCCTTGGCTTAGGCAATATGTAAAAGAGAAAACCTTGTTCGACGGTTTTTCTATATACAGCGGGTACGAAACGAAAGGGATGGAGCAGCTTTTTGACGATATTATGGATTTAGCGAAAAAAATGAAAGAGAAAAGAGTTCATTTGGATTACATCGACCACTGGAAATGGAAAATGCTTGGTTACTATCCTGCAATTTTTGAAAAATGCCGTGTTTCTATAGTCTCCGGAGAGGTAATCGTTTGCAGTAAAAAGTGGAATGAAAAATATTTAAAAAGCCCAAAAATAAAGACCGTAACCATTCGCATATAGGGAGTATTATTATGCCCACCATTAACATCCTAGACCCCGCCATATTCAATCGCATCGCGGCGGGCGAGGTAGTGGAAAGCCCGCGCTCGGTCGTAAAAGAACTGGTCGAAAACAGTATCGACGCGGGTGCAAATGCGATTACAATTGAAATCACGGGCGGCGGTATCGAAAGTATTTCCGTTACCGACAATGGACGTGGGCTTGCAGCGGAGGATATGCCCCGCGCTTTTTTGCCGCACGCTACCTCCAAAATCCGCACCCTCGACGATTTAAACGCCATCGGAACTTTGGGTTTTCGCGGCGAGGCGCTGCCGAGTATCGCGTCCGTGGCGGAGGTGGTGATGGTTTCGCGTATGGGGAATGGGGAATGGGGAATGGGGAATGGGGAAGCAGGTAAATTAAAATCTGCTTACGAATCCCGAACCCCGAATCCCGAACCCCGAAAACCCAATTCATCCATTTTCCCATCCCCCAACCCCCATCCCCCATCCCCCACACTCGGCTATTCTGTCACCTACCAAAACGGTATCCTCACCGCCCAAGGCGAGGCGGGCGCCCCCGCAGGTACGTCCGTTACCGTTAAAAATCTCTTTGCCAACATCCCCGCGCGGCTAAAATTCCTTAAAAAACCGGCGCAAGAAAAAGCAAAGATTACCGAACTTGTCGAAAAACTCATCCTCGCAAACCCAAACATCGCGTTTGGCTACGTCGCGGACGGCCAAACCGTTTACCGCACCGACGGTTTCGGCAAGGAATCGGCGGTTTACGCAATCTACGGCGAGATGACGGACAGCCTGATTCCGATTTTAAGCAACGCGCCCGGGCTAAAAATCAGCGGCTATGTTTCCGAGCCGGCTTTTTCTAAACACAACCGCGCGTATCAGCATTTGGTGGTGAACGGCCGCGTGGTTGAGAACGAGGACGTCGCCTACAGCGTGTTTTTGGCGTACAAGGATTTTTTAATGACGCGCCGCTTTCCCGCATACGTCATCTATATCGACATACCGCACGACCTCATCGATGTTAACGTGCACCCAAACAAGCTCAGCGTCAAATTTGTTGACCCGACATCCATCAAAAAAGCCGTCTACCACGCGGTACGTAAGGCGATTTTTCCCGCTGGGGAAAATCGCAGTGGTCAGTGGTCAGTGGTCAGCGATCAGTTTAGGGGTCAGGAGACAGGGGATAGGGGGCAGGAGAGCGAGGAGTTAGGAGTGAGGAGTGAGGAATTGCGGATGGATTTAGGAGCCGGGGGCCGGGTGATGATTGAAGTTAGGGAAGTAGGGGCGGATTGTAAGTCGTCCGAATTCGTAGGGGTCGCCGTCCTCGGCGACCCGCGCCATATTGAAAATGTTGGTAATGTCGGGTCGCCGAGGACGGCGACCCCTACGGAAAATAACGTTCCCAATCCTTCCGCTATTCCTCACTCCTCACTCCTCACTCCTCACTCTTTCCGCCCCTTTGCCGCCGACACGTTTGCCGAACCCCCGCCCGCTGTGCCCGCCTTGACGCGGGCAGATGTAATGAGAAAATTGTCGGATGACACTCCTCACTCCGATAACCGTCAACCGTCCGCCGTCAACCGTCCGCCGTCAACTCCTAATTCCTTTTCTTGCAATCCACAATTCACAATCCACAATCCGCCACAATTTGCAGGCAAATTGTTCAACACCTACCTTATCGTCCAATCGGGCTCCGACGCGTTTTTTATTGACCAGCACGCCGCGCACGAAAGGCTCCTCTACGACCGTTATATAAGCGAAATCGACCGGGGCGTCCCGGCGGTTCAGACATTGCTTGTCCCGTATACCTTTACTGCTACGCCCGACGAGGCGGAGTTTTTGAATGACGTATTACCCGAATTATCAAAACTTGGATTCGAAATTGAAACGAAAAACGAAAAACGAAAAACGAAAAACGTCGGATGTATTGAATTGAACGCCGGCGGGGACGGTAACGCATTCACCGTTTCTCCCGGCCGAAAGGGTTGTCAGGGGGACGGGTGTCAGGGGGACGGGGGTATTTTGACAACCTATGATGCGGAATGCGTATTCATAATCTCTGCCGTTCCCGCAGTGCTGTCGGGAATGCGCTTTTCCGACTTTATTGCCGATTTGCTGGAAAATCCGCACCAAGCCTTTAAAAAATCCGGCTTTCTAAAAGAAAAAATCGCCCAAGCCGCCTGCAAAGTGGCGGTTAAGGGGGGCGACGACCTATCGGAACCCGAAATCGAATCGCTGATATCGCAAATGCAAGCCTCAAACTCCGTGCCGCTTTGCCCCCACGGCCGCCCGACGGTGGTGCGGGTGAGCAAGACGGAGATTGAGAAATGGTTTAAGCGGGTTCGCTAGACGGATAAAAGATGTTCAATAAGATAACAGACAACAGATAACAGATAAAAGAATGCGAATGATTATGTTTGTGAACCAAATGTTTTTACTCCCATAATAAATCAATAACCATATTCTTTTATCTGTTATCTTGTAACGCAATACGCAAATATTTACGCATAAGGATTGATGCCCATGGACATCTTCATTCCGCCTCTAAAAAAATTCAACCGCGACATTGTCGCGCCGCCGGACAAAAGCATTACGCACCGCGCGATCCTTTTTTCCGCGTTCTCGGAGGGGAATGTCAAAATTTCTAATGCGCTCTTGGGCGAGGACTGTCTTTCCACCATCGATTGCGTCCGGAAATTGGGCGCCAAAGTGGATATCGACGGTGACACCGTAACGGTTACGGGTACGTCAAACCCGCAATCCGCCGATTTGTACGTTGGCAATTCCGGCACGACCCTGCGTTTGCTTGCCGGTTTGTTGGCGCGGCAAACAGGAAAGACCTTTACGCTCGACGGCGACGCATCCATCCGTAAGCGCCCCATGAACCGCGTGATAGAGCCGCTGACCATGATGGGCGCGAAAATCTCCGGAGTTGACGGTAAAGCACCGCTCAAAATCGAAGGTACGCAATTGCACGGCATCCACTACCAAAGCCCCGTTGCCTCCGCGCAGGTAAAATCGGCAATTTTGCTTGCCGGCCTGTCCGCCGATGGGGAAACCTCTGTTACGGAGCCGGTTCAATCCCGCGACCACACCGAGCGAATGCTGCGATATTTCGGCGTAAGTTGTCAGGGGGACGGACCCATTGACCACGCCAGCGTGGTCAATGGGTCCGTCCCCCTGACAACCCCCGTGACAGCGGTTGTACGGTCCTCCGTCTTAACGCCCCGCGACGTTTCCGTTCCCGGCGATATCTCAAGCGCGGCGTTCCCGCTTGTGTTGGCGGCGGGAATAAAAGGCGGGCGCGTAACTGTGCGCGATGTCGGCGTCAACCCGACCCGCGACGGCATTTTGCGCGTATTCCAGCAATGCGGTACGCAGTTCCGCTTGTTTAACCTACGCGAAGAATTTGAGCCTGTAGCGGACATCGAGCTCGAATCCGCGCCCCTAAAGCCGTTCCATATCACCCGCGAGTTCGTTCCGCTCCTTATCGACGAAATTCCGGTATTGGCGGTGCTGGCGTGCATGATTGAAGGTGAAAGCGTCATAACAGGCGCGGAAGAGCTTAAAGTAAAGGAGAGTAACCGCATCGACACGGTCGTGGATAACCTTAAAAAGATGGGCGCCGACATCGAAGCGCGCCCCGACGGTATGGTGATTCGCGGAAAAGGGTATTTAGCGGGCGGAGCAGAAATCGACCCGCAAGGCGACCACCGCATCGCCATGAGCATGGCCGTCGCGGGGGCTCTTTCGCAAAACGGCGCGTTAATCAAGAACGCAGAATGCGCCGACGTAAGTTACCCCGGATTTTGGGAGCTTTTTAGAGAGTAGAGGATAGAGGCGGAGAATCAGGGCTTACGCCTACGCCTACGCTTACGTATGAGAAATATACGAAAATGGGTAAAATTTCTTTACTTGTTTGGTTAAAAGTGTTATAATTATTTGATTCACTTGACCGGCGGGTCGATGTGGGCATCGACCCCTACGGGAAAGAATGTAACCAGTCCCGAACCCCGAACCCCGAATCCCGAACCCCGAAAAAAAATGTTCTGTGACGAGTGCAAAAAAAACGAGGCGGTTTACCACTCGATAAAAATCCTGGGCGGCGTCAAGACGGAGCGCCATTTGTGCCCCGTATGCCAGGCCAAAGCCTCCGGCGCTAAAAAGCCGGCCCAAAGCTCCGGCCTTTCGGGCCTTTCGGGGCTGTTTTCTAATTTCGCCGCCGCAAGAGAAATCGGGCGCAGAGACAAGGCTTGCCCGGTGTGCGGCACGACGGGCCGCGCATTTTTAGAAACGGGGTATTTGGGGTGCGACCGCTGCTATAGCGAATTGAGTGAAATCGTATTGGCCCTTGTCAAAAAGGTGCAGGCAGGCACGCGCCACAAGGGGAAGCAGCCGCGCCTCTACGGTCAAAAGCTTCGAACCGGCTCCGACGCAAGTAGTGATGAGTGCGTCGCCCCGCATTCCGCCGCCGAATACGGGCGCTTGCGGCGTGAGCTCGAGTTGGCCGTTGCGGCCGAGAACTACGAGCAAGCCATGGTGCTCCGCGACAAGCTCAGAGCGATGAATTTGCAGTAGCGGTTTTCAAAAGGAAAGGGCAAGCATAATAACCTAAAGGAGCAAAAAAAATGAACCGATTCGGCGATTATGAATACAGCCTGGCGATGAAAGAGCATCACGCCAAAGAGCTTGCAAAACGCGCCAAGGCCGGCGATACGGCGGCGCAATATGAGCTTGCTAATTTTTACTACAACGGTTCCGGCAGCACGCAAAACTACAAAAAAGCGGCGGAATGGTTTAAAAAAGCGGCCAAAAAAGGCAACGAGGACGCCAAAAGGCGGATGAAAAAAGCGCTGGAGCTTTCGGGCACGGAATATATTACGGGCAACACGCTAAACAACATGACCCCCGAGGAGCGTAAATACGCCGAGGGCTTGCAAATGCGCAAGGTCTTTGAGATCGAAGGCGAGGCATAAATGCAATCCAACACCGACATTGTAATATCCTCGCGCATACGGCTTGCCCGCAATGCGGCGGGGCTAAAATTTCCGGCAAAATTGGAGCCGGAGCGCGCAAAAAAGCTTCCCCGGGAGGTTTACGCGGCGGTTTCGCGCACCGGCCGCTTTACTTTGCGTTACGTGGAAGCCTTGAGCGAAATCGAGGGCGGCGTTTTAAAGGAAAAGCACCTTGTAAGCGAGGATTTATTGCACAACGCGGAATCCGGCGCGGCGGTAATCAACGAGGACGAAACCGTTTCCATTATGGTGGGCGAGGAGGACCATATCCGTCTGCAATGCATTCTTTCCGGGCAGGATTTTAGGAGCGCCTTTGAAACTGCCGACCGCATCGACGACGACATCGGCAAAAAAATCGCGTATGCGTTCGACCCGAATTTGGGCTACCTTACCGCGTGCCCGACCAATTTGGGCACCGGGATGCGGGCGTCGGCGATGATGTTTTTGCCGGGGCTGTCGATTTTGAACGCGTTAGAGGCGTGTGTCGAGGCGGTCGCGCGGTTGAATATGACGATTCGCGGCGTATACGGCGAGGGGAGCGATTCGGCGGGTTACCGGTTCCAAGTCTCCAACCAACATTCTTTGGGCGTAACGGAATCCGAGCTCTTAGACGCGGTGGAAATGAGCATCGGGCACATCGAGGACGCCGAGCTCAAAGCGCGCGAGGTGCTGTATAAGAACGGCAGCACGGGAATCCGCGACAAAATACAGCGCGCCTACGGTATTTTAACCAACGCTTATGTGCTCTCAAGCGGCGAGTTCACCCAAGCCATGGCGCTTTGTAAATTGGGCGCGTTCTACGGATTTATTAAATTTTCCGACCCGGAGCGCTTTGAAAAGCTCATGGTGGACGCCCAGCCCGCCTCTTTGCAAAGCATCTCCGAGGGCGCACTATTGCCCGAAACGCGCGACATATTCCGTGCGGCGATGGTGGGGAAAGTGTTGAGGAGTATTTCTTGACAAAAGCTAGTTTTCCCCGAGTGTAGCAGTGTAGCAGTGCACTACTGCACTACTGCACTAAAAAGCGACGAAGGAGCCATTATGCAATTTCCCATCACCGACAATTTGTCCAAAGCCCTACAGGCGGCAAAGGAGGCTGCCAACCGGTTCTCTAACCCCGGCGTAGGAACCGAGCACGTGCTGTACGGCTTGGCCGCCGTAAAAACCGGTATCGCGTACAACCTGCTAAAGGAGGCGGGTGTAACCGAGGCGGGGTTTGAGCCGGTTTTTAAAGGCGGCGAACATCCGGCGTTTTTTGGCGGCGCGGATTTCACCGACCGCGTCAAGCAGACGTTTTTACTTTCTTACCGTCTGGCGCAATCCTTGGGCGAACGCAAAATCGGCACGGAGCACATCCTGTATTGCATGCTTTCAGACCCCACCGGCATGGCATGCCAGATGCTGGCCAAAACCTACAAGGCGAATATCGGCGCGATGCAAAAGGCGCTGCAGGCGTTTTTTGAAAAAGGCATGCGGGGTGAAGATCCGGGCGGGGAGGGCGCGGGCGGCTCGATCGAACCGCAAAAACGGCTTCCCGCACAGTTAAACGAGCTCGGCGTCGACATTACGCGCAAAGTAAAGGAGCAAAAGACCGATCCGATTATCGGAAGAGCGGAAGAAATCGAGCGGATTATCCAGATATTGTGCCGTAAAACCAAAAACAACCCGGTACTGATCGGCGAGCCCGGCGTCGGCAAAACGGCCGTCATCGAGGGGCTTGCCAAAGCGATTGTAGAGGGCGCGGTGCCGGAGCTATTGAAGGGGAAAATCGTTTACGGCTTGGACATCGGTTCTTTGGTTGCGGGCACCAAGTACCGCGGCGCGCTCGAAGAAAAATTAAAAACTGCCATCGAACTCATTAAGCAGCAGGGCGACATCATCGTGTTTATCGACGAGCTGCACACCTTAGCCCAAGCCGGGGCAAAAGAGGGCGAGGTTTCGCCCGCCGACATCTTAAAGCCGTATTTGGCGCGCGGGGAGCTTCAGACCATCGGCGCGACGACCACCGACGAGTACCGCAAATATATCGAAAAAGATAAAGCCTTAGAGCGGCGGTTCCAGCCGATTATCGTTAATCCCCCGAGTGTGGACGAAACGGTTGAAATTTTAAAGGGCATCAAGGAAAATTACGAGGCGTTCCACAAGGTGCGCATTTCCGACGAGGCATTAGAGGCGGCGGCCAAATTGTCCGACCGCTATATTTCCGACCGTTTTTTACCGGATAAGGCGATTGATTTAATTGACGAGGCGATGAGCCGTGCAAAGGTCAGCCGCAACACCGCGCCTCCGGACGTTAAGCACCTCGAAGAGCAATTAATAAACGTCGAGCAGGCCAAAAAAGAGGCGGTTAAGCACGAGGACTTTAAAAAAGCCGCCAGCCTTCGGGACGAAGCGGCAAGATTGTCTAAAAAAATTGACGACGTAAAATTGGAGTGGTCAAAGCAAAGCGAGCGGGCGACCCCGACCATTGCTCCCGACGACATTGCCGCAATCGTCGCCAAGTGGACAAAGATTCCCGTAACCCGGCTCACCGAGACCGAAACCGAGCGCCTTATAAGGCTCGAGGAAACGCTGCACAAGCGCGTGATAGGGCAGGAGGCCGCGGTAACGGCGGTATCAAAAGCCATCCGCAGGGCGCGCGCGGGGCTAAAAGACGCATCCCGCCCGGTCGGCACCTTTTTGTTCCTCGGCCCCACCGGCGTCGGAAAAACCGAACTCACCAAGGCGCTGAGCGAGGCGCTGTTTGACGATGAAAACGCAATCGTAAGGCTTGACATGAGCGAATATATGGAAGCGCATTCCGTCTCAAAGCTCATCGGCGCGCCTCCCGGATACGTAGGGTTCGACGATGGCGGGCAATTGACCGAAGCATTGCGCCGCAAGCCCTATTCGGTCGTCCTTTTCGACGAGATTGAAAAAGCGCACCCGGACGTGACCAACGCGCTGTTGCAAATCATGGACGACGGCAGGTTGACCGACGCGCAAGGGCGGGTAGTCAGCTTTAAAAACGCCGTAGTTATTATGACCAGCAATGTCGGTGCGGAAAATCTAAAAAAATCGAAAAGCCTTGGGTTCGGCGATTCTGCAGCGGCGGAGGCGGACGAACAGCGCCGCACGGAATCCGTTTTAACCGACGCCCTGCGCCGCGCCTTTAAGCCGGAGTTTTTAAACCGTATCGACGTCACGTGCATCTTCCGCCATCTGACCAAAGAAGAAATCGGCCGCATCGCGGATATATTGCTTCAAAAGGTTGCCCGCAGCCTAGCCGAGCGCAAGATTACGCTTAACGTTTCCGAAAATGCGAAACGCTACCTCATCGAAAAAGGCTACGACCCCGAGTTCGGCGCGCGCCCGCTTCGCCGCGTCATCCAGACGGACGTTGAGGACGGAATCGCGGAGGCGCTGCTTACCGGCAAGCTTCAAGACGGCGCCGAGGCCTTGGTGGATTTAGAAGGCGGGGAGATTGTGATTACGTAAGGTTATACAGCACAAAAATATTATCGGCAAAAATGGTCGTATTATGCTCAAAAAATAGCATTATACGGCTATTTTTATGTTATTTTAAAAAAAGTACAAAAAATCTCAAAAAAAATGTAAGATTTTGACCCTCTCAATCGTGTTATAGGTGAAAAGGAAATAAAAATCTTACCTTTTCAGACGGCCCTCAAACAATGCCGGCGCGGCGCCGCGTAAGGCAGTCAAGGGGACCAAAAAAATAAAACTGCGGGAGGGCAGAACAATGAAAATCCAAGAATTAATCAAAAAGTACCACAAGAAACTAACGAAAGAGGCGATTGTTAAATCCGCCGTCGCCGGGTTCATCTTCGGCTTTATCGCCGGGGGCTTACTGTCCGCGTCCGCGCTCATATTCTCCTTTAACGGGCTGTGGACGGTATGGGTGGCGGGACTGCTCGGGTTGGTTGCAGGCTTGGCGGCGGGAAGGGTATTCTACCTCTACAAATTCAGGCCGAGCTTTAGCGATGCGGCGGCAAGGGTTGACAAGCTCGGGCTTGAGGAGCGCACGCTCACGATGCTGGAATTAGAGGATTCCGAGACGGTTATCGCAAGAGTCCAGCGCGAGGACGGCAAGGAGAATTTAAAAACCGTCAATCCCAAGATGATGAAGATGCGCTTTTCGGCGCGGATGATTGCGACCGTTGCGGTTGCGGCGATATTCGGGCTGTCGGTGGTGTCGACGGCGGCGGCCATCGCGGTGGGGACGCACGGCTCGGGTCAAAATGTGTCGCTGATTCCCGGCCCCGGTTCCGGCTCTAATTATACCGGCTCCGAAAACCCTGAAACCCCGCTCATTCCGCCCATGCCTGTTGTGCCGGTTCCCGGCGACGGCGACACTGACGGTGACGACGACGGCCCGCCGATTTTTACGGGCGGCGGTTCGGGCTCGGTGGTCAGCCCGCCCAACCCTGGGGAGGCGGGCATCATAAAGGGCGGCAGCATCCTCGACGGAAAAACGCCTTACGACGAGAGCTGGGAGGTTTGGGAGCAGTACTTTTTAGAGCGGATGAAGGACCCGACGCTTTCGGCCGAAATGCGCGCGCTTGCCGAGACGTACTACCTAAAGCTTAAGTCCATAACCGTATGAGTTGGACACATGGGGACAGTCCCCATGTGTCACCCATCGGACAGAGCGCACCATTCATTTGGTGCGCTCTGTCTATAGCCCATAGCCCGTTGTAATTCAGCACTACCTAGTGATAAGTTAAATCTTTTTCTTGACTATTTATCTTAAACATGATATACTCCCTATTAGGAGGAATATCATAATGAAAAAAATTGAAAAACCAATTGAACTTGGTCAAGCCGAGAGAGA
>Ga0123356_10001157_pt1 | contig 29181 bp, 21 predicted proteins | sample TergutEmb28metaG_2_FD_92546 | JGI IMG/M metagenome (GOLD analysis project Ga0123356, IMG submission 92546) | Embiratermes neotenicus P3 segment gut microbial communities from Petit-Saut dam, French Guiana - Emb289 P3 | ecosystem: Host-associated > Arthropoda: Insects > Digestive system > Gut ...
ATTCTACGATATCGAGTTCCTGTTTATCGGCGCAGAGGGTTTTGAGCTGATAGACAGCTACAGTATCCGTTCCGGTCTTCTAGTTCCCGCACCTGTACTGCCGGAGAATTCGCTCTTGTTTGCGAGCATGTGGTTCCTCGATGAAGATCTCACGATCCCGTATGAGTTCGGAGTAGCAAAAGAGAACCTGGTGCTTTACGCAGCAGCACTTGGTAAAGCGATCGCAACAAGCAAAGTTGTACAGGTACCCGGTAATGTGAATCATCTGTTCATAACGATTGAAGAGCAGTTCGCTAACGGAATGGTTGCTTCTACAACAGAAGAGTTCATTATCAGAAATAATGCAGAAGGAATCTACACAGTAGTGACCGAGTATGCATCATACAGAGTCTTTGTCAATACCAAGGGCAATGATCAAATCCGTCAGATCTATATTGTGGAAGGACCGGATGGTATTGAACTTCTGGCGTTTGCAGTTCCGATTTTCCCGGATTTGAAAGATGAAGAAGAAGAAGATCCGACACCTCCACCCGGAGACGAAGACGACGATGACAACGAAGAAGACGAAGACGACGAAGAAGACGAAGACAAAGAAGAAGATGAAGATGACGAACCCGAAGAAGAACCGGAAGACTAAAAGTTAGTCATACAGTTATCAAATCGCAAATTGATTAAGAGGGTACGCAAAAAGCAGGCGGGAGTAAAATCCTGCCTGCTTTGATCTTATGCAGATTTTTTATGGCAACACTGTTTAAGACACTAAAGAGAAATCAAACGACTTCAGAATTCTGTTTCTCCAGCAGTTCGTGGATGTCTGCAATTTTAAGCTTTAGTTCAGTAAGTTCTATATTGTCACCAAATATCCTTTGGGTGACTTCAAGAGCATGTTCAAAGCCTTCCAGTGCTTTTCTATAGTTACCTTCATCAATTGCTGCGACTGCCTCAGCGAGGATATTATCGACTGATGCCAGCTCTCCGAGGCTGCTTAAATCATCCTCTCTAATAATATCATCATTTTTTATATCATCATCGTGCATATACGTTAAACCTTTCAAATCTAAGTGGATCATATCTCCGCCCCTTGTCACAACAGCGGGGTTTTAATAACATAATCAACTATACTTCAAGTCTGAGAAATTAGCAATATTTTTTAACGTAAAAGCGTGCAAAAAAAGGCAACAAAAAATATTAAAGAGGATTTATCAAAAAAGCAAAAAAAAAGAAGCACAAATGCTTAAAAATTACTTGACATTAGTTGGAATTATGTTAGAATTAGAAGTTGTGTGCAAAAATATAAACGATGCGCACACTTTGCCTAAATCAATTTTACCAGTAGACTTCGGATTTGTCAATATAGCATAAAAGCATATATAACAACGCAGCCGCGAGTATCAAATATTCTCAATCGAATTTATATATAGGAGTGAAGCAGATGCCAAAAGATGTAATCTACGGAAAAACACTACGTAAGAGCTATGCAAAAACAAATGAGATCCAGGACATGCCAAATCTGTTGGAGATCCAAAAGCATTCATACAACTGGTTTCTTGAAACAGGTCTCCGTGAGGTGTTCCGTGATGTAGCTGCAATTACCGACCATAGCGGAAGCCTTGAACTTTCATTCATAAACTACAATATGAATGATAATCCAAAGTACTCGATAGAGGAATGCAAAGCCAGAGATGCTACTTATGCCGCTCCTATAAAAGTCAGCGTCCGCTTGCGTAACAAGGAAACAGAAGAAATAAAAGAACAGGAAATCTTTATGGGAGATTTCCCGATCATGACAAACGCCGGTACTTTTATCATAAACGGTGCAGAGCGTGTAGTCGTCTCACAAATAATCCGCTCACCCAGCGTTTATTACGAGAAGAAAACCGATATAAAAACAGCAATAACAGTATTTGCAGCAACTCTGATCCCGTACAGAGGAGCATGGCTTGAATATGAAACAGACGCATCCGACGGCTTCTATGTGCGCGTAGATAAAAACAGGAAACTGCCGGTCACATGGCTTCTAAGAGCAATAGGAAGAGAATCGGACAGTGCATATACACGTCTATCGGTACTTGGCGATCAAAGCAGCGCTGAGACAAATGCTCAGCTTCTTGAAATATTCGGCAACGATGAGCGCATAAAAGCCACTCTTGAAAAAGACGCATGCACCTCATGCGAAGATGCTCTGATAGAGTTGTATAAACGTCTCCGGCCGGGCGATCCGCCGACTGTGGAAAGTGCTCAAACACTGCTCACAAATCTTTTCTTTGATGCAAGGCGTTATGATATTTCAACGGTAGGCCGTTATAAATTCAATAAAAAGCTGGCAATATGGTCAAGACTAAACAATCAGGTTCTCGCACGTCCTGTCGCAGATCCGATGACAGGGGAGATCATAGCAGAGGCAGGAGAACGTCTGACACGTGCACGTGCCGAAGAGCTTGATGCCCGCGGTGTAAATGAAGCTTTTGTACTCGCTGACGGTAAGGATGTCAAAGTATTTTCAAACGGCATGGTGAGACTTGATAATTTTGTTGACTTTGACCCGATCGCTGAGCTTGGCATAAAAGAGAGAGTACGTTTTATCATCTTACGGGAGCTTCTTGAAGAATTCGAAGGCGATGAACTTAAAGAAGCGATCCAAAACAATCTTGACAAACTGATACCTAAGCACCTGATCCCCGATGATATATTTGCCTCCGTCAATTACTTGAACAACATTGCTCACGGAGTTGGTGATCCTGATGATATCGATCACCTTGGAAACCGCCGCTTAAGAAGTGTCGGCGAGCTTTTGCAAAATCAATTCCGTGTTGGATTTTCAAGGATGGAACGTGTGATCCGCGAAAGAATGACACTTCAGGATCTGGATATCATAACACCGCAGTCCTTAATCAATATAAGACCTGTAACAGCAGCGATAAAAGAGTTTTTCGGCTCGTCACCGTTGTCACAGTTTATGGATCAGACCAACCCGCTGGCTGAACTTACTCACAAGCGTCGCTTATCAGCACTTGGTCCCGGCGGATTATCCCGCGAGCGCGCAAGCTTTGATGTTCGAGATGTCCATTACAGCCACTACGGCAGAATGTGCCCGATAGAAACTCCTGAAGGTCCGAATATAGGTCTTATCTCATATCTTGCCTCATATGCACGAGTAAATGAATACGGCTTTATGATAGCACCGTTCCGTAAGGTGAACAAAAAAACCATGTGTGTAACGGACGAAGTCGAGTACCTCACAGCAGATATGGAAGACCAGTTCCTGATCGCACAAGCGACAGAACCTATTGATGAAAACGGATTTTTGTTGAATGAACGCATAACATGCCGCCATCGTGACGAGATCATCGAAGTAAACCGTGATATGATCGATTTCATAGACGTTTCACCCAGTATGATGGTATCAATAGCAACAGCGATGATACCGTTCCTCGAAAACGATGATGCAAACCGTGCATTGATGGGAGCAAACATGCAGCGCCAGGCTGTCCCGCTTCTGATCCCCGAAGCACCGATCGTCGCTACCGGTATAGAACACAAATGTGCGGTAGATTCAACAGTTGTCCTGTCCTCACTGGGAGATGGAGAGGTAACATATGTTTCTTCAACAAATATCAAAGTGAAATATGACGACCCGGATATCGGAAATGTCGACCATGTGCTGACAAAGTTTGCACGCAGTAATCAGGGAACATGTACTACACAGCGTCCGATAGTAGAAGTCGGTGACCGTATACAAAAAGACGAGATCATTGCTGACGGACCGTCTACATGCGAGGGAGAGATCTCTCTTGGAAAAAATATTCTTGTCGGCTTCATGACATGGGAAGGCTATAACTACGAGGACGCGATCCTTATAAATGAACGCCTGGCAATGGATGATGTGTTTACATCGATCCATATAGAAGAACATGAAATAGATGCCCGCGATACAAAACTCGGTCCTGAGGAGATCACACGCGATATCCCCGGTGTCGGTGATGATGCTCTGCGTTATCTTGACGAGAGAGGCATTATCAGTGTCGGAGCAGAAGTAACTGCAGGCGATATCCTTGTCGGTAAGGTAACTCCGAAAGGAGAAACTGATCTGACTCCCGAAGAACGGCTGTTACGCGCGATATTCGGAGAAAAAGCCAGAGAAGTTCGTGATACATCATTAAAAGTACCGCACGGCGAAAGTGGTATAGTAGTAGATGTTAAAGTCTTCACACGTAAAAATGGCGACGAGCTCAACCCCGGCGTAAACATGGTAGTGCGCTGTTACATAGCACATAAAAGGAAAATAAGTGTCGGCGACAAAATGGCCGGACGACATGGAAACAAAGGCGTCGTATCAAGAATTCTTCCAAAAGAAGATATGCCTTATATGCCGGATGGCACATCACTTGACATCATATTAAACCCTCTGGGTGTACCGTCCAGAATGAATATAGGACAAGTACTTGAGGTCCACCTCGGATACGCTGCAAAAACACTCGGCTGGAAAGTAGCAACACCGATTTTCAACGGAGCGAACGAGCAGGATATCTGGGACACACTTAAGCATGCCGGACTAAGCGAGGACGGCAAGAGCGTATTATATGACGGACGAACGGGAGAACCGTTTGACAATCCCGTAACTGTAGGATATGTATACTTTTTGAAGCTCCATCATCTTGTTGACGACAAGATACATGCCCGCTCGACCGGACCGTACAGTCTCGTAACACAACAACCTCTGGGTGGTAAAGCCCAGTTCGGCGGTCAGAGATTCGGAGAAATGGAGGTTTGGGCACTTGAAGCATACGGAGCAGCGTATACTCTCCAGGAGATCCTGACAGTTAAATCCGATGACGTTACCGGAAGGGTAAGAACTTATGAAGCAATAGTCAAAGGACACAACATACCGAAGCCCGGTGTGCCGGAATCCTTTAAAGTTCTGGTAAAAGAACTTCAATCTCTGTGTCTTGATGTTCGGGTCCTTGATGAAAACGGCATGAAGATCGACCTCAAGGGTGATGACGGTGAAGATATGAATGAAAACCTGAGAGACGAGAGCTTCTATAAGGGCAGTGAAGAGAGCTTCACCGCACACGGGTATTCCGTACACGATATAGATGAAGAAGAGGATTTTGAACCTGATGATCAGGATGAAGAAATGGAATCCGAATTCGGAGATCTTATGGATGAAGACGAAGATGTTGAGAGCTTCGAAGATTTCGAAGAGTTTAACATAGATGATGACGAGAAGGAGGAAAGCGAATAATGGGTTTCTTACCTTTTGATGCAATGCAAATTGGTTTAGCTTCACCTGAAATGATACGAAGCTGGTCACACGGGGAAGTCAAAAAACCGGAAACGATCAACTACAGAACGCTGAAACCTGAGCGTGACGGTCTTTTCTGTGAAAAGATATTCGGTCCTTCAAAGGACTGGGAATGTCATTGCGGTAAATTTAAAAAGATACGCTATAAAGGCAAGATATGTGACCGTTGCGGTGTTGAGGTCACAAAGTCAAACGTACGCCGCGAGAGAATGGGTCACATCGAGCTTGCTGCACCCGTGTCTCATATCTGGTATTTTAAAGGCATTCCGTCAAGAATGGGGCTTTTACTTGACCTGACACCAAGGATCCTGGAAAAAGTTCTGTATTTTGCCACATATATCGTCATCGATCCAGGTGATACACCTCTTAAAAAGAATCAGATCCTTACAGAAAAAGAATATCGCGAAATGCGAGAAAAGTATGAGGACGATTTCAGAGCCGGAATGGGTGCTGAAGCAATACGCGATCTTCTTCTTGATATCGACATTGAAGCATTCTCCGAACAGCTGAAAATCGAATCCAGAGATGCAACAGGTCAAAAGAAAGCAAAGCTGGTAAAAAGACTTGAGGTAGTCGAGGCTTTTCGTCTGTCGGGGAACGATCCGACATGGATGGTCATTGATGTTCTTCCGGTCATCCCGCCTGAAATAAGACCGATGGTACAGCTGGACGGCGGACGTTTTGCTACATCTGACCTCAACGACCTTTACAGACGCGTCATCAACCGTAATAACAGATTAAAAAGACTTATTCAACTCCAGGCACCTGATATAATTGTAAGAAATGAAAAAAGAATGCTTCAGGAAGCCGTTGACGCTCTTATCGATAACGGAAGACGCGGCAGAGCTGTTACAGGTGCAAACTCAAGAGCTTTAAAATCACTGTCTGACATGCTGAAAGGTAAACAAGGCAGATTCAGACAAAACCTGCTTGGTAAACGTGTTGACTATTCCGGTCGAAGTGTTATTGTTGTCGGTCCGGAACTCAAACTGTATCAGTGCGGTGTTCCAAAGGAAATGGCGATCGAACTTTTCCGTCCGTTTGTAATGAAAAAACTTGTCGAAGACGGAGTTTCGAACAACATAAAATCAGCAAAGAAAATGGTAGACAAAGGCTTGACAGAGGTTTGGGATGCACTGGAAGTAGTCATCAAAGAACACCCGGTCCTCCTTAACAGAGCTCCTACACTTCACAGATTAGGCATTCAGGCTTTTGAACCTATCCTTGTTGAAGGGCGTGCATTAAAGCTCCATCCTCTGGTATGTACAGCGTATAACGCTGACTTTGACGGTGACCAAATGGCGATACACGTTCCTCTCTCGGCAGAAGCGCAGGCGGAAGCACGTGTTCTCATGTTATCGGCGAACAATCTGCTGCACCCGAAAGACGGACACCCGGTCACAGTACCTACCCACGACATGATCCTCGGTTCTTATTATCTTACATTCCAGCGTGACGATGAACCCGGAGCAGGCAAGCATTTTGTCTCACCAAACGAAGCACTGATGGCTTACCAATGCGGTGTTATCGGTATACATGCACCGATCCATGTCCGCATCACAAAGGAAGTAGACGGTGTCGAGAAATATAAAACGATCCCGACAACAGTTGGCAGGATCATATTCAACGAACCGCTCCCGCAAGATCTGGGCTTTGTTGACAGAAAAGATCCCGAGCAGTTGTTCGACTACGAGATCGGCTTTAGAACAGGTAAAAAAGAGCTTGAAAAAATAATTGAACGCTGTATCTCAAGGCACGGGTTTACAAGATCGGCATCGGTACTGGATAAGATCAAAACACTTGGATTCAAGTATTCAACTCAAGGTGCGATCACGATATCCATATCTGACATGACAGTTCCGGATACCAAGTGGACACTGATAAGACAAACAGAGAAAAAAGTCATTGCGATCGAACAGCAATTTAAACGCGGCTTCATCACAGATGAGGAACGTTACCGTCTCGTGGTAAAAGAATGGGAGAAAACAACAAAGGATGTAACTGATGCACTTGCCGATACGCTCAGCGAATACAACCCGGTCTATATGATGGCACACTCCGGAGCGAGAGGCAGCATGAATCAGACAAGGCAGCTTGCCGGTATGCGCGGACTTATGGCAAATACGGCAGGACGTACTATTGAGATCCCAATAAAAGCAAACTTCCGCGAGGGCTTGACAGTTCTTGAGTATTTCGTTTCATCCAGAGGTGCGAGAAAGGGTCTTGCCGATACAGCTCTCAGAACCGCTGACTCCGGCTATCTGACACGAAGACTCGTTGATGTTTCACAAGATGTGATCGTCCGTGAAAAAGATTGCCAGACACATGACGGTATAATGGCAGCAAAAATAGTTGAAAGCGGTAGCGAGATAGCAACATTTGGTGAAGTTATCCATGGAAGATATCCGGCAGATGATATAGTTGATGAAAAAACCGGTGAGGTACTGTTTACCAGAGATCATATGCTTATAAACAGTGATTCTAAAACGCTTCTTGAGCATGGATTAAATACAGTAAAAATCAGAACTGCAATGGATTGTGAATCGAGAAGCGGTATTTGCGCAATGTGCTACGGAATCAACCTTGCAACAGGCGGTACAGTTTCGATAGGTGAAGCTGTTGGTGTAATCGCCGCTCAATCTATCGGCGAACCCGGCACACAGCTTACAATGAGAACATTCCATACAGGCGGCGTCGCCGGTGACGATATTACACAAGGTCTGCCGCGTGTTGAAGAACTGTTTGAAGCGCGAAAGCCAAAGAAAATGGCGATCCTGTCAGATATAGACGGTATTGTAGAGATTGAAGAGACACGCAAAAATGCAATGATCTCTATAATCGTATCAAATCAGGAAGACGGTGAAGTAAGGACATATCAGACACCGTACTTTGCAGGAATAAAAGTTAAGCACAATGAAACGGTCAAAGCGGGCGATAAGCTTACGGACGGCGCATTAAATCCGCACGATGTCATGCGAATATTAGGAAAAGGTGCAACACAGGCTTATTTGATATCTGAAGTCCAGAAGGTTTACCGTCAGCAGGGCGTTGACATCAATGACAAACACATTGAGGTAATAGTCAGGCAGATGATGAGAAAGGTCAAGATAGATGACGGCGGTGATACAGAGCTTCTCGCCGGCACAACGATCGATTCAAACGATGTGAAGCTTGCAAATGCAGCGATCAAAAAGAGGATCGATGCAGGAGAAACCGAACTGCGCCTTGCCGAAGCTTCTCCATTGCTTATGGGTATCACAAAAGCTTCGCTTGCAACCGAGTCGTTCCTCTCGGCAGCATCGTTCCAGGAAACAACAAAGGTCTTGACAGAAGCTGCTATAAAAGGTAAAGTTGACCGTCTTATCGGTCTAAAGGAAAACGTTATTATCGGTAAGCTTGTCCCTGCCGGAAGCGGTCTTGCGATGTACCGTAAGTTCGACAGCGATATTGAACAATACGACGGCAGTTATTATTCGACTAAGAGCTATGAGAACACTTACGACGACGACGATGTCGATCTCTCGGTTCTTATAGGCTCAGGAAATGCTTTATAGAAAGGAGGAAGGAAATGCCTACGTTTAATCAACTGGTCAGGAAGGGTAGAAAGACACTTAAGTATAAGTCGACTTCACCGGCGCTTCAGAAGGGTCTTAATACTCTCAAAAACAACGAGACGAATTTATCTTCATCTCAAAAACGCGGAGTTTGCACTGCGGTCAGGACTTCTACACCGAAGAAACCTAACTCGGCACTTCGTAAGATCGCACGTATCAGACTTACTAACGGTCATGAGGTAACTGCTTACATACCGGGAGTCGGCCACAATCTTCAGGAGCACTCGGTCGTTATGATCCGCGGTGGTCGTGTAAAAGACCTGCCGGGCGTTCGTTACCACATAGTTCGTGGTACTTTGGACACTCAAGGTGTTGAAGGTCGTCAGCAATCAAGGTCGAAGTACGGTGCAAAAAGACCAAAAGGCGCAAAATAACGTGCTTTGCACGTTGATACGCTATTGAATGAGTTTCGAAAGAAACCTATCCAGTGGAAATCTTGTATTAGTTTAAATAACTTTATGCTTGCATGAAGATAATGATAAGTATAACTTTCAACTCTTTTATGCGTGCATATGCCGGATGAAGAAGTTTGTCCGGAGTACCTATGAATTCAATTTTTGAGGGAGGGAAGTATAATGCCCAGAAGAGGCAGTGTACCCAAAAGAGAAGTTTTGCCGGATCCGATGTATAATTCCGTGATCGTGACAAGACTGATCAACAGCATAATGCTTGACGGTAAAAAAGGCGTAGCACAGAAGGTTGTGTACGGTGCGTTTGATATCGTCAAAGAAAAATCAGGAAAAGATCCTCTCGATGTGTTTGTTACAGCACTCGAGAACATAATGCCGACACTTGAAGTAAAAGCCCGCCGTGTCGGCGGTGCAACCTATCAGGTGCCGATCGAAGTAAGAGCCGACAGACGCCAGACACTGGGATTGCGCTGGCTCACAAATTATGCAAGAAACCGTAATGAGAAAACGATGCGGGAACGTCTTGCAGGTGAAATACTTGATGCATCAAACAGTGTTGGCGCAGCAGTCAAGAAACGCGAAGATACACATAAAATGGCAGACTCTAACAAAGCATTTGCACATTACCGCTGGTAACAGCGTGTTTCAATGAAACACACAGGAGGTGAGCATTTTGCCAAGAGCATATACTTTGGAAAAGACGCGTAATATCGGCATTATGGCTCATATTGACGCGGGTAAAACTACAACTACGGAACGGATCCTGTTTTATACAGGCCGCACCTATAAAATGGGTGAGGTCCATGAAGGCGCTGCCACAATGGACTGGAGACCTCAGGAGCAGGAGCGCGGTATAACGATTACTTCAGCAGCGACGACTTGTTTTTGGAGAGATCACAGGATAAACGTCATAGATACACCGGGACATGTAGACTTTACCGTCGAGGTCGAGAGATCGCTTCGTATCCTTGACGGCTGTGTTGCTGTTATGTGTGCAAAAGGCGGCGTTGAACCGCAATCGGAGACTGTATGGAGACAGGCAAATCATTATGATGTGCCGCGGTTGATCTATATCAACAAAATGGACATCATCGGTGCAGATTTTCATAATGTCATTTCGATGGTACACAGCAGACTAAAAGCAAATGCAGTACCGATCCAGCTGCCTATAGGTTCTGAGGTGAATTTCAAAGGAATACTCGATCTTGTTGAAATGAAAGCAGACGTATATTACGATGACCTCGGTATGGATATGCGGGTTGAGACGATTCCCGACGATTTGTTCGAGATTGCTGATGAATATCGTTCAAAGCTGATAGAAGCAGTATCGGATTTCGATGATGAGATAATGGAATTGTACATTGAAGGTTTGGATATACCTGTCGATAAGCTCAAATCAGCTATACGCAAAGCAACTCTTGCGCTTGAAATAATCCCGGTTACTTGCGGAACATCTTATAGAAACAAAGGTATTCAAAAACTGCTTGACGCTATTGTCGACTATCTTCCATCTCCGATCGATGTGCCCGATATTGTCGGTATACATCGTTACACCGGTAAGGAAGAAACTCGTCCGCCATCCGATGATGCACCTTTTTCTGCACTTGCTTTTAAAATCGAGTCAGATCCTTTTGTAGGCAAATTATCCTTCTTTAGGGTGTATTCAGGTTCTGCAGAAACAGGATCAATGGTTTACAACTCTACAAAAGGACACAAAGAGCGTCTCGGGCGTATTCTGCAGATGCATTCAAATCACCGTGAAGATATCAGTGCAGTATATGCCGGTGATATCGCAGCTGTTGTCGGCCTTAAGAATACCACAACAGGTGACACACTGTGTGACGAGAAAAAGCAGATCGTTCTCGAGTCCATGGAATTTCCGGAACCGGTGATTCAAATTGCCATAGAACCCAAAACAAAAGCAGGTCAGGAAAGAATGAGTAATGCACTTTCCAGGCTTACAGAGGAAGATCCGACCTTCAAATCTTACACAGATGAAGAAACGGGACAAACTATAATCGCAGGTATGGGAGAACTGCATCTTGAAATCATAGTTGACAGGCTGCTCCGTGAATTCAAGGTTGAAGCGAATATAGGCAAGCCGCAGGTTTCTTATAAAGAGACGATCCTTTCTACATCAAATGTCGATGTAAGAAATGTAAGGCAAACCGGTGGTAAGGGTCAGTTTGCACATATCAAAATGATCCTCGAACCAAACGAACCCGGAAAAGGCTACGAGTTCATAAACAAAATCAAAGCCGGTGCCATCCCGGCGGAATACATCCCGTCGATCGATCAGGGTATTCAAGGCGCAATGATGTCAGGCGTTCTGGCAGGGTATCAGGTTGTTGATGTCAAAGTCACTTTGTATGACGGATCATTCCACGAAGTTGATTCTTCTGATCTTGCATTCAAGATAGTTGGCAGCATGGCATTTAAAGAAGCGATGTCAAAGGCAGTCCCTGTTCTGCTTGAGCCGATAATGAGCGTGGTTGTTACAGTCCCGGAAGAGTATATGGGAGATGTTATGGGATATCTCAATTCAAAACGCGGACAAATAACAGGTATGGACTCCAGAAAAGGAGCGGCTCAGATAAATGCACTTGTTCCGCTGTCTGAAATGTTCGGATATGCAACGATCCTGCGTTCTCACACCCAGGGCAGAGGAAATTTCACGATGGAACCCAGTCATTACATTGAAATACCAAAAGCTTTACAGGATGAGATCACCGGCGGATGGCGCAGCTGGTACTAACAGGATAAGCACGTGATTCATTTGGAATTTCAGTAAAACTAATGAAAAATAACTATTGCAAAACGGTGATAAATACTATACAATACCCTTTGCCGTGTATTGCAGAGCAATTCACAAAGAGTATTACGAACTCTAAAAAACCTAAGCACAGCAATTGATTTTACAATGTGATAAAGAATAATTACAATATCGTAAGGAGGATATCCAAAAAATGGGTAAGCAAAAGTTTGAAAGAAATAAACCACATGTCAATATCGGTACGATAGGCCATGTTGACCACGGCAAAACAACACTGACTGCAGCTATCACCAAGTACTTAAGCCTGACAGGCGGAGCAAAATTCGAGTCTTACGATTCAATCGATAAAGCTCCTGAAGAACGTGAGCGCGGTATTACTATCAACACAGCACACGTTGAGTACGAAACAGCAAACCGCCACTATGCGCACGTTGACTGCCCTGGGCACGCTGACTACATCAAAAACATGATAACAGGCGCAGCTCAAATGGACGGTGCGATCCTGGTAATATCCGCAGCGGACGGTCCAATGGCTCAAACACGCGAGCACATACTGCTTGCCCGTCAGGTTGGCGTTCCGGCAATAGTAGTATTCCTGAATAAAGCAGACCAGGTCGATGACCCGGAGCTTCTCGAAATAGTCGAAATGGAAGTTCGCGAGCTTCTGTCAAAATATGAATTCCCGGGTGACGACATCCCGATCATAACAGGAAGCGGACGTAATGCTTTGGAATCAACATCAACAGATCCTGCAGCACCGGAATACGAGTGCATAAAAGAGCTCATGGCAGCCGTTGACGACTATATACCGACACCTGAGCGTAAAGCTGATCTTCCGTTCCTTATGCCGGTCGAAGATACAATGACTATCACAGGTCGCGGAACTGTTGCAACAGGACGCGTTGAACGCGGAAGGATCAACAAAAACGATAAGGTTGCGATCGTAGGCTTGATGGATGAGCCGCGCGAGACAACGATCACCGACATCGAAATGTTCCGCAAGCTTCTTGATTATGCAGAAGCCGGTGATAATATCGGAGCACTTCTTCGCGGTGTTGCAAGAGACGAGATCTGGAGAGGACAGGTTCTGGCAAAACCCGGAAGCATCAAGCCGCTCACCAAATTTACAGGTCAGGTCTACGTTCTTTCAAAAGAAGAAGGCGGACGCCACACACCATTCTTTAACAACTACCGTCCGCAGTTCTATTTCAGAACAACAGACGTTACAGGCGTTATCACACTTCCGGAAGGTATAGAAATGTGCATGCCCGGTGACAACGTTGAGATGAATGTCGAACTAATAACTCCGATAGCCATTGAGAACGGTCTCCGCTTTGCTATTCGCGAAGGCGGACGTACGGTTGGGTCAGGCGTTGTAATCGCAACCACATAACCTTTGTAAATTAAGATAGACCGGCTTTAAAACCGGTCTATTTTATTGCAAAATAATTACAGAAAGTTACGAATAACTATTGTACTTTTCTGTTCTTTAGTGTATAATGTACATCGTGTGCGCTTAATTTATAGTAAAAATGACAGTTTTATAAAAAATTGTGTGCCCCGGATGAAACGAAAGGAATGGCCGTTAATATGTCAAGCAGGATATTTCAAAGTGTCATTATCCAAATGAAAGATGCAACAAGCCGCCCTATAGGTGTTGTTGACCCTGAAGGCATCGTTGTTGCAAGCAGTGATCTTTCTCTGATCGGCACCAGTATAGGACCGATATCTTCAATCATCGACAATAATGACGGCGCAATGACCAGGTACGAAGGTAAAACCCTTAAATCACTTGGCACCGGAACCGCAGACGATTACATAGTATTCGCTACCGGTGAAGATGACTTTTCCAGAACCCTATGCATCATGGCTTCTATTGCTATATGCGAAGCAGGCATATATTTTGAAGAAAATCATGATAAACGCACATTTGTAAAAAGTATTATTTCTGAAAACATTCTGCCGGGTGACATTTATATGCGAGCGAAAGAGCTTCGCTTTACACCGGATATAGTCAGAGGTGTGCTTGTCGTACGCATGGAGTCAACAACAAATATTTCTGCAGTAGAATTACTGCAGGACGCATTCCCGGATAAGCAGCATGATTTTGTGATATCCACAAGTGATACGGATATCGTACTGATCAAGGAAATGCCGGCGAACGGAGATGTAAAAGACCTCAACAAGCTTGCGGAAACCATCCAGAAAAAATTATCTGACGAGTTTGCAGTAAAAGCAGTGATAGGAATAGGAACCCCCTCAAGACATTTACGCGATCTTGCAGATAAATACAAAGAAGCATTGATATCTATTGACATAGGTAAGGTTTTCGAAGCAGAGAAAACGATAATAAACTACGAAACACTCGGGATCGGAAGGTTGATATATCAGCTTCCGACAACACTATGTGAAATATTCCTGTCAGAAGTATTTAAAAGAAACCCGATCGAAGCTCTCGATCAGGAAACGCTCTTTACTATTGACAAATTCTTCGAAAACAGCTTAAACGTATCAGAAACCTCGAGAAAACTGTTTGTGCACAGAAACACACTTGTTTACAGACTTGAAAAGATCAGAAAGATAACCGGTTTAGACTTACGTGAGTTTGACCACGCAATAATATTCAAAGTCGCACTAATGGTCAAAAAGTACTTGATATCCCAGGAATCTAAGTATTAAGATATGATAAACCGCTTTCACGGCAAAAGGAACAGAGTAAACAATGATTAGAATGACGGAAGTTTTTAAGGAATATGCAAATGGCACCAAAGCCTTAAAAGGAGTCACATTTGCACTTAATACAGGTGAGTTTGCATTTCTGGTCGGACCATCCGGCTCCGGAAAATCAACGATCATCCGACTCCTGATCGGTGAGATCGCCCCGTCTGACGGTGAAGTCATCGTCAACGGTCAGGATATGGACAATATAAAAATGCGTAAAATGCCGTATCTCAGGCGGACCGTCGGTGTTATATTTCAGGATTTCAGACTGATAGAGGATAAGACTGTATATGAAAATGTTGCTTTTGCGATGCGGGTAATAGGCGCATCGGCAAAGGACATCCGGCAACGCGTACCATACGTTCTTGAGTTGGTCGGGCTGGAATATAAAGCAAAAGCAAAACCGGACGAGTTGTCAGGCGGAGAGCAGCAAAGGGTAGCGGTCGCAAGAGCTCTGGTCAATAATCCGAGGCTTATCATTGCAGATGAACCCACAGGAAACCTTGATCCGGCACGCAGTCTTGAGATATTACTGCTGCTTAAGAAAATAAATGAACTTGGAACGACAGTTTTGATCGTAACGCACGAAAAGCCACTCGTTGACCAGTTCTCCCAGCGCGTTATAGCAATTGACGGCGGAAGAATCATCAGCGATGGAATGGATGGATACTATAACTATGAAGGTTAACAGAAACAGAACTTTTTATTATATAAAAGAAGGCGTTACCAGCATCTTTAACCACAGTCTCATGTCATTTGCGTCGATTTGTATAATCATTGCGTTTCTGGTGATAATGGGTAGTTTTATCCTTCTTGCAGTAAACATCAATGCACTTATCGGTGTGCTTGAAAATGATAATATAATCCTGGCTTACGTTCGTGATGATATACCGGAAGAAGACGCCCGTGCGCTTGGGAATACATTGCGTACTATGCCAAATGTTTCAAGGGTCCAATTCATTACCCGAGAAGAAGCCTTCGAGAAGTTTATAGGCAGATATGATGAAGAAGAAAGGTTCAGAGATATCGATGCAACGGTATTCCGCCACAGATATGAGATATACGTAGAGGATGTTGCACTGATCGCCGACACACAGTATGAACTGACTTTTGTACCTGAATTGGATACGATAAATGCAAACCTTACAGTTGCGAGGGCATTGGTAAATCTGAGAAATATCGTCAGTTGGGTTTCCCTTATAATAATCGCGATACTGCTTGCTATATCACTGTTCATAATGTCAAACACAATAAAGCTTGCTACATTTGAGCGGCGTGAAGAGATAGCGATCATGAAAATGGTGGGAGCTACAAACTCATTTATCAGATGGCCGTTTATATTTGAAGGTTTCATACTGGGTATCACCGGTTCTCTATTGGCATATTTTTCAATTTTCGGTCTTTACGGACTTGCAGCAGGCAGAGTCCTGGCAATCGAAGCAGGATTCATTCAGCTTGTTCCGTTTTCAAATATTTCAGTTCAGTTGTTTATGTTGTTCTCAGGTATCGGTTTTGGTGTCGGGGTAGGCGGCAGCGGCTTTGCACTAAACAGATACCTCAAGGTTTAAAGGAGTGATTCGGTGAATAATAAGAAATTTGTAAGGATTTTAGCTATTGTATTAGCGTTCATAATGCTTTTATCTGTTGCGATGATAGCGATATCAGCACTTGCTGATGCTACTGCAAGCGCACGTGTAACAAGAGCGCAGATCGAAGAGCTGAGAAAAGAAAAAAGAGAGCTTGAACGGCAAAAACGCGAGATCGCTTCGAGGATCAACGCGATCGAGTTTGAACGCTCAACAGAGATAGCAAAAAAGGAAGTCCTTGATGAACAGATTATTCTAACGGGACAAGAAATCGACAATATCAACGCAACGATCGAGTACTTCAATTTATTGATCCGGGAAAAAGAGTACGAGGTATTTAACGCGCAAAGAAGAGAAAACGAGCAATTAGAGAAATACAAAAGCCGTGTCCGTAACATGGAAGAAAACGGGTTGATCTCATATCTGGAGATAATCTTTGACTCAACCAGTTTTTCTGATATGCTCGCAAGGATCGATTTTGTTGCAGATATCATGCGTTCCGATGAAAATGCATATAATAACTTAGTCAGAGCCAGAAACGTGACGATCGCCAGAAAGCTTGAGCTTGAAGAGACAAAAGAGGAGCTCGATGAGGAGAAGATCCTTCTGCAGCAAAAAGAGGAGGAACTCTTTGAGCAGCTCGAGGAAGCAGAGGCAATAATATACAGAATGGAACAGGATATCGAAGAAAGCCGCCGGCTGCACGCGCAAGTCAGAGCAGACGAAGATAAGGTTCAAAGCGATATCAGGCAAATGGTGGCAGCACTGGCAAGACAGGAAGAAGCAGAACGCAGAGCGCGTGAAGCAGCTGCAGCAAGAGCGAGGCAACAAGCCGGAGGGTCGGTTACAGGCTCCGGGCAATTCATATGGCCCGTAAGCGGTACGATTACCAGCGGATTCGGCGTCAGGAGACATCCTGTTTTCGGTGACTTAAGACAACACAGCGGTATTGATATTGCTGCACCTCACGGAACCAGAGTTGTTGCTGCGGACTCAGGAACAGTAATTGAATCTACCTATAATTCATCATATGGAAATTATGTAGTGATCAGCCACGGTAATGGTGTGACAACACTGTATGCACATCTAAGTACTCGCTCGGTAGGTAAAGGCACTACTGTATCAAAGGGTCAGCAAATCGGTCTTATAGGATCGACCGGTGTATCGACAGGACCGCATCTCCATTTTGAGGTTTCGATAAACGGGACAAGAGTCAACCCGAGATTACACCTGTAAAAGCGAATGAACAGAAAGTATTCGTTAAACTTAATGATAACGCTGGTGCTTGTTGCATCAGCGTTGAGTTGCATGATCATGGCGCTGTTTTTTTTCATACACATAGGTTCAAGAGAGATCAGGGATCCGGACCTTGGTGATTTTGCAGAGTTATTGGAAGTGATCGATGAACGGTTTATCGGAGAGTTTGATATCGATGAAATAAAAGCTGCTGCAATGCATGCTGCTGTGGAATCACTGGATGATGACTGGTCATATTATCTGACACCGGCAGAATATGCGGAATTTTTAAGACATGCAAATAACAGATACACCGGTATAGGCGTTGATGTTGTGATCGACGATGATACTGAAGGCATGAAGGTACTGGGAGTTTACGGTGATTCAGGTGCAGATCTTGCGGGTATAGTCATAGGTGATATCATCACCGGAGTCGACGGGCAAAGTATAGCCGGTCTTTCTCTCAGTGAAATACGGGACTTACTGCGTCGTCCTCTCGGCTCTTCTGCAGTTTTAACAGTATTACGTTCCGACGGTGAATATCATTTAATAACTGTTTTATATGATGTAGTATTTACAAATCCTGTCACATTCGAGATGCTTATCGGTAATATCGGCTACGTAAAGCTCAGAAACTTTGAGGAAAGTGCAGCAGACCGGTTTATTGATGCAGTAAATGAGTTGATCGAAGCAGGTGCTGCCGGTTTCATTTATGATGTTCGCAACAACAATGGCGGCAGAGTAGGTGAGGTAACGAAAATTCTTGACTTTCTGCTGCCTGAAGGAGAGATCTTTATTTCTGTCGACAGAAGCGGGATCGAGAATATCACCAGATCAGATGCAAACTTCATAGACCTTCCGGCTGTTGTACTGGTAAATCAACATTCTTACAGCGGTGCCGAGTTTTTTGCTGCAATGCTGTACGAGTATGATTATGCTGCTACAATAGGTCAGCAAACAACAGGAAAAAACCGTATGCAATCAACGATCCCTTTGTCAAACGGGGGAGCAGTACACATCTCTACCGGTCATTATCTGACAAAAAACCGGATCAGTCTATATGATATCGGCGGTTTTACTCCTGAGTTCATAATAACTATGACAGATGAAGAAAGTGATCTGTTCAACAGAAACAGTTTGGAAAAAGAATCCGATCCGCAATTCATAAAAGCCTTGTCATTGCTTGAAATTACTATTGACAAGCGCAAGTAAGAGCGTTATAATGGCACACGATAGCAAGTGCTATGCTTTTTATTTATGTCCAGAAAAAATGGGCTTTTTATTTTCGATAGGAACATATCAGAAAGGAATGGATATTCAATGATCAAAGAAGCTAGGTACAAAATGAGTGAAGAGCGCCTTCAAGAGTTGAAGGACGAACTCCACTATCTACAGACTGTACGTGAAAAAGAAGTTGCTCAGCAAATAAAAGAAGCTCGCTCATTTGGTGATCTTACGGAAAACAGCGAGTATGATGAAGCCAAGACAGAACAAGGTAAGCTTTACTCGAAAATAGCGGAAATAAAGAACCTGATAGAAAACGCTGAGATAGTCAAAGCCACAGAGAAAACCGATGTTGTCGGAATGGGCAGTAAAGTCACTGTACGCGATCTTGAAATGAAAGAAGATATCACTTATGAAATCGTAGGTTCACAAGAAGCTGATCCTGCAATGTTCCGTATTTCAGACGATTCACCTTTTGGCAAGGGACTTATGGACCGTAAAAAAGGCGATTCAATAAAAATCGATGCTCCGGCAGGAGAACTGGTGTTTAAGATACTAAAGATCGAGTAAAAGTTAAAGGTTGAAAACACAATGGAAAACACAATGGAAAACACAGTAATCGAAGAGCTGCACGAGCCGTTGGAAGGGCAGGAGCTTTCAGATATATTACAGATCCGCAGAGACAAGTTGAGCAGGCTTCAAGAAGAGAACAAAGACCCTTTTCATATTACAAAGTTCGTAAGAACAGTATTTTCTTCGGATGTAGTAAGGGATTTTGATGCTCTTGAAAATACAGAAGTATCAGTTGCCGGACGAATAATGTCTAAAAATGTAATGGGTAAAGCAATGTTCTTTAAAATCCAGGATGATAAGGGACGTTTACAGCTTTATCTCAAGATGAATGATATCGGGGAAGCATGCTTTGATGATATGAAAAAAAGCGACATCGGAGATATCATCGGTGCCTCAGGAAAGGTTTTCAAAACAAGAACAGGAGAAATATCCATTCATTGTGAAACTGTTACCTTACTTGCAAAATCGCTGCGGCCGCTTCCTGAAAAATTTCACGGACTAAGAAATCAAGAGCTTAAATACAGGCAAAGATACGTTGATTTGATCATGAATCCGGAAACACGAAGGACATTCGAGATCAGAAGCGCTTTTATAAAACATGTTCGAAAGTTTTTAGATGAGCGCGGATATTTTGAAGTCGAAACACCGGTCCTTAACACGATATCCGGCGGTACTACAGCGCGGCCGTTTATTACACACCACAACACATTAAATCTCGACATGTATTTACGAATAGCAACGGAGCTTCATTTGAAACGCCTCATTGTCGGCGGCATTGAGCGTGTTTATGAGATCGGCCGTATATTCCGTAACGAAGGAATGAGCACAAAGCATAATCCGGAATTTACAATGATCGAACTTTATGAAGCTTATGCTGATTACAATGATATGATGGATCTTTTTGAAGATCTGCTTGTAAGTGCCGCTGAGAGCATTTGTCAAACAAATGTTGTAGAGTGGCATGGAACCAAAATCGATTTAAGCCCCGGGTGGCCGCGAGTTACAATGATCGACATTGTCAAGGAACACACAGGGATCGACTTTTCTGCTCTGATCAGTACAGAGGATGCAATAAAAGCAGCAGCAGAGATCGGAGTAAAAATGCCTGCTGATAAAATCCCCTCATGGGGCGATCTGTTGTTTGAATGTTTCGATCAGCGAGTTGAAGAAAAGCTGATACAACCTGTATTTATATTAGATTATCCTATCGAAGTTTCTCCTTTGGCAAAAAAGAAAAAGCAAGACCCGAGATTAACTGAACGCTTCGAGCTCTTTATCAACCGCAGCGAATTTGGCAACGCTTTCAGTGAGCTCAATGACCCGATCGATCAACGGCAAAGGTTTTTACGTCAGGTGGAACTTCGAAATGCCGGCGACCTTGAAGCAGGCATGATGGATGAAGATTTCATAAACGCAATGGAATACGGTATGCCGCCAACAGGAGGTCTTGGTATAGGTATTGACAGGTGTGTTATGATGTTATCAAACAGTTCATCCATACGGGATGTGATCCTGTTTCCAACCATGAAACCGGTCGAATAGCAGATGAAGTCAAAAATAGCTTTGAAGTCGCTTTTGCGGCTTCTCGGATTTTATAAGATAAAATGTAGAAATTTACTGTGAAAATGAGGAGTGAAATATGGAAAATTTAACAAGCAGAAGCAATCCTGTGTGTGTGCACTTGAGAAAACTCGGAAAAAGTAAAAGTTACAGAGAAGAACATGAGCAATTTCTCTGTGACGGAAGGAAACTTCTTGAAGAGGCATTAAGCAGTGGTTTTGATATCGAAATTGTATTAACAACAGAACCTCTTGAGTATTTATTTCCGGAAAACACTTATATTTACTTAACTCATGATACTTTGATAGATTCCATCTCCCCGTTGCAATCTTCACAGGGTCTATTATTTGTTTGCCGTATTCCAAAAGCCGCTGAATGTGATTTCCGCACAGGAACTCATATTTTACTTGATAATATACAGGATCCCGGAAATGTCGGTACAATACTGAGGACAGCCCACGCATTCGGGATCAAAAGTGTTATCCTTAACGAAGGCTCTGCAGACGTATATAATCCAAAAACCATACGAGCATCGATGGGCGCAGTTTTTAAGCAATTGTTCATTCATAAAAACTCTGACGGGATAAGAAAACTAAAAAAAGACGGTGTAAGATTCATAGGCACGTCAAGCGATTATTCATCTATAAACATTGAAGATGTAGACTTAAGTGATTCGATAATAATTTTCGGGAACGAAGGGCAGGGTATATCTGACGACCTTCTTTCACTTTGCGACGAAGTTATGACTATTCCGTTAGCACCTGATTGTGAATCGATAAACGTTGCCGCGGCAGCATCAATAGTGATGTGGGAAACGGTCCGTAAGAAAGGATAGATCGCAAATGTCATCATTGAAGTATTGGATATGGCTTTCTACCAGGACCGGGGTAGGTCCGGCGCGGGTCAAGAAACTGATCGAGTTTTTTGGCTCCCCCGAAAGTGTTTATAATGCATCTGAAAGGGATTACCTTGATGTAGAGGGTATCAAACCGGCGGATATCACATGGCTCCGGATCAAAGAGATGGATCCCGTGAATAAAATCCTGTCGTCTTGTGCTGAAACCGGATGCCGTATAATTACATTTCAAGACTCAAATTATCCGGACAGACTGAGAAATATCTATGATCCGCCGCCGGTGCTTTATATAAAAGGGAATTTACCGTACATTGATGAAGAAGCGGTCGTAGGTGTTGTCGGAACAAGAAATTGTACCCCTTACGGTATCATAACTGCAGAAAGTATCTGCTGCAAACTGTCTGAACAAGGTATCATAGTTGCAACAGGTCTTGCGCGTGGTGTTGACACAGCAGCAACGAAAGGTGCTCTTAGAGGCGGCTCATCTACTATCGGAGTGATCGGTTCCGGAATAGATATAATTTATCCCCCGGAAAACGAGTCCCTGTTTGACCATGTCACAAGAGCCGGAGCTGTAATAAGCGAGTATCCGCCGGGAACGCCCGCAGTCAAGACACATTTTCCCATGCGCAACAGAATAATCAGCGGCATATCTGTCGGCATCGCTGTGATCGAAGCGCCTAAAAAAAGCGGTGCTCTCATAACTGCTTCAAGAGCATTGGAGCAGGGTAGAGATGTTTTTACATTACCCGGTAATGTGGATGCGGTAAATTGCGAAGGTTCAAACGCGCTTTTAAGGGAAGGAGCTATCCCGTTTCTATCGGCGGAGGATATAATCGATGAGTACATAGAACTGTTCCCTGACAAAATCAGTATGCCGGATATAAGTGAAGTAAAATCCGGAAAACCAAAGGAAATCAAACAAAAATCAGTCAAAGCAAACAGGGAAGAACCAAAAAATTCATTTGACAACATTACAAAGGTAGACTATATTGGCTTAGGTAACTTACTGGAGAAACTGGACGGTGATGAAAAATGCATCGTTGGATCGATAGGATTAAAATCTTTATACATTGAAGATATTATACTTGATACCGGGTTGCCGGTAAATAAAGTGCTTGCTGTATTAACGATGCTGGAACTAAGTGAGTATGTTAAACGTGATAATTCAGGAAAATGGGAAATAACCGGTCATTCCTGATCAAAAGTAAAACAGAAAATTTATAAATCAAATAATAACTGTATTTCACGGAGGATCCGATAAATGGCGAAGGAAAATAATCTTGTAATCGTTGAATCCCCTGCAAAAGCGAAAACTATAGGGAAGTACCTTGGTGCTGATTTTAAAGTTACCGCTTCTATGGGGCATCTGAGAGATCTGCCTAAAAGCGTGATCGGTGTGGATGTTGATAACGGATTCAAACCTGACTATCAACCTGTAAAAGCACGTGAAAGCACGATCAAAGAACTGAGGAGCGCAGTCAAAGGCAGCACAAAGGTGTATCTTGCTACAGACCCCGACCGCGAGGGTGAAGCTATTTCATGGCATCTAAAGGAGCTGTTAAAGCTTCCCGATGACCGGGCTTTCAGAGTTACATTCAACGAAATAACGCAAAAGGTCGTAAGGTCAAGTATCGATAATCCGCGTCCTATCGATATGGATCTTGTAGACGCACAACAGGCAAGGAGAATTCTCGATCGGATCGTAGGTTATAAACTAAGTCCGCTGCTTTGGAAGAAGATCCGCCGAGGTCTTTCAGCCGGCAGAGTACAATCTGTTGCGTCAAGAATGGTTGTAGACAGAGAAAATGAAATACGTGATTTTATTCCGGAAGAATACTGGTTGCTGAATGTAGACCTTTCGACGATAGATAAACCCGGCAGATTTACTGCAGCCTTTTACGGTACAGAAGATAAGAAAATAGAGCTTAATAATGAGAGCGATGTGAGAGCTGTTGTTGAAGCTGTTAAGACAGGAAAATTTAAAGTCAGCTCAATAAAACGTACAAACAAAAAACGTTCGGCATCACCGCCGTTTATAACATCCACCCTCCAGCAGGAAGCATCCCGCAGATTGAATATGGCTCCGCGCCGGGCAATGTCGATAGCACAACAATTATATGAAGGTGTAGATATCACAGGACAAGGCACAGTCGGTCTAATAACCTACATGAGAACTGACTCTCTGAGAATTTCAGACGAAGCTATGAATGATGCAAAAAAGTTTGTTGAATCTACTTATGGTTCTGAATTCTATCCTGATACTCCCAACCGTTTCAAATCTAAAAGCAGCGCACAGGATGCTCATGAAGCGATACGTCCCAGTAATGTATTTATGACACCCGACAGTATCAGGAACAGTTTGTCAAGTGATCAATACAAGCTCTACAGAATGATATGGAGCCGCTTCGTTGCAAGTCAGATGGCTCCTGCTGTTTATGACAGTTTGACAGTTGATGTTTTATCAGCCGGATACATTTTTCGTGCAAGCAGTTCAGTTAATATTTTTGCCGGTTTCACAGCTGTTTACGAAGAGCACACTGACGATGAAAAAGATAACAAGCAGCCGTCATTACCTGATTTAGAAGAGAATGATCCTCTAAAACTCGAAGATGTAAGCGAAGAACAAAAATTTACACAACCCGCATCGAGATATACAGAAGCAACATTGATAAGAGCTATGGAGGAATCAGGTGTCGGTCGTCCGAGTACATATGCTCCTACGATTTCTACTATCATGGACAGAGAATATGTAGTCAAGGACGGTAAATTCCTGCGTCCGACACCGCTTGGTGAGGTTGTTGTAAACCTGATGAAAGAGCGATTCTCAGATATTGTTGATTTAAAATTTACAGCACGTATGGAAGAGCAACTGGATAATATAGAAAAAGGCAACGATAACTGGCAGCACGTACTGGAGAGCTTTTACAACGGCTTCAGCAAAACTCTTGATGATGCCGAGAAAGCTCTGGAAGGTGAACGTATAAAAGTCCCTGATGAGGTTTCTGACGAACTGTGCGATCTGTGCGGACGGCAGATGGTGATAAAGTCAGGGCGTTTTGGCAGGTTTCTTGCATGTCCGGGATACCCTGAATGCAGCTTCACAAAACCTTTGGTGATCGAAATGCCGGGTAAATGCCCGAAGTGCGGTATGCGTATATTAAAGAGGACCTCAAAAAACGGCTATACCTATTATGCATGTGAGCATTTGAAAGAGTGCGGGTTTATGACATGGGATGTTCCGGTAGCTGATAACTGTCCGGTATGCGGACAAACGATGTTCAAGCTTTCCGGCAAGGGTGCCAGAAAACCGTTCTGTATAAATGAGAAGTGTAGTAATTTTCTGCCCGAAGATAAGCGTGGCTATAAAAGAAAACCTAAATCCGATGATGATAATGCAACAGTTGAAGGAAAAGAAAAGAAAACGTCAGCGAATCAAAAGACTGCTAAAAAAGCAACAGCTAAAAAGCCGGCAAAAAGAAAAACCGCAACCGGCAGATCAGCAACAGGAAAAACAGCCGCTAAGAAGCCGGCAATAAGAAAGCCTGCAGCAAAGAAAAAAGCAGAGGTCAAAAAGTGACCCCGCCGGTGAAAATAATCGGAGCCGGACTCGCCGGATGTGAAGCAGCGTGGCAGCTTGCCGAAAGAGGGATACCGGTAGAGCTTTTTGAAATGAAACCCGGGCTTCGCTCTCCCGCCCATGTATCGTCAGGTTATGCCGAACTGGTATGCTCAAACTCATTCAGAAGCAATGAACTTGCAAATGCTGTAGGTCTGTTGAAGGAAGAAATGCGTCTGCTTGGCAGTCTTATTATACACACTGCCGACGAGACAAAAATTCCGGCAGGCGGCGCACTGGCAGTCGACAGAGATGAGTTTTCGCGTATTGTAACTGAAAAAATATGGAATCACCCGTTAATAAATGTTACTGAGAGTAATGTAACGGATATACCGGACGGAAAAGTCATAATCGCAACAGGACCTCTTACATCAGATGGTCTGGCAGGAAATTTAACTGAAATGTTTCAGGACGATAAACTACTCCACTTCTTTGACTCGGCAGCTCCGATCATAACGATTGAAAGCATTGATATGGATTTTGCATTTTTTGCGTCAAGATATGATAAAGGAGATGCGGATTATATCAACTGCCCGATGGATAAAGAGGAATATCAGGCATTTCATAAAGCACTGATCACAGCAGAAAAAGCTCCTGTACACGGCTTTGAAGATAAACTCGTCTTTGAAGGATGTATCCCGATCGAGGTGATGGCAAAACGCGGAGAAGATACTATACGCTACGGACCGCTGAAGCCGGTCGGGCTGTGTGATCCAAAGACAGGCGTCGAACCTTATGCAGTTGTTCAGCTGCGTAAAGACAACAAAGAAGGAACGCTGTACAATATCGTTGGTTTTCAAACACACCTGAAGTTCAGTGAGCAAAAGAGAGTATTTGGAATGATTCCCGCTTTAAGAAATGCTGAAATAGTCCGCTACGGGGTTATGCATCGCAATACTTATCTTGATTCTCCAAAACTTTTGGACAGGTATTATCGTTTAAAGCAGGATCCTCGCATAAGATTTGCCGGACAGATGACCGGCGTTGAAGGATATGTAGAATCTGCAGCATCCGGTCTGCTTTGCGGTTTGGAAACTGCACGTGAGATGCTGGACCTGGGTCACATCGATTTTCCCGGCGAAACTGCAATAGGCGCACTAGCGTTATATATATCAACAGGTGCAGTCTCGGATTTTCAGCCTATGAATATAAACTTCGGCATAATAAAACCACTCGATCGTAAAGTGAGAGGTAAGAGAAATAAGAATCTTGCGATATCCGAAAGAGCCCTAGGTCTCATAAATGAGACCAAAGTTTCATAAATGAAACCCAATAAAAGGAGAAAGATTTTGAAAGTAATCATTGATGCAATGGGTGGAGATAATGCTCCTGATGAAATCGTGCTGGGTGCTGTAAATGCAGCCAAAGAGGATGGTGTGGATATTACACTTGTCGGCAGGGGTGAGGACATATTGCGCGTTTTCGAACGGCTTGGTATGCATGGACTTCCGAACGGTATCGAAATCGTAAATGCATCAGAGGTGATAGAAATAGATGAGGATCCTGCGACTTCTATACGGATCAAAAAAGACTCATCATTAACAGTCGGACTTACACTTTTACGTGACGGACACGGTGATGCTTTTGTTTCTGCAGGAAGTACCGGAGCACTCCTGTCAGGTGCAACCTTGATAGTCAAGCGCGTGCGAGGCATAAGACGAGCAGCGCTTGCTCCTTTTATACCTAATTCAGAAAACGGTTTTGTTTTAATAGATTGCGGAGCAAATGCAGAATGCACACCGGAATATCTGCTTCAGTTTGCTTATATGGGTTCATTTTATGTTGAGGATGTTTTAAAAGTCAAATCACCTAGAGTGGGGTTGTTGAATAACGGAGCAGAGAGCACTAAAGGTACAGCTTTACAGCAGGAAACTTATGAACACTTAAAAAGATCCAAGCTAAACTTTATCGGTAATATTGAAGCAAAGGATGCGATGAACGGTGCATGTGATGTAATAGTTTGTGATGGCTTTACAGGTAATATATTTCTAAAATCTATAGAAGGAACTGCTTCCTTGATAATGACCGAGCTAAAAAAAGTCTTTACGATCAACTTGTTCACAAAAATTTCAGCTTTACTGGTAAAAAAATATCTTTCCGGTCTTAAAGCTAAAATGAACCCTGACAGCGTAGGCGGTACAGCTCTTCTTGGAATATCAAAGCCGGTTCTGAAGGCACACGGATCATCAAATGCTACAGCAATACAAAATGCTGTAAAACAGGCTGTTAGAGAAGCAGAATCAAATATATCCAAACGTTTTCAGGAAAATATAGAGCAAATGAAAATTACGCTTGACAAAATCGGTGAGGAGTCTTAATATTTTTAATATGAGTTGATTCAAACGGGAAAATACGAAAGGAGTGATCGCGATCATGATTTTCGAAAGGCTGCGCACACTGCTGGCAGAACAGTTCTCGGTAAATGAGAACTCAATCACCATGGACACAACCTTTATAGACGATCTTGGAGTTGATTCGTTGGATGTTGTTGAGCTTACAATGGCAATAGAAGAGACCTTTGATGTTCCCGAGTTCGATGATGACCTCATAGCTGAACTTGTTACCGTAGGCGACCTTTACCAGTTCCTGTCCGCGACTTGCGACTAAACGCAGGGAGAAATATATGAACGAATTGCAGATCAACAACCTGCAAAAAAAGATCGACTATTATTTTAATGACCCGGCATTGCTTATAAAAGCACTGACACACAGCTCCTATGCGAATGAAGGAGTAAAAAAAGACAGCGCAAGTAATGAAAGATTGGAATTCCTGGGGGATTCTTTACTTGGCATGACAGTTGCGCTGCTAATATTCAACAGCAAGCCCGAGCTGTCAGAAGGACAAATGACGAAGCTCCGGGCTGAACTTGTATGCGAAAAAAGTCTCGCGGAGATCGCTCTTGAGCTGGATCTGGGTGCATATATCCTGCTTGGCCGGGGAGAAAAAAACACAGGAGGTCAAAAACGTCCTTCAATCCTTTCAGATACACTTGAAGCTATGATCGCTGCTATGTATCTGGACGGCGGCTATGTACCTGTAGAACAATTTGTAACGAGGATTTTTATTCCGCGTATCACCAATCCTGATAAGAGCATCACAGACTATAAAACTGTTTTGCAAGAAGTTATTCAATGTAAACCCGGACAGACACTTATCTATGAAGTGACTGGTGAGCAAGGTCCGGATCATGATAAATATTTTACAGTCGATGTAAAATTGAACAGTCAAAAATTAGGAACAGGTGAGGGTAAAAGCAAAAAAAGAGCTGAACAGGAAGCTGCAAAAGCAGCGATCAAAATAATAAAAAGTCGAAAGGAAACTTAATCTGATGCTGAACTTCACATTTTCACAACCCACAGTTTGTCTTTTCGGACGCGAGCCGGAAAATGCTCTTAAGGAGCAACTGAAAAAAAGAGGAGTAAAAAAAGTCCTCTTTCATTATGGAGGGGGCTCGATCAAAAGCAATGGCGTTTATGATATGGTCAATTCTGTTTTGAATGATCTTGATCTTGAGTTCTTTGAGCTCGGAGGAGTACAGCCGAACCCCAGGGTCAAGCTGGTGCGTGAAGGCATTGAGATGTGCCGCAACAACAATATTGACTTTATTCTGGCAGTCGGTGGCGGCAGTGTAATAGACTCGGCAAAAGCAATAGCTCTCGGAATTCCGTACGACGGTGATATTTGGGATATGTATATCGGAAAA
>Ga0123356_10001159_pt1 | contig 29161 bp, 24 predicted proteins | sample TergutEmb28metaG_2_FD_92546 | JGI IMG/M metagenome (GOLD analysis project Ga0123356, IMG submission 92546) | Embiratermes neotenicus P3 segment gut microbial communities from Petit-Saut dam, French Guiana - Emb289 P3 | ecosystem: Host-associated > Arthropoda: Insects > Digestive system > Gut ...
AAAGGAACATGAAGAACGCTATCTTAAATTGCTTTCTAATATAGAGACAAGCGCTGTCTTTGCCAAAAAGGAAAAATCTGTTTGGATTTGCCGTAATTGCGGTTTTATTTTTGACAATGAAAAAGCGCCTATGAAGTGCCCTGTTTGCGCACATCCGCAGAGCTACTTTGAATTGCGCGCTGTGAATTTTTAATTATTATACAATAACAGGGAAGGGTATATGACAATTAGAATTACATATTTAACAACAGTCATTATATCCTTTCTTGTTCTTATTGTTGGAAACAAGATTGCAACAGCCAGGATGAAGTTGTTACAGCGTCTCAAACTTCTATTAGTATTCTGCCCAGCAATGAAAGAGATGTATTCAAAAACGCTTCGATTCTTTTAACTCATTCGCACAACGAATGGTATTTTAACGGTTTTTACAGAATAAACGGACTTGTTTGGCTTGGAGTTTTATTTGTTTTATGCGTTTTAATTTTGGGCAGAAAAAAAGGGGTTAATACAATATTATCGCTTGGTTTAACTTGCGCCGCTATTTTTACTGTTTTTATTCCTGCCATTCTTTCGGGATTCAATATTTATTTAATGGCAATACTTGTTTGTATGTATACAACAATAGTTACGCTTTTAATTGTAATAGGGTTTAATAAAAAATCTCTTGCTTCTGTAGCCGGTTGTGTAAGCGGTATATTGGCTGCCGGCATTATTGCGATTATCATGGACAGGGTTTTAAATCTAACAGGAATTGTAGATGAGCACTCGCGTTATTTAATCAATATGCCCGGCGGTGTAAAACTTAATTTAAGGGCGTTAATTTTCGCAGGAATTATTATTGGGGCGATGGGCGCTATTATGGATGTTGCTATTTCAATTGCGTCTTCGTTATGGGAAATTAAGGAAAAGGCAGAACTTATCAGTTTTAAATCATTATTCCGTTCGGGAATAAACATCGGCCGTGATATTATGGGCAGTATGGCAAACACACTTATCCTTGCTTACATAGGCAGTTCGTTGTCTGTTGTTCTGCTTTTAAGTGTTTTTTCCGGATCCGCTTTAAATTTATTTAACAGCGAAATGATAGCAGTAGAAATTTTACAGGCTCTGGCCGGCAGTTTTGGTATTTTATCCGCTATGCCGCTAACAGCTGTTTTTTGCTCTGTTCTGTATTTAAAAGGCAGTGCGAATAAGTCATAATTAACCCCGGGGTTATTGATGATTTCCTTTCTAACATGGTATTATTGTCCTAATGGAGTTAAAATGAAAAAAATAATACTTATATTAATTGCGATAGTATTGCTCGCTGGCGGATGTGCCACAAAGCCGGCTGCCCCCGATGAGCTGGATATGGCAATCCGAGACGCTTCGGATTATCTCAACGATAATCTAACTGCAGGGATCAGGATTGTAATTCTTAACATTCAATCTGATTCTCAGGCATTATCTGAGTACATCATCGAAGAAATGATCTCCAATGCCGTTAATGACAGGATTTTTACCGTGGTCGATCGGGCGCAGTTGGATTTAATTAGACAGGAGCAGAACTTTCAATTGTCGGGAGAGGTTGATGATAATACAGCTCTTGCAATCGGACGCTTTTTGGGGGCGCAAACTATTGTGTCAGGAGCGATCAGCGAGCTGGGTGACAGATACCGTATGAGAATACGCGCGCTTAATGTGGAGACTGCGCAGGTGCAGGGTCAATATAACCGTAATGTGTCTGCGAGTAAAACGATAGCCGTATTAATGAGAAACAGGAGTGCCTCAACTACTGCCTCGTATGCGACAAGAACAACTGCACCTGCAGCAGCTCCGGCTGCAAGCGGACGAACTGTAACACAACCGGCACAATCCAGAGGTGCGGAAAACGGAACATACACAATGTGGCCAAGACCTCGTGCAATGCAGGCAGGATTGCCCACTAATTTTTATATCGCACAGATCATTGTTTCCAATGATTATATCGTAGTGTTTTTTGCAAGAAGCGCACAGGGCGATTTTTCAAACGGGCATAATGGTTTTTGGGAAATAGGTGATTTCTCATTACAAGATCTTGATAACCCTTCCCGATTTTACACTCCGGTACAGGCGCGTGAAACATCCAACGGCATGGGTACACTTTGGTCAATATCATTCAGACATTTCCCTGCAAAACGCTTTAAAATGACTGCCAACGGCAGATGGCCTTATGGAACAGAACCAATAGTTTGGGAAGAAATTACCCTCGGCGAACCGGATAGATAAGCCCTATACGGTAATTTTGTGATTCTGGGCTATTACCAAAAACTGATAAGACCCACTTGATTCATTTTGTATTTTTTTATATAAATAGTTTAGGCTCTTTTAGAGCTTTGGGCCGCTAGCTCAGTCGGTAGAGCATCGCCCTTTTAAGGCGGTGGTCGGTGGTTCGAATCCAGCGCGGCTCAGTAAAAAAAGCTCCATCGCAAGATGGGGCTTTTTTCGTTATACGGCCGGACGATTTTTAAGTTCAAATTCCTTTTTTTCTATCTGGTCTTTGATGTTTGCCAATTCGTCCAAAATAACCTTTATTTCTGCTGTTTCCCGGGCTAATACTGCCTGGTCCTTGTCTGTAAAGGTTATATAGGCTTCGTTGCCAAGGCGGGCTATTTGTTTTTGCGCCTTGTTTTCCAGTTGTTTAATGTCCCACATTAATAAGCCGCGTTCGCCTAAATCCTGCGCTTTTGCGCCCGCTTTAATGGCGAATTCTTTTGTCGCGTCCCAGCTCTGTTCCAATAACTCTTTCATTCTTTCACTAAATGTCATTTTTTTATTCTCCTTATTTTCTTTTTATTCCCAATATAGTCAGGTCGTCGTACTGCTCGTCTTCCATAACATGAGTATAATACATATACGCGGGATTTTCAGGGTGTTCTTTTGTGTGCGAGCAATAGCGCCTGTATTGCAGGAAGTGATTTTTGAGGAATTCATCTACCTTTTTATCGACCAGTACGCGGGAATCTTCTCCTGCATGCGGCGGTTTATAGCAGCGGAACATTTTTTCTACAGATACCATTGCCATAATTACTTCTTCCGGAGTGCCTTTGCAGGTTGAAAAATCAAACTGTAACAGATCATCTTCGCCTTCCGGGTTGTGGTATTTCTTCAGCGAATAAATTTCTTTTGCCATTACCGCATTGATAATCGCTTCTACGCGTTCGGGATTCATTTCTTCGTCAGCCTGTCCGCAAAGATGATTTTCGTGCGGCGTGTCATTCGGACCTTCTGTACAAAGAATTTCCTTAAAGTTGAGATCGCGGAATCTTCTTTTTCCTTCTTCAATACCGTCAGTGTAGAGCAGAAGAATATCGCCTTTGTCAATTTGAACAGTTTCTACCTTGTAGCCGCCTGTGGTTTCTATCATAAAGTTTGGAAGTACGCCGGTAGCAGGAGTCTGCGACAGGGTGACAGTTTTTATTTTTCCTTCAGACGTATCGTAAAAACGGACAATATTGTCACCGGCGTTACAGAAACGGACAATGCCTGTAACAGAATCGAAAAGGCACAGGGAGAAGGCTGCAAAGCGGCCTTTGAATCCAAGCGTTTCAATAAAGTCGTTTATCTGATAAACAACTTCTTCTATGTGCATTCCTTTTGCGTTTGGTTTCCATTGTTTAAAATGACTCAGGAACATGGTTGCTACCTGTATCATAATAAGAGCAGCAGGGATTCCCTTGCCCGCTACGTCGCATTTTATCATCGCGTAATAACGGCCGTCCAAATCTTTATAATCAAAGTAGTCTCCGGATACACCCTTGGCTCCTTCGTAATAACCAAAGAAATTAAGGTTTGGAGTTTCCTTTGAACCGCTTGTTTGTTTGTTGCCGTGATTGTCTACATCCAGCGGGATAAATTTCTTTTGGATTTCTTTACCAATACTAAGATCAGATGCCGCAAGCGCCGCTTTTACAAGACCCTGTGTCATGTCATTGATCGTATTGCCAAGGATTGCAATTTCGTCTTTTGTTTTTATTTGAATGTCCACTCCGGCAAGCTTTGTTTTGTCGTCCGTGTCGCGGATCATTTCTATATGTTTTACCAGTCTTCTGATTGGCCTAATCATTAAGGCAGAGAATGTAAAAGCGCCTGTAATACCTATAAGCAATACGATTAACGCAACAATTCCAATGGTAACCAAAAGTGTCATGCGTCCATTGTTAATTTCTTCTATAATGGAATCCAGTGAAATTTCCAGACGAATTAATCCGCGGTAGAAATTATTGTCTGCGTTTGAACGGTACATTATCGGTTTATAAAAGATAAACGTTCTGTTTCCGTCTGCAGGAAGGTTTTCTGTAGAAAATTCAGGATAGGAACCAAGCTCGCCTGTTAATTCCATAAGAACTTCATTCATTCTTACTTCCTGCGCGGTGATTGTTACCTGAACGTCACTTAGCCGTCTCCTGCCTTCAGGGCTTATGTCAAGCGCCCATCGAAGTCCTTCCCTGTACAGATCCCTGATACTTTGCGAAAGTTCTCCCGCTTCTTCCTGCGCGCGGTTATTGAGTTCGCTTATAACTTCTTCATAAAGCGGACTCAAGTCATCGGTGATTCGTGATATGCCGCGGCGCAGTTCTGTTGTGTCAAGTTTTGAATCAATATCAGGATCGTTGGATGCCCAAACATGATCCGTATGTATCGAGTTAATTCCGTAACCTGTAATCGTAATATACTTTGCTTCCGGAATTGCCAAAGACTGAGCCGGAAGATACATCAAATCCAATATACCGCGTTCGCCGTCGGATTGAATTGCCGTTTGCAGGTGCAATCTTGTACCGGATGCAACTCCTTCCAATAATACTTTGGAACGTTCTCTTAAACTTTCCAGTAGTGTCCTTTGCTGGGTATTGGTCATTAAGATATACATAGGCGTAGAAATCATTATAACTATGAGGAGAATAAGCGCAATTGTAAAGGATGCAAGTTTTCGCCGCAGCCCGCTTCCTCTTCTTTGTATTTGCACAATTTTTTGTTTCTTTTCCATTGGCATAAAATCTCCTGTAATAATAGCAAGCGCTTCCTGTTTGATAAGCGCGCCTTCAGTAATAATTCCGCTAATGCCGCGTATTGTAGCAAGTATGCCCAATGAGCAAAAAACTACCAATAATATGGCAAGAGCAATAACCGGATTAAAAATAAACCATCTGTCGCTTTGAATCGTCCAGGTTGGTCTCCATGTGCGTGAATAATCTCCGAATTTAACAGTTCCCGTTCTTGAAACAGGAATAAAGGAATCAGCGTCATACCATCCTCTTCCTGAATGGTTAAGTCTAATTTGGTATTCGCCTTCATCAACATTTTCAAAAACTATTCTGCTTATTTCCCTGTCTGACACTACAGTAAAATTGCTTGTGCTTTGATCCGGCTTTCCTGCCTGCTGCAATACAATCGATGTTATCTGACCGCCTGTTAAAAAACCGCGCCCTGTAATTCTGATCGAAAGCACTCCCTGTTCATCTTGCTGCGCATTTACATTGGTTACGCTTGTAAAGGGAATAAATTTATTTGTTCTTATAATTATATTGGACGGCTGTCCAATGTTACCTGCGCTGTCTATTGCAGCTACAGAAAAAGCCCAGGTTCCGTTATCCTGATTTTCAAAATTGGCCGAAGCGCTTGTTCCCATAATACTGGAAGGCGGAGGGCTGATGTTTTCACTTGCGCCCATGTATTGCAGATTCCATGTGTAACCTGCGACATACGGATCCGTAGAAGGTTCCCACAGCATATTAAAAGTATTGGACAAAAGAAATCCCCTGTCGTCTGTTGCAGGCGGAATAATTGTTACGGGCGGCGGCGGTGTGCCTTTTCTAAAATATAAAACCTTTGCAGGGTCAGACCAATTGCCTGCATAATTCTGCGCGCGAACGCTGAAATACCATTCGCCGTCGCTCGATGCGCTGAGTTCCTGATGAAGGTTCGATGTGTTGCCTATATTAAAAACAGTTACTTCTTCCGGCGGCACGGCGTTTGCGTCCTGACTCCAAAGCCATGAAAATCCGCGGATACCGGAATTATCTGCAGGAATATTCCATGAAACGCGCACTCTTTCTGTTCGGCCTGCTCTGGAAGGAGTAAAGTTATGCGCAGTTATTCTTGGACTCTCGCAGGAAGAATTCGGCGCAAGCATATAGATACGTCCCGTATCTCTGGCTGTAGTCTGCCAAAAAATATACACGTCATCCTGACATACTATCGGTCTTGCAAATGAAGCTTCCATGGCAGCGCCGGAAAGTATGGTGTTTCTCCAGCTTAAATCGCTTTGCTGCTGCGCCAAAATAATTCTGTTGTTTCCCTGACGATTATCGAACCAGACAACAGCCCGGCTATTCTTGTGAACAAAACCAATTGGATACTGACAAAAAGCTTCTATATTATTTACACGGCTTGCGCGGCCTGTAGTATTTCCATTTTGATCTATCGAGATACTGTATATTTGAGACGGTAAACTTGAATAACGCCGTTCCCAAACCAAAAATAAACCGTTTTCGTGCCTTGTAAGGTGCGGACGCTGATTGTCAAAACTGTCAGCAGGCGCTTGTGTATGCATTACAGGATCATTAAATGTTGTAAGCCGCCTTGCCCGTGTCCATGTTCTTCCGCCGTCATCGCTTGTTTTGGAAAAAAGCTGAAATGTTGATAATGATTCTGCGCCCATCATTCTTAATTGAAAAACTACTATATCTCTTCTTCCGATACTTGCGTGTGTAGGAAGGAAGTTTAGGGAAGTGGGATTTTCCGGCGTAAAAAATTCAAAAGCCGACCATGTTACGCCGTCATCGGAACGGGAATAATATATGGAAAGAGAAGCCTGACTGCGTCCCCTTGTAACAAAAAGAAGATATCCGCCGTCTGCGCGGACAAAAATTCTGGGCGCGACCGAGTTTTCCGCTCCCATGTTAACCATATGCCTGGTAAAAGTTAAACCTCTGTCCGCGGAAATTAATATTTCTGTTTGAGCTCCGCCTGCAGCAGCCGCGATAATTATTCTGCCGCGGTTGTCTATTACCATGCTAAGAATCGATGGTTCTGTGCCTAAAAAGGCATAAGGGCCTGCTACAATTCCTCTTTGCTGCCAGTCTTTATCAGCTTCTTTTACAGCTACATTTATATTGATTAAACCGCTTGCGGTGATATTAGGGTCTCTGTTAGGTATAACTTCCTGCCATGCTACAACTGAAAAATTGGCAGAATGCGCGCTTATGGGAAATCTTCCGGCGCGGGAAGAAAAAAGAGCCGCTTCTTCCCAAAATAAATCTTCTGCCGGCAGTATATGTGTTATAAAAAATAAAACAGCAAAAAGCCATACGGCTTTGAGTCGTCTTCCTGTGCATATGTTTTGAATCATGACTATAACCGTATCCTTTCATGCAGTTCAACAACTTTTTGTACGTTGCGGTTATTGGGGTTTTGCATGAGCCTTTGTACAATTGCAAAAGCTTCAAGGGTATTGCCGGCCTGTAATTCACGTAATGCCCGCTGGTATTGCGCTTCGTCCTGGCTTGAAAGAGCAATGTTCTGAGGAGTATTCCTTGCCCTAAGCAATCTGTCTCTAACGCGCGGCGCGTCTGCATTCAGCGGATTCAAATTGATAGCTTCGTTTAACTGAATAAGAGCAACATCATATTGCGCTGTTTGAGCGCTGTCCAGAATTCTGCTTGCAGATAGAGTTAGTTCCCTTGAACGCGCGACAGCTGCAGGGCTAGGCGGCGGCGGACGGATTCCCATATCAATTTCAGCTTCGATTATAATTGCCCTCATGTTCGGGTATCTTGGATTTATTTCTGACAGGTTTAGAAGATCGGCAAAAGCTTCCATATCTTTTTGTTTGGTTCCCGCAATAGCTGTTCTTAAACGCTGTTCAAACGACGCGTTGAATGCCCTTGGATCCAGGAATTGTTCTATTCTTAAGTCAAGAATACCGGCTTCCTGATTAACCGGGAATATCAATTTTACTTCTCTTGTAAGCTGCAGCGCTTCATTAAATCTTACTACTCCCTGATTACGCTGGCCTATGTTTATAAAACGTACGCCTTCTTCATAGTTTCTTTGGGCCTGGTTTAAAAGTTGGCTCATTTCCGGATACAGCGGAGCTGTAGGAGAAATTATCCTTGCGCTTGACGCGGCTATTGCCGTGCGGACAAGGTTTAGCCAAACTACAATTTCTTCATGTTCTTCATGTGGATTTACTATTCGCCAGCGGCCTCTTCCTATCAATAGGACTTCTTCCGCTGCCCCGAAATTACCTTCATTGTATAAGTTACGTGCTCTGTCTATATGGGCGCGCACTTCTGCGATAATTATTTCGTTTTCGGCAGTTGCCATTGATCTGCCAAAGGCGAGTAAATCATTGTCGCGTATTCGTCTTAATGCTGCGGATTCCTGTATTTCAAGCGAAGAGTCAAACATTCGCGCTGCCTGATCAACTCTTGTGCGCGCGGTATCAAAATCGCGCCTTTGTGCGGCTGTTTGCGCTTCTCTGAACAGCCGTTCACCTTCTGTTCTGTACGCCTGTGCCTGAGATGACCTTGTGCGCGCAGTCTCTGCCATTGCAGTTGCCTGGTTGCGTATTTCATTCAAATCGTTAACGATTCTGCGGTGTTCTGCGCTGACATTTACTGTCCCTTCATCGCCGCCTGCTGCCAATTGTAAATCGGCGTTTGTTGCGGTTATTACCGCGGTAAGTTCCGCCAATGCTTCGGTTGGATAGCGGTAAGTAACAGTTGTGCCTTCTGCGTTTGTTTGAGTCTGTCCGTTAAGCAGGTTTCTGCCTCTTTCCAGCTGCGCTCTTCTTTCAAATACATTATTCTGAAGACCCGATTGCGCAATGGCAAAATATCTTTGAATAGACTGCTGTTCTTCCGCTGTGTAAATAGCGCGCATGCCGTCTATGGCATTTGCGGCATTTCGAACATGCGCAATTTCCTGATGTCTGTTAATATCTGCATGAACCTGATTTGCTCTGGTTACAATGTCTGTAATGGAACGCTGAGCCGCGAGAATTTCCGATCTTGTCTGCTGTTCTTCGCTTATTGCCTGAGCTGCGCCAATAGCGCTGGCCATAAAACGTTCAAGGGCAGAGCGGTTAAAGTTCTGACGTTCGGCGACATTTGCAGCCTGCATAAGAAAGTTATTTGCTTCGTTTAACGCTCTTATTTCCAGGAACGGACGAATGTCTTTTCCAAGAATAGTGCTTCCGTACAATACAGTTGTCTGCGGTCTTTCCATGAGCTGCCGGTGTTTGTCAAAATATAACGGGGTAAGGTTTACATAATATCCCATGGTATTTAGGGAACTAATAACCTCAGAATAGTTTCTTGCATTAAGCGCGGTAATTGATGAAGCGTTTGCCCTTCCTATGTATGCCGCAATGTTATTCACAACAGAACCAATGGAGTTGTCCCAGTAATTGTCAAATGCACCTAACATACCTTCCTGAACAAAAGGCCCTTCCATGGCTTCTTCCGAGCGTCCGCGGATTATTATCGATACGAAAGAAAGATGATTACGATCGCCTGTGTCCTGATTTATTGCTCTTACGCTGTTTAGTAATCTTTCAAAGTTATTTACAGAAGCATACAATCTTTGTTTTTGCGCAATAAAGTTATCCATTGCGATTGTAAGCCTTCCTGTTATTTCAGGAATTTGAGCAGTGTTTCCCGCATTAATCGTGCGGATTAACTCTGCCGAGATTGTCCCCATCTGCGAACTGACTTGCTGGAAAGAAGCCAGTATTGAATTTACGTTTTCTGTTTCCCGCCTTACTTCATTTTCTATGGCTGCTCCGTAACCCGCCATAAAAAATTCTTCGCGCATAAAGTCCAAACCTTCCGCGTAGGTTCTAAGCGCGGCTGCGCTTTCTCCTCTGTCCAGATGTTCACGGCCTCTTTCCAAAATGCCGCGCAGTCTTACTCTGTTTACGTTGAACTGTGCGATTTCTCTGGTTCTGGCGACAAAGTTTGCAAGAAGCGGACTGTCTTCATGTTCCAGCGTGTACAGGTGTCTTGATAATGCAAGGATTTTATCGTTGTTTTCCGGATCGTTTAAAAGCGTCCATATCAGTTCATCTGCAGTACGGTTAAATTCATCGCGAATTTGATATATTCTGCGCAGCCTTTGGTTGGCATGTTCAAACTTGTTCGGGTTACGTCTGGCATAATCTGTTAAAACCAGAATGGCTTCACTGTGTTGTCTGTTTTGGATAAGCTCATCGGCCCTGGCCAGCTCGGCATCCTGCCCGCCGCGCCCAAAAGCCGGAAATGCCATGAATAGCATTAGCGTCGAGAATAAGCTAAAAATAGTCAGCCTTTGGGCAGAGTTCGCCATTATTCCTACTATACTATATTATCGTAAGATTCCTAATAATCCTTCGCAGGTATACTATTTTTTTTACATTTTCCGATATATAATATAGTCATAGGTGAAACACTCAAAAACAGCGGTTTTTTTGGCCGCTTTACTGGTTTTATCTTCTCAAATGGCCGTATGGGCTCAGGATGGGCATGATTTATACGGGGATGCGGCAGATTACCTAAATAAGATATACGGAATCGATAATAATGCCGGTTTAACCGCCTTTCCAGTGTTAAATATACCCATGGGCGGACGTTCAGAGGGTATGGCCGGGGCTTTTGCCGCAATTTCCAATGATATTTCCTTTTTGGAATTTAACCCGGCCGGCTCTTCTGTGCTTGATAATACAGAACTTGCGTTTTTCCACAATAACTGGATAGCTGACACAAATATCGAGGGTATAGCTTATGCCACCCGTTTTGGAGATTTGGGCATTGCTGCGGGTTTAAAGTGGTTATATACGCCTTTTACCGAATTCAATTTATACGGCGAAAGAGTGTCCAGCGGTTATTATTCCGAGGGTGTAGCCATATTAAACGCTTCCTATAATTTCTTTTCCGGGTATTACTTTGGCGGACTGTCCTTAGGCATGAGCCTAAAAGGCGCTTTTCGTTTAGTACCTGACTATACCGATGGCTTTGACAATATCATGAAGGGATCGGGTCTTTCTCAGTCTGCCGCAATGGCAATGGTAGATATCGGTTTGCTTACAAGATTTAACTTTTTAAAAACCTATATAGCAAGGGATTATAATACTGCGGCAGCTCTTTTAATACGAAATCTTGGGCCTCCTTCGTTGGGCGAACCGCTTCCTACTGTTGCTACTGCGGCAATTTCGTATAGACCTATTCGCCCCTTAATTGTTGCTGTCGATTTTAACCTTCCCATCAATCTGGTGGATCCTTCTCTTTCTGAATTGCCGTTCGGGTCTTTGGGGATTTCCGCAGATGTTACCAATTTCCTGTCAATGCGCGCAGGTTTTATGCTAAAAGCGGGAAGCAGCCGTATAACAATCGGCAGCGCGGTTAATCTGGACAATATTGCTTTTGAAATAAATTACACTTTGGATTTTCTTACCCAATTGCAGCCTCTTAACAGAATCAGTATGGGAGTGCGTTTTAATTTGGGCGATCGCGGCAGATTACAGCTTTCGAATAAAATTGATGAATTGTATCTGTTGGGTCTTGAAGCCTTTTCCCGCGGAAATAACGCCGACGCAAGATTGTGCTGGGAAGAAGCTCTTCGTCTGAATCCAAGATATGATCCTGCCAAAGAAAGCCTTGCCATGCTGGATGAACGCGAAGGACTTACACAGCGTATCGAAGATCTTTACAGACTGGACTTTTAATTATTTTTATTTTTTTCTTCTAAAAACCCTGTAGTTAATATTCGGGAAAATATTATGCCTGCGCTCAAGGGTAGTCAGCCATTCTGTGCTGATGTAATTACTGCCAAGAGCTTCATAAATTGTTGTAAAATTTCGAAGCGCGTTTTCTGCCTGATTACGCGCGTATTCTGTGGAATCCTGCCTGAATAAAAGAGACGGCCAGTCTGAAGATTGCGCAAGAAGAATTTCGCGCGCAGCCTGGTTAAGGGCGCGTTCTTTAAGGCCTGTGTCATCCGGGAAACGTTCTGCAAGTTCTGTCATCCTTTCCATGGCGCGGTATAAGTGGCGGTAAATCCAGTCGTTGGAAACATCCAGCCATGTTTCCGCATAACCGCCCGTTCCGTTTGATGAAAACTCCGGCTCAACTGTCTGAAGAGAAGAAAGATTCTGTTTAAAAATATATTCGCTGGGACACACAAATTTTATTTCTCTGTAATCGGATGCCATGCGGAAAAGTTCTTCTATAAATTGCGGTCCTTCGTGCCAAAAACGTCCAAAGTAATCGCATGATTGCGTGAACAGGCTTATGGGAGTCTCTTTCATATTTTTTGATACTTCTTCAAGCCTTGTAATTGTATTCTCCAAAAAAGTTCTTGTGCATTCTACAACTCTGTCCGAAGCAGCCTTTGGATTATAAACAGTATTGGAATTGGTTCTGGCGCTGTACTTATACCCTGTTCTGCGTCTTTCTCCTTCCGCGCTTAGAAACGGGCTTACCAATTCTGCAGGCAGTTCGTATCCTGCGTCTCTGTCATTGTTGCGGTACGATTCATCGGAAGCCGCTTTTTCCAGTTCGCGTACGGTATAAAGATCCCTTGCAATAACAAGAGTTCCGTTAGGTGTTTTTACCGGGAAGAAGCATCCTTTTTCCGGCGCAGGCTTTCCAAGTAAAAGCCCGTGACTTTCCATGATGGTGTAAGTGTAATTGTATGCCCTTAAATAAGGCTCCAGCGCGGGAGTCCAGCCAAGAGACGGCAGCCAAAACCCTTGAGGGCTGTTAAAGTATCTGCGGTAGGTGGAGACAGGCGTTTCCATTTGCGCCTGTAATGATTCGGCATTATGGCTTAAAAACGGAAGAAAAGCATGAGTTGCGCAGCTGCTTAAAATTTCTATTTTTCCCTTGCGCCTGAAAAAATCAAAAGCTTTAAGCAGATTTTTTTCGTATCGTTCTGTGTACGCGATTCTTCTGTCTACTATTTTGTTGTAGTAACTTTGGGCAAGTTTGTATAAACCGCTGTTGTTTGCCGTGCGTTCAAGTTCATGTCTGCCGAATTCAATTTGTTTATCGATGTAAGACAAATATTTTTTTTGCAGATGTTCATCGTTAAGCATGTGGCATAAAACAGGAGAGATGGCCAGACCAATCCTGTAATGCACATGATCTGTTTCCAGTCTGTATAAAACTTCCAGAAGCGGAAGCAGTGTTTCAGAAATATATTCAAAGAGCCGGCCTTCTTCGCCGGCCTGGGAAAGATCGTCTTCTTTTTTGAATTCTTTTACAAAAGGCAGATGAGCTTCAAGGACAATGGAAATCGCATAACGGTAATCCATGTTTATTGCCTCTTAATCCTGGATTGACGATCCGTGTTTTTTGTAATCGATAAATCCTGCACTCCGGATAAACGAACAAGCGTATTGCCATTGCCGCTTATTTCGGCAATATATTCATTTTCGCAAAGTCTTGGCAGATTAAACGGAACGGAAGACGCAATCTGGATTTCGTTGTCGCCGCGCAAAACGTTAAGTTTAATAACATAACAGCCGCAGGCCGCATCGCTCTGTTCTGCAAAGCCCAGATATCTTGCGTTGTCATCCGCGTTGACCAATACGGTAAATGAATTTTCGTTTAACTTTGGCTTTTTATCTTCTTCGTTTAACGGAATAACACGCAGGCAATATCCGTTAAAATCTTTTGCAGTTTCATGTGTTTCCCTGTCGTGCCCTTTAACTTCCCAAAATGCATAAACCCAAAGAGGATCCCTTATTATTACTTCTATAAAGGAAATATTGTATTGTTTTGGCAGTAAAGCAGATTCATGGTTAGATGGATTAACCTCGATATCTTCGGTCATTTCCCGATTATCTATATTTGACGCTTCCAGCAGTTCTTCTATAATGAATATCCTTTCCAGCTCTGGCGGGATATCAATGCCGTATGTGTCGGAAAGTTTTATTAATTCATCTGTACTCAAACTCTCAAGCCAGGAGCGAGATACAGGAACATGCGTGTCTTCCATGGTTCACCTAATTTTGTGGAAAAAATCGATTAAAGTCAACTATTCAAAAAGTAGACATTAAAGTATTCAGGCAAAGGAGAGGTTATATCCAAATTATATTCATCTTTTATTATTAGTCTGGACGCATGAAGAAGAAGGCGTTTTAGACCCGCTTCTTTGTGCAATTTTTTATTCAGGGAAAAATCACCGTATTTGTCATCGCCCAGTATGGGGTTTCCGTTCATGGCAAGATGACGGCGAATTTGGTGCATTCTTCCTGTTTCAAGTTCCAGTTCCAAAACAGAGTACTCAAAATCCAAAGCCGCTAATTTGCCGCTTTTAATTACCCTGTATTTGGTTTTGGAACTTTTTGGACTTCCGCGGATAACAAGTTCATCTGTAATAACACCTTCATTTTTTTCGGGGCATCCTGCGCAGACTGCAGTATACAGCTTTACAGCTTTATTCTTCGCGCTGTTTTTACCGCCGCCCAGCAAGGCCGAAAAACGGCTTGCCGCTTCGCGTCCCTTTGCCGCCAGTAATATTCCGGAAGTGTCTTTATCGAGCCTGTGAACCAACAGCGGCGGCGGCGTTCGAACTTCCGCAAGAATCCTGTCCAGCGAGGTTTTTACCCCCTCTCCGCCCTGTACCGCCAGCCCTGCTGGTTTGTTTACTATTATAGAAACGTTGTTTTCGTGGAGAATTTCTATGTTTTTCACTCCGATATTATAGCATGAGGTGTATATGAAAAGATTGTTATTATTATTAATTTTTATACCGTTTCTGGCGCTTGCCGAGCCCATGTATTCGCCTACATGGGGGTTTCATATCGATCTTCCTGAAGGTTATGAATATGCAGAAGGAGACGCAAGAGATCGTTTTTCATTTGGCGGCCCTGAAGGGCTGATGTTTGACCTTGTAGTCTATAACGACCGTTATAATTCCATGCTGGAATTAGCCAATGATATTAATGCCAGACTGTCAAATCGGGGCGATGTTGATTTTTTTCAGTATCGGGATAAACAGGCTGCGATGATAAAATTGACTTTTGGTAATTTTGACGGATGGGGACTTGCTGTCGAGTTGGGCAGCCCTACGGGCACCACCGCAAATTCAGCCGGCAGCCGGCGTCCGATACTTTTGGCTCTGGCCTATGGTCCGGCAAACAGAAGGGATCTGGAATTGTTTCATATATCAGCGCTGGATTCCATAAGTCCCACCCTTGAAGATCGATATTATCCGGGTCCCATAATGGAATACAGTTATCCCCGCGGAGAGGCAAGAAGTACGCCTCTTGCAGTCAGAGGCGTCAGCGCAATGATTCGTGAAAATGACGCCGAGGCTTCCCAGGTTTTAATAGAACGTGAATTTATTATCCTTAAAAATTATTTGAATACGCCGCTTTTACAGGATGCGACTATTCGTTATTACAGATTTATTTTCAAAGATTCATATGATCGTATTTCGGATGCGGCGACAGCTATTGCTCATCATTTTGGAGGCCATACTGCCGTAACCGATGAACAAAAAAGAGCATTTGCCCAAAGAGCGCTTTCTTTTGTTCAGGGATTTACATATGAACGCTTTTTGGTAGAAAGTGATTTTTTAAATCTTATAACTTCTGTTACCGAAGGCAAAGGCGATTGCGACAGTCATTCCATGCTTTTTGCGATGATACTTGCCAATGCAAATATCAGGGGCGCCATTATGCTTTCTTTCCATTACAGTCATTCGATGGGTCTTGCGGATGTAGTCGGTACAGGCGCTCGTTTTGAAGCTCTGGGTACGCGATGGCTTGTTGCAGAAACTACAACCAGAATCGATATTGGCCTAATCGCCGAAGATGTAAGCGATCCCAGATATTGGTTCGCTGTAGTCTTTGAATGACATTATTTAGAATCTGTTGACATTTGTTACCATACCGTGCAATAATCGACGTATGGTTGAAGATGATATACTAACCCTGGAAGAGGTTGCAAAGTACCTTCGGGTTTCGGAACGCACTATTTATGATTGCGCTCAAAAAGGAGAAATCCCGGCCGGAAAAATCAGAACCGCCTGGCGTTTTAAAAAGTCCGAAATTGATAAATGGGTCAATGACAAGTTAACATCAACCAATTTGAATCCGCAAATTACTCCCGTAAATGCAGAATCGATTTTATCGCCGCACCGTGTGCTTTTTACCAATTATTCAAGTAAAAGAGACACACTCCTTGCCCTTGCAGAAAGTCTTGCAGCCGCTCCGCAGGTGAAGAACAGGCAGGAATTGTCCACAGAAATATTAAAAAGGGAAGAGCTGATGAGTACCGCTATCGGCTGCGGAATAGCTATCCCGCACGTGCGCCTTTCGTCTGTAACCGATCTTGTTGTTTCTGTCGGCATTAGCCGCACAAATATTGTAGACTTTCATCCTTTAGATGATGAACCTGTCCGGCTGGTCTTTATGATTGCAGCTGCCCATAACCAGCACGCCTACTATTTGCAAACCCTTTCGTGGTTCAGTACCCGCCTGAAAAACAAGGAACTGCGCGATTCTCTGCTGGCAGCCGAAACCCCGCAGCAAGTCTACGACCTGTTAATAAAATAATACCCCTTGCCGTCTTATGTTACTTTCTCAGATCGTGCAGTGAATCAAAGGGCAAAAGTTCCCCTACAGTTGTGTTTACCTGATTTGACCCGCTGCCTGCAAAACGGACAGGTATCTCGGCCGTCATAAATTCGCCGATTACCTGACGGCAAGCGCCGCAAGGGCCGACGGGTTCAACTGAATCCGGGGTGGAAACAGCAAGTGCCTTAAAGCGCAGATGTCCTTTTCCGACAGCTGTACAAATAGCGTTTCTTTCTGCGCAAATGGTCAAGCCAAAAGAACGGTTTTCCACATTTACGCCTGTAATAACAGTCCCGTCTTCGCAGAGCAGGGCGGCTCCAACGCGGAACTTTGAATAAGGAGCATACGCTCTTTGCGCGGCTGTTTGCGCTTCCTTAAATAACATATCCATATCACTCATGCTTGTCTCCTTTATTCATATATTATATAATAATCCCATGTACCAGACTATAGTCTGACATCTGGAGGAAATTTGACGCTGAAAAAGAAAGGTTTAACAATAGTTATAATTTTCCTGCTTTTTATTGTTTATTTCCTTGTTGCTTCAAGACCTATCCCCCGCGAAACTGTATTAAATCTAAGCTGGATAAGTTCACTCCTAGGCGAAGAAGGCAATTATGGCCCGGCCGTATCGAGTCAGCTGATACCATTTACTTTGGGCAGCCGCTATGGGTATGTGGACACAGCAGGGCAGTTTGCATTAAATAAATTCAAGACCGATAACATATACCTAAGCTCGAATATGTGGACAGAATACAGCGCAGAACCTGCAAGTGTAGTTATCAATAACATTATCGATAATTCAGAAATAACGATAGAAAACGCAAGAGGTTATCCTATCCTGCTGGATAACAGAATCTTTATTTTAAGCAGCGAGCAGAACGCATTGTCCGAGATTGGCAGAAACGGAAATATTTTGTGGACATATGAATTCGGCGCGCCGCTTACAGCCATTGATGTAAGGGCAGGCCTTGTATTGACAGGTTCGCTTGACGGCATGATAGAAGTCTTTAATTCCGACGGAGAGCGTATCTTTCATATCGATCCTACGGGTTCCCGTTTTTCTGTGATTCTTGGCTGTGCAATTTCGCGTAATGGCTCCAGAATAGCTGTTATAAGCGGCATAGACAGACAGCGCTTTTTGCTCTTTGAACGCCTGGGAAATACGGGCGGTGAGTACAAGATTATATACCATGAATTTCTTGAAACCGGTTTTAGGCGTCCTGTGCGCGTTCTGTTTATAGATGATGATCAGCGTATTATTTTTGAACGCGAAGGAGGTATTGGCTTTTTCAATACCAGATCGCGAAGTTCGTTGTTTATTCCGCTGGACGGTGAAATTGCGGCCATTGACGAATCGGGAGACAGGGGATATCTCTTCCTTGTAACATCGCATTCATTCCAGCAAAAGAATCTTATTGGCATAAAGTTTCCGCCGAACCGCCTGTTTGGAGTTTCGCAGGCTGCAGCGCAGAATGCAGTTTTTCTTAGGGCTCCGTTTAAAAGCGATGATGTTTTTCTTGGCAGGGTTCCTTCCTCCGACAATAACCGCAGTTCCATGCTCATTGCAGGCGGGGGAACGACATTAATTTCCTTTAACATGGAGGAAAAATAAAATGGGCAGAATTATATCGCGTATTTTAGCGGTTGTAATTAATATTTTTATTATTTTTTCCGTAAGCGCAATGAGCTGGCCTTCTGACAACGCTGTGCTCATACGCAATTTTGGAGCTAACGACAGAGGCAGACCTGTTATGGGAATGCTCTTTAGCGGCGGTTCGGAAGTGCTTGCTGCAGAAAGCGGCGAAATTATTTTTTCCAGAGGAAAGAACGATCCCGCATCGCGGCTTCCGTCTCCGCTTGGAGCATGGACAGCCGTAGATCACGGCGATGGATTAATCAGTATTTACAGCCGTTATGCCGAACACCCCGATTATTGGCGGGAAGCAAGACCGTTAACTTATGTAGAAAAACAACAGCCAATTGCCATATGCGGAACATCCGGGTGGTCATCGCGTGATGGTTTTTATTTTATGCTTTTTGACAGACGGGACAGGCGCTGGATTAATCCGGCAATGATAATCACTCCGGTACTGGAAACCCGCGCTCCCCAGATTATTTCTGTAGACTTGCGCAATGCGCAGGGCGTTATGATGCAGTCGCGTAATTTAAGCCAGGGACGTTATACAGTTGTTGTTAATGCCGCCGGCGGAGTTCCTTTCGCAGTACAGCCTCAAGGACTGCAGCCGTTTGCGCCGCAGAGAATCGTGTGTTCCATTAACGGCGCGGAAGTAGGCGCGTTAAATTTTGAAGCTGTCCTTGCAAGAGACGGCGTTCTTTTGGTGTCGCGCAATGGCCTTGTTCCCGCAAGGCAGATATATGCCACCTATCCCACGTTTGAAGCTGCCGAGGTTTTTCTTACGCGCGGACAGGTTACCCTGGAAATTATTGTGCAGGATATTACGGGCACAAGCCGCAGCGTAGTAAACCGCCTGTTTGTAAATTAAGTGAAAACATGGTCAATGCCGGCGTATGACGGCAAGAGTGAATTGCACCCTTGCGCTTTGTGCGGCGGTTTGATTTTTAAACCTGCCTTAAAGTGCGAAGGTTTTTCTTTTGTCCGCTGTAAATGCTGCGCTCTTGTGCAAAGAAATCCCCAGCCGGATAAAAATGAAATAATAGAACGTTACAGCGGCATCTACGGAAAAGATTATTTATCCTACGAAATAAAAAACGAAACCGCATTTCTTAAACTGCAGCAGTTTGCCCTGAAAGACGCGGGATTTGCACGGCTGGAAAAAACTTTTTTAACCGCCGCGCAAAAACCTGCAGTTCTGGATATTGGCTGCGCTACAGGCGCTCTTTTGGAAAATCTCCGCGAACATGGCTGGAACGTAACCGGCGTGGAAATTTCTCCCTGCGCAGAATACGCCAAAGATGAACGCAAGCTGGATGTGCGCAATGTTCCGCTGGAAGACAGCAATTTTTTGGATAGCAGTTTTGATGTAGTGCTTGCTTCTCATCTTATAGAACATTTGAATAATCCCGAAACTTTCCTTGCGGAAGTTTACCGTATTTTAAAAAACGACGGATATGTTTTTATAACCACTCCCAATATAAGCGGTTTTCAGGCGCGCCTGTTCGGCGGACGCTGGCGTTCTGCAATTTTTGATCATCTTTATTTATTTTCCAAAAAGACTTTGTCAAAGATGTTAAAAGCCGCAGGTTTTAAAATTGAAAGCTGCCATACCTGGGGAGGACTTGCTGCAGGCGCTGCGCCGTTATGGTTAAAAAAAATTGCGGACTCGTCGGCCAAACGCTTCGGCTTCGGCGATGTAATGATAATGCGCGCAAAAAAGCAATAAACTTGTCTTTACGGGTTTCTTTCCCTGTCGATTATTCTGATTCGCAAGGCAGGAATTTCAAAACGGGTATTCCCGTAATTTAAAACCCGCGCAGGCAGAGAAAAATTGCCGGCCGCCATTGGAATAAGCGTTAGCTTCATTACAATACCGTCTGCTCTTTCTTCGGATGAAACTGCAGAAGCCGAAAGGATAACGCCCCTTGGTACTTCCGGCACAAAGAATCCGTGCGCCGGCATTTGTTCATTCCAGTCATTTGCGCGCAGAATAATCGTAACCCTTTCTCCCACAGTTAAAACGCCTGATTGCGGCGCGCCTTCCCATGTCAGCCGCGGTATGATGATTCTGTCAGATCCGGGACTGTGTATATCAAAAACAAATCCGCCTGTTTCTATAATGCCCAGGGGAGTTATTATTGTAAACGAACTTATACTAAAACGTCCCGTAGTGTTTGCTATTATTCTGAACTCCGCCGCAGTTACAGGACCCGCTTGAGTCACCCTTGAACTTTTTATGTATCGATCCAGCGTTAATGAACCTGTAAACGGCGGCGCAATAATATTGACAGCTTCCGGGGCAGGGTGTTCGATAAAAAGGGTAAGAGTAAACGGCGTATCGACCGTTAAAATGCTGGGAGAAATTCTTGATGATACGCCAATCTCCGTATCCTGCGCGCCGGCCTGTGAAACAATAAAAATAATAAAGGCCAAAAATAAATAATTTTTCTTCATAATTAATAATCCGGTCCCGAATGAGTTTCTTCCGGAGCCCATTCCCGGCTTCTCCAAATTTGTTCTTCTTCCTGTCTTATATATTCAAATAAAATTTCTCTTTGTTCTTCCTGCATATCTGTGCGATCTTCCGCTGTTGATTCCATAGATATAGACATAATGCTTAATTCCAGATTTCGTTTTGCTTCTATTCTTCTTGGGTCGATTTTTAACGCTTCTCTAAAAGCGTCTGCCGCAGAACGATAATCGCCGTCTTCAAAATGAATTATCCCTGTATTGTAATGATTCCTGTATCGAAGTTCCCTGTGTTCGTTTCCGGAAAATTTCTCCAGTAATTTTTGGGAATCGCTGTAACGCTGTATTGCGGCATCTTCTCTGTCAAGCAAATAAAAGGCAAGTCCAAGGCCGTATTCTGCATAAGGAGCCGAATCTTCATGATTCAGCGCTTTAAGATAGGGAACCAATGCTTCATCGTACCTTGCGCGGGAACTTAAATAATTGGCTTCCATAAGCAGCAGTTTACCTTCGGAGCAGGATGAAAAAAGAGCAGCAGCCGCAACAATAGAAACAATCAGCGTTCTCCGCGCCTGACGCGTAACAAATTTTGAAGCGCCGTAGGCAATCAATGCAAGAATAATAAACAATGAACGCCGCTGCACGGGTTCTTTTTTGCTGCTGCCCGGCCCCATATCCTGCGTAATAGACAGAAAATAATTTGAAAGTTCTCTTGCTGCATCGTCGCGGCTGCCGTCGATATAAATACCGCCGGTTCTTTCTGCGGCAGAGCGCATGACATCAGCTTCTCTGCGGCTTATTACAGTTTGAGATTCCGGGTTATTCAATTGCGCAGGTATCGGCCGTCCGTCGTCGCTGCCAACAGCCACGGCTATTATTATTAAACCTTCCCTTACGCAGCGGTTAACTGCGTTTCTTAAAATTCCTGACAAAGACTCGCCGTCCGAAACCAAAACAATTATTTTTCTTGCAGGCGATGTGCTCTGAAAAGCGTCTGCCGCTGCTTCTACAAGGGCTTCCAGATTGGTGCTTCTTCCCGTCATGGAAGAGCCGTCTATCGATTCCAGAAAAACAAATGCGGCCTCGCTGTCGTATGTCAGAGGCACTGCAAGATAACCCCTGCCTCTTCCAATGGCCGCCGCAAAACGCGCTCCGGATACCGAAGCAACGCTGTGTTTTGCAATTTCAAGTCCGCGCTGAAGGCGCGTGCGTCTTTCTGCGTTTTGCGAAGCAGCGTCGTTAATATCCATACTGCGCGAAACATCGATTGCAAAAACAATATCAAGACCGCGGCGGTATTCCGTAGGCGCGTATCCCATTCCCCACTTTGGACCAATAAGAGCTATGACAGCCAAAACCAAAAATAAAATAAAAAATATATTGGAAAGGATCAATTTTGATTTCATATCATTGCTCCCAGTAAAAAACGCCTGATAGATTTAACTGCCGTAAGTAAAACAACAGCAGTTAACAAAAACTGAAACGAAACAGAATGCCGCTTGTTTATTATTCTGGTTCTTTGAATCGTTATTTCCGAATCATCCAATTGCGAAAAGGCCGCGGCAAATGTTTCAGCGGAAGGCGCATAAATAAAAGTACCGCCTCCGGAAGCAGCCAAACGGCGCAGGCTTTCTGTGTCATAACGAGAATCAAAAATACCCGTGCTGCGAATTCTTGTGTAAGGATCCGTGTAATCTATGGGAACTTCTCCCGAAGTACCTATGGCAATAACCCAGAATGATATGCCGCTCTCGCGCAAAAGACCCGCGGCTGTTTCAGGATGTATAACACCCGCATTGTTTTCGCCGTCAGTTATTAATACCGCAATTTTACGTTTTGCGTTTGATTTATCCATATGATATGAAGCGATTGCAATTCCCATGCCGATAGCCGTGCCGTCTCCGAATTCGCCGATGCGCAGTTGTTCAAGCCTAAGTTCCAGCGCCCCTCTGTCGGAAGTTGGAGGAAGAAGCAGAACAGCGTCTTCGCCGAACGCCACAAGGCCAATACTGTCGGACGGACGTTTGTTTGCAAACTCGGATATCAAAGCGCTTCCGACAGCAAAACGGTTTTTGCCGTCCATATCCAATGCCGCCATACTGGGACTTACGTCAAAAATAAAAATAATATCCGCGCCCCTGTTTAAAAAAACCATTTCCGGAATTTTAAAGGAAGGCCCCGCCGCGCTTATAAAGAGCAGACAAATGCCTGTTATTTCAAAGAATTTTAATAAGTTGACAATGCCCCTTATTTGTGTCGATTTAAAAGGAGTACCGCCGGGCGCGCCAAGAGGAATGGGCGCGACAAACGGATCTTTCATGCGTGAATATATAAACGCGGCAACAGGGATAATTATTAAGGCGGAATAAGCGATAAAGGGATTATCAAAGCTGAAACTCATGCGGCATTTTCTCCCTTTTGTTCATCCTTTTTTGTGTTTTCAAGTTTATCCAGATAAAAGCGAAGATCGTCCAGCAATTTGTTTATATCCTGCAGATTGATGTCGGCGCCGGAAAATCGTTTTTCATCGCAAGTGCGGAAAAAATCGCTTAAGAACAAAGCGTCTTCCGTGTCTTTGAACTCATGTTTGAATTCTCGAGCAGTCATGGAACGGCAGTTGTTTCCCGTTAGTACGGAAAGGAACTCGCGGAATTCATCGGAAAGTTTATCCAGGATTTTTCGTTTTTCTATTCCTTTGGCCGCCGCTTTTTGAAGGCGTTTTTCTGTTTTGCGGATAGAGATAAAAAGCCTGTAGCGTTTCCATTTTTCGCGCAATCCGTTTATTAATGTGCGTCCCCTAAAGGTGAGCCACACTGCAAAAATTATTATCAAAACCAATGCTGCCATGGAACCATAAAGCATAATGGCTGTTCCGGGCATTGCAAGAACAGAGGCCGAGCCGGAAAGTGCAGGCGCAGAACGGCCGTCTATAAGCGAATTAACTGTGACGGTCAATCCGGAAAAATATTCGCCTCCTATTTCAATAACAGGCAATTCGTGAACGCCCGGAGCAAATGCGGTAAATTCTATCATCAATCTGCTTCCCATTATTCTTCTTTCCAGAATTATTCTGTGAAAATCGATACTGGGATCCTGCGGAAGCAGATTTGAGTCCAGCGGCCCCGCTGTTAAAATTATATTTTCATTCTGCGAAGAAGCAGGCAGCGGATAGACAAGAGTAGCGGGATCCCCCACATATATTTGACGCGGAATTAAATAAGCGCCTGAGCTTTGCGCGTACAGAGCGCCGGATATAAAAAACAATAACAAAAACTTTTTCATGTTTTTTTCCGTTGTCTGTATTGACCAAGACCGCGGCTTCCAAAAAATTTCATCAGGGTAGAAGGCGCGTCTGCGTCAGTTGATAATTCAAGATATGCAGATCCGCTTCTGCGGCATTGAGCTTCCAGATTTAAAGATCGTTCTGAATGCCAATGAGACCAGCTTTCTTTAAAAGAGTTTAAGCCGGCGGGCGCTTCTATACGCACACCGGTCTCCGGATCTTCCAGGGTTATTAATCCCTTGTATGGAAGTTCCTGAGGATTGGAAATTCGCAAAGCGATACAATCATGTTTTCTGCAAAGGTGTCCCATCTCTTCTTCCCAGTTGATACTGTAGAAATCGGAAATTAAAACCACAAGAGATCTTTTTTTCAGAAGCCTTTGCGCTCCCGTTAAAGCCGAAGCTATATCGCTGCCGTGCTGAGCTCTTCGCGGCAGAACATTGTTTTGGTGCTGCAGCGCCGCCATTACAAGCGACATTATATGCTTGCGTCCCTTGCGCGGCGGAAAAACTTTTTCTATATCCCTGTCAAAGAAGAACGCTCCAATTTGCTGACCTGTATGTTCAGCGGAAAATGCAATTAACGATGCGGAAAGAAGCGCCTGCTCGTATGGGCTTAACCCCTGCTCTGCAAAATGCGTTCTGTGCATGGACGGCGATATATCCAATAAAATTAAAATCGTAAGTTCGCGTTCTTCCCGGTATGTTTTAACAAACGGATATCCAAAACGCGCGCTTGCGTTCCAGTCTATCGATCTTATATCATCGCCAGGCTGATAATGACGAGCTTCATCAAACTCCATTCCTTGTCCCTTAAAGATGGAACGGAAATTTCCGGCAAGCATTTCTTCCGCAAGGCCGCTTGAAATAATGGGAAGATTAATTATATTGCGTAATAAATCACCGGTTTCCATATAACCATCCGTTTATGGGACGGGAACATGGCTGAGAATTCTTGAAATGACAGCGTCTGCGTCCATGCCTTCAGCTTCGGCTTCATAACTTAATACAACCCTGTGCCTTAAAACCGGAAGCGCCGCTGTTTTTACATCTTCCGGGCTTACAAAATTGCGTCCTTCGAACATTGCAAGAATTTTGCAGCAGCGATACAGCGCTATGGAAGCGCGCGGCGATGCGCCGAATGATACATAACGATAAACGCCTTCTTTGGATTTTGCAGAAGCAGGCCGAGTCGCGGTAACAACCGACACAATATATTTGCTTATTCCGTCATCGATATGAATTGAATCTGCGACATTGCGCAAATAAGACAATCTTTCCATATTTAAAACCGGAGAAAGCGGAGTTCTTCTGTTTGCAGACCCGGATGACATGGGCGGACTGTTTTTTACGATATCAAGTTCTTCTATGGGAGCAGGGTAGACAACCAGTAGTTTCATTAAAAATCGATCAAGCTCCGCTTCAGGAAGCGAATAAGTGCCTTCATGTTCTATGGGGTTTTCTGTGGCAAGCACAAAGAAAGGGTCGGGCAGGGCAAAACTGGTTTCGCCTATTGTAACCTGTTTTTCTTCCATTGCTTCCAGTAATGCAGATTGCACTTTTGCAGGCGCGCGGTTAATTTCGTCTGCAAGTATAACATTTGCAAAGATTGGGCCGCGGCGCACAGAAAAACTTGCATTGGCGGGTTCCCAAATCATTGTTCCCGTTAAATCCGCCGGCAAAAGATCGGGAGTAAATTGAATGCGTTTAAACTCAAGACCTGTAATTTCTGCAAGACATTTAACAGCCAGTGTTTTTGCAAGTCCGGGTACGCCTTCCAGCAGAATATGTCCGCCTGCAACAAGAGACGCAAGGAGTCCGTCTATCATTTCTTTTTGTCCGACAATGCGCGCCGCCATTTCTTTTCTGCATGCCGCAATCAACGCCGCACATCGATCCAGTTCTTCTTTTTGTACCATAAGTGACCTAGTATTCGTCCCTGTCAATATCGGCAGTACCTGCTGCCGGCCTGTTGGGAAGTGAAAGTCCATTCAGGAAATGCTGTTCAAAAAAAACCGCCAATTCAGCAGCCTGAGCTCTTGTAAAGTACATACCGGTAGTCGATGTAACTCTATAATTATCCTGCGAATCAGGATCTATAAATTCAGCTTCTCTCTGGTTAACCAAAAAATACGGTAATCTTTCTTTAAACGCATAACCCAGCTCGACATTCATATTTGCCCGCGCGCGTACGGAAAAACTAAATTGCTGCCATATAAGGTAACCCTCGACAACGCCGTATTTTCGCCTTGCGCTTCTGCCGCCGTTTCTGTTTAAGCTGCGCGCATCGTAATCTTCGTTATATTGCTGTAATGCGCCAAGAAAAGCCTGTCTGCCTGTCCTGCTCCAAAATTGATTATAGGTTAAAAAATCCTGCCTGTACTGAAGACAAACCGCATCTTCCCGCGGGTAATAAATAACATTAACAGTTTGTTTTTTTAATCCTCCGATTCCCAGCAGAGTATCAAACTGAACTTCGATTTCTCCAACAGGAATCTGCGGCGAATTATGGTGAACGGTAAAAGGCTCAGTCACCTGCCTTCCTGTTTTACACGCGCACAGCGCCATTACCATAATAATTACAAAAATGTATCTATATTTCATGTAATAATAATGCCCTAAAAACCCGTTTTGGTCAATACAATTGACAAAAGCCCAATATTCACGGACAAAACCATGATTTTTCTCACTTTTTCCAACTTTTTTCAAAATTCTTTCATTTTCACTAAAGCAAAACAGCACTTTCACGCCATATATATATGTCAGATTTATGTCTGATATCAAACTTTTAAACAGTGTATGAAAAACACTGTTTCGGGAGAAGAATAAAATTGTCCGCGGAATCGTACCTTCGGTACGACGCGGATTAGCGCGGAGGAATTATGGATTTATTATATGAGAAAGAGACCTATTCAATCATAGGCGCTTCTATGGCTGTTCACCAAGAGCTAGGGCATGGGTTCCTGGAAGCTGTATATCAAGAAGCTTTGGAAAATGAATTATTATTTAGAAAGATACCTTATAGACGAGAAATACCCATAAAAATCTATTACAGGGATAAGCCATTAAATAAGTGTTACATTGCCGATTTTGTTTGTTATAATAAAGTGATTGTAGAACTAAAAGCCTTGTCTTCCATAACGAATGAACATCAGTCACAAGTATTGAACTACTTAACGGCAACAAGACAAAAACTGGGACTAATAATAAATTTTGGAAAGTCTACGCTGGAACACAAAAGAATAATAAATGAAAAATATGTATAAATCTTCATTCTTACTCCGCGTCTTTCCGCGCTAATCCGCGGACAATATACTGGAAGAAATACAAAAGCTTTAAATTTTAAAACAGTGACAAAAAAAGACCTGCCGGCTGGCAGGTCTTTTTATTAGGTTAACTAACTATCTAACACTAAATTAGAAAGCAAAAAGCATTGAAAGAGCAAGTTTGAATCCGATGTCATCTTTGGTTGCTACAGTTGTTCCGCTACCAATCATAGCGCCAATGCGGAAGTCGCCAGAACCTACACCAATTTGCAGGTAAGGATTGATGTGCCAGTGTAAATCATCTTTGTTAAGTGTTTGAAGTCTGATGTTACAGAAAAGTGTTCCAAAATCAAGATTAACAAAAGGCATAATGTCTGCTGTTACGTTAATCCAATCGTCTCCAGCGGGTACTTCAATCGGACGAATCTTTGCACGAGCTCTAACTCCCCAACCGTCTGCTGTGTAGTGTACACCAAGACCAAATTTAAGTTCGTTAATAGTTGCATCAAGATCATAGTTACCGCCGATTTCAAATGCTAAACCGTCAACGAGATCGCCGGAGAAGAATGTAAAGCCAAAGCGTTCGCTATAGAAAGGCCATCCGGCTCCGAAAGCATTCTTCTGGATGTAGGTAAAATAGAAAGTACCAACATCTGCTAAACTATAAGCAACCTGGAACATAAGTCTTTCTTCAAACAGTTTTTCAAATGTTACCGGACCTACGCCGTTATTATCATCTCTTCCACCAAGACCAAGAACTAAATTAATAGCCAGACCATCAATCGGATAAAGCATGAATACTGCACCGAATGCATCGTAGTTACCAATGAGGTAATCATGTGCATCCCAGTCTTCTTGTGCTATGCCTCTTGGCATTCTGTGGTGTCCCCAGCGTGACAGGTTAGCTGTGTTGAACAGACCATTTCCATCCTGACCAAGTTGGAATTTGAATTGGGGAATTGGCTGCCACCATACAAACAATCTTTCTGCCCAAGGCGCAGCTTCAGTAGAACCACCATCATATTCCCATGTCATCTGCAGTGTTCCGCCCCATGTGCCTTCATCATTTGCACCGGACATTGACATCATAGCAGAATGAATTGTAGCTTGAGTTGTTGTTTCACTACCTGATGCACCATTGTCTTGTGCAATAACCCAACGTGTTTCAATCGCTCCGCCAATTGACGTTTCAGCAAATGCCGCGCCGGCGACTAATGCGAATACAACCAAGATCGCAATCAATTTTTTCATTATTTCCCTCCAAATTTTTGCGTTAAGGAAGCAGTCAACGACCGCCTAGTTTCCCTTTTTTTACGCAATGGTTTTAGCTAAAAAATAAGGAACCTTTAAATTTGGCGGAAAAATAGGGGAAAAAAACCAAAAAAAATGCCGTTTTTAGCCATGGAAAATCCCCAAAAAAGCCTAAATTTTTCTGATTTTTTTTCAAAAAACTTTCATTTTCACTAAAGCGCCACGCACGGCTGCGCCATATATAGTGACAGATTCACATCTGTTTTTCAGATTTGTGTCTGATATTAAACTTTTAAACAGTGTATGAAAAAAGACACTGTTTTTGGGGGAATTCCCCCAAAAGGAGACTAGAGTATGAACGAGAGCACATTAATGCCCATCCAGAACTTAATTTACGAAGTTCGCGGGCAAAAGGTAATGCTGGACAGCGATTTAGCCGGATTATACGGGGTTGAAACAAGTGCTTTAAACAGGGCTGTAAAAAGAAACATAGAGCGGTTTCCCGACTTTTTTATGTTTCAATTAACGGAAGACGAATGGAATATTTTAAGATGCCAAATTGGCATCTTAAAAAAATACAATAGAAAATTTCTTCCATACGTCTTTACAGAACACGGCGTTTTAATGCTTTCAAGCGTTTTAAACAGTAAAAAAGCCATAAGTGTAAAC
>Ga0123356_10001160_pt1 | contig 29139 bp, 23 predicted proteins | sample TergutEmb28metaG_2_FD_92546 | JGI IMG/M metagenome (GOLD analysis project Ga0123356, IMG submission 92546) | Embiratermes neotenicus P3 segment gut microbial communities from Petit-Saut dam, French Guiana - Emb289 P3 | ecosystem: Host-associated > Arthropoda: Insects > Digestive system > Gut ...
CTGGTCAGCGAGGGGAGAACGCTGCCGGTCAGGCCGATGTCGTAAGACTCCACCAGCCAGCCGAGGAACAGGACGGCCATCACCCCGGTCAGCCAGCGCGACACCGGGAGCCGGTCGAGTCGATCGGCCGCTCTAGCGCTGCCGGTTACCGGGATCAACTGACCTGCGCTCATCGCATCTCCTCCGCTGGTTGCCTCGATGGCACCCAAAGAGATAGCAAAGAGCACTTAAAATTCGATTAAAGATGACATGTGCGATTTGTTAAGTGACAAGCTCTCGACTTCAGCTGCGACTCTGGGGTCAGCCGAGAACAGGCTCGGATCCTAGGCAGGGCTGCCACGGTGTGCTCGGCTCGCTGGCCTCGGCTGGGACGCCCTCCAGCGCTGCGGCGACCCGGGTCAGCAGGGCCTTGATGGTGGCGGTGGCGACGCCGCGCAGCAGCAGCCGGTCCAGCTGGTCGCCGAGCGCGCCAAGCGGCGGGCGGTAGGAGCCGGTCAGGGTTACCCGGGCACGTTGTTCGCCCTCGTCGGCGAGCTGGATGTCGGCGTCGAGGGCGGGGAACAGGCCGCCGGTGACTCCGGTGGCCTCCCAGCGCAGGGCGACTGTCATGGACTGGTCCCGGTAGACCGGGTCGGCGAACCGGACCCGCACCAGCCGCGACGCACCGGGCACGGCTCCGGTCGGGCCGACCCGCAGCAGGTACTGCATGCCACCCTGGTAGACGCGCTCGGACATGCCATCCAGCAGCCGGCCCCTGGCCAACTCGGCTAGCCGTGACGACGCCACGGCGAAGCTTACTGACAGCACGCTGTCCTCTGAGACGAACACAGCGCCAGTAAACCTGGAACGGAGCTCTGACCCGGAGGGGCCAAGGTCCCGATGTGACAGCAGCAGGTCCCCGTGCGGCTTACGCCGGCGTCCGGCGGCGGATGCTGAACGTGACCGCGGTCGCTGGCGCGGCTGGCTGCCGCAGCGGGCTGGCGCTAGTAAAGGAACGCGTCGGCGGACTTGTTGTAGGGGCGGATCTCGGACAGTCTGCCCGACGACACCTTGGCGGCCCAGAACGGGTCGGCCAGGCTGGCGCGGCCGAGCGCTATCAGGTCGAGCTCCCCGCGGTTCACCAGGTCGACGAGCGGGGCCAGAGACAGGCTTTGCGCCAGGCCCGAGCGGGCGTCGTCGGTGATGGACATGAACGGCGCGCCAACCCCTACCGAGCCGATCGCGATGACGGGCCGTCCGCTGAGATGGCGTGTCCAGCCGGCCAGCGTACGGCCCGTGCTGTCAGTGGCGTGGTCGAAGGCGGGCAGCCAGTAGCGGCGGGTGGAGGCGTGGAACATGGAGACGCCGGCCTCGACAAGCGGGGTGAGGAACGCCTCGAGCTCCTTGGGACTGTCGGCGATCCGGGCGTCGAAGTCGTTGCCCTTCCACTGGGAGAACCGGAAGCAGACCGGGAACTGGGGGCCAACCGCCGCGCGAACGGCCGCGGCGATCTCAGCCGAGAGCCGGACCCGGCCGGACATGTCCCCGCCGTAGGCATCGGTGCGGCGGTTCGTCACCGGCCAGTGGAACTGGTCAAGCAGATAGCCATGTGCCCCGTGCAGGTCAAGGCCGTCGAACCCGGCGGCCTTGACGAAGACGGCTGCGCCGGCGAAGGCCTCGACGGTATCTTCCAGCTGCGCGATGGTGGCGGGCTCACCGACGCGCTGCCCGTTGGTGTTGATGCCGGACGGGGAGATGAGCGGGTAATCGGGGAACGGGCCGGCGTCCGGGTCACGCTCCGAGCCGATATGCCAGAGCTGCGCGAAGATACGCCCGCCTGCGGCATGGACCCCGTCGGTCACCTTCCGCCAGGCGGCTAGAGCGTCGTCGCCGAACAACCGTGGCACCCGGGGCAGGCCGCCCGCCCCCGCCGTCTCGTTGACATAGCTGCCCTCGGTCATGACGATGCCGAGCGACTCCGCGCGGCGAGCGTAGTACGCGGCGACCTCGTCCCCGGGCACGCCGCCCGGTGAGAACTGCCGGGTCATCGGCGACATGATGAAGCGGTTGCGCAGTGTCAGCCCTGCGATGGTCACCGGTGAGAAGAGCGGGGTCACGTCGGCCCCGTCAAGAAGTGTCAGAGACAAGTTGGCCACAGGGGCGGCAGGCAAGTCCGTCACATTCCCGCGCAACCCTCCGGAAATGCCACCTATTCCAGCCGTGATTCAGCTGTCAACTAACGAAACAAATGGGTTTGCTGATGCACCCAGCTAGTCTTCGGCGAGAGCGGAGGCCTTGCGGGCGGCCGAGCGGATGATCGGTTTCCCGGACCATCTGGCGGCGAGTTGGGCTGGGTCGGGGGCCGCACCGGGCAGCGGTTCCGCCCCCGGGGCGCGCAGCGCCTGCAGGACCAGTGCCGCTCCGCCAGTTCGGTGCCTACGCTGCCGCACTTCCGTCGGAGCCCGCCGACGACAGCGCCGCGCAACTCCTGCGCTTCCTCGGCCGCGACCCGCACTGGCAGGCGCCCGGGCTGCCCTAGGGATAGCCCGCAGGCTCAAGCACGTCCGCCGTTTCGGCTCTACGCAGCTCAGCAGTCCTGGATGTAGGCGGAATTACTCGTGTTGGCCGCGCTCGCTACTCATCTTGGCTGTGCTCTCTTTTTCGGTGCCGAGGTCAGACTTCGCCCCGGCCGTCGACAACGACACGACCGGGATCCTGGTCGCCACGGTGGCCGGCCTGTCTATCACGGTGACCGGCAACACGATCGCCGGTAACCACTACGGGATCTGGACGACCGGTCCGGTCAAGCTGCACACCGCGGGAAATGACTTCGTCGCGGACGCAGTCGCGATCGCCAAAAGCTGACCAGGTCGCCGGTGCTCGCTGGCCGGGATCTTCCCGGCCAGCGAGCACCGGCCGTATCTGGGTGAAATTACTCAGATTGGCCGCTGCGGCTACTCAGATTGGCCGCTGCGGCTACTCATATTGGCCGCGACCACTTCTTGCGGACCCGGGCTAAGCCCTACCTTCCTCGTGAGCAACAGGACGAGTGGAGCCAGCGGATGGCGTTGCTGACCACCGTCCGTGAGAAGGAGCGGGGAATGAACATCGGTAATAAATCCAAGGCTGCGGAGGCCGGGCCCGGCCTGCGCCGCTTGGGTGCAAAAGGCGTGGTATTCGTCGGCACGTGTGCCTTGGTACTAGCCGGCGGCGGTATCGCGCTAGCGACGGAGCTCAGCTCCGGCCCGGTCGACGGAAACGGGACCATTTACGGCTGCTACGCCGCCAACGGAAAGAGCGGTTCGTACTCATTCCAACTGGAGAACGCCGGGACTAACTGCCCGAGCGGCTCGACACCGATCAGCTGGAACAGGGTCGGTCCGAGCGGATCTCCGGGTCCGACCGGTCCGGCGGGTTCTCCGGGAGCAACGGGAGTTCCGGGTCCGAGCGGTCCGGCGGGTCCGGCGGGTTCTCCGGGACCTACGGGAGTTCCGGGTTCTCCGGGTGCGTCTGGAGCTCCGGGCGTCTCGTACGGGCTTACAGCGTGGACGAAGGACACGGGATGGGTGACATCATCGCCCACCGCACTGTTGACTAGCCCGGCCGCCCAGGAGGCCGGCGACTACTACATCTCCGCTACCCTGAATGTGAGCAGTTGGGACAGTGACTTCGACTCGTGCTTTCTCGCCGGGTCGAACGAAATGCCCAACGAAGATACGACGGTCCAGGTCGGACCGGCAAATCCAGGGGCAACGGGGAACACCAGACAGACCATCTCGATGGTCGGCGACATGACTCTCAACGCCGGTGATTACGCCGAGATCATCTGCTCGAGCACCGGCCCCGGTGTACCAGACGAGTTCCTTGATGGTTCGGCCACCGCCATCCTCATCGACAACTCGGCCACCTGAACAACAACACCGAACCCGGTGACGGTGGCGGTAACGCCGGCGACCCGCAAGCCGGGTAGTGACCGAGCATTAAGAACGCAAGGCTGCTGAGCATCCGGGCGCACCACTAAGCGCCAGGTGCTCAGCGGCCCGCTTACTCCGAGCCGGCGGTGAAGCCGTCCGCGCCGACGGTGACCTCGGACGTCTGGGCGATATCGACGACCGGGCGCACCTTCCCGTCCAGGTCGAGCACTACCGACGCGTCGGTGTACCAGGACGGGATGACCGCGTTGCCCCAGAAGTCGCGTCGCCGCGGGTCGAGCACCGACCAGCGCAGCACCGGGTGGTCCGGGTCGCCGGTGTAGTAGTCGGAGGTGTAGATCTCCAGCCGGTGCCCGTCGGGGTCGCGCAGGTACACATAAAACGCGTTGGACACCCCGTGCCGGCCCGGCCCCCGCTCGATGCAGGACTCCAGCGACAGCGACCCGAGGATGTCGCACATCCGCAGCACCGAATGCGGCTCGTGGGCGAAGAACCCTAGGTGATGCAGCCGGGGCCCGGCTCCGCCGGTGAACGCGATGTCGTGCACGGTCTGCTTGCGGTACATCCAGGCGGCGTACACCGTCTGGTCGTCCTCGATCGTCTCCGACAACCCGAACCCGAGCCCGGAGTAGTAGTCGTAGGCGCGCGGTACGTCGGGCACGCAGATGTTGAAATGGTCAAGCCGCGCGACTTCGGCCCCGCGCCGCAGGTCATAGCGCTGCTGCAGCCGCTCCGGGTGATCGGCGCGGTCGAAGAAGTCGATCAGGAAGCCCAGCGGGTCCTCCACCCGGACGACCTCGCCGAGCCCTTGTACGGTTCCGGCCGGCAGCCGCTCGAAACGGCAGCCCAGCGCCCCGTAGTACTCCTCCGCCCGGGACAGGTCAGCCGCGGACCGCACCCGGAACCCCAGCGGGCCCGCCGCCGCCTCCGGCCCGGCCCGCAGGACCAGGTTGTGGTGCGTGAGCTCGTCATACCCGCGCAGGTACAGCGCGTCGCCAGACTCCGCGGTGACGACGAACCCGAGCAGATCCACCCAGAACCGCCGCGCCTCGGAAATCGAGGTCACGACCAGCGTCGCGTACGCCGACCGCAGGATGTCCGGCGGCATCGGCAGCCCGCTGTCCGGTGTCCAGGGAGGGGGAACAGCCATCAGGAAATCAACCTCCAGAACCAAAGCGGGGCACATGCGTCTCGCCCAGTGCCACGTGCACGATCCGGGACTCGGTGTAGAAGTCGATCGAGTGCTGCCCGCCCTCCCGGCCCAGGCCGCTGGCCTTCACCCCGCCGAACGGGGTGCGCAGGTCCCGCACGTTGTGCGAGTTCACCCAGGTCATCCCCGATTCGATCAGGGACGCGACCCGGTGCGCCCGGGTCAGGTCCGACGTCCAGAGGTAGGCGGCGAGTCCGTACTTGGTCGCGTTGGCCAGTTCGATCGCCTCGGACTCGGTGGAGAATGGCGTCACGCACACCACCGGCCCGAAGATCTCCTCCTGGAAGATCCGCATCGACGGCGTGACGTCCGCGAACACCGTCGCTGCCAGGTAGTTCCCGGTAGACAGGCCAGCCGGCCGCGACCCGCCGGCCACCAGCCGCGCCCCCTCCTGCGCGCCGACCCGCACGTACGACAGCACCCGCTCGTAGTGCTCCGGGTGGACGAGTGCACCGATCTCCGTCGACGGATCGGCGGGATCACCCACGACGACGCGGTCGGCCCGTGCGGCCAGCCGGGAGACGACCGCGTCGTACACGGTTCGTTCGACCAGAATCCGGGAACCAGCGGTGCACCGTTCGCCGTTCAGCGACATCACCCCGAACAGCGCGGAGTCGATCGCGGCGTCCAGGTCGGCGTCGGCGAAGATGACGCACGGCGACTTGCCGCCAAGCTCCATCGACAGGCCCTTGAGATTGTCGGCGGCCGACCGCATGATGATCTGCCCGGTGGTCGTCTCGCCGGTGAACGAGATCAGCGGCACTCCGGGATGCGCGACGAGTGCCGCCCCCGCCGCCTCGCCGATGCCGTGCACGATGTTGAAGACCCCGGCGGGAACCCCCGCCTCCGTCATGATGTCGGGCAGCAGCGACGCCGACAGCGGCGTCCACTCGGCCGGCTTCAGCACGATCGTGCACCCGGACGCGAGCGCGGGCGCGAGCTTCCACGACTCGAGCATGAACGGCGTGTTCCACGGCGTGATAAGGCCCGCGACCCCGGCGGGTCTCCGTAGCACGTAGCCGAGTTGCCCCGGCTGGGAGAACGCCTCCTCGTGCTGCGCGACGATCACGTCCGCGAAGTACCGGAAGTTCTCCGCGGCCCGCGCCGCCTGCCCTTTCGCCTGGGTGATCGGCAGCCCGGTGTCGAACGTCTCCATCGCGGCGATCTCCGCGCCCCGCGCCTCGATGGCATCCGCGATCCGGTTCAGGATCCTCGCCCGGCCCCGCGCGGCCATCGACGGCCACGGCCCGCTGGCGAACGCCTCGGCGGCCGCCCCGACCGCCCGGTCGATGTCCTCCGGCTGGCCGGCCGCAGCCTGCGCGTACACCTTGTTGGTCACCGGGTCGGCGACGTCGAATGTGCCGCCGCCGACGCTTTCCACCTGCCGCCCGCCGATGAAGTGCAGGATCTTCTCCGGTGTCACCGGGCTGTGCACCGGGCTGGGGTCAGCGCCGGGGTGCTGCTCCGTCATTGGCGACTCTCCCATTCGCATTCCGAACGAACCGCTACTCCGAGCCCCGGCTAAAGAGCCTCCTGAATCCCGGGCACCTTGGCCACCGGGCCGTCAAGCACCGGTGCTCCCTCTCTCAGCAGCCGCAGTGCGGTGGCCTGTCCGGCTTCGGTGAGCGGCACGAGCGGCGGCCGGACGAAGCCAGAGCCGATGAGCCCTGCTTGCGCGAGCACCCACTTGGCCGCCGCCGGGTTGGTTTCAGTGAAGATCACGTCGGTCACCGGATGCAACGCGAAGTGAATGTCCCGGGCCGCATCGAACTCGCCGGCTTCCCAGTGCTCGTACATCCGCGCGGTGGCCGCGGGCGCCAGGTTAGCGGTCGCCGAAACGAATCCGACCCCGCCGAGCGACAGTAGCGGCAGGCACAGCAACTCGATCCCGCTCCAGATCAGCGTGTCCCGCCCGGCGACATGCAGCACCCGGGAGAAGTGCTCGAAGTCCCTGGTGGTCTCTTTCACGCCGACGATGTTCGGGTGGGCTCTGCGCAGCCGCGCGACCGTCTCCGGCGCGATGTCGACGGCGGTGCGGGACGGCACGTTGTAGGCGATGACCGGCAGGTCGGGGAACTCGCGGGCCACCGTGTCGTACCAGTGGAACAGCCCCTCCTGGGTGGGCCGCGCGTAGTACGGGGTGATGATCAGCACCGCGTCCGCGCCCGCGTCCTGAGCGATCGCGGTGAGCTGCAGGGTCTCATCGAGCTTCGCCGACCCGGTGCCGGGCACGAAGGGCACCCGGTCGCCGATCTCGCCGGCGACGGCCCTGATCGCGGCGGCGCGCTCGGCAGTGGACTGCGCGGACGGCTCTCCGGTGGACCCGCCCAGCGAGATGCCGTGCGAGCCGGATTCGAGCTGCCAGCGGACCAGGTTCCGGAGCGAGTCAAGATCGGGTGCACCGTCAGCGGTGAACGGCGAGACGACCGGCACGATCGACCCGCGAATGCGCGCGGGGTCGCTGCGGAACCTCATTGACCGGCTCCTTTCTCCACGGCAGACCTCCAAGGTAGCCTGCCACGTCCGTCCGGCCGGGTACAGGCCCAGCGGCCGCCCGGCCAGCGCTGTGCGCTGGAGGCACAGAAGGTCGTATACGACTTTGGCCGGTCGGCACAGGTGGATGGTCCTAGGCGCGGGTCACAGGCCCGTGAGCTTGGCGCGCACCTCGTCGGCGCGGGAGAGCCCGAGGTCCTCGAAGATGGCGAGCGAATCGCGCCAGGTCTGCCCAGCCCGCAGCAGTTCGCCGGCGGCGTGCCAGGTGTCACCAAGATGGGCAAGGATTTCTGCCTCGCTCGCCCGCTCGCCGAATTCCCTGATGATGCCAAGCGCGCGCTCGTAGCAGGCGGCGGCTTCGCCGAAGTTGCCCAGGTGGTGCTCGGCGTAGCCCAGGGTGTCCCAGGTGTCTCCCTCAAGACGGCGGAGACCCGTGTCAATGCTGAGCGACAGCCCCTGCCGACAGACAATTCGGGCCTGCTCGAAGTCGCCGAGTAGGCCGTGGCACCAGCTGATGTCATTCAGCACCACGGCTTGTCCCGCGCTGTCGCCGATGGTCTGGAACAGTCGGTAGGCCTGCTCCATGTGGCGCAGCGCATCGGCAGGACGGCTCTGGCGGTTGGCGAGGTGGCCGAGATTCTGCCGCGTCCTGGCCTCACCAGGCCGGTTGCCCAGCAACTGGTAGCGCTCCACGCAGTCCTCGAAGAGAGCACGCGCCTGGTCGTAGTCACCTAGATGGACAAGAGCCCTCGCCAGCCCGCGACCGGCGATGGCCTGCCCGGCGATGTCGCCGAGCCGCGTCGCGGCGGCCAGCGCCGCGCGCTGCATGGCCGCCCACTCCCGATAGCTACCCCGGGCTTGCAGATAGGAGGTCGTGGCCCAGGGGAGCTGCCAGGCATGCCGGTCAAACCCCGATTCGGCGGCCAGGATGGCAGCCGAGGACAGAACCAGGTGCTCGGCATCGAACCAGGCCAGAACGCTGCGGGGATCCGCGAGCCGCACCGGGATGCTGCCCAGCGCGGGCGGGAGGAGGGGGACCTGCTCCCGTGAGGGGACAAGCACGCCGGTGCCGTGGCTTGCGGTATGCAGGTAGTGGTCGAGGATCCTGCCGATAGCAGCGGTGCGTTCAGCGTCGCTGTCGGTGCTCCGGGCTTGATTGGCCGCGTAGGCGCGCAGCAGGTCGTGGCAGGCATACCGACCGGGCGCGTGCTCTGTGACCAGGCAGTCCCGGGTCAGTTCGGCGAGCAGGCGATGGGCCTGCGGCGTACCCGTGCCAGCGAGGCTGGCGGCGGCCGGGACGGATATGTCCGGTCCAGGGGCCAATCCAAGCAGCCGGAACATACGCGCGGCGTTTGCGCTGAGCTGCTCGTACGACCACGAGAAGACCGCCCGGACGCTCGTCGCCCGATCGCCGGTGTCCAGCGCGTCCAGGCGGCCGGCCGCATCCCGCAACTCCGCGCTGACAGCCGATAGCGGGAAGCCAGGTCGTGCGGCGGCGCTGGCCGCGGCGACCGCGAGCGCGAGCGGCAGGCAAGCGCACAGGCTGGCGATCTCGGCCACGGAGGCGGGCTCGGCGCTGGCTCGGTCGGCTCCGATGCGGGTGGTGAGCAGCAACACGGCTTCGTCGTGCGTGAGGACGTTAAGGGACAGCAGCCGCGCGCCGCCGGTCGCGGCCAGGCCCGCCAGGGAGTTGCGGCTGGTGACCACCACGAGGCTGCCGGGGCTCGCGGGCAGCAGCGGCCGGACATGCTCCTCATCCCGCGCGTTGTCGAGCACGATCAGCATTCGCCTGCTGGCGAGCAGGCTCCGGTACATGCCCGTCTGTTCCTCCGGGTCGACCGGTATGCGCGACGGAGGCACGCCAAGGGCGTCAAGGAACCGCCGGACGGCTTGGTCAGGGGTGACCGGGGTGCCAGAAGCGTCGAAGCCCCGTAGATTCACGTACAGCTGCCCGTCGTGGAAACGGTCGGCGGCCCGATGTGCCCAGTACAGCGCCAGGGCGGTCTTGCCGACCCCGGCGGTGCCGCCGATCGCGGAGATCACCACGGTGCCGGGTCCGCTGCCGTCGGCGGCGGTGTTCAAGATCCTGTCGAGCACGGCGACCTCCGCGGCGCGGCCAGTGAAGTCCGCGACTGCCGGAGGAAGCTGCCGGGGCACGGCGGCGCTGGCAAGCCGCCCTGGTGGTTCTCCGTCGTCAAGCAGCTCCGCCAACCGGTCGGGGGACACACGCAGTGTCTTCGCCAGACGAGGGCGCAGCCACGGATGCGGCTCGGTCTCGCCGCTCTCCCAGCGCCGTACCGTGGAGCGCTCGACCTTAAGCAGCGCCGCGAGATCTTCCTGAGTAAGTCCCAGCGCCTTCCGCCGCCGGACGAAACGCTCCCGTCGTGCCATCAGAGTCAGTCCCCGATGCTCGCGAGCTTGCCGCGAACCCGCCGTGTGTCCCGCTCCGCACGCACAGTTTAGGCCGGCAGGGCCTCCGGATAACAGGAAACCCGCGGCTGCCCGCCGCGCCTGCCTTCGTCACAGAGCTGCGAGCTTGGCACGAACCGACACCAGGCAGGTCCAAGTCCTCCAATATTTCCAGTGCCTCCTGCCAGGCCTGTTTGGCCGACACCAGATCGCCGGTCTCGTGCCATATCTCACCCAGGCAGATGAGGGTCCTCGCGGTCCCGGCACGGAAACCGATGCTCTGGAAGATTCCGAGCGACCGCTCGTAACACGCCACAGCTTCGGTGACGTTGCCGAGATGACGTTCGATATGGCCCATAGTGTCCCAGACAGAGCCGGCACCTTCGTAGAGGGGGGCGTCGTGTTCGTGCTCGGCGCTGATGACGAGCGCCTGTCGGCAGAGCGCACGGCCCTGCTGGAAGCCGCCGCGCAGCGCGTGGAACCAGCCCGCCGTGTTGAGCATCTCGGCCTCTCCGGCTTGGTAGCCGACCGCCCGGTACAGGCGAAGTGCCCGCCCCGCGTGGCCGAGCGCGTCGGCGTAGCGACCCTGGCGTTCGGCAATGTCGGCGAGCGCGTGGTGTGCCTTCGCCTCGCCGAGCCTGTCCCCGAGCCGCTGGTGCCACACGAGGCTGTCTGCCGCGTGGGTCAGAGCCTGCCCGAGATCACCAAGCGCGGTGTAGGTGCTCCCCAGAAGACGGCTGACGATGGCCTGCCCGGTCATGTCGCCGAGTCGCGTCGAGGCATCAAGGGCCGTCCGCAACGTGCCGAGAATCCGCTTGCGGTGACCGCGGAGGATCAGGAACTGATGCATGGCGACGGGGAGCCGCCAGGCGTGCTGGTCGAACCCGGACCTGTCGGCGAGGGTGACCACCGGCACCAGCACATGCTGTTCGGCCTCGAACCAGTCCATCGCCTGCCGGGCATCGGCCAGCGGTTCGGGAGTGACGCCCGGTCGCGCCGGGGCGAGGGCGGTCGGCTCGCGTGACGGCTGCACCAGCCCCCAGGCGCGGTCGGCTGTGTGCAGGTAGTGGTCGAGGAGCCGGCCGGTAGCGGCCTGCCGGTCGGCCTGGCTATCGGCGTCGCGAGCCTGGTCGGCGGCGTAGGCGCGGAGCAGGTCATGAAAGGCAAAGCGGCCGGCGGCATGTTCGGTGAGCAGGCAGGCGCGGGAAAGCACAGTCAGCGCGCGGCGGGCTGTGGGCCCGTCGACAGCGGCGAGGCTGGCCGCCGAGAGGACACTGATCTCGGGGCCCGGGTGCAGGCCGAGCAGCCGGAACATGCGGGCCACGTCTGGGCTGAGCCCACCGGTAGGACCAGGAGAAGACCGTGCGGACGCTCGCAGCTGGGTCGCCGGTGTCCAGGGCATCCAGCAGGCGGGGGGCGTCACGCAGTTCGGCCGCGACGGCCGACAGCGACAGACGTCGCTGGCTAGCGGCGCGCGCCACGGCGACCGCCAGGGCCAGCGGCAGGCAGGCGCACAGCGTCGCGATCTCGGCGACCGCTCTGGGTTCGGCGGCGGCCCGTTCGGCGCCGAGACGGGCGGTAACGAGCTGGACGGCTTCGGAGTGCGTGAGGACATCGAGGGACAGCAGCCGGGCGCCTTCGGCGGAGACCAGTCCGGCGAGCTGGTTGCGGCTGGTGACGACAATGAGACTGCCTGGGCTTGCCGGCAGCAGCGGGCGGACCTGCTGTTCGTCACGGGCATTGTCCAGCATGATGAGCATGCTCCGGTCGGCAAGCAGGGTGCGGTACAGCCCTGCCTGCGCTTCTGGGGCCGGCGGGAGCCGGTGGGGCGGGACGCCGAGGGCGTCGAGGAAGCCGCGAATCGCTTCTTCCGGGTTGCCGGGGTGCCGGAGGGGTCGAAGCCGCGCAGGTTCACGTGCAGCTGTCCGTCGGGGAACCGGTCGGCGACCCGATGGGCCCAGTGCAGCGCGAGGGCCGTCTTTCCTACCCCGGGCGTCCCTCCGATCGCGGAGATGACCAAGGTGCCTGGCCGGCCGGACCCTGCCTTGTTCAGCATCCGCGTCAGGGCCTCCAGTTCAGCGGCCCGGCCGGTGAAATCGGCCATCGCCGGAGGCAACTGCCTGGGCAGCGCCTTTCCGGCCGCCGAGACCGGATCGCACGGCCCCGGGCTTGCGGTCCCGTTGTCGAGCAGGTCCACCAGCCGCTCTGCGGACACCTTCAGTGTCCGCGCCAGCTTCGGCCGCAGCCACGCGGCCGGCGCCGTTTCGCCGCTCTCCCAGCGCCGCACCGTGGACCGCTCGACCTTGAGCAGGGCGGCGAGATCCTCCTGGGTGAGCCCGAGCGCCTTCCGCCGCTGCGTGAGCCGTTCCCGTCGTGTCATGCAGAGTCAGCCCCTTGGGACTCCACCGCCATGGGTCAGCTTCCGTCGTCCGGTCGTCCATCCCGCTCCCTCACGGAAAGTTTAGGTCGGTAGCACTCCGCGCACCAGGAACCGCTGCTGTCCACCATCGGGTGGGCGCCCGTCCGCCTTGACGGCCCTCCGGTTCATGCCTGCCACGGCTGCCAAGGGTGGCCCCGATGTCGAATCAGTGCTGGTCAACGGGGTTGATGCCGCCTTCATGCCCCATTCGCGCCCTGGTTCGTCACGGTCACGGACTGTTGTGATGGGGATCGCCGGGCTGGCGGCGTCGGGGCCGCCACCCGAGATCCCGCCTGCAAGCTCCACGCGGAAGGAAACTCGATGACCGCGTCCGCCGCCAGCTCGCGGCTGCCAGGCCGCGCGACGCAGCATCTCGCCGTGTTCGTCTGCTGCCTGACCATGTTCATGATCGCCGTGGACACCACGATCGTGAACCTCGCGCTCCCGCTGATCGGCCGCGACCTGGGCGCCACGGTCGCCGGGCTGCAATGGACCGTGGCCGCTTACACGATCACCACCGCGAGCATGATGCTGACCTCGGGCTCCCTCGGCGACCGGTTCGGCCGCCGCACGGTCCTCCAGGCTGGGCTCGCGGTATTCACTGCGGCCTCCGCGGGGTGCGGGTTCGCCCCGTCGGTCGGCTGGCTGATCGCGTTCCGTGCGATCCAGGGCGCCGCGGGTTCCGCGCTGACCCCGATGGCGATGGGGATCCTCACCGCCATGTTCGCTAACCCATCGGCTCGCGCCCGGGTGCTGGGCATCTGGTCGGGGACGTTCGGCATCGGCATGGCCACCGGGCCGGTCATCGGCGGCGTCCTTGCCGCGATCTGGGGCTGGCGGTCGCTCTTCTTGATCAATATCGTTCCCGGGCTCGCCGGACTCGCCCTGTCCGTCCTGGTCATGCCGCAGTCGAGGGCCGCCCGCCCCCGTCGCCTCGACCCGCCCGGTCAGGTCCTGGTAATCGCATTCCTCGCCTGCCTGACCGGCGGGATCATCCAGGGGCCATCGGCGGGCTGGGGGTCGGCGACGGTCCTCGCCGCGTTCGCGGTGGCTGCGGCGGCGCTGGTCCTGCTCATTCCCTGGGAGCGTCGCCGGGCCGATCCGCTGATCGAATTGCGGGTGTTCCGCAATGCCACGTTCAGCGGCGCCGTCGTGATCACCGTGTCCGCGTTCGCCTGCCTTGGCGGTTTCCTCTTCCTGACCACCCTGTACCTGCAGAGGGTCCGCGAGCTGTCCCCGTGGGGCGCCGGGGTGGCGCTGCTGCCCGTTGCGGCCGCCACGGCGGTGGCGGGCCCGATCGCCGGCCGCGTGCTCGCCCGCCGCGGCGGCCGCTGGCCAGTGAGTGTCGCGGGTGCCGCGCTCGGCGCGAGCTGCGTCATGCTCGCCCAGTCGCCCGAAGCGGCACCGTGGGCGCTGCTCACCGCGGCATACCTGCTCTTCGGGGTCGGGTACGGCTCGGTTAACACGGTCATCGCCGCGGTAGCGGTCGCCGGGATGCCTCGCGACCAAGCCGGGGTGGCGGGGGGCATCACCTCGGCGGGCAGGCAGGCGGGGCAGTCGCTCGGCGTTTCCGTGATCGGCTCGATCCTTGCCAGCGGGCTGCACGGGCAACCGCTGGGGCCTGGCAATTCTCTCGCCGCGAGCCATCCGGCCTGGTTCATGCTCGCTGGTTGCGGGCTCATGGTGGCGGTCCTCGGCCTGGCCACGACCGCTCGGCGTGCCGCGGCGCCGGCCCCTGCCATCACGGAGGAGCCCGTGCCCGAGCGGGAGCCTTCGATATGACTTGGCAGGCGGACGTTCGCGAGGGCCATGCCTAGGTCGTCGGCCGCTTGTCGTTCCAGGCCCGGTATCGGTCGGTGCAGCAGATGGCGCACGGACGGTAGCCTGCCGCGATCGCGGTCGCCTCGTCGGCGAAGAAGACGCGATAGCGCACGTAGCCGCCGCGAGCGATCGCGCGCAGTGCGGCGGGGCAGTCGAGGCGACCGTAGATCTTGGTGCCGCGGTGGCCGCCCCACCGCCCCGGCGCGCCGGACTGGTACGGCTGGCCGTCGGCACCCAGCAGCGTGTAGGTCCTCCGGCGGCTCATGCAGCGTCGTGGAAGACAAGCCCGAGCGTGTGCCGCTGGCCTGAGCGGATCGCGGAGACGCCGTGCCGCACCGGGGCGGCAGACCATCCCCGGGCTGAACGGACCGGCCTGTCCCGGGTGGTGAACACGTATCCGTGCCCGTTCGGCAGCAGCGTCGCGGTGCCGCGGGACTGCGCCCGCGGACGCTGCTCCAGCAGCAGGAACTCTCCGCCGCTGTGGTCGACGCCCGGCTCGTTCAGGTTGATGACCACCTGCAGCGGGAAGACCAGCTCTCCGTAAAGATCGCGGTGCAGCGCGTTCCAGTCGCCCGCGCCGTACCGCAGCAGGATGGCCGTCGATTTGGTCTGCCCGGCGTCGTGGCACATGCGCAGCCACTCATCCAGGGTGTCCGGCCACGGGGCCTGGCGCCCGAGCCTGGCCCACCAGGCCCGGGCGATCGGCAGCAGCCGCGGATACAGTGCCTGCTTGAGCCGCTCGACCGGCTCCGGGTACGGGGCCCTGAAGTACCGGTACTCGCCCTCGCCGAAGCGGTGCCGGGCCATGTCGACCGTGCTGCGGAAATACCCGTCGTCCTCATACAGGGAGCGGATCTGCTCGGTTTCCGCGCTCGTGAGCAGCCGCGGCAGCAGGGCGCCGCCGTAGCTGTCCAGCTCGGCCGTGATCGCGTCCCAGTCGCCGGCGTCGACTCGCTGCCGCCACTGGTCCGTGTTCGGTGCAACCCCCGGGCCGGGAACAGTGCTGCTCATGCTGCCTCCAGGTTCAGCAGCGTGGCCTTGGCGGCGGGGCCGCCGACGTAGCGGCCCTGGGTGCCGTCGCTGCGCAGCACGCGGTGGCAGGGCAGCACGACCGGCAGCGGGTTGGTGGCGCAGGCGGTGCCGACCGCCCGGACCGCCTTCGGGTTGCCGACGAGCTCTGCGACCTGGCGATAGCTGCGGGTCTGCCCGTAGCCGATCGACGGCAGCTGCTGCTGCACCAGCAGCCGGAAGCCCGTGGACAGCGACAGGTCCAGCGGCAGGTCGAAACTGCGGCGCCGCCCGCCGAAGTACTCCTCCAGCTCTCGCGCCGCGGCGTCCAGCCGGCTCGGCGCGCGCAGCACGCGCGGGCTGAGCTTGCCCGCCAGGTTGTCCAGCACGCGGTCGTGGTCCTCGATGTCGTAGGCGACGCGGACCAGCCCGCGCCGCGTGGCCGCCAGCAGGAGCGGGCCGAGCGGTGAGTCGACAGTCCGGTATGCGACGTCGAGCACGCCCTCGCTCTCGGCGGCCTGCTCGAGCTTGCGGTGCAGCCGCCGCAGCGTGTCCGGGTCGGCTGCCGGGAAGAAATCACTGTGCTCGTTCATCCTGTGCTGGTTCACGCTGTGCTCGTCGTTCATGCTGTGCTCGTCGTTCACGCTGTGCTCGTTCATCCTGGGCTCCTTCATGATGTTGCCGGGCCCTGGTAGTTCTTCCGCAGGTTCCTGATGCCGTCGGCGGCGGCCCTGCGGGCCGCGTCGGTGGTACCGCCGAGGATCTGCGCGATCTCGGCGTAGGGCAGGCCACCGACGTAGTGGTACGCCACGGCCTGCCGTTGCTTCTCGGGCAGCGCCCCGACCGCCTGCCATAGCTCGCCGTCGTCCGCGCCGGGGACGCCAAGCCTGGTCGGTGCCTCGGGGAGGTCCGCGACCGGCAGCGCGTGCCGGTCGCGGGCTCGCAGCACGTCGATAGCCTTGCGGTGCGCGATCGTGACCAGCCACGCCTCGACGTTGGCGGTCTCCGGCAGGTCCGGGTACCCGCGCATCGCCGCGATGAACGTTTCCGACCAGGCGTCATCGGCGTCGTGGCTGGCGAGCAGCACGCGACAGACGCGCAGCACGGTGCCGCCGTGCTCGGTCACGACCTTCTCGAATGGCTGCTTCATCCCCACACCTGGTAGACGTTCCCCGGCCGCGGAACGTGAGATCGCCGCCCGGGTCGCCGCCAGACCAGCCCTCCGGGCACGGTCACAGGCCCGCGAGCCTGGCGCGGACGTCGCCAGCCTGGGGGAGGTCCAGGTCCTCGAGGATAGCGAGCGCCTGCTGCCAGGCCTGCCTGGCACGCGGCAGTTCGCCGGTGTCCTGCCATATCTCGCCCAGCTTGCTCAGCACTTCCGCTGCCTCGGAGCGGCTGCCGGCGTTCCGGAAAATGGCCAGCGCGCGTTCGTAGCACGCGGTGGCTTCGCCGGTGTCGCCAAGCTGGCGCTCGATGTAGCCCAGGCTGTCCCAGATGTAGCCGGTGCCGGTGTAGAAGGGGTTGCTGCGGTCGTGTTCGGCGCTGATCGCGAGTGCCTGCCTGCACAGCGTGCGGGCTCGGCCGAAGTCGCCGAGCAGCGCGTGCAGCCAGCCCGCGCCGTTCAGTGTCTCCGCTTCTCCTACCTTGTTGCCGGCGACCTGGTAAAGGCGCAGGGCCTGTTCCACATGGTCCAGCGAGTCGGCGTAGCGGCCCTGGGCTTCGGTGATGAAAGCGAGCCCCTGATGCGCCTTGGCCTCGCCCAGCCGGTCGCCGAGCAGTCGTGACAGCGCGAGGCTGTTCGTCATCTGGGCGAGGGCCTGCTCTTGGTCGCCTAGGTCCGCGTAGCGGAAAGCCACCGAGCGGCTGAGCACGGCCTGCCCGGCGACATCGGCGAGGCGGGTGGCCGCTGCCAGCGCCGCGGGCAAGATGTCCGACAGCGGCCGGTCAAGTTCGCGCAGCGCGAGGAAATGCTCGATGGCCAGCGGGAGCTTCCACGCGTGTTCGTCGAACCGCGAGCTCACGGCAAGCCGGATGGCCTCCAGCAGGACCTGCTGCTCGGCCTCGAACCAGGCCATCGCCTGCTGCGGATCGGCCAGCGACTCGGGTTCGACACCGGGCCGCGACGGGGACAGGGCGACGGGCTCACGCGACGGGTGCAGCAGCCAGCACGCACGGTCAGCGGTGTGCAGGTAGTGGTCGAGCAGGCGGCCGGCGGCGGCGCTGCGGTCCGTTTCGCTGTCGTGGGCTGCGGCCTGCTCCGCGGCATACGCGCGCAGCAGGTCGTGGAAGGTGTACCGGCCAGGGGCGTGCTCGGCGATCAGGTGCACCCGGCTGAGGTTGCGCAGCAGGCCGCGAGCGGCGGGCTGGTCGACGGCGGCCAGGCTGGCGGCAGCGGGAACGGTGATGTCGGGTCCCGGATGGAGGCCCAGCAGCCGGAACATCCGCGCTTGCTCGTCACTGAGCCGCGCATACGACCAGGAGAAGACGGCGCGGACGCTAACGGCGGGGTCACCGGTGTCGAGGGCGTCGAGTCGGCCGGCGGCATCGCGCAGCTCGGTAGCCAGGGCGGCGAGGGGGAGCCGTGGCCGGGCGTCGGCGCGGGCAGCGGTGACCGAAAGGGCGAGCGGCAGGCACGCGCAGAGCGCGGCGATCTCCGCGACCGCAGCCGGCTCGGCGGCGGCACGGCTTTCGCCGAGGCGGGCGGTGAGCAAGGCGGCGGCATCGGCCTCGGTCAGGACATCGAGGGAGATGAGCCGGGCGCCGTCCGCGGAAGCGAGGCCGGTCAGTTCGCTGCGGCTGGTGACGATGACGAAGCTGCCGGGGCTGGCGGGCAGCAGCGGGCGGACCTGCTGCTCGTCGCGCGCGTTGTCCAGGACGATCAGCATCCTCCGGTCGGCGAGCAGGCTGCGGTACAGCCCGGCCTGGGCGTCGGGGGTCGGCGGGATGCGGCCGGGCTTGACGCCGAGCGCATCGAGAAAGCCGCGGATTGCCTCCGCCGGAGTTGCCGGGGTGCCCGAGGGATCGAAGCCGCGCAGGTTGACGTGCAGCTGCCCGTCCGGGAACTGGTCGGCGACCCGATGCGCCCAGTGCAGCGCGAGCGCTGACTTCCCGACCCCGGCGGTGCCGCCGATCGCGGAGATCACCACCGTGCCCGGCACGCTCCCCGCGGCGCTGAGGGCAACGGTCAGCGCGGTGAGTTCGGCGGCGCGCCCGGTGAAGTCCGTGACGGCTGGGGGCAGCTGCCGCGGCACCGGCGCCGCATCGGCATCAAGCAGCTCGGCGAGCTGGCCGGCCGACACCCGGAGCACCCTGGCGAGCCGGGGCCGCACCGAGGGCAGCGGTTCGGTCTCGCCGCGTTCCCAGCGCACCACCGTGGTGCGCTCGACCTCAAGCTTCGCCGCGAGGTCCTCCTGGGTCAGGCCGAGCGCCCTGCGCCGCTGGGCGAGCCGCTCCCGCCGCGTCCCGCCGCTCGGCTGTCCCGGGAAACTTGCCGTGGAACCCGCTGCCATACCCCAGCATCCCGCCATGGTTTCCCGCGCCCCGCGGTCAGCGTATGCCAGTCACGCCTGGGCGTATACGGTTACCGATCGGTAGATTATGGAGTGGCTCTGAGTGCTGTGTGCGAACCGGTCAGCCGCAGGCCGGGTGCTGAGCCGGACGCGGGCTCGGTTAGGAACAGGCGACTGGTGCCGGCCGGGCTGGTGCCGCGCTACCCCTCGCCCGGCTGGCCGGCCTGATCGGCCTGCCCGGATTCCCTGGCGTCCAGCCAGGCCTCGTAGGCGGGCTGCCAGCGCTTGCCCAGCGGGTAGAGACCGTCGACGGACTCGCCCTTTGCCACCATCTCGGCGGCGAACTCCTCCTGGCGCTCCTGCTCGGCCGCGTCCCGAGCGACCTCCATGGCCAGGTGGGCGGGCACGACGATGACACCGTCGCCGTCCCCGACGATGATGTCGCCCGGCGTCACCGTGACACCGGCGCACGCGACCGCGGTGTTGACCTCCCACGGGACGTGCCGCCGCCCGAGCACGGCCGGGTGCGTCGCCGCGTAGTAGACCGGGATGTCCAGCTTGCCGCGCAGCGTCTCGCTGTCCCTGATCGCTCCGTCGGTGACGATCCCGCGAGCGCCACGAACCTGGGCGCGCAGCGCGAGGATGTCACCCACGGTGCCCGCCGAGGGATCGCCGCGCGCCTCGATGACCAGGATCTCGCCGGGCCTGACCTGTTCGACGGCGCGCTTCTGGGCGTTCAGCCCGCTGCCGCCCACCGTCCCGCCGAACTGCGCGAACAGGTCCTCCCGGAAGGGAACGTAGCGCAGCGTCCGGGCGAACCCCGCCATCTTCATGCTGGGCCTGGTGGTCTGCAGCCGGTCGAGCGTGAGCGAGTTGAAGCCGCGCTTGCGGAGCTGGGACGCGAGCGTCGCGGTGGAGACGGCGGACACCGCTCGCAGCAGGTCGGCGGGGGAGTCGCTCGGACCGGGGGCGCCGCGCGCGCCGTAGGCCGCCTCGCGCTGCGCGTCGTTGGCGTTCGGCATCGCACCTGGCGGGGACAGGTCGTAGCCCGCCTCCTCGACAGGTGAGCCCAGCCGCCCGGAGGACTGCTCGGTGCCGTGCTCGAGGTCGTCCTGACCGGGCGCCGTGACCTCGACCTCGACCAGGTCGCCCGGCCGTACCACGGTGGACCCGGTCGGGGTACCGGTGAGGATCACGTCGCCGGGCTCGAGCGTGGTCAGCCGGGAGATGTCCGCGACGATGTCGGCGAAGGAGAACAAGAGATCCTCACCGCTGACCGCGTCCTGCACCAGGTCACCGTTCACCCAGGCCCGCAGCCGGACGCGCTCAGGGTCGACGCAGCGGGCGTCGAGCAGCCTGGGTCCGATCGGCGTGTACCCGTCGATGCCTTTGGACCTGAGGTTCGACCCGTTGTCGGCGTAGCGCAGATCGTAGACGCCGAAGTCGTTCGCGGCGGTCACCCAGCCGACGTGTTCCCACGCGTCGGCAGGGGAGATCCGGGTGGCGCGGGTGCCGATGACCAGCGCGACCTCGCCCTCGAACGCGAGCAGTTCGCACCCCGGCGGCCGCAGCACGGGAGCGCCATCGCCCGCGAGGGTGTTCGAGGGCTTGAGGAAGTAGGACGGCCACAGCGGCAACCGCCCTCGCTCCATCGCCCGGCTCCGGTAGCTCACGTGCACGGCGATGATCTTCGAGGGTGTCGTCCCCGCCAGCGGGTCAGACCCGGCCAGGTGTTCCGCCATCGGCAAGATCGTATATAAGGTCGGGCCCGGTGGACAGTACCCGGCGGACTGTACCCGTTGGCGGGTGAACTACTGAGAGGCCGCGGCCTCGACTCCGCCCAGCCGTGCGGCCTCGAGCTTGGCACGGACCTTGGCGGCGTTGGGGTGGCCCAGCTTTTCGAGGATGGCGGCCGCCTGCCGCCAGGACTCGCCAGCGTGGGCTGACTCGCCGAGGGCGAGCAAGGCATCGCCTAGGTGGATGAGGAACGTGGCCTCGTCCGCCCGGTTACCGCGCTGCCTGCACAAGCCGAGTGCTCGCTCGTAGCAGTCGGTCGCCGCGGCGAAGTTACCCAGCTGGTGCTCGGTATAGCCGAGGGTGTCCCAGGCGTTCTCCTGGCCGAAGAGATAGCCGGCTCCGACGGCGAGCCGCAGCGCCTGGCGGCTGGACGCGATGGCCCGCCCGTAGTCGCCGAGCAGGGCGCGGTACCAGCCGATGGCGTTGATCATGTCGATCCCGCCGGCCTCGTTGCCGGTCTCCTGATACAGCCGGAACGCGTGGCCGGCGTGGTCGAGCGCGTCGGCGTAGCGGCCCTGGCGTTCTGCGACCAGGCAGAGGCCGTGCTGGGCTGACGCCTCACCGCGGCGGTCGTCGAGCCGCTCGTAGCCGGCGATGCTGTCCGAGAAATGCCGCGCCGCCTGGCTGTAATCGGCCAGCGCGGTGCAGGCGAAGCCGAGGAACCGGCCGCACAGCGCCTGGGCGCCGACATCGCCGAGACGGGTGGCCGCGGACAGCGCGATCTGCTGGGTGACCACCCAGTCAAGGTGATATCCGCGCGATGCCAGGAACGGCATCATGGCGCGCGGGATCTGCCACGCGTGCAGATCGAACCGGGCCTGGCCCGCCAGGGTGACAGCCGCGACCAGCACGGCGCGCTCGGCCTCGTACCAGGCCAGCGCCTGCCTGGAATCGTCGAGTCGCTCGGCGGGGGTGCCGGAACCCGGTGAAACGACAGGGGTCGGCGACGGCCGGGAGGTGATCAGCGAGCAGGCGATATCCGCGGTGTGCCGGTAGTGATCGAGAAGGCGGCCGACAGCCGCCAGGCGGCTGTCCTCGGAGTCGGTCTCGCGAGCCAGCTGGGTCGCGTAGTCGCGAAGCAGGTCGTGCAGCGCGAACCGGCCGGGCGCGTGCTCCGTGATGAGACGGACGCGCGCGAGGCCGCGGAGCAGGCGGCTGGCCTCGGCTGCGTCCGTGGCGGCGAGACTCGCGGCGGCGGGCTCGGTGATGTCCGGGCCAGGGTGAACCGCGAGCAGCCGGAACATCTCAGCCGTGGCCTCGTCGAGCTGACGGTAGGACCACGACAGCACGGCGGCCACGCAGGCGTCCAGGCGTCCGGGACGGTCTGGACCGTCGGGGCCGCCCGGGGTGCCGGGTGGTGTGCCGGGGCCGTCCGCACCTCCCACGGCGAAGGCATTCAGCCGGCGGTGTGCGTCGCGGAGTTCCTCAGCCACGGCCGCCAGCGGGAGCCCTGGCCGCGCCGCACGGGCAGCGCTGATCGCCAGGGTGAGCGGCAGGCGCCCGCAGAGGCTGGCGATATCGGCGACCGCGTACGGCTCTGCGGCGGCCCGCGCCCGGCCGATGTCCGCGGCGAGCATTTCGATGGCTTCGTCGCGGGGAAGGACATCGAGCGCTATCAGCCGGGCTCTGCTGAGCCGCCCGTCGACGGCCGCCCCGAGGTCGGCGAGCGGGTCGCGGCTGGTCACGAGGACGAGGCTGCCGGGGCTGGCCGGCAGGAACGGGCGGATCTGCTGGGCATCGGTGGCGTTGTCGAGAATGACCAGCATCCTCCGGTCGGCGAGCAGGCTTCGGAACTGCTCCGCCCGCGAGTCCGGCGTGGTCGGGATCCGGTCTGGCGTGACGCCGAGCACGCCGAGCAGGCCGCGGATGACCTCATCGGCGGTGGCCGGTCCGCGAACCCGGTCGAAACCGCGCAGGTCGGCGTACAACTGCCCGTCTGCGAACCTGCCCGCGACGCGGTGCGCCCAGTGCAGGGCGAGCGCCGTCTTGCCAGCCCCAGGGATTCCGCCGATCGCGGAGATCACCACCACGCCCGGCCGCAGCCCGTCCGCCTCGTCCAGCACGCTGTCGAGCGCAGCGAGCTCGGCACTCCGGCCGGTGAAGCCCGCGATCGCGGCGGGCACCAGCCGCGGCACCGGAGTCATCGTGCTGCCCGGCAGGGTGCTCCCCGCCACCACCTTCCCTGGCACCGTCCCGCTCGGCGGGGCCCCGCGGGCAAGCAGCTCGGGCAGTTCGGCGAGCGGCGTCCGCATCGCCCGGGCCAGCCTCGGCCGGATCCAGGGCGCGGGCTCGGTGTCGCCGCGTTCCCAGCGCGCCACCGTAGAGCGGTCGACGCTGAGCATGTTCGCGAGCCCTTCCTGGGTCAGGCCGAGCGACCTGCGTCGCTGCGCGAGCCGCACCCGCCGCGGGCTCTTTCCGGCATGGATATCGCCCCCGGAAAGGGCATCACCCCCGGAAAGGGCATCGGCCCCGGAAAGGGCATCATCCGCAGAACCGGTACCGGCCCCGGAAAGGGCATCGTGCGCAGAACCGGTATCGGCCCCGGAAAGGGCATCGTGGGCAGAACCGGTATCGCCCCCGGAAAGGGCATCGCCCCCGGAAAGGGCATCGTGCCCAGAACCGGTATTGCCCCCGGAAAGGGCATCGCCCATGGAAAGGGCGTCGTGCGCAGAACCGGTATCGCCTGTTTTGAAGGCCCCCGCCGTCAGTAGCACCCCGTCGTCCACCAGCACCCCGTTGTCCCGTAGGGCCCGCCCGGGGGCAAGATTACGCCGATTACGTACCGCCTGCAGGCAGTTGCGTGTAGTGAGCGATATCACACAACGCATATGACAGGAGTTATTTGAGTGAAAGTAGGGAAGTAACGATGCGGCTGTGACCGAAGAAGGTCACGCGCCAACATGCAAACAAGCAACGGGGGAAACAGTGAATCTGACCGACACACTCGGGAAGATCGGCGGCCAGCAAGGCCAGCAGGGCGGCATCGCCGCCATCACGCAGCTCTTCGGCAACGACGGGCTGCAGGGCATCATGGCCACGATGCGAGCCAACGGCATGGGCAAGCAAGCCCAGTCCTGGGTGGCAAACGGCAAGAACCTGCCCATCTCTGGCGCTGACGTCAAGCGCGTGGTGGACCCGTCGGCGCTCTCGAAGATGGCGCAGCAGCAGGACATGACGCCGGACGAGCTGGCCGACCACGTCGCCCGGGCGCTGCCGCAGCTGGTCAACCAGGCCACGCCGAACGGGCAGGTGCCGAAGCAGGGCGGCAGCGTAGACGCCCTGGCGGGTGCGCTCAAGAAGTAACTGGCCCGCCTGGCACGCGGCCCGGTGGCGTCCGCCAATGGCGGCGGGCGCCACCGCAATTGCGTTTTTGGTCCGGTTCTGGTCTCAACGTCTGGCAGGCTAGGGGTCTGGTAGCCGCCGGAGCGGGGCGGGCTGGGAGCGGAGGAGAAGCGCGTTGAAGCTGCTGGTAACCGGGGGAGCCGGGTATATCGGAGGCGTTTGCGCGCACGCGCTCGTCCGGGCAGGGCACCAGGTGGTCGTGCTTGACGACCTGTCGACCGGGTTCGCGGAGACCATCCCGGACGGCGTGGAGTTCCACCGGTTGCCCGTGCATGACATCGCCCGGGTGCTCACCCCGGACGCGGAGTTCGACGGCGTCCTGCACTTCGCGGCGAAGATCGAGGTCGCCGAGTCGGTGGCCCGCCCCGACCTGTACTGGAACGTCAACGTCGCCGGCACCATGGCCGTGCTTGACGCGGCCCGCGCGGCGGGCACGCAGAGGCTGATCTTCTCCTCGACCGGGTCGATGTACGACACGGCCGCGACCAAGGGCAAGCTGACGGAGGACGCCCCGGTCCGGCCGCAGAACCCCTACGCCGCCACCAAGCTGACGATCGACCTGATGCTGGCCGGGGAGTGCGAGGCGTACGGCCTCGGCGCGGCCAGCCTGCGCTACTTCAACGCGTCCGGCGCGGTCGGCAACCTCGGCGAGCGGCACACGCCCGAGTCGCACCTGATCCCCATCGTGCTTCAGGTGGCGGGCGGGCACCGCGACCAGCTGATGCTGTACGGCGACGACTACCCGACGCCGGACGGCACCTGCATCCGGGACTACATCCACGTCGCCGACCTGGCCAGCGCTCACCTGCTCGCCCTCGACGCGATCAGGCCGGGCCGGCACCAGATCTACAACCTCGGCAACGGGGACGGCTACAGCAACAAGCAGGTCATTGAGGCGGCCCGTGAGGTCACCGGCCACCCCATCCCGGTCAAGCTGGCCCCCCGCCGCGCCGGCGACCCGGCCGCCCTGGTGGCCGGGAGCGACAAGGCCCGCCGTGAGCTCGGCTGGCACCCCGCCAAGCCGGAGCTGCGCGAGATCATCGCCGACGCCTGGGCCTTCCACCGTTCCTCCTGGTAGCGAACAGCAAGACGCGCGCAGCGCGAACTGCGGCCGCGGTCACCTCAGTGGCCGCGGCCAGCACGGTTCGTTCCGGATAACCGGACTTGCCTCACTCCTGCCAGACGCGGCGCGCGACCCGGCCCACGGTCTCCAGCTTCGTGCGCTGCACCGCGGGGCTGACCGGGTTGGCGATCGGGACCGACGCGAACCCGCACTGCGTGGACAGGGCGAGTTCGGCGAGCGGCTTGTGCCGGGCAGCCTCGGAGATGCGCGCGACGAGTTCGTCATCCGGCTCGATCCGCGGCGCCTTGGTGGTGAGCAGGCCGAGCACGACCACGGTGCCCTCGCGGACGTCCGCGAGCGGCTCGAACCCGCCGGCCCGGTCCGAGTCGTACTCCAGCAGCAGCCGGTCCATCGCGAGCTTCGGGAACAGGGCGGCGGAGATGGCGCCGTAGCCGCCGGCCGAGTGCCAGGCTCCCGCCGGGCCGTTGCCCCGGCAGACGTGCAGCGCCGTGGTCACCCCGGTCACGCCGTCGAACAGCGAGTTGTCGAGCGCCGCGTCGAACGCGAGTTCCACGTCCGGGTCCCGGCCCTCCTGCGCCATCAGCGCGCGAGTGTCCGGATCGCAGAGCGAGCCGTAGTTCGGCGCGTCGAGCTGAATGTAGTCGCAGCCGAGCGTGATCAGCTTGTCCACAACCGACCGCAGGTAGTCCCGGATGTCGGCGAGGAATTCCTCGCACGAGTCGTACCCCGCGGCCGCCGGGTACCCGGAGGGCCAGTAGCGGCGGTGGTAGCTGGGCGCTGGCATCGTGAACTTGGACCGGGTGCGGGCGTACTTGACGAGGAACTCGTACTCGGCCGTCATGTCGCCGGTCCGCTTCGCGGTCGCCACCCGGCGCACCACGCCGGGATAGCCACCCCCGGACGGGCCGGCATCGGATTGCGGCGCGCCGAACACGCCCTGGGTTGCGCCGCGCCAGTTCAGCGCCCGCCGTCCGGCGGTGGGGGCGAACGCGTCAACGAACCGCGGCGTCTGCGCCCAGGCCGTCCGGCGCACCTCGCCGTCGGTGATGACGTCGAGCCCGGCCTCCTCCTGCAGCCTGATGGCGTCCCGTGCGGCGTCGTCGAGCAGCGCGCTGTCTGCGGGGCTCGACCGCCGGGCGGCGCGCACGACCGCGTCGCCCCGCAGCAGGCTTCCCACGGTGTCGGCCCGTGGCACGTTGCTCTCGTTGGTCACTGATGTCCTCCGGCGGTGTAGCGTCAGCGGATCTTGCCCAGCGCGGGGATTACCCTGGCCGGGTTCTCGTTGAAGATCCTTATTCTGTCCTCTTCGGTGAGGAAATCGAAGTCCCTGATGACAGGAACTAGGTCATCACTTGTCCGGCCCGTTTCCGGCCGGACGGCCCGGCCGGAACCGGGAGCCTCGGTGCCGAACAGCATCCGGGGCACGCCGCGCTGCTTGATCGCCGCCTCGAGGAAGTTCAGGTCGTAACCGCAGGTGTCGTAGAACAGGTTCTCCGAGAAATCCTTCTGCGCGAGGTGAGGGTCGGTCGGGATGAACCGGTCGAGCGCGCCGCCGCAGTGGCAGATGATCACCTTCAGCTCCGGGAAGCGCGAGAACACGTCGCCGTGGGTCAGGAACTGCCCGGCCAGGTACTGCTCGGTGAGGAAGCCGAGCTGGTAGTTGTGCGGCACTACCCGGTAGCGCGGGTCGAGGGCGTTGGTGCCGTGCACGATCAGCGGTATGCCGAGTTCCTGGGCCCGCGCGTAGACCGGGAACCAGTACGCCTCGTGCATGCCCGGCGTGGTCCGGCGGCCCGCCGGGTCGGGTGACACGTAGGCGGCGACGAAGCCGAGCTCCTTCACGCACCGGTCAAGCTCGGCGACGCAGCCGGACAGGTCCGGCGCGGCGGAGTCCTGGGGGAGCATCGCCGCGCCGAGGAACCTGTCCGGGAACATCTGGCACTGCTGGTGGATCATGTCGTTGACGTACCTGGTCCACGCCGGGATCAGGTGCGACTCCATCCAGCCCATGGTGAGGAACGGCCGCGGCCCGATGACCTGCACGTCGATGTTCCGCTCGTCCATGTAGCGGGCGTGGCCGAGGGCGGCCTGGTGGAAGTCCTCCACGCTGAGCCCGGCTGGGCCCGCCTTGGGCTGGCCGATCGGCGACGGCATCGGCGTGTTCGATCCCATCATCAGCATCAGGAACGAGTTGGCGCCGAACGGTACAGTGACGTGGCCGTGCACGTCGAGCACGCGGACGTTGTTGTACACGCGGGTGACCCTTTCTTGGTAGCAGCGGAATGCGGTCTAACTGGCCGCCGGTCTAGCTGTCCTCCATCCCGGAGCCTCCGGAGACCCCGGCGGGGACGGCCCCTTCGATGTTCGGGCGGCGGACCATGGCCCGGTCTCCGCCGCGGAACCCGGCCCAGTAGGTGACCAGGTAAACGGCGGCGAACGCCGCGCCTAGCAGCGACATGCCCGCGGCGAGCCCCCAGAACCCCTCGAAGCCCTGGATGGACGGCAGCGGGGGAAGGCCGGGCGGCGCGCCGGGCGCGGGCGGCAGCGAGTTGGACGTCAGGAACTGCGCGAACACCGCGACCCCGATCGACCCGCCGACTCCGGTCGCCAGGATGGGCGAGATGCCGAACAGCCGCCCGACGTGCTCCGGCGGGATGTCCTCGACGTAGATGAGGCCGAACGACGACACCACCATGCCCACGCCGATCCCGGTCACGATCATGCAGAGCACCAGTTCAGCGACCGAGCCGTGGAACGCGATGACCAGCAGCAGCCCCAGCCCTTCAAGGACACAGCCGGCGAACAGGAACGGCCCCTTGCCGCTGAAGCGCGACAGGTACCCGGTGATCGGGCCCATCAGCACGGTTGCCCACTCGGCGGGGACAACTACCCACGCGCCGACGACCGGCCCTTCGCCGAGCCCGTTGAGCCCTGGCACGTGCGGGAGCTGCGCGAATGTGGATGTGGCGACGAGCGCGCCGAGCAGCCCGAACCCGGCCAGGATCGACACCGCGTTGTTGACCCACATCGGACGGCACCAGAACACTCGCTGGTCGACGAGCGGGTTGCGTGCCCGCCGCTCATACAGCACCCAGGCGATCGCCACCGCGACCGCGATGACGATCAGGAAGATGACCTCCCAGGAGGCCCAGCCCCAGGTGCCTTCCTCGCTGAACGCGATGTCGAGCGCGATCGCCGGAATCGCGAAGCCCAGCGCGCCGAAGAAGTCGACGGCCTGCCACCAGTTCGCTGGCGCGCCCGGCGGCCTGCCGCGCCCGTTGGGTACGAAGAAGATCATCCCGAGCAGGCCGAGCGCGGGCAGCACGCAGGCGCCCCAGAACACGATCCGGAACGACGCGTGGTGCTCGAGGATCAGCCCGGCGATGACGCCGCCAATCCCGATGCCGAGGAAAAGGAACGCGCTCATCAGCGCGATCGCAACCTTGCGCCGCATGACGGGGAACTCGTCGTTGATGATCCCGGCGACCATCGGGAACATGACGAGGCCCACGCCGGTGATCGCGCGGCCGACCAGCAGCAGCGGCAGGGTTGAGCTCACCGCGGCGATGAGCGCGCCCACCGCCAGGCACCCGAGGCCGGCGATCGCGAGGGACTTCTTCCAGCCCATCGTGTCGCCGAGGCGGCACAGCGTCGGCACGAACGCGGCGCCCGACAGCAATGCGATCAGGGTGATCCAGCTCGCCGAGACCGCGCTGATGTGGTACGAGGACTCGAGCGAGGTCAGCAGCGGCACGAGCATGTTCGACGGGATCGAATAGCCGATCAGGGCGAACAGGAGGGCAACCGTGACGATCGTCATCCGGCTGCTGGAGAGGCGGACTCCTTGGTTGACGGTGATGGTTGGCGTACTCATGGCGAGACACCTCCAGCGGGGGCGGGGGGGTACGGGGGGCGGGTAGCCCTCCATTCGGGGGGAGAGGGTGGCTGGAAGGGTTCTAGGCCCAGTGAACGAAGGCCATGCCGGCGCCGGTGCCCGCGAGGGTCCGGTAGCCGGGAACGTAGTCGACGACGGAGGGCGCGAGCCCTTCAAGCGCCCCGGCGGCAGTGATCCAGTTGAGGATTTCGGAGTTCCCCGAGCGAAGCTCGTCCCTGGTGAGGGTGGTGAGGGCTGAGGC
>Ga0123356_10001161_pt1 | contig 29138 bp, 20 predicted proteins | sample TergutEmb28metaG_2_FD_92546 | JGI IMG/M metagenome (GOLD analysis project Ga0123356, IMG submission 92546) | Embiratermes neotenicus P3 segment gut microbial communities from Petit-Saut dam, French Guiana - Emb289 P3 | ecosystem: Host-associated > Arthropoda: Insects > Digestive system > Gut ...
CGACTCCTTCCCGCCCCCCACCAAGTCCGTGATCCCCGAGACGGTGGCGGGGGGCGGGACCGCTGTCGAGCTGTCCTGCGACCCCAAGGGCCCCCTCATGGCTCAAGTCGTCAAGACCACCGCAGATGCCTACGTGGGTCGTATCTCCATCGTCCGTGTGTTCTCTGGGACGCTGCGGGCCGAGGCGACACTCCATGTCGCGGGGCGCGGCACTCGCGAGGCCAGCAGCCCGCTGCACTCGAGTGACGAGCGGGCGGGCACGGTGACCTCGCCCTTTGGGGCGACCCAGCGGCCCATCCCCCACGCGATCGCCGGCGACCTGTGCGCGGTGGCGCGGCTGTCCAGCGCCGAGACGGGCGACACGATCTCGGATGCGGGCAAGCTGCTCGTCGCCTCCCCGTGGGATCCTCCCGAGCCCATGCTCCCCGTCGCGATTAAGGCGGAGAAGGCGGCCGATGAAGACAAGCTCTCCACCTCCCTCCAGCGCCTGATCTCGGAGGACCCGACGCTGCGGCTCGAGCAGAACGCTGAGACCCACCAGATGGTCCTGTGGACGATGGGCGACGCCCACACCTCGGTGACCTTCGACCGGCTCGCCGAGAAGTTCGGTGTCAGCGTCGTCAAGGTCCCCTACCGCGTCCAGCTGCGCGAGACCTTCTCAGGTCCCTGCGAGGCGCGCGGCCGCCACGTCAAGCAGTCCGGCGGCCACGGGCAGTACGCGATCTGCGAGGTCAAGATCGAGCCGCTCCCGCCGGCCTCGGGCTTCGAGTTCGTGGACAAGGTGGTCGGTGGGGCAGTCCCGCGCCAGTTCATCCCCTCGGTCGAGAAGGGCGTGCGCGCCCAGATGTCCAAGGGTGTGCTCGCGGGCTATCCCCTCGTCGACATCCGCGTCACACTCTTTGACGGCAAGGCCCACTCGGTCGACTCCTCGGACGCCGCCTTCCAGATGGCCGGGTCGCTCGCGATCAAGGAGGCCTCCTCGAAGCCCGGCGCGATTTCCCTGCTCGAGCCAGTGGTGACGATGACGATCGTCGTCGACGATGAGCATGTCGGCGCCATCATGTCTGACCTGTCCTCCCGCCGCGGTCGCCTCACCGGCACCGAGGCGGTCGGCGGCGGGCGGACGGCCGTCAAGGCGGAGGTCCCCGAGTTTGAGATCACCTCCTACGCCGTTGACCTGCGCTCAATGTCGCGCGGCACCGGCTCCTTCGCCCGGGACTACCTGGGCCACGAACCGATGCCCTCCCACCGCATCGATGCCGTCCTCGAGGCCGCCAAGGACTAAGCGCCCTCAGTGGTCGTGGTCGTGGTCGTGATCGTCGTCGCGGCTGCGCTTGAGTTCGTAGAAGCCGGGAGTCGTGGCGGCGGTGACGACAGCGTCGAAAAGGCGCGCGGCGTCATCGTCCGCAAGATGCTCACCTAGGACGGGACCAAGGAACGCCGTGCGGCCGATGGCGATAATCGGCGAGCCTGCGGCGTGGGGGCCGGCGAGGTGGACGCCTTCATCGTGCTCAGCTAGGAGCGCGGCGCCGGTTCCCGGGTCGGAGGCTAGGGGGACGAGCTCACGTCCCATACCCACCTCGGCGAGGGACTCGAGGATGATGCGCTGCGCTTCGAGAGCGGTGTCGTAGCCTTCGTCGTGGATGCGCCGGCCCATCGCGCGAAAGAGCGGGAGGGCGGAGGCGTGGCCATACTCGAGGCGGGCGGCCATGATGACGTTTTCCATCGCGAGGCTCGCCCGGTGGCCAGGGTTGCGGCCGGCGCCGGTGCGGGCGTCGATCATCGCGAGCGAGACGAGCTTGAGGGAGAAATCGACGCCCCGCCTGGCCGATGCCGACGTCAGCCAGCCCAGCGCTCGCCAGGCCCATGGGCAGCAGGGATCAGCCCAAAGCCGCACGTCGAGTTCCGGCACTCCAGCGTCTCCCGTCTGCCGCCAGACAAGTCCTGGGACTCACTCTAGTGCTCATTGGAGAACCAGACGTTGACGCCTTAGCCGGCTCTTCGCTTTCCGGGGTCCCCGCAAAGTACCGGACCGGAGCGCAGCGGAGTTGGGGTGCTTCTAGCCGAGGGGGCGCGTCAGGGCGTGGGCCGCGTCCTTGAGCGCAGGGTGATCGAGGGTGAGCGGCTCGGTGCGCAGGAGCTTAAGGGGGCACGGGTTGGACAGGGGCGCCCAGACCGCGACGTTGGTCCACTCGGGGCGGTGGAACGACCACCAGGTCAGGCCGTGGAACTGGTGGCGCGAGGATAGGCCGGGTTCGCGGTAGAGCCGAAGCGCCAGCGGCTGGGTGACTGAGGGGTCGCGGATGACCACCTGGGAGGGCTTGATGCCGAGGTCCAGGAGGGTCGCGGCGTCGTCGAGGTCGCAGAGCCGTGCCTCGCGCGCGAGCTCGAAGGTGGCCAGGGCGCGTCGGGCTCCGGGGAGGTAGGGGGTCTCGAGCATGTCCGCGGACCACATGGCGATGTCGCCGAACGCCTCGCCGACGGCGCCCGCGGGCGTGGTCGAGGTGTACCAGATGGTGTAGGCGCTCGCATTGTCCCAGCGGCCCGCCGTCTGTCCAGGTGGGGCGTAGGTGGCGTGGCCCGGCCCGCCTGGCCGCGTGCGGGGGCGGTGGGCAAAGACACGGTAGAGGCGACGACGGTCAGGCATAAGCTCCCGCTAGGGCGGCGTCGAGGGCGGCAATGACCTCGGTCGAGCCTCTGCTGCGCAGCACATCAACGGGCCGCGCTCCACTGAGGAAGGCGTTTGAGCTGATGAGCCAGGTTTTCGCGACGGGTGCCGGCCACAGGCAGGTGGCGCGGGCGACGACGTGGTCTAGGTCAAGCAGGACCCTGCCTACCGCAGGGGATGGGGCTTCTGCCCCCTGGCGCCACCGGGTGGTTTGGGAGCGGGCGACCCCCAGAAGGTCAGCGAGGGCGGCGGCACTGCCGAGGGTTTCGGTGAGGAAGGCAACCCGCTGGGAGACCTGGTTGATCTCCGCACGTCCGGGACCCCGGCCTGCACGAGGCCGAGAAGCAGCAGGAAGAGGGACCGCGAGAGTTGTCATAGCGTCCATGGTACACCCAATGAAGTTGTTGGGCAATGGTGGGTGGGGGCGGCGTCGTGCCGCGTCGTTGACACGGCAGTCTGACAGCTCTAGTCTTGGAAAACGTCGGGGATGGCCCTTGATACTGATGGGAGCGAAAGCCTGGCGCCATGGATGCCTCCACCCGTCCTCTCGTGAGGATCTTTGTCAGCCACCGAAGTGATGACCACGCCCTCACCCGGCCTCTCCTTCGGCGGATTAGGCGCCACGGCCAGGTCCATCCGAAGTACGAGATGGCGTTTTGGGATAGCGACCACGATGCGCTCACCGGAGGCCCGGAGGACCAGTGGAAGTCGGCACTCACCGATCACCGTGTCGTGCTCCAACTCATGAGCGTCGGCTGGTGGACTTCGGAGGTCATCCAGGATGAAGAGGTCCCTCTGTGCGCCGGAAAGATCCTGATCCCCCTAGGCCTCGAGGAACATGACCTGCGTGTCGATCCACTCGAGGTCTGGCGACTTGAGAAGCGCCTCTGGTACGGCGACCTCACCGGGAGCCCGAGGAACCAAAACAGGTGGGCTCTGGCTGCGGTCAACGCGATCGCCGCCCGACTCGACCACGAGGCCCGCTGCGGAGTCAACTTCACGACGCCGCGATGACCACACCCCGACACCGCCCACTGACTCGCGAAGAGGCCAGGCGCATCGCTCCGCACCTCAGAAGCCATCTGACAACAATGCAGTATGAGCGGCTCCGCGCGCTGATTGACGCCGCCGAGGACGACGGCACCTTCACCGAGACGCAGGCCATTGACAAGCTCTTTTGCGGAAAACCCGTCTCGAAAGCACGTGCCCAAATCACCGCACTCTCCCGCGGAGTTCGACAGGCATCGGAGCGGCTTGCTGCCACCGACACCACTCCGGTTCGTCTCCTCATCGAGATCGACCGCAGTCGTGGTGTGCCACCCAACCAGCAGCGGGTTCGATTCGAGGGCACACCTGACCCCGACACTCTCAGGGAAGAACCACTCTTGGACACTGCCAAGCTGACGGGAGGAGTGACGCCGTCGCGTTTCATCAGAACGATGGCCGACCTCGAATGGCCGCCTGGGCGACCCGGCCCGGCGGACATGGACCACCGCAGGGAAGACCACGAGGAGCGGGAGCGCCTGTCCCCTCTTCTCGTGATCCACGACGAGTCACCAAATGCTCGCTCGCTGATAGAAAAGCTTCGAGGTCACCTCGCACCAGGGCTTGAAAGCCGGACACAGAGACTCGAGGTGGTCGACCTGATGGAACCGATTCCTGGGGTTCCCCCCCTTGGAGTTGCCCGTGCTTATGGCAGGGGAATGGTGCTCTGGCTCATGACGGCGAGACTCAAAGAGGCCTTCTCAGGAGAACCAAATACGAAGGTCCCCCGCCCAAGCGACCTCCCTGAGTTCGACCGCGCTGTCGCCGAGGTTGAGAAAACCGATCAACGAGACGAGCTCTGGACCCACTTTGACCACCCACCCTTCCCACAAGGAGGCCTACCGTACTCCGCGCGTGTGGGAGCATCAAGGAAGTCGGACTACACACGCGAGCTCGCGGACTTCCTGCGCAGAATCTCAAAGCCTGGTTCCTCGCGCCCGCACGACGGGTCAGCGGAAGAGGACCCCTTGGGAGACGTCACTGCCCTCGACGACCTTCCACGACAAGCCCTGACTCGAAGTGTCGCCGGTCGACGCCAGAGATTCGTCTCGCTCAAAGGCTCTCCCAGTCCGCTGATCAACGAGACAGACCCCGCCCCTCTTTCCTCCGGCCCAAGCGGACAGCCCGTCGACGTCCTCGACGCCTTGGCAGAGTGGGCCTCCGAGGAACATCCAAGCAACGATGTCGATGGCGCCCCTTTTCGGCAGTACGGACTGCTCTTGGGTGACCTTGGAGCCGGGAAAACAACGATGTCAGCACTCCTGGCCCGCAGGATCCTCGACCTCAGGAGGGACTGGAGCGGCGAGGGCCGCGAGCCGAGGATCCCCATCTATCTCGATCTTCGCAACGTGGGGAGCGGGTTCGCCGCAACCGCTACTGAACTCGCCCCGATCATCGACAGAATCCTCGCAGGAAGCCGTGGTCATGCGCCCTCCTTTTCAGGGGAGGATGTCCTTACAATCGTCAGACAGGGTCGCGCCCTGCTGATCGTTGATGGACTCGATGAGGTGATCGTTCGCCTCCCCGAGGATGAGGGCCAACGGTTCGCCCGACTCTGGTGGGGTGCACTGGGGTCAGAAGAGCATCAGTCACGCCTAGCACGACGGTCTCAACTCCTGATGACGTGCAGAACTCACTACTTCAGACGGACCTTCGACGAAGCCGACTTCTTTCGCTCGCAAGACCGCGACGACATTGAGCGCGAGCAGTACCTTGCCCTTGTCCTGCGACCGTTCGAGTCCGAGCAGATCCGCGAGTACCTGTCGGTGAATCCACCCAGTGTTGGCCCCTCCGAGGCCTGGGACATCATCGAATCGCTTCACAATCTTCCTGAACTGGCCAGGCGCCCAGTGAACCTTGCGCTCATCACCTCCCAGATCGACGCCATCGCCGACCGCCGAGAGTCAGCAGCGCCGGTCACAAGCGCCACTGTCTATGGGGCCGTCGTGGCGCGATGGCTCGGACGTGACCGGGGGAAACACAGCCTCACCCGAGAGCACAAGATTCTCCTCATGGAAGAGCTCGCCGCCGTCATGGCACGTGAGGGGTCTACGTCGTGGACCGTCGATGCCGCAGAGGATTGGCTGCTCATGCACATCGGTCAGACCAAGTTGAGATACCACTACAAGAAGATCCCGGAGGGAATCCTCAAGGAAGACTTTCGGACAGCAACGTTCTTGACACGAACGCGTGGAGACGACGAGTTTCGTTTCGCCCACACCTCCCTCCAGGAGTACTTCACAGCTCGATATCTGGCAAGAGCTCTGGATGGAAGCGACCCGGCGCCCGAGTGGGCTCTCCCGAGGCCAAGCATCGAGACACTGGACTTCCTTGGAGCGATGCTCTTGGAGGAAAAGGGCGAGACGCGAACCCGAAAGCTCCGAGGCCTGCGCACCATTTCTGAGTCGTATCACCCCTTGGCGTCGGAGCTGGCTTTGGTTTTTGCGCTCTACGCCGAAAGCAGTGGCTATCCCAGACAGTCGCTCGTCAATGTCGATCTTCGCGAAGCGTCGCTAGCAGGCCAGACCTTCGCCGGAGGGGACTCCCTCCTCGACCTTCGGGGTGCCCGTCTTGACCAGGCTGATCTTCGTGACTCTCGATTCCGCAGATGCTTGCTCGACGGTGCCTCGTTCCGTGGAGCCAACCTCCTGCGAAGCCAGGTCCTGGACGCCTCCTTCGACGGCGTGTCCTTCGACCACGCGAACCTGACAGGAGCGATTCTTCGCCAGGTGTCGGTACTGGATTCCACCTGGGAGAACGCAGTGTTCCGTGGGACTCAAGTCATTTCCTGCCCAACCTTCCCGCGGAAGGCCCAGGGCTTTGATGGCTTCGTCACCCCGTGCGGCGACGCGAGCCCACGCAGCACACGGGGTCAGACGAAGCCCGAAAGGCCGCTCGAGGTCTACCTTGGCCACCCTGGTGGAGTACGTGCCGTGGCGTTCAGTCCAGAGGGCGCCGTGCTGGCCGTGGGCTCCAACGACGGCACGGTACGACTGTGGGACCCAGTGACCGGCCAAAACACCGCTGCCTTCAAGGGGCACGGCAGCGGGATAAGGTCAGTGGCGTTCGGGACAGTTGGCGGAAAGACCCTCCTCGCCAGTGCCAGTGACGATGGCACAGTCCGGCTCTGGGACCCCACCACCGGCCGCCAGACAACCAACCCACTCCAAGGCCACACCGGCCCCGCGAGCTCGGTGGCCTTTGGCACCGTGAAAGACACGACCCTCCTCGCCAGCGCCGGCGACGATGGCGCAGTGCGGCTTTGGGACCCCACCACCGGCGAGCAGACAACCAACACACTCCAGGGCCACACCGACTGGGTCAGCTCCGTGGCCTTTGGCACCGTGAAAGGAAAAACCCTCCTTGCCAGCGCGAGCACCGACGGAACAGTACGACTGTGGGACCCCATCACCGGCCACCAAACCACGAACCCGCTACTAGGCCACTCCAGTCCCGTGAGGTCAATTGCCTTTGGAACCGTGGGCAACAGAGTCCTCCTAGCCAGCGCCGACGACGACGGAACAGTACGGCTCTGGGACCCAACCACCGGCCACGAAGCCACCAACCCCCTCCCACGCCACACCAGCCCCGTGAGATCAATCGCCTTCGGCACTGTGAACGGCAAGACCCTCCTTGCCAGCGGAAGCAGTGACGGAACAGTAAGACTGTGGAACTGCGCCACCGGAGACCAGGCCGCAAACCCTCTTCACGGCCATACGAGTCCCGTGAGGTCGGTGGTGTTCGGCACAGTCGATGGCACAGTTCTCCTGGCCAGCGCCAGCAGCAATGGGACAGTGAGGCTGTGGAACCCCACCACCGGCACCCAAGTCACCAACCCCCTCCAAGGCCACACCAGCGGAGTACGGTCCGTCGTATTCGGCACCGTAAACAGCGAAACCCTCCTCGCCAGCGGAAGCACCGACGGAACAGTGAGGCTGTGGAACCCCACCACCGGCACCCAAGTCACCAACCCCCTCCAAGGCCACACCAGCGGAGTACGGTCCGTCGTATTCGGCACCGTGAATGGCCAACCCCTCCTCGCTAGCGGAAGTACCGACGGAACAGTACGACTGTGGAACCCCACCACCGGCCACCAGGTCACCAGCCCCCTCCAAGGCCACACCGACTGGGTGACGTCGCTGGCATTTGGAACAGTGGACGAAGAACCCCTCCTCGCCAGCGCCAGCTCCGACGGAACAGTCCGCCTGTGGAACCCCACGACAGGCGACCAGGTGGCGGACACCATTGAAGGCCACACCAGCGGGGTGAGGTCCGTGGTCTTTGGCACGGTCGACGGCAGGACCCTCCTCGCCACCGGGAGTTTCGATCGACTGGTGCGACTGTGGAACCCAACCTCCGGCCACCAGGTTTGCGGTCCTCTCCAAGGCCACACCAGCTGGGTGTGGTCTGTAGCATTCGGCACGGTCGCCGGCATACCCCTCCTTGCCAGCGCCAGCGACGATTGCACAGTCAGACTGTGGGACCCCACCACCGGCCAGCAGGCTCACGAACCCCTCCTGGGCCACACCGACTGGGTGAGGTCGGTGGCATTCGGCACGGTGGGCGGTCATGCCCTCCTTGCCAGCGCAAGCTTCGACGGCACAGTCCGACTGTGGGACCCCACCACCGGCCACGCGGTTTCAGACCCTCTCCAAGGACACACCAGCGGGGTGAACTCAGTGGCATTCGGCACGGTGGCCGGTCAGACCCTCCTTGCCAGCGCCAGCTTCGACGGCACAGTCCGACTGTGGGACCCCACCACCTTCCGGCCTCTCCACGTGATCGCCCTCCTTCCCGGCAACGAGTACGCGGCATGGGGCAGCACAGGCCCACTCCTCCACGCCACCTCCGAAGCTTGGCAGTACCTCGGATGGCCCATCGCTGGCACCGACGGCGGCTACGTCAGGCGAGCTCCCGCCGAGATGTGCGGTCCCCTCCCGCCGGCTTGACCGGGGAAGAGAGCTTCGTCATAGCCCTTGAAGTGCCAAGACTTGGGCCGCGCCCGGATCGCGACCCCCGGGCAACCGCCAACGCTGCCAGACGAGGTACGACTCCGCTATGCTCACACGCGAGATGAAGCGCTCCCTGAGTCTCTGTCTCGTCAATGCACCGGCCCCAGGCCTCGACGACGACCACCTTGAGCCCCCCCTGGGTCTGCTCTACTTGGCCGCATGCGCCCGGGATGCCGGGTTTGAGGTCGAGGTCGCCGACCTGACGGGGACCACCGGCCGCCAAGTGCCGTCGGGGTTCGATGTCTACGGGTGGTCAACTTTTTCGACGAGCTTCCACCTCAGCGCTGAGTTGCTTGATGTCGTCCGGCGCGACCAGCCGTCTGCTTTCCACATCGCAGGGGGACCTCACGCGACCGCGCTCCCCCACCAGGCTCTCTCTTCGGGCTTTGACATGGTGGTCCAGGGCGAAGGGGAACGGGCGCTCGTGGAAGCCCTGCAGGCCAGAGAGGTGGGGCAGACCCTCCCCGAGGTGGTCGTCGGCACCCCGCCGATGCCGCTCGACGATCTCCCCTATCCCGCCTTTGACCTCGTGGATGTCGACTCCTACACGCGCCAAGTGGCCGGACACCGCTGCCTCAGCGTCCTGACGTCCAGGGGCTGCCCCTTTGCCTGCTCCTTCTGCAACTCGACCATCATGGGGGCCGGGCGGCCCATACGCTTCCGGTCCCCGCAGGCGGTGGTGGGAGAGCTGGAGTTCCTTCGCGATCAGTATGACCTGGGCCACTTCCGCTTCCAGGATGACAACTTCGCCTTCAGTCCACGACGCGTTGCGGAGATGACCGCAGCGCTGCGCCCTCTGGACATCACCTACCGCTGCTTCTCCCGGGTCAGCGTGTGCTCCCCCGAGGTGGCACAAGCCCTGCGAGCCAGCGGCTGCGCCCATGTCTCCTTCGGAGTGGAATCGGGAAGCCCCGCGATCCTGGGCCGCCATGCGATGAACAAGGGTCAGTCCCCCGAGCAGATTGCCTGGGCTCTCACCAACGCCCACGCGGCCGGGCTGCGCACGCGCATCTTCCTCATCGTGGGCTTCCCGGGTGAGACGGACGCGACAATCGCTGAGACTCTCGCCCTCCTGACATCCGTCCCGTGGGATGAGTTCGTCGTCTACCCACTCATCCCCTATCCCGGCACCCCGATCCACGACGAACCCGAACGGTTCGGCATCACCTCCATCAACCACACCTACTCCGACTACTACCAAATCGGCTCCGGCCGCGCCGCAGGCTTCGTAATGAAGACCGACTCCTTCGATGAGGCCCATGTCCGCCAATGGCGGGACCACGTCATAGACGGACTCCTTGCCGCCGGCCGCGAATGGGCCGGAGACTCCGCCAACTACCGTTAGGAACCCCATGGACGACCTCTTCGGAAGCGCAGCAGCCCGAAGCTTTCCCACCTGCACCCAGGTCACCCTCCTCCACGGGCCCTGCAACGCCCGCTGCCTCGCCTGTCCTGTGGGTCGAGTCCAGTTCGGCGACGCCGACGCCGCGAGCAAAGCGGAGTTTTCTCGCGAACGATGGCGCACCATGCCCTGGGAGGTGTTCACCACGGTCGCCGACGAAGTGGGTAGTCACCCCGAGGCGTGGCTGAGGCTCCATGCGCGCGGCGAGCCTCTCCTCCATCCTCGGTTCGTCGACATGATCGCCTACGCAAAGAACGTCGGCGTCACCTGCGTTCAGGCCTTCACCAACGCCATCGCCCTCACCGAGCCACGCGCACGAACCATCCTGGAGACCGGCCTCGACACGCTCGAATGCTCCGTCCACGGACATGACCGAACCTACGAAGCACTCATGCGGACGACGCGGTTTGAGCAGGTCAAGGCCAACATCCTCGGCTTTCTTGCGCTCCGCGACGCCTTGGGGGCTCCGACGCGTGTGGTGGTCTCCGCAGTCGACCAACCGCTCTTCCAGCCCGACAAAGCTGACCATCAGGCCTTCTGGGAGCGCCACGCGGACGCGGTGATCTACCGCCCCTACCACTCCTGGGGCAACCGCATCGACACCGGATGCAGCTCAGTGCCGGAAACCCGCCACCCCTGTTCTCAGCTGTGGAACCGCTGCACGGTGGGCCCAACGGGAAATGTCCTAGCCTGCTTCAACTCCTGGACAGAGGAGCCCACCGAGGTCCTCGGCAACGTGCTTGATCCCAAGACCACCATCGCCGACCTTTGGCAATCTGCCCGATTTGGCGAGCTGCGCACCGACCACGCCGCCGGACGCTACACCCTGCCCTGCTGTGCCAACTGCACCGACTGGACAGGCAGCTCCTGGGGCGAGAACTCCTACGAGAACCTCCTGCGAAACCGGTTCGGGAAGGCCGTGGGCTGATGCACCTCTCGAACCCCACCGCCGCACCCATCGCGACGAGTCGACCGCGCCGCGTCGCGATCCAGATCACCCAACGTTGCCAGCTGCGGTGTAGGCACTGCTTTGTTGACTGTGGCGTCGAGGGGACCGAGCTTCCGTTTGGCTATGTGTGCAAAGTGATCGACGAGATCGCGGGCTGGGGAGTGCGGTCGGTGAGGCTGGGAGGCGGGGAGCCGACTTGGCACCGCCGGTTTCAAGACATCGTCTCCCACTGCGATGAACGCGGCGTTTCAGTCCATCTCAACACTCACGGCGTCTACGCGCCCGAACTCCTCGAGTGGCTCATCACCAGCCCGGTCGAGATCTTCATCGTCTCCCTTGATGGGTTGGAGGCCCACCATGACGCGCTGCGCGGGCGCGGCGTGTTCCGACGGACCGTCGCCACCTGTCAGGCCCTCGTGGCGGCGGGGCGCAGAGTGGTCCTTGGGTGCCACCTCAGCCGCGAGACTGCGGGCACGGTCGACGGGCTCATTGACCTGGCCATCTCCCTGGGGTGCGATCTCAAGCTCTCCCCGATTCGCGCCATCGGCCGCGGTGCTCAACTGACCGATGTCCTCATGGGTCCCAAGGACTGGCGCAACGTCGCCCGGACCGTGGCTGCACGGAGAAGCGGAAACCTGCCCATCCGCGTCAGCAGCGACTTCGACGTCGCTGGTGTTCTCCCGACGGCCCATGTGACCCGCGGGCTGGAGCCGGAGGAATCCTGTCCGCCCGGACGCACCGCCTGCCCCGCGGGCCGGTCAATGATCAACGTCAACTTCGACGGGCGTATCTACCCCTGCGCCTTTTTCGCCACACCCGACGGCGAGTTTGCTGCCGGCACCATCTCCGAGACGACCCTGGCCGAGGCGTGGGAATCGCCCGCCTTCGACGCCTTCCGCATCCACACAAAAGCCCCCGAGTGCCTGGACTGCCGCTTTTACGCCCAGGGCTGCTGGGGTGGCTGTCCCGCCACCGCATACTGGGTCGGCCGCCCCCTCGACGCCCTAGACCCCATGTGCTGGATCGGAGCGGACTCATGACCAGCTCGCATGTGCTTCGCCAGGAGACCAATTGCGGTTTTTGGTTCATTCGCGACGAGGGTCGCGCCTTCGAGGTGAACGTCGATACCTACGCTGTTCTGGCTGCGCTTGTGAGAGGTCGAGGTCATGTCCGCAAAGAGGGGCATCGTTTCACTGCCGGTGCGACCGCCCTCCCGCAGGACCTCACCGCCGCCCTGCAACGCCACGGCCTGACCCCGGGAGCCACCCCCGGATGGGACACCGTCCGCCTCATTCCACTACCCCCAAACCCCCCGACCGACGCCGCCGTTGCCCCCAAACGCATCTACTTCGAGATCACGCGTGCCTGCAATCTCGCCTGTCGCCACTGCTTCAACAACTCCCATTTCCCCCTTCCTCACGAGCTGAGCCTCGACGAAATCCTCGACGTGAATCGCCAGGCCGAGGAGATGGGAGTCTTCGAGATCCGCTACACCGGTGGCGAGTGCACCCGCCACCCGGACTTCCGCGCGATTGTCGACGACGCTCGGCGCCGCGGCCTCTACGTCTCGATCGGAACCAACGGCGTCTACTCCCCCGAGCAGCTCGAATGGCTTCCCACCAGCGGCGTTGACTGGTTCATCATTTCCCTGGACGGAGACCGCGACACAAACGACGCGATCCGAGGCCGCGGCTCCTATGACGCCGTGATGACCACCCTGGCCGCCCTCGCAACGCACCCTCACCTGCGCGTTCGCCTCAACATGGTCGTCGCGCGCAACAATGTCGCCACCATCGCCGACGTCGCCCAGGTGGCAGCCGACACGGGCGTGGCGTCGCTAAACCTCATCCCCTTGCGCCCCTACGGCCGCGCGACTAGGCACATGACCCAGGCCATGTTCTCGAAAGCCGACTTCTACGCTTTCATCTCCGAGGTCAATCGTCTGAGGGTCCTCCACCCTCACGTCGACTTCTCGACGACGATTGACCTCCTCGACCCCACGAAGACCACCTCGCACGACCGACTCGTGCGCAAACACCGCACCTGTGCTGCCGGAATCGAGGCCTGTGTCGTTGGCCCGCTCGGCCACGTCTACGGCTGCTCCTACAGTCCCGCATCCTTCCCCGACACCATCGACGAGACAAGCGCCGCGTTCATCGCCGGAAGCCTCCGCGACGATCCCCTCGCGACGATTTGGTCCGAGTCCGCGCGCTGGAGGGCCTTCCGCGACCTCGAAGAGTTCAAGCACCCCAAGTGCCTCACCTGCCGCCACTACACGATCAGGTGCAGTGGCTCCTGTCAAATCATGGCCTACTACGAGCAGACCAAAGCCGCCGACCCCGACAGCCCGCTTTCCGCCTTCTGCGACCCATACTGCTTCGCCGACCTCCTTGACGAGGCGTGGCCTTCTCCTGAAGGAGATGGACGATGACGGACCTCGCCATCCGGGAGTTCTCTCCCCTCAAGTGGGTCCATCACATTGATCGTCTGCGAGCGCTAGCGCAGGGCCTGGACGTCGCCCCCGTCACCGTCGAGATCGATCCCGTCTCCTTCTGCAACCATCGCTGTCCCTGGTGTGTTGATCCTCTTCACCAGAGCGCGACCCTCGACCTAGACCTGTTCTCGTCGCTGATCCACGACCTGGCTGTGGCCCAGGGCCCAGGCGGAGGCGTCGAGGGGATCGTCTTCAAGGGCGGCGGAGAACCCACCCTCCATCCCCACTTTGATTCCCTGGTGGAACAGGCGACCGACCTCGGGTTCGCCGTCGGCGTGGTGACAAACGGATCTCGCCTGACTCGCTGGAAGACCGTACTCGCCTCCCGGGCCTCCTATGTGCGCATCAGCGTCGACGGTCCCACCGCGTCCTCGCACCACCTCATCCACCAACCCCACGACTTTGACGACGTCATTACCGGCATCCGCGACCTAGTCGCCGCCCGCGCCTCGGCGCGACATCCCGTCATCGGCCTCAGCTTTGCCATGGACTCCCGCACGGCCGACCTTGCCGAGGACGCAATCGCTTTGGGAGATCAACTGGGAGCTGACTACGTCCTCCTTCGCCCCCCCTTCTTTGAGGAGGTCGGCCGAGACTCGACGATGACTCCCTCCCAGGCCGCAGAGGTCCGCCAGACCCTCAGAACTACGGCCGCCACCTACGGCGGCGAGATGCTCGTACAAGTCGGCGACTGGATAGGCGCCGCGGAACGATCAAGCGCGGGTGTGAGCAGCTACAACCCCTCCGACGAAAGGGGCAGCGCAGCCGGGCGACCGTCAGTGGGGGCGTGGAGCCTCGGCCCCTCGGGTAGACGAGATGCGACAGCCCAGCTGCCCATCCCCTTCGAGGAGCGGACGAGAACCTGCTGGGCTTCTCCCCTCGTTGCGGTCGTCACCGCCGACGGAACAGTCTTCGGTTGCTGCAACCTTCGCGCCCTTCCCGGCTGGGAACTCGGCCGCCTGGACTACGCCGTCGGCCACGGCTGGTCCCAGGCCTGGAAGAGCCCCACGCGCGCTGCGGTCCTTGACCGCATGAGAAGAACCGAGTGCCTCGCCCACTGCACCCACCCGGTGCAGCGATACAACGAGGTGATCGAGACCCTCCGCGACTCAGACCCTCCCCACCGGCAATTCCTATGATCAGCCTCCCATCCGACGACCCAGTCGCACAGCAGCTCCAAAACGACCTGGAGGTCACCGAGCAACTCCTTCGACAGACTCTGACGAGAATCAACGGCCGAGCCTGCGACGCCGAGATCCTCCCCCTCCCAGGCCTATGCCTGCCGGAGGACGACCTGAGGGCGGATGGCGGATTCCGCATCGGCGCGTTCTACCGCTGGGACTCCGATGCGCCATTTGTTCCCGTCGATGCCGCCGTGAGCGTGTGTGGGGTCAGCGTCTTTCGGACCGACATGAACGTCTCTTCCCAGGCCGACTTCGATGACCTCATTGTCAGAGCCCGGAGCAGAGTGGCGTCCGAAACCCCGTACACCTGGAATCTCGCCAAGGGCAACCACTTTGCCATCCTCTCGGCGACGGTCGGTGGCTTGGGGGTGGAGCAGGGAAAGTACCTTGTTCTCCACGCCTCCACCGCAGAGTTTGGGCGGGAGTATGACGACCTCTACCCGAAGCAGTCTTCCTGGTTCGGCGATGCTATCGAGGTGTTCTCGCGTGATGACGCCCGGTACCTCCGATTCATCCACGGCAGTCCTGCCGAACGGTTCTTCGAGACCGCGGACAGCCTCATTGACTACCAAAAGACCAAGCTGGAGGTGATTGCTCAGATCATTGCCGAGGAGGCCGGAGCTTCCATGAGGCCGACCACCTGCCGCCCCCACTACGGCATGCCGGATCGCTCCTCCCTGGCCATCGGGTGCCAGTGGATGGGCCAGTCTGATGGCCCCTTCCCACTACTCGCTGGTCCCGACAGACCCGTCTACCTCATCGAACCCGATCCAGCGCTCATCCCAACATTGACAGTCGACCGCAAGACGGTCAGAATCGCCCCCCACGGCCTCCCAGCCACTGCCTCCGACGAAGCGGTCAAATCCGCCGCCCGAGGGACCGTGGTCGCCGCGCTCCACCGCCTCTACTCCCACGGGCGAAGGTCGGGGCAGTGAACGCCGCCGACCACATGGTCGACATCCTTGACGAGATGATGCGCCATGTCGGCACAGCCCAGAAGTCGGAGGCGCACCAACAGGGCCTTTGGCACCGATCCTTCCACTGTTGGATCGTCGCCGGAGGATCGGAACCCGCCGTCCTGTTCCAGCACCGCAGCCGGAGCAAGGACCTCTTCCCAAACCTCCTCGACGTCTCAGCCGCAGGCCACTACGAGGCAGGAGAGCAGATCGACGATGGTGTCCGCGAACTCACAGAAGAACTCGGGGTGACGGTCCCCTCCGACGCGCTCATGCCGCTCGGCATCATGATCGAGCGCTGGGAGAACCGGTCCACAACCCATCGCGAGTTCTGCCACACCTTCCTCCTCCGCGACGACCGTCCCCTCACGGAATACCGACTCCAACCAGAGGAAGTGTCCGGCCTCTTCGCGATCAGGATCTCCGACGGACTGGCCCTGTTCAGCGGAGACGTCAAGCAAATCCCGGCCCTCGGCATTGCCCTCGACACGCACGGACGCCTAGTGTCGGCCAAGCGTTACCTTGCCCTCGAGGATTTTGTACCACGCCCAGACTTGTACTACCGAGACCTATTCTTGACCGCCGCAGATTGACTGTTCCGCGAGTCTGCCGCACGTGGATCGAGGGACTCAGAATCATCCAGCCACGCCATTGCCCTTCCAAGGCAACAGGCGTACGTCCAGTCGGTCCTCTGGTCGGCCCCCCACACTCGCCATCCACCATCCGGTCTTCGCGCCAGGACTTGTGTCCCGCGAGGAACGTCCGCATCAAGGAGGTCAGCGTAGAAGGGCACATAGATTGCTGCTCGCTGGAACTCTGTCCATGATCGCGAGGCCCGCTTCCTCTGAGGCGACACCACGAGGAGGACACGCTCGTGCTCTGCGGCAACGGTCAAGGCCTCTCGCAGATCGCCTTCGGACTCACCTTGACCAAACAGGGGCAGCACAACGGCCCGAGCCCTGTCCCGTTGAACTCGTTCTTCGTCATGGGTACCTACCAAAAGGATTCGACCGGATCCGGCCAGCTGAGATTGCACGAAGGTCTGGAAACGAGCCAGCGGCATAGGACTGAGCATTCCCGCCACAGCTCCATCCCGCATCGTGGACCACACAAGACTCTTGTCCCTCCCCTTGGCAATCCAAGCGATGGGCGGGCGCGGATCGCGTTCTTGAGCTGTTCGATGTGATCGCCGCTGGAGCCACCGACCAACGAAATCGAGGAGAAGAAACGTCGAGAACAGGAGAATCTTCGGGGTCAGGTCACTGTTGTCAACGAAGTCGACATCAACGGGAACACCGTCAACCTGACTAGCTCTCGTTGGACGCAGCCAACTCGCCAAGGTTCCCACCAGCATCAACTGGGCGACCAGCCGGGTGATCACCCCTGAGGTCCACCTGAAGCTGCGCGCCGCACACAGGTGCCACAACTCTACATCGCTCCGGTGGAGTCGCGACCAGAAAACCCGCGAGACCAGGCCAATTGCACAGACGATGCCGATCATCCACCATCCACGAGCGGACGTGGTGTCGCTGCTGCGGATGCTTCCGCCCCTGGAGGCCTCGTCGCCTCCCGCCATCACCGCCACTATGGCAAGCACGCAGATTCCACGTCTGATCAACCTGCGCCTCCGCGAGGAATCCACGTCCTTCTGCACGGAAAACGCCGAGACTTCACCTGGCGATGACCGCGTCCCCATCGCACCGGGGTCCTTCGCTTTCCGCAACCGAGCACGAAACGCCCCCCACACGCACGCGTAGAGGCTCGCAATGAGGAGCAACGGCATACTGATGAGACCGAAGGAAACGTAGGACAACCCCACGACGTGACGAGCATCCTTGAGTCTGTAGGGCGGCGGGTTTCCAGCAGCTTCGAGGGACTGCGGACTGAAACGCTCAAGGGCAACTGCAGCGGCAAGCGAACGACACTGGGCAAGCAGCAGTTCTGTCTCGCGCCCAACCTCGGCGCCACCAGCGAGTGACACCGTGACGGCTTCCGAGCCTTGTGCCCAGACACTGGTCAAGGTGAGACCTTGGCCGCTTTCAATCTCGATGGTGGTGTCCGTTCCAAAACCGAAGATTGGGGCTCTGCGGGTCTTTCCCCGGTCCCGCAGTCCCGCTGCGTACGCGTTTGCCATCGTGACAGCGGATTCCGGCGATCCACAGCGAACCAATCCAACGGTCAGTGTCCGTCCTCCGACGCCGATCCAGGAGCGCCGCCCCGCAGTCTCTTCGCAGCCAGGCGTCACCGGGAAGGGGGAGAACGGTTCGTGGTCCACAGCCGACCAGCCGTCACCTTGCGGGGCCCAGTCAGGCAACCCACTTCTGAGTGGCGACGGCGATGCCGGCTGCGACGCCGCCAACGACCTCGCCTGCCGAACGCCTTCTTCACGCCGCTCTCCCTCAGTCCCGTTCAGGACAACCAGCTGGTAAGCACGCTCACCTTGTGCCCAGATTCTCGTCTCCTCCTGAGGCCAAGAGGGGCCTCCAGACACCAGCACGTCGACGTCTTCTCTCAGCGCGGCCTGTCCGGGGTAGATACGGCCACGCAGGTGTGCCCAGTCGACGAAGCTGACGGCCTGAGAAACGGCCTCGTCATTTGCGGAGCATTGAATCGTAACGAGGACCAGCAGAAGCCCCGAGTTGTTGTTTAGCCACCCCTGCTGGTCTCCCGTGTCGTCGCACCCAAGCGCCTGTGTTCCTGACGGCAACCAGACAGGCGACGATCCCTGTGGCACCCACTGCGCTCCTTCCGGCTGCCAATCGGGCGGGGCTCCAAGGGCCGACAAGGCGCAAGTCGAGACCAGCAACCCAATCGCAAAGGCCAACGACGCAAGGCTATGAAAGCGGCGGAGAGGAGACTGCGCTGGCACGAAACTACCCTAGCGACTCGACAGCGGTGCACATCAGAGTCTCGACTCTGAGATAATCGAGGAGTGCCAACGCCGTGTCCGCGTGCCGAAAGCGGCTTGCCGCCGGTTCAAGCGCAGGGCACCCCCACGCCGCGTCGGCTGGCCTGGAGACTTGTGACCGTTGCGGCGGCGGCTCTCGTTCTCGTGGGTGTCGGAACAAGTCAGGGCAACCGCAGTGCCCCGGACGCGGCGACACGATTGGCCCCGCCGTTCGAAGTGCCCAAGATTGCCGACATGCTGCCATCCACCGAGGACGTTTCGCTGTCGTACGGGCAGCCGCTCACACTGTTCTACCAAGGCCCGCCCGCCGAGGAGCTGTTCTACAGCCCTGCGCCGGCAGACTGGGACCTACGCAGAACCGCGATTCGCGAAGCATGGACCCAGCGATGGGTAGCACCGGATGCCTTCGGATCCGTCTTGCTCAGCGCCATTGAGTATCGCTCTCCGAAGCTCCAGGGTCTGGTCCTGTCCGCGCAGTGCAGGCCCAAAACTCCGTGGACCATTGACGGCACCGACGTCGCAGGCCTAACAGGCGTGGGCCCCGGTGGTGCAGGGGCATGCGCATCAATTGCACGCGGTCGGGTCGCGTTCTCCGCAGAGGTCCACGTCTTCGGCCCCGATCGGGTCGAACGTGCCCGCAGTGCCCTTGAGGCGATCGTCGCCGAGACGTCCCCAGTCGTTGTCGACAGCTCCGATGAAGAGCCTCCACCACGATGGACCGCCAGCCGCACCCATCTGCTTCGCACGTGGATGGCCGCACTGCTGTTCCTCGGACAGGCGGCCGTGTTGCCGGTGGTCCTTTTCGACAAGATGACATGGTTGCGGATCCATCCAAGAACGTGGAGGCGACGAATCCGACGCCCCACTGGCGACGTCGAGCCCGCGTGCCGGGCCGTCAGGACACAGCTGCGAGCACTGGCAGCCGCGAGGTTCGCGACCCTAGTGTGGACACTCCGCTTGACCGAGGAACTCTTCTGGGGGACCTACAAGTCGCTTGCCGCCATCGTCGTCGTCTACCTGCTTGGTGTTCTCACGCAACGGCTGGTCGTTTCGCGCCGTCTCAAGCATGGGCGAGCGGTCGCACACCACACGTTTGGTGCCATCGCCTTCCTGGTTGTCGGAGGCGCACTGTCGCTCGCAGTCGCCGGGGCGGCTGTCTTCCTCCTCAACCTAGCAGCCTCCGTCGGCGTCTTCGGCTCTTCCGCCAGATCGCCCCTTACTCCGGTCCAAGCACAGCAGCTCATGGTGGTGCTAGAAGTCTTCGGCATCGGAGTCTTGGCCTTCGCGATGGGCCCGTTGGCGCTCTTCCGACGGCTGTCGCGCCGATGCTTAAGGGACCTTCTCCCACCGACCGGCGTCGCCCCCATCCTCATGCTGAGGGCATTCTCCGACGACAAGGTCGAGATCCGCACACGCGGCGCCGACGGAGCCGGCCTTCTGGATCAGCTGCTCCGAAGAAGGCGCAAGACCCTGGAGGAGATCGCGGCGATCGCCTTGGCCCCCTATGGTCCCCTGTTGGCGGTGGGAGAACCGGGGCAGGCTCTCCCACCCGGGCAGGGCGCGATCAGGCTGCAATACGCCTCAGACGAGTGGGAAGAGGCGGTCGAGCGTATGTCGGAACAGGCCGCTCTGATCTCTATGACGCTCGCTCGGTCGGAGGGGCTTGATTGGGAGTTGCGCCGCCTTCGCGACGTTGGCCTGCTCCACAAGGCAGTGTTCATCGTCCCGCCAGTCCCGCTGAAGGAGCAGGAGGCTCGACTTGCCCTCCTCAGTGTCCGGCTCGGAATCCCCTGGTCCCTATTGGACTTTGCTGGAACGGGCCGGAGAGTTCTCGCTGTGTCCATCCCACGGGGATCGCACGTCCCGGTCGTTGCCGTTGCGGCTTCGCAGGATGACGTCAGCTATCACCTCGGAATAGCCCATTGCGTTGACGCGCTCCTCCTAGGAGAGTCGCTGGGCAACGAGGAGAACCAAACGGACGACGAACAGGCTCGCTTCTCCGATGCGGGACGGCCGCTCGTCGAGGTGGTTCGCCCGGGTCAGGGCCGGACGTACAGAGGAGCTTGGGGTTTCGGCGCCGCCTGGAACGTCCTCCTCCTGATGGTCCTGGTCGCTTCAATGGCGCCACGGAACCCCGACACCGCCGTACCTGCGGTGGGGCACGACGTACGTTCCTCCATCGTCCAGGGTCCAATCGGCATCAACCGACTTGCTGGGGGCGATGGCGACACATACCTGTTTATCCAAGAGGAAGGCACGCTGGCGAGCTGGAACGCATCGACCGGCGAGACCACGCGAGTGGCAACGCTTACCAGCGAGTTCGTCTACCTTTCCGCATACCATGACGGCCGCGTAGTAATCAACACCAGAGAAGTGTCCACAGGCACTTCTCGACTCCAGGCCTACGACGGCACAACCGGGAAACCCATTTGGACCGCGGAGACGGGCGAGGTCCCGCCCACCCTAGCCGTCGGCGGCGGAGATCTCTGGGTGCCACAGCCGGAGGCGCATGCCATTGAGGTTAGATCCATGGAGGACGGAAGCTTAAGGACCACCATCGAGCTGCCCTGTCAACCCTGGTCGGTGAGCCTTGCAAACGGCTCCGCCATTGCCGCGTGCCCTCGAGACCGAGTGATTGTACGTGGTCTCGAGGTGGACAGCGGGGCAGGCCAGACCCAGGACACACCCGGCGGAGTCACCCAAGTTCTCCACTGGTCGGGAAAGGAGTGGTGGGTGATGCCCGCCGAGATGAAGCTCATCCCCTCAGACGACCCAAGCACAACCCTGTCGATGTCGATCCCCTTCGAGGGTTACATGAACCAGGTTGGCACGGAGGGCGAGAGGCTTGCCATTGTGGGATATAACCGCCTCAGCGTCTTCACCGGGGGCCTCGGGCCGCAAGGTACAGTCGAGCGCGTCGGCACTGAAAGGGTCGTTCGCGACCTCATCGTCACGCCCGAGGGCAAAGTCTTCTTCTCAACCGATTCCCTGGTTGCGCTTCTCACTCCCAAATAGCGAGCCTCCCACCTTCGAGTCGCCTGAGTCCCATTCACCTGGCGGGCGCGGACTGTCGGAGATAGTCCCCGGATCACCCTGGTCGGCCGACCCTCTCGATGCCCCCGGCACGTTCTCCCAGATGCTGTCTAGGAACCTGCGACGGTCGCGCACGAGTTCTACACGAGCCACGTCGGCTGCTCCCAGACGCTGTTGCTCCTCCAGCTCGCGGACCTGTCGACTCAAATCCGCCTCCAAGTTCACGAGAGCCGAGTGAGGATCGTTGTGGTCTTTGCCCTGGTCGGCAGTCGGGACGTCTTCATACGGACCGAGACGGTCGTGGGTCTTTGCGACAACTAGATCCCGCGGCCCCTTGACGAATCCCTCGCCGCGAACAAACGCGTTCCATCGCGCGTGCTCCAACCTCATCAGCGACTGATGATGCTCCTCACCTGACGAGACTCCAAGTCTGGTCCGGGCTCTCCAGTGGATTGCCCCAGCGATTGACGACCAGTAGGCGTACTCGTCCTCCCAGAATGACTCCTGAGACTGCTCCCAGTCCTTCTGCTCCACCGCGGCCCAAGCCATGTGACAGGCGAGCCCGCTCCACTCCATCTCCGACTTGAGGATCGTGTCGAAGCAGTACAGGTCACCAACGTCACCGATCAGATCCATTTGGGGCAAGGACGCCGTGTTCTCTGCCCGCCTAGCCTCTGCCGCGAGCGCCCTCCGAACGGAAGCCGAGTGCTGGGACGTTGCCAAGATCTGCGGGGACAATCCGGCCCGGGCAAGCTCACGTCGAAGCCTCAGCGCCAGGCGCAGGTTCCACACATCGTCTTCGAGGCAAACAAAGACGAACGTCATCGGATCAATCTCGAGAAGGCGCTCGACAAAGGCGGGGTCGGTCGCGTCGACTCCCGAGTGAACGCCGATCTCGTAGAATGCGTCCCAGCGAGGGCTGCCCGGAGCGACTGGAACTCCAGTCGGGCTCCCGGCGGCCAGCTCTGGGTAGTCGGCGGCGAAGCGAGCCTCCGCGCGCTGATCGGAGTCAAACGCGTGGATCCTCAGCCGATAGGACCCCCGAGGAGTCTCCATTTGGCAATACCACGCCAGCGCCCGGAGCATTTCCAGTCCGATGTCGCCAAGACCGACGATGACAGCCGAGATCAGCCTGTCCTCACCGTCCGGTTCAGCGTTCTCAAACAGATCGAGCCCTGACGTCCTGCGAATGATCGAAGTGGTGGTCTGAGGACCAAGTCCCGCGTCCCGCCATAGCCAGTCGTACACGAGAGCACGTGCCGAGTTCACGCGGCGGACTTGCACCTTGCCGGAGTGGTGGCGCAGGGCGATTTCACTTTGCACGGTGCTGGAGAAGACGAAAAGGTGCGTGTCGTTTCGGGATCTGTAGGCGGGGTGCTCGATCAGAGCGACCGCCTGAGCGGCGTTCTCTCCCTCGTCGGCCCCAATGAGGAAGATCCGCAGCAGGGCCTTCTTGCTGTGATGGAAGAAGGGGAAGGAGAGGACGTCGCTCCCGAAGCAGGCCGCGCCCAGGCGCCGTGCCTGGCCAATTAGCTCCCCTGACGGCTCATGGCCGGAAGAAGGGACTCCGGTGAAGACCACGCAGTCTTTGCGCGACTCGGTGCGATTCCTGCGGTGGATGCTCGTCGCCAGAGTGATCGAACGTTCGTTGAGCTCAGAAAAGACGTTCACCTCACGTCGACGCCGAAGAAAGTAGTGAAGGTGTGAGGAGAACGTCCGGAAGAAAGTCAGGAGAAAGCCGACAGCCATGAGTGGGGCGATCGCCAGCAGGGCAACCGCGTAGAAGGACTCAACCTCGGCCAGCCCCCCGGACGAGCTCTCGAAGGCGTCGGCCACCGCGCGGACGTCTGCGCTAGCTAGGAAGACCTGCACCGTCTCGAGGAGCGCGCCGAAGACCGCGCGGGGCCACCCCGAAGGATCGTGCAAAGCGACGGGAAACAGAAGGAGGTAGATTGCCACAGCGACGGCGCTCGCGAGAACCCTAAACGGCGCACCCTCTACCCATCCGCCCTTGAAGTCAGCAGTCAACCCACTCGAAGCCTTCGAAGCAGCATGCCGCCCAACGGCCACGACGACCGCACCCACCACAAGGGCGCCAATCGACAAGAAGAACCACAGGTGCACCGGCCCACCCTAGCGCGCACCGTTCGTCTATACCGGCCCAATCGTTCTCTCAGCCAACAGAAACGACGTCCGCGCTCTCCTGGGGGCCGCTCTACCGGCGGAGGAACCTTCGGGCCAACAGGTTGCCCACAAGCTGGACCACCTGGACGGCGGCGATGAAGATGGCGACGGCGACCCACAAGACCACGTCGTTGTACCGGTTGAACCCGTCGACAATCGCGAAATTCCCTAACCCTCCCGCCCCGATGGCGCCGGCCATCACGGACAGGTCAAGGACGCCGATGAACAGGTAGGCGTATCCCAGCACGAGCGGCGCCAACGACTCGGGGACCAGGATCCGCAGGAGCACGTGGATTCGGGAGGCTCCCATGGCGCGTCCTGCCTCGATGACTCCGGGGTCGGCTGCGACTAGGGATTGTTCAACGATCCGGGAGGTCGCCATTGAGCAGGCGATGACCATGGGAGGGATGGCGCCCTTGACCCCGATGAAAGTCCCGGTGAGGGCCACGGCCAGGCCTTTGACCGCCATGATGAAGATGATGAAGGGGATAGGTCGGATCGTGTTGACGAGGATGTTGAGCCCGGCAAAGACGGCACGGTTCGCGTAGAGCCCGCCCTTGCGGGTCGCAAACAGCGTGAGCCCCAGGACGAGCCCCAGCCCCCCGCCGATCAGCAGGGTGAGCAGCACCATCTGGAGGGATTGCTGGGCCGCCAGGAGGAGTTTGCCGTTGTGGATCGCCGGATCCCAGCCGTTGGCTTGCAGCACGCTCACAGCGCACCCCCCAACGGATCCGCCGCGGTGCCCAAGTCGACCACCTCAAGTCCTGCGGATCTAAGGCGTCCCAGCGCGGCGGAAGTGACGTCATCGTCCCCCGTGAGCTCTAGGGTGATGGAGCCAAAGGGGCGGCCCTCCACCTCGGTGAGCGAGCCATAGACGATGGCGGCCGCCTCCAACGCCCCCAGCGCCAGCCCGCCGTCAGAGGCGACCGTCACGATCGCAAGGCGCCCCGGGTGGCGGGCCCGCAGGCGCTTGATCGTCGCGGGGGTCGGGCGATCATGGAGGGCGGTCTGGACAAACTTCCTGGTCACGGCCGCTTTGGGGCGGGAGAAGACGTCGTAGGTGCGGCCGGATTCGACGACCCGACCCTCCTCCATGACCGCTGTGCGGCCGCAGAGGTACTGGACCACCGACATCACGTGGGTGATGAGGACGATCGTGACGCCAAGCTCGCGGTTGGCGCGAACCAGCAGGTCAAGGACGTCGCGCGTGGTCTCGGGGTCTAGGGCGCTCGTCGCCTCGTCGGCCAGGAGGATCGAGGGGCGCGCGGCCAGGGCTCGGGCGATTCCCACCCGCTGCTTCTGCCCGCCCGAGAGCTGCGAAGGATAGCTGTCAGCCTTGTCGGCGATTCCCGTGAACTCGAGCAGCTCGGAGACCCGCGCGGCCCGCGCCGCCTGGGACCATCCGGCGAGCTTGAGCGGATAGCCAACGTTGACGGCGACGGTCTTGGCGGACAGGAGGTTGAACCCCTGGAAGATCATGCCGATCTGGCTGCGTAGCGCCCGCAGGTCCCGCTCCCCCAGCCCAGGGACCTGGTGACCGGCGACGGTCAAGCCCCCCGAGCCGGGGTCCACGGACTCCAAAGCGTTGATGAGCCGCACCAGGGTGGACTTCCCCGCCCCGGAGTGGCCAATGACACCGAAGACCTCCCCGGCCTCGATTTCGAGGCTCACGCGATCAACCGCGCGGATGGGGCCAGTCTTGCCCTTGAACGTCTTGGAAACGTCGGTGAGAGTGATGATCGGGGAGGTCATCGGCGTCTTCTCCTAGTGGTCGCGCAGCTGCGCCTGGACGTCGGCGAGGTCGGATTGGAGCTTGTCGGCCGGGATGGTGAGCACCACGCCCGAGCCGGCCGAGTTGGCCAGGAGGCCCTCGCCAAAGTCGTCCTGCTGGGCTAGGCGCACAATCTCGACGTAGACCGGGTCGGTCGCGTCTGCCGCGCGCGTCACCCAGATGTTGACAAAGGGCAAGGCGGCGGACGATGACGGATCATCCTTTGCGATGGCCTGTGACGGTTCGAGCCCGGTGTCCGCGACGTAGTCGTTGTTGATGATGGCTCCGGCGACTGAGGGATCCTGGAGGGTGCGTCCGGTCTGGTTGGCCGAGACGGGCGTCACGACTATCCGCGAGTTGGAAGCTTCGACATCGTCCAGGGTCGTGAACAGCGGGGATGCGCCTTCCTTGAGTTCGATGAGCCCAGCGGAGGCGAGGACTCCCAGCGCCCGAGCGAGGTTCGTCTCGTCGTTGGGGATCGTGATCTGGGCGCCGTCGGGGATCTCCTCGACCGAGCCGTACTTCGTGGAGAACAGCGACAGCGGGTAGATCGCGGTTGAGCCGATGGGGACGAGGTCAGCGCCGGACTCGTTGTTGTACTGCGCGAGGAACCGGATGTGCTGGAACTGATTGAGGTCGAGGTCTCCGGCGGCCGTAGCGGGATTGGGCTGCTGGTAGTCGGTGAAGTCGACGAGCTCGATGAAGATGCCCTCGGCCTCGGCGTTGGTCTTGAGAGTGTGGAACTGGGGGCCGTCAGCCCCGACGACCCCGATCGTGACCGGGTGGTTCTTGCCTCCGCGGTCGTCATCGCCCGGAGCGGTGAAGTCTTGGTTGGTCACCGGTGCGTTGTCGGCGGGGTCCGGGGTGGAGGGTGAGGAGGAGCATCCGCTGAGTGCGAAGGCAACGGCGGCGATGAGGGCCGCGGCGGTCTTGGTGGTGGACGTGGTCATGGTGGTTGAACCTTTCTGCGATGTGGGTGCGGCCGTCGTGCCGCAAGGTCGGGCCTAGCGCATCTCGCAGCGCGCGCAGTGGCGCACAACTACTGAGGTGGAGGTACTCACGCAGGGGCTTGCCGGATTGGACCGGCGGCTGCTAGAAGGAGGTCCCCTGCGTGCCGCGCATCCCCCCGCGCATTCGCATGGGCGCGCTCAGCATCGAGCACACAGCGCGGCGAGGGTCGGTCAACACAATCGGGAAGTGTGCCTCAGTTTCGGGTTTTGGTCAAGTCCCCGGGGGGGCGCGCCCTCGTGGTTAACTGGCGGGGTGAGGGTCTCCTTGGTGGGTGTTGGCGCGCGGTCGGCGGTGGCTGCGGCGCTGGTCGCTGGGCTCATCGGGGTTGCTCCGGCAGTTGCGGCGGACGACCTCCGCCCGGCTGGGACATCGGGGATGACCGCTACCGAGGGGTGGGAGGCGGCGGGTCAGGATGATGTGGCCTGCCATTCCCAGGTGGTGCTTCGACCGATGCACGTGAACTGGCCGCAGGGATTCGCGGCTTCGATCGCCGTCGATGCCTACGGCGAACACCTTGATCGCTTCGTGACTCTCGAGGTCAAGACCGCAGGAGGGTGGTGGCCTACGTCCTCAGCGGTGATGCCGGCGCAGACGCCTCGGGCCAAGGGGACCTCGTTTAGGTGGCATCCCATCACCCTTACCCTGCCTCCGGCCTTTGCCACAGGAAGGCCGCAGATCAGGGCGGTCATGGATGAGGCGGAAGCCTGCAGCCAAGCGGTCTCGGATGAGCTGACCCTGTCCTTTGTCCCGGCGACCCACTCATGGACGCAGCTCTGGGCCCCAGGGATCCAGCAGGGCAGGACCTCTCGCGGAGCCACGGCATCCCTTCCGATCAGCGTCCAAACCACCCTGACCGCCATAGAAGGGGCGCCGCCGATGACGACGTCCTTCATGCTCCAGCGGCGCATCGGAACCGCGCCCTGGCAGTCACTGCCAGCCGTCCCCGTCGCGGTCAGGACAACCCGCCAGGGCGTCACCACCGTCGAGGCGACGATCCCTGCGTTCTCCAGCTCGCCCAAGTCCCCGGGTGGGATCGTCGCCTACCGCTTCGCCCCCACCTCGACCGCGTCCATCGATTCCGCGCCCTCCCAGCCCCTAACCGTCACCTACTTCAACGCCCGTGACGTCGCCCGCAAAGCTGTCCGCCGCAAGTGCCCCAAGACCCCGGTCTCCTTTAAGAAAGACTTCCCCACCGGGTCTGGGGTCTCTCGCGATCCCATGGTCGCCGGGTGGGTCCGGACGGGCAAAAACCGCGTCTACCTCCTCGCCTCCAAGATCGACAAGGAGCTCACCATCGAGGGGGTCAAGCAGGTCGCCTACCACGAATGCGCCCACATCCTCCAGTACCAGGTGTACGCGGGCCGCAACAAAGACAGCCGGGCGGGAGCGGTCGGCTGGGCAGCCCTCCTCGCCGACGCCAAGGCCGTCTTCTCCAAGGGCCGCAAGGCCGGCTCCCCCGCCGAGCACATGGCCGACTGCGTCGCCCAGGCCATCTCGGGGCTCTCAGGCAAGGCCACCATGACGGGTTACGGCGGCACCTGCTCCGCCGCGCAGATCAAGGCCGCCAAGCGCCTGCTGCGCGGCAAGCCCATCGCTCACTGAACCCGACGGGTCTTTACCGCTGTCCTCACGGTGGGCCGGTACCCCGTCTTTTTCCCCGTCACCTTGACCGTGATCCGTTTCCCGCGGTCCCGGGCCTTGAGCTTGTACTTCGAGGCAGTCGCCTTAGTGATCTTGGCGCTGCCTCGATACCACTGGTAGGTCAGCTTGGGCTTCGGCGACCACGCGCCCGCCACCACCTTGAGCGTCGCCCCGACCTTCGCACTCCCGCGAATCCGCGGCTTGGGAGCCTTGGTGAAGGACTTGACCGGCGGTGGCGTCACCGTCGGGGTGCTTTTTCCTCCGGGGGACGATGGCGGCCCTACCGTCGGGCTCGTCGGCTTGGATGTGGGGGTGGTTGGCGCCGGAGTCGACGGCGTCGGCGTCGGCTCCTCCCAGTCGTCCCCCGCCGGCGCCACTCGGATCGACATTCTCTTGGTGACCGGGTCGAGAGACGTCACTCTGATCGTCGTCCCCGTCACCCCGACTCGCACCGATCCCCACGGGTTCCTCGTGTCGTAGTACGCCCCGGCCGTCGAGTCGTCAAACAGAGAAACCGCAGGTCGGGCGGGTACTGTCACCGTCTCGACGCTCACTACCTCGTCAACCTTGTGCTCACGACTATGAGAGAACGCTCGGTAGGTTTCCCCCGGCGCTTTGAAGGTCGCATCCCACGCCTGGGACCTGTTGCGCATTGGGTCGCCGCTGGGCCAGAACAACGCCGTCGAGTTCGCCACGACCGGCAGCGCCCGCCCCGCCCCTGGATGGATGGTCACGTTGTTGTCGTACTGCGCAGAGTTCACGTACCACACGAGCAGGCCCGGCTCGAAGGAGAACGTCTCGAGCAGTTTGGGGGTCGTCTCTAGGTTGGTCCAGTTGTAGGGGCCCAGGCACAGAGCCTCGTCATAGCCCACGCACTGCCG
>Ga0123356_10001162_pt1 | contig 29136 bp, 29 predicted proteins | sample TergutEmb28metaG_2_FD_92546 | JGI IMG/M metagenome (GOLD analysis project Ga0123356, IMG submission 92546) | Embiratermes neotenicus P3 segment gut microbial communities from Petit-Saut dam, French Guiana - Emb289 P3 | ecosystem: Host-associated > Arthropoda: Insects > Digestive system > Gut ...
GCCGCCCAGATTCATGACGCTTGAGGAAATGCTTGCCTATATCCTTGACGACGAGCTTTTGGAGATTACGCCCAAAAATATACGTATGCGAAAGAAGGAACTTGATCAAGTCTTGCGGCATAAATTGGGACGCAAGAAAGAGGATTAACACCAAGACTTCCCTCTTGACTAAACAACGAGCTTTTCCTATAATCGCACCCGAGGAGAGAGAGAACCTTGCTTGCATTCGAAAACTTCGTCTATTGGGCGCAAACTTCCAGCCTGGGCATTTTGTTCACGGTGCTTTTGATCGCGCTTTGCTCGGTTTTGATAAAACTCGCGTTGGGCATCACGCTTGAGCATGCTATAACCTTTTTCATTCCCGGCAACGCCAAGATGCAGCGCGCGCTACGCCGCCTTGCCGTGCCGGTTTCATTCATTCCGATTACGCTTTGCATCTATCTTGTGATTTCCTATATCCATGTCCCAAGCAAGGTCGTCTTCTATACGCATGCGTTTTGGAAGTCGGCGTTTACGTTCAATCTGGTTTGGATTATATATACAAGCTCGTTCCCGATCCAGGAGCACATGCAAAGCAAGAAAGAGGACTTCGACGACATCATGGTCGTATGGTTCATGCGGATTGCGCGCATGCTTGCGATAGTGATGGGAGTATTCGCGCTTCTTGGAAATTGGAACATAAGCTTCACCGCGCTTGCCACATCGATCGGTATCGTCGGTATCCCGCTTGCGTTCGCGGCACAGGACATGTTAAAGAACATCGTCTCGGGCATGTCGATTTTATCCGAGCACAGGTTCACGGTCGGCGACATAATCCGCATCAACTCGGGCTCGAACGTCCCGGGCTTTAATATATGGGAGGGCGAGGTCGAGCACATAGGCCTACGCTCGACACAGATACGTCGGTTCGACAAGATGGCGGTGTTCATTCCGAATTCGATCCTTGCCGACAGCGCGGTCGTCAACGTGTCCTCGCGCCTTTATCGCATACTCGATTGGAAGTTGCAGTTCGAACTTCGCACCACGTCCGACCAGCTACGCTATGTCCGTCGCGAGGTCGAAAAATACATCATCGACTCTGGCGATTTCGTCAATCCGCCCGAGGCGATACGGCACATACGCCTGAACAAATTCAACGACCAATCGGTCGAGCTTATGATCTATTGCTTTGCCAACACGAATGTGTGGACTGATTATCTTAAGATCAAGGAGAACCTGCTGCTTGCGGTCAAAACCATAATCGAGAAAGCTAACGCCTCGCTTGCCATGCCCTCGCGCCAACTCTATATCGAAAAAGAAGACAAGCATCTGCGGCGGCCATACCTTCCCCGCGAGCTGACGCGCGCGATGTGCGAGGCCGACGCCGCCGAACACGGCAACAAATCCGACGAGAAATCGGGCGGTGTCCAATGACGGCCAAGAAAAAGAAATCGCTTGCCAAACGCATAAAGCACGCAGTCTGGCGCAGCATATACGTCCAACTTCCGGTAGCGTTTTTGGTATCCGTGTTGGTGCGAGTCATACAGCGCCTATCGCCCACGAAATACATCGGCGACGAAAAACTTATAAAACATATAGACGAGGGGCGGCCTGCGGTCTTCGTGCTTTGGCATTCGCGCGCGCTTTTCATGAACAAATTGTGGCGCGAGAAGTTGATCAAGAAAAAACCGAAACTTTATAGCATTTTTTCAAGCCACCACGACGGTCGCCTTCTCTCGCTTGTCTACCGATGCCTTGGTATGTATAGGATTTTATCTAATATAAATAACCCCGCGTCGACGAAGAAAACCGCGCTTACGGCATTGAAGATTTTGAAACGCGGAGATTGCCTTGGCATAACGCCCGACGGGCCGCGCGGTCCCAACATGACCTTTTCCACCGACTCGGCGTTTTTGTTCGCCAAAGCCTCGGGCGCGCCGATCATACCGCTTTACATCTCGGCCGATCGGGCGAAGTTTTTGAGGACGTGGGATCGCTTCATGATCATACTTCCGTTCTCGAAATCGAAATATATCGTGGACGATTTTATCTATGTGGACCGGAACGCGACCGCAGCGGATATAAGGAAATTAAAAGAAGACCTTACCGCCCGAATGAGGGAAAAAACGGCGATCCTTGATCACGAGATGTTGGGCGACAACGCGCCCAAATAACATCAGATAATATTAATTATTGTTTGCGCGCCGAAGGACCCCAACGTCCGCTTGCCATCTAGCGTTGGCATTCGCAGGCTCATGCCCGCCCTGGGCGGCCGTTTGCCTTATAAGATTTGGGTTGTTCTTGATTGATTAACTCGACGCTATACGGCGGCGATACTTGCTTCCGACTATTCTTACCGACAGCACAAGGCCGGCGATTATAAGTGGGAATAGAAAGTAGATTATGCGGTAGGCTATCAGCGCGCCGAAAAGTTGCGCCGGGTCGGCGTGGTCGGGCATGATGAGCATGAACAGTCCCTCGAACACGCCAAGGCCGCCCGGAACCTGTGAGAAGATGCCAAGCACCTGTGCGATAACGAATACGCCCAAAAACACGCTTAGCGGCGCGTCAATGAACGGTGTGGCGACAAAGTAGAGCACAAGCATTGCAAAAAACGAATCCGCCATGCCCAGGAGCGTTTGCGCGGCGCCCATGCGAACGCTTGGGATCTTGAACTCCTCGCCCCTTATCATCACAGGCTTCTTGTAAAACGCGCATACTGCGAAATAGCCGATGAATGCCATCGTGCAAAGCAGCGTAATGAAACCTATGCCCGGAACATTCCGAACGTTATCCGGCACTATGAAATAGCCCAAAATAATCGTGCTTAGGCAGCCCATAAGATATGTAAATCCTATGAAGACCATCATTTTAACTATTTCGCTCATTTTGAAGCGCCATTTGGCATACATCGGATAGCGCGTCGCGCCGCCGGAAACCACCGCGGTGCCTGCGTTATTGCTGACGGTAAAACCTATGAAGCCGGCCAAGAGCCATTTCTTTGGCGAGAGCTTTCGGTTCAGATACTTAAGCGCTAGGCCGTCGTATAACGCCAGCGTGAAATATCCAACCGCGCAGGCCAAAATAGCATAGAGCAGGTTCGTGGCTGGAATCGCCGCCATGGCGCCGAAGATCTCGGCCGCTGTGTGTTTAGATAACTGCTTGTATAGTATAACCGCGGCGATTATGAAGAACACAAGGCCCGCCCAGTTGACAGCCGCCCTTATCATTTTTTTTACACGGATATCCATTTGCGGCTACTGTGCGGCCTTGGAACGCATGGCGGAGAGGTGCGCACAGACGCAGAGTTTGTCGTCGACATAGATCTCGCCCTTCCATTTTTCGAACGGGCCCTTGACCGCGGTCTTCTCCATTTTTATATGAAGCTGGTCGCCGGGGACTACGCGTTGTTTGAATTTGGCGTCGTCTATGCCGGTAAGGTAGACGATGGAACCCGGTTCCGCGCCGAACGAGCCGAGCAAGACCGCCGTCTGCGCCATAGCTTCTAGCATCAAAACGCCCGGCATGACCGATTGGGTCGGAAAGTGGCCGTTGAAGAATTCCTCGTTTACCGAAACGTTCTTGATTCCGGTGCCGCGCATGCCAGGCTCGATATCGATCACTCGGTCGACAAGCAAAAACGGATAGCGGTGCGGGAGGATTTTTTTAATATCCTCAATATACATAGTAAGAGTTGTCATAATTTGAAATATTAGCAGGTTTGACGGGGATTGTCAAGGAGGAACTCCTGAAATACGCGCGACTAGCGGCGCTTGCCGCAGGTAAGTTTTTCGGTCATGTATTTCTATATACACTCCTTCTAAACTTCCTTTGCAAGCTTGCTCCTCCCACGATTTGAGGAGTTCGTCAGAGTGGCGGTTTTCCTATTTCTCCGACTTGATAAACCCGCCGGACTGCATTTTCCACATTTTGGCATACGCGCCGCCCTTTTTGATAAGCTGCGCTGGCGTGCCGTCTTCAATTATACAGCCTTTTTCAAGAACTATAATCCTATCCATGTTGCGAAGCGTGGAAAGCCTGTGCGCGATCGCGATCGTCGTGCGGCCGTGTGATAACTTCTCGAACGATCTTTGGATCAATGTTTCGGTGGCGGAGTCAAGCGCGCTGGTCGCCTCGTCCAGAATCAATATCGGCGCGTTTTTCAAGAAGGCGCGGGCGATGGCTATGCGCTGTCGTTGTCCGCCAGAAAGACGGATACCCCTGTCGCCGACAAGCGTAGAATATTTCTTGGGCATGATTTGGATAAAGTGGTCGGCGTGGGCCTGTTTCGCGGCGCGCCGGACCTGGGCCTGCGACGCTCTTTTGCGGCCATAGCTTATGTTTTCATAAAGCGTGCGGTTGAACATCGCCGGGTCTTGCGGTATGAACGAAATGGACTCGCGTAGCGAATCCTGGGTTATAGATTTTATATCCTGGCCATCGACAAGAACCTGGCCGTTCGAGGGGTCGTAAAACCTCATCAACAACCCTACAAGCGTAGATTTGCCGGCGCCCGACGCGCCCACTATGCCGACCCTTTGGCCGGGCTTGATCGAAAGGTTTATGTTGTTCAAGGCGTGGCGCTTGCCATAGCCGAACGAGAGCTTGTTGATTTCGATAAGGCCGCGTTTAACGCTAAGCCTTTTCGCGTCGGGCATATCCTCGACAGAGGCAGGGCGCACAAGCTCGGAATACGATTGACGCGCCATGCCAAGCGCGCTTGCGAACTCGGGGATCTCGCTTATGATGGCGTCAAGCTTGTCCGTGATCGACATGTAGACGGTGAGCGCGAAGACAACCTCGGACACCCGGATTTCCCCAGCGGCGTAAAGCTTTGCACAAAGGAACATCACCATCGGCATCAGGAAGGCGTAGGTGATTATCATCGGCGGTACCCAAAGGACGCGGCCGCGGAAAAGGTGCTGGATCCCGCGCCGGACCGTCTTGTCGCGATCTTTTTTGATCAGTTTGTGTTCGTGCTTTGCGCCGGAAAAGCTTTTGACTATCTGATAACTCGAGAGGGAATCGACAAGTTTGCCCTGGAGCTCGGAAGTTGCGTCGGCGAACTTTTCGGTCGCCTTGTCGAACCGCTTGGTGTGCATTATGGACCAGACTGCGCTGAAGACCATGCCGATGAGTATCGCTATCGCTATGGACTGGTGGATCCTAAAAAGCATTATCGACATTATGCCGAGCGTGAATATGAATATCACGAATCGGACGCCCCTGAAGACTATGATATTAAAATTATCTACGATATAGTCCGTTTGCTTGGCGATGCGACCGGGCATGTTGTCGTGGAAGAATTCGACCGACTGGCAGTGTATATATTTATATAGAACCTGAGAAAGCCTATCCTGGATCTTGACCCCGATAGTATCGCGAAAAATCTTCCATTGATATGTGTTAAGCACGTTTACGGCAAGCACTGCGGCGAAGACTATCCAAATCGTCGGCATCGCAAAGGATAAGAAATCCGCGCCTTCTGGAAGCGGCGCCTCGAGCAGCGCAACGAACCACGCTGTCGCCATAGGATAAAGGAGGTCGTATCCGAACTCGCGCACGAACATAAGGAAAAGCCAGACGACGAATATCCACTTGAATGGTTTGAAACCGTATTTGAAGTAAAAACCCATGAGGGTCGGCGGGAGTCTGTTTTGCGCGTCTTTCATATTGGGAATTGTATCATATTTTTTCGGGTTTGTGAAGGGGCTTGCTTTTTGCCTTTGTTCCTATAAAATAGGGCGCGAAGGAAGGATTATGAAGTGCCCGTTCTGTTCCACCGTTGATACGCAGGTCAAGGATTCCCGCGTATCCGACGACGGCTCGTCAATCAAGCGCCGGCGCGTGTGCAAGGAATGCGGGGGCCGCTTCTCGACCACAGAGCTTGTCCAAATGCGCGAAATACAAGTCGTGAAATCCGGCGGCTCGGTCGTGCCGTTCGACCGTGTGAAGTTGGCGCGCTCCGTTGCTTTGGCTTGTAAAAAACGCGGAATATCCGAAGAGCGAATGAGCCGTATCGTATCCTCGATCGAGCGCAGGCTTGAAGGTTCGGCGGACGCGGAAATCAACACCAAGGAAATCGCAAGCGTCGTCATCGACACTCTCGGCGCGGTCGACAAGGTGGCTCAGATACGGTTCGCCAGCGTCTATTATAATTTTTCAAGCGTCGAGGATTTCATGAAGTTCGTGGAACACGCTCGCGGCGAGGACGCCAAGCGCGTGGCTTCTGAGGTGGCGCCCGAAGCGAAGGCCGAAAAAATCTGTGCCATACACCCGGCGTTCAAGAAGGGGGAGTTGTTTTGAGCTACTCGAATTATGCGAAAGCAAACCACGCCGACCTGCCTCCACCATGTCATTCCGGGCTTGACCCGGAATCCATACTTACTGGATACCGGCTTGAAGGCCGGTATGACGGAGAATTGTAATGGACGAATTCATCAAGCTTTTATCCTCGCACTGGTTAAGCTCGGTCATGGCGGTATTCGCGTGCATTTTATTCGTCCAGGTCGCTATATACATGGGCGTGCGTTTCGTAAAATCCTGGCGCTTGAAGAAAATAAAAAAGAAGAAAAAGGTCATGCGCCTTATGTCGTTGAAGCCCGCGATATGCACCGTGGGCGCGGGCGTGCTTTTGTTGGCGCTTGCATACATCAAAGCCAAATACTTCCAGCGCTTCGACGACATGTCGGGCGGGATGTGGGCGGTGATGATCGGCATCGCTGTTTGTATTTTCGCCAATATTTTGGTCTTCCTTTTGAAAGACAGAGGGCGCGTGGCGACGAATTCCAAGATGTGGTTTTTTTACCGCATAGACGACATGCTTATGAGCTTCTCGTTCGTGCTTGTCGCGGCGCTTGTGGCAGCCGAAATTCCCGACGCCGAGATCACGCGCACATTCGGCGCCGGCGTGTCGCGGTTCGCGATCGTCAATCTGCCTTTCATATTGGCGCTTCTGTATGTCGCGACATCGAACTTGTTGTTCTGGATAGACGTGGTTTTGAAGAAGTGGGGCAAGTTCGAAATGCCGGAATTCATCGTGCCGATAGTGTTTGTGGGGCTTTCGTTTTTCGCGTGCCGGCATTTCTCGTTGTCATTGGTTATCGCATTGATTCTTTCGATCGGTGTGGCGTGCAGCTGGCTTTTCCGGGCGGCGCCCAAGTTGGTTTCTTTGCTTGCGCCGACACGAAAGCACTTCGGAGTGATGTTCGGATTTTCGCGGATGTTCGGGGCGCTTGGGCTTGACATGCTTGTATTGCTTGCGGTTATTTCAACCGTGCTTTGGTTGGGCGGAGTTTATGGTCTGACGCTTTTGGCCATAGGTTTGGCAAGCGGCGCATTCATGTCGATGAACGAGCCGATGGAGCGGCGCGACGCGTTCCGCCATATTTCACAGATGGTGGCCGGCGTGGCGCTTGTCTATTTGTTCTGGCATACGATCTGTCATATTTTGAACAAGAATATTTCTGTGAATATTTTTTCGCGCGAGGTGGTGCCCGGGGTGTTGGCCGCGATGGCGGTTCTTTTCATGAACGTGCGGCATATAATAAAATCCCTGCGCTCGTTATTGATCGACGGCAAGAGGCGCGAGGCGGCGTTTTCGACGGTGATTTACGTCGCGCTTTGGGCGGCGCTTGCGTATATAGAATGGGGATTCATCACATACGCGTTTTTAAGCGCGTTCGTGCTGACGCTCGCGCTTTTCGCCCCTATCGTGTCGCTTGTGATTTTGCGCGTATGCGAGCTTGGCGTAAAACGCGGCGGGTGGCAGGACATGCTGATTATATTGAATGCCCAGGTTTCTACATTTATTATTGTTATGGTGATTTTGTTGTTGCCGCTTGTCGGAAAATAGGAACTCGTGATTTTGGGCGCCTGCTTGACCTTCACAAAAAATAAAAAGCATGGAGCAGTAAAGTCCATTCTGCTTTTTATTTATTGCTCCAAGGCGGCGCGATCACCTCAAACTGACGGGTTCGTCGAGAAAGGAAATTTATAATATGGAAACTTTGGTCAAAACTTTTTTCGGGCGGCGGCGCGGCAAGGGGATGAGCGGGTCCAAGGCCGAGTTCATTGCGTCGGTGGGTGCGGAGTATGCGTTGGATTTGCCCTGCGACTTCGGGGCGATTTTCGATTTTGCGCCCAAGCGTTTGACTCTTGAGATAGGATACGGATACGGCGAGCATTTGGCGGGCGTTGCGGCCGCCGCGCCGGGCGAAGGTTTTATCGGGGCGGAAATTTTCGAGGACGGGAATTATGCTTGCGTTCGCGATTTGAAGGCTGCGGGTTTGCGGAATGTGCGGCTTTGGATGGGCGATGCGAATAAGCTTTTCGAACATATAGGCGAGGGCGTGTTCGACCGGATTTTTGTTTTGTTTCCCGACCCGTGGCCCAAATCGCGCAATGAAAAACGTCGTATGATTTCGCCCTTGAACCTCAAGTTATTTCACAAGTTTCTTAAGCCGGGCGGCGAGCTGTTCGTAGCGTCCGACCACCCGGTGTATATCCCTTGGGTGTTCCTTAGCCTACAGCAGGCGCCGGGGCTTTTCAAATGGGACGCGGCGCGCTCGGGGGACTTCAAAAATCCGCCGAAGGATTGGGTGGAAACTCGGTATGAGGCGAAAGCCCGGGAAGCTGGGCGCGTGCCGATTTATTTAAGGCTGGTTAAAGTGTGAGCGAAGCGTCCATCGCCGACCCGCCTTCACCTTGTCATTCCGGCCCCGAGCCGGAATCCACTCTTCTTAATATACTAACTGGATACCGGGTCGAGCCCGGTATGACGATGGAATGAAAAAATCCCCGGCGCGAACCGGGGATTTAATTTTACATCTTCACGCTTGATTAGGGTGTGAAGGTGTCGGCAGTGATCGAGGCCATGGTAAACCCGGTGCCGGTCGCGTTGATAAGCATCACGCGGTTAGCCACACCTGCTCCGAGAGCGATGTTGCCAAGGTTCGTATCGGCCTTGCCGGTCTGAAGCGCGCTTATGTTGTCAAGCGCACCCTGAACCTGAGCAACTCCGGCGGCGATGTCGCCAACGTTGCCAAGAGTTGCCAAGTCGCCCTGGATCTGTCCGACGGCGGTATTAAGGGCGGCGACGCCGGTAGTCGTGTTATCCACGATTCCAGCGATTCGTCCGACTTCGGTGTTGGTGGTGTCAACTCGTCCGTCGGTATAGGTGTTGGCGGTATCAAGCGCGGTGGCGATACGGGAATCAACCGTGCCGGTTCCGACCTGGCCCTCGAGCGTGGTGATACGTCCGCGTTCGACGTTGAGCGCTTCGGTTATCTGTTGCGTGGCACCTTCAAGCCCGGCTCCGACTATGTTGTCGATGCGGGTGTCGATGCCGTCAACTCGGCCCTCAAGCGTGTCGACTCGGCCACTTACCGCCGAGACGTCGGAATTGACGTTGGCGATAGCGGCGTTGATCGCGGCTGCGACGGTTCCGCCAGTGGCTACGGACTGGGTGATACGGGTGTCGATCACACCGGAGCCCGCGGTCGCGAGGTTGCTATAGGCGCTTCGGACGAAGCCTTCGGTCGCAAGGGTTTGCGCTTCGGCGGCAAGAGGCGCTATAAGCGCTCCTCCTATCGCCAAGGTTGTTATTAGTTTTCTCATTTTAGTTCTCCTTTTTTCCTTTTTGTTTTTTCTTTTTAATCTATGGTGTAAATACGTTTCCAGTTATATTTATCTCTTTCCAATTTCCCGATGCTCCGTTGAAGAGCCAGAGGTTGTCGCCTGTCGACGGCACCGACGGCGGGCCGAGGCCACCTCCGGGACCTATGGCTTCTATAGCCTCCAAAAGTTCGGTTCTTAGTTGCGTTAGCTCGAATTTCAACGCATAAGAATCGTTGATCTCGCTTAGGAGCTGGGTGCGGGCGGTGTTGACGGCCGCGGATACCGCCGTGTCGACAGTGGTATTAAGCGTGTTCTGGTCCACAAAACCCGAGATCGAGGCGTCGATCATCGACTGGGTTTCGGCGGGGGTCATGCCGCCGGCTTCGACGGTCAGGTCGTCTATGCGCCTTTCAAGGCCGGCGATTTCGGTGGAGATGTCGGTTAGTTTTTGGTTGACGTTGCCGGCGAAGCCGCTTGCGCCAAGTGCTCCTTCTAGCTCGGATTTTTTCAAGTATTCGGCAAGGTTGGCTCCGCCGGTGCCGGTGCCTGCGCCCGGGGCGGCGGCGCGGCGTCTTGCGGCGGCAGTCTGAGTTCCGGCGCGGTTGACGTTGGCTTGTCCAACCGCGAACTTGCGGGCGTCCTGGCCAGCAGCGCGTCTTGCACCCGCTGGAGCCGGTTGGGTTTGGGCTACGCGGCGGGCGCGAAGTGCGGCTGTTCTTTCACGAAGGTTATTAAGCCTGGCTTCCTGCGAATCGGCAGTTGGAACCTCCTCCGCGTGCGCGTAGTTGGCGAAAACCGCGGCCATAACGACCGCAGCTGCGACAAAGAGTTTTTTGAAACCCATTTATCTCCTAATTCTCTTGGTATATTATACCATAAAATTAAAGGCTTGGCAATAGGATGGAATTATTATGTTTTATGTTAGTGCTATGGCTGGACTGATTAGATGCCGCAGATGTCTTCGTCGATAATTTTCTTGAGTTCGTCGATCTGGTCCTGGAGCTGTTTCATGCGGGTATTGAATTCGGCTTGGGTCACATAATTATCGAGATTGACATTAGGGGGCGAACCCGATCCAGATTCCGAGGTTGTCGGAGCGCGGCGGGCGGCGACGCCTCTTTTCGCGGCCGAGGATTGGTTTTTGGCCGGGGTTTGGGCTATGCGGCGGTTGCGTACCGCGGTGTTTCTTTGGCGCAGGTTGTTGACTCGGGAGTCCTGTGAATCGGTGGTGGGGATAGATTCTTGGGCGTTCGCACAGGCGGCGAAAACCATAGTGGTCATAGCTGCAACAAAGAGTTTTTTCAAGCTCATTGAAATATTATATCATAAAATTAACTGTCTTGCAATGGGTATACTGCGATTTTATGTGGAATCCATTTTACGTTAATTGAGCATGCGCGCCGCCAGGTGGCCGATGCACGCCCTGGGCGGAGTTGGACTGCTATGCTCGTTATTCCTCATCAGTTATGGAATGATTAAAGAAGGTTCAACGCCTTTTCTTTGCCTATACCGCGCAGTAGCGATCCCAGTTTCGGGCCGGCGTCGCGGGAGAGGAGAAGCTGGTATATCTTCTTATAGAATCCGGCGGGAAGGCCGTTTGCCTTGACCACTTCGCCGATTGCGGTTTGCAAATCGCCGTCGGTTGCTAAGTCGCGGTCGAGCAGGGCGCGGATTTCGGTTAATGTCTTTTGCTCGGCGTCGTTAAGTTCAACGTCCGTTCGGCGCGATTTGTTCACGATGAACTTGAATTCCTCGGGCGCGTAGAGTTGCAACCATTTCGCGGCGCGTTCGGAGCGCTCCTTTACCCGGCGTTCGTCGCGGGCGTTTTTGATTTCGGGGGCGAAGTAGTCGTAAACCTTCTTCATATCGAAATCGAAAAGCTGGACGATGGTGCAGACGTGGCGGAAGCCGGGCTGGATCGGCATGGTTTCCGGGATTTTGCATTCCTTGTTTAGTTGAGAAAACTCGTAGATTTCGCGGGCGTAGGCGTCGCCCTCGTATGCCTTGCGTTCGATTTGGTCGAACTCTTCATAGCGTTTTATCACGTCCGAATCGAAGGCCATGTCGAACATGGAGTCCGGCTTATAGCTTGCGAAGAACCAACGCACGATTTCAGGCTCGTATATTTCAAGGACCGATTCAAGCGAGAAACCGTTGCCGGCACTCGAGCTCATTTTTTTCGTCTGACCCTTGACGCGGATTTGGTCATACATGGCGTATACCGGCGGAGTGTATTTATACACTTCGCGGCTTATGATTTCGCCGGTGTCGCGCGAGGAGCCCGCCGAGGAGTGGTCGCGGCCGCCGGGTTCGAAATCGACTTTTTCGTATGCCCATCTCATCGGCCAGTCGAAGCGCCACGGGAGTTTGAGGCGTTTGGAGGTTTTAAGATCAAGCGTTTCCTCGTGCCTGCAGAGCTTGCATTTATAGGGGATTGTCTTGTCCGCTTTATTATACTCGCCGAAGTCAACGCGGTCGCGGTTGCATTTCGAGCAGTATGTATTGAGCGGTTGCCAGCCCTCTTTGATTTCCTCGGTCTTGAACTCGTTCATAAACTCGATGATTTTGTCCCTGGCGTCCATCGTGGTTATGATGAAGTCGTTGTAGTCGCCGGCGCGGAACTTCTTGTTCTGATAGAGGAACTCGATATAGTCGATACCGACAAGCGGCGCGGCGTTTTCAAGCGTGAGCTCGTTATGCCGCGCGTAGTTTTCGGCCGTGCCATAGACATCGGGAATGTCCACGATCGGCTGGTAAAGATGAGCCTTAAGCACGTCTTGTTGCGGCATATCGCCTGGGACTTTGCGGAAAGTGTCGTAGTCGTCCCACGAGTATATGAACCGCACCTTCTTGCCGCGTTTCATGAGCGCGCGGGCGACAAGCTCGGTCGTGATGACCTCGCGGAATTTGCCGAAGTGGATCGTGCCGCTTGGCGTTATGCCCGAGGCTACGGTATATTCGGGTTTGTCGCCCGCCTGTTGTATTACTTTATCAGCGATGTTGTCCGCCCAATGTGCCATGATGTAGCTCCTTTTGATTGCTTGATTTTAAGTCAAGTTGGGTTAAAAAGCAAGTTTTCATCTTACTTTCCGAAGGGCATTGTTTGGACAGTGTCTATGCCAACACAATTGACCGCCATAGGAACAATATAATTCCATACCTTCAAAATCCCACCCTCGGTGTTTTTTGTAAGATTCTAAACGCTCCTTATATTCATCTAGGTTTTCGAATATCATAGCATTTTTGCGTAGCCCTTCGGTTTTCTGGCAAATAATATCACCATCGTTTTTACCTTTCGCCTCGTATATATCCGAACGCATATTTGTTTTTACATGAACAGTAAACGGGGTAGCTTGGCATTTTTGTGTGTACATATCAGTCTTCTCTTTGGTTTTGGGTTATCGGGGTGGCGCGCCAGCAGAGCGTGTCCTCGTATTTGCAAAACGGGGCGAGTAGGCGCGAGGCGGAAGTAGGACGCATGTCATAATGGCTGTCGCTGTCATATCTTAGCAGATCGTGGCGGGCTATGGGCGAGGGATCGCTACAGGCTCCGTCGGTTATTCCGCAATAGCTGTCGCCGCGGTTAGGCGTGCCTTGCGGCGTTTGTGTTTGTGTCGTTTGACGATTGGGTTCTTCGTTAAAATTATCATGTGTGTGCATTTTTCATATCCTTTTTTAATGCTTGATTTTGGCGTCTGGATTCCGGCTCGGGGGCCGGAATGACGAATTATAATAATGTGTTTTGGGTGTGGGGGAATATTGGGCGGCTAGCCCTTCTTGACTTTCTTGGCAACGATGTAGAATCGCGTGGTCATGAAAACTATATTAACATAGGGTTTTTATTTGTCAAGAATAATTTTTGCGAGCCCAAGGCAAGCTCGCCCACATAAACGCCAACTGCTCTTGGCGTTTTGGGGCAGATTAAACCTGTGCTATTTAAGCGAAGCCCCCCCCCACGCGTAAACGCGTAGCTATAAATCAAACCTCATGGAGCCCCGGTTCGCTGCGCTTACCTGCCCATAAGGTTTGATTTGGGGTTATGCTTGATTAAGACATCAACTTCTTGCGGCCGCGTTTGCGGGAGAGTAGCATTTCAAGCTCCCTTATATATCCCTTTGCAGCTTTTTCGGTGGGTGTGGTCGCGCCTTTTTTGGCGGATTGTGCGGCGATGGGCGCCAACTCCTCGGCGCTGTTCGCAAAAATATCCTTGAGCTTTTTTCTTATCGCATAAACGTCGCGGTTCGGTAGGATAAATCCGTCAAGACCGTCCTTTATCAACGCTCGCGCAGTGGGAGAATCGAATGCTATGGGGATTTGACCGGCGACGCGGGATTCTTTGATCCGAAGCTCCTGCTCCTCGGCGCCGCGCGGAAGTATCGCTATCCTTGACAGACGTGCTATGTCGAGGGATTTCGCCGGATCGTCCACAAAGCGGCAGCGGGATTTTATATTATACGACTGCGCCTTGCCCTCGATATATTCCTTTGCATCGCCGAAGCCCGAGATGATGAAATACATCATCGGCACAGCGCTTAGCGCCTCGAACAGCTCCTCCCACGAATTGTTTTTCGCGAAATAGCCTGCGATATAGGCGAAGCTTGCCTTCTCGGGTATAAAAATATCCCGAAGCGTCGTCGGTTTGGCGTTATTATAATCATATACAAAGTGCGGGAAGAGATAGGTCTTGCCGGCGGAAAACCCGTGCGTCTGGGCATGCTCGAACGCGGCCTGGCTGAAGCTTAAAACGTAATCGGATTTTTTTATTCCCGCGGCGGTTTCGCCGTCCCGAAGAAACGACATCTGCATGAACCGGTCGGGAACGGGAAAATCGCGGGCTGCGCGACCCCATTTGATAACCACGCTTGGGAAAAACTCGATGCTCGAGAGGAAGAATTTTATGCGGTTTCCAAACGTGTCGAGATTGCCGTCGCTTGCCGTCTTAATCTTTTTTATTTCCACACGGCCGGATAGTTCGGGAATATCCACCGTCGAGAATATCTGCTGCGAGGCTTTGGCGTCGCCAAGTGCGCGCACGAACTCGGTGAAGTATTTCCGCCCCTCGCGGTATGCTTTCGCGTCTATGATGTGCAGTATTCGCATGCCTATATCATATCATAAATAATTGACATAAACAAAGCAAAAATGTATAGTTGCCGCCGGCAGGAGAGTCATGGGAGTATTATCCGAAATCAGAAATATGCTGCGCCGCCCGCGTGTCGAGCCGCCGGTGTTCGTGCGCCTTGAATCCTGCACGCTATGCCAGCTTAACTGCGTAGGCTGTTTCATGAGGAAGGGGAACTATTGCAAAAACGGTGCGGGATACCTTAAGTTCCAAGACTTTGTGAAATTCGCAGCCGCCAACCCGTCCGTAAAGGCAATAGAGCTTTCGAACGCAGGCGAGATCTTCCTTAACCCAGATCTTGAAAACATAATACGCTATGCCTTTGCCCGCGGCATAACGCTTATAGCTTGCAACGGAAGTAATTTTAACAGCGCCGGCGAGTCGGTCATGCGCGCAATGGTCGAATGCAAATTCGCGGCTTTGACAATCTCGCTTGACGGCGCTTGCCAGGAAACGTATGCAAAATATCGTCGCGGCGGAGATTTTAATGTCGTGATAGAAAATATAAAACGACTAAACCAATTAAAGAGGGAATACAATTCCGAGTTCCCGCGTCTTAATTGGCAATACGTGATCTTGGCATCGAACGATTCCGAATCCGAGATCAAGAGGGCCAAGGCCATGGCCGCAGAATTGGGTATGAATATATATTTCCGCAAAGACTGGGATTCCTATGTCCCGCGCGATCCCGATATGATCAGGCGCGAGGCCGGACTTGATTATGGCGGCGGGGGCGCAGATAAATCCCCAGACTTCCTTCGCTATCGATCGGGTAGGTATCTGCCGTGCTTCAATTTGTTCAAATCGCCCCAGATAAATTGGGACGGGCGCTTCCTTGCCTGTTGTTCAAGTCATATGACGTCGAAGGAATTTGGATACAACGGGTTTAAGACGAGCCTTGAGAAGATCCTTGCCTCGAAAATAGTGCGCGATTCCAAGCGCATGCTTATGGGGGAGGGTGTTTGCAGGGAATCGCCATGCTTCGAATGCGCGCATTACAAAAGCCTATGCGCCGAGAACAGCTTTATCACACAAAAAGAAATCGACGAAGCAAAGGTTTAGAGCTTAGGCTTGAGCGGTCGGTTAGGCGGCGCGGGAATATTGCCGGGCGCGGTAGATTTCAAGGACGCGCGGGTCGATTTCGCGGGCTATGATACGTTCGGATTCGCGTTCGAATTCGTGTTCGGCGCGGTCGGCGGAACGCTCTAGGCCGTCGCGGTCGCGCTCTTCGAATTCGTGCCCGCAGGCGAGGAGGTCGCGTTCGTGCTTCATCTCGTGCGTGTAAACCTTGGCAAGTTGGAACATATTGGCGTTGGGATTAAGTTCGATTTCGCGGTCTAGGACTTCTAAGACCTTGCCGGTTTTGGCGCATTTGCGGACCTTGAACCGATAGATTCCGGCGGCGTTAAGGCCGGAGTTGAATGAGGTTTTAACATTGCTTGAGCGGCCGGAAACATGGCGCGCGAGAGCTTGCACGTTTTCGACGGTTTTGGGAGCAGCGCTGAACTCTATCAATTTCATATTCATATTATAGGGGTGGTTTAAGAAAATTTCAAGTGTTAATTGACAAAATAAATAATAAAGTCTATGATGCCGTCCTAAATGAAGAAAGAATTTGAAATTAATGGTTGTGTAGTTCCCCCGCTTAGGAAATATCTTGAGGGTTTGGAGTCGGTTATGAATCATGCGGTCAAGTTTTCCATAACCTGGAATTGCAACGAAACATGTGGGCATTGCGGGTATTCGTGCGGGCTGGACATGCCTATGGAATTTATCCCAAAAAACGTAATTTTTGCCTATTTTGGCGAGTTGGCAAGGAATCCTGCCTTCAAAAGGCGCGGATATTGCATTTCTGGTGGCGAGCCGACCTTGGCCTATGATCATGACGTAGATTATTTAAGCGATATATTCCAGTGTGGAATGTATCATAAACTTCCGGGAATGCTCAAAACGAATGCCGGCATTGTCGGGACGCCGCATTACGAGCGATTTATCGAGGATTTGAAGCTTTTCAGAAAATGCAAAAACGGTATGAATGTTTCGCTTTCGGCCGATGATTTCCATAATAACATCGATAAAAACATAGTCCTTATGCGCGAGCTCTATGAAAACAAGATTTTCAAGAAGGGGCTTTATTCCGATATTTCATGTTGCGAGAATTGGTTCAAGAAAGAGAAGAATATCGTGCGGCTTTTGGACTCGGGTTTGCCGGTAGAAATGAAGGAAAAGAATATCCTGCGTTTGGGTAAAACCGAAATCAGGCTTAGGAACTCCGTTGCGACAAACGGGCGCGGGGCGAATATTCCCGGAAGCATGAATTACGAATGGGAGAACGAATTCTATGCTATGCTTGTCGGAGAGAAGCCGAGCGTCAGTCTTCACTTCATGCCGGACGGCAAGGTGTCGCTTGAACCCGGATTCGACAACTCGATCGTCATAGATTACAGGGCTTCGTGCGGCAAGCTTAAAACTTTGGAGCGCATACAGCGCGAGCTTGTCGATTTGGCGGTTGAGAAATTGGGCAAACGCTATGAAGACTTCATCGTATATATCAAGGAAGGGGCGGAGAAGATCATAGCCGAAGAGGCGGGGAAAATCCCTCAAATCACGAATGAGCTGCGGCATAACCAAAAAATAAAAAGCACGTAGCAGCAAATACGTTTACTTTTTATTTTTCGAACATGCCTTGCCCCTCGCGATTTGAGGGATTTATCGATTGGGAATTAAGGGATTACCTCGTGTTGCGGCGGTCGCGGCAGGCGAGGCAGACGTAGTCGAGGAGTTTATTGGTTTTGTCCTGATTATATTCGGCGTCCTCTCTTGACAACGAAACTTTGATAGCATTCTCAGCGGCTTTTCTAGGACAAGTGGAAATCATACCCGTAGCCGTGCCGTTCGCGAATTTGCAGTCGTTGGCGGAAGGGGGGTTAATTGCCGGAACATCGCTTGGCATAAGTATGTTGGCGTGGTTGCTCATGCTACGCAACTACGTTGATATACTGGCGGCCTTTTTCGGCTGTTTTGAATTCTACGCGGCCATCTATGATGGCGAAGATCGTATGGTCGGAGCCCATGTCGACACCGGTGCCGGGGTGGAACTTGGTGCCGCGCTGGCGCACGATGATGGTGCCGGGGATCACAGCTTGACCGCCGAAGCGTTTGACGCCGAGCCTACGACCCGCAGAGTCGCGTCCGTTTTTGGAACTTCCACCAGCTTTTTTTGTTGCCATGACCTATACTCCTATGCGATGTCGGTAATTTTTACGATGGTTTGAGCCTGCCTGTGTCCGGCCTTGCGGCGGTAGTTGTGGCGGCGCTTTTTCTTGAAGACGATGATTTTCTCGCCGCGGTTTTGCGCGACGACTTTGGCCTTTACTTTGGCTCCGGCAACATAAGGAGCGCCGATTTTATCAGCAACGGCAAGGACTTCGGTGAATTCGACCATATCCTTGGCGTCGATTTTCTCGATCGCTAGGGTGTCGCCGACCTTGACACTATACTGCTTGGCGCCGGACTTGAAAATTGCGAACATAATAATACCTCTTTGGTTTTAGCTGGGCGATTTTAGCCACTTTGTTATTAAAAGTCAAGCGATTTACGCTATGGCCTTCATTTCCTCTTCGGATACTTCGGAGAGTCCATCGGCGGTTGCGGCGTCGTTTACGATGTCGCTAAGGATTTCCTTTTGAATAAACTCGAGGTTTTCTGAGGATTCGGAGGAATCGCTGAACGCGGATTTCGAGCGGAAGGACGCGATGATGTTGTCCTTGAGCGCTGCGGGCGATACGGTTGCCTCGGCAATTTCGCGAAGTGCGATCACGGTCGGCTTGTCCCCTTCTTTTTCGACGGTTGCGGGCGAGCCGTTTTGGAGCTCTTTGGCGCGTTCGGCGGAAACTGCGACCAGCTCGAAGCGGTCGGCGACATTTTGAATGCAATCTTCAACAGTAATACGTGCCATTTTATGACTCCTTGATTAGTTTTCGCGCATTTATAGCTTATTTATTTCGGAAATGCAAGGGTTTTTGTGCCGTTTATTGTGGCGTCCGCCTCGGGCGTGAGATTTTTGTTTTCGTCCCGGATTATCAGGGGTTTTAGGATTCGTGCCGGCGACTTTGCGGCTTTGGCGGCCTTGATGATTACGCGAATCGCGGTCGGGTCGGTTTTGAACGAGAAGATCGGGAGGATCCTTATATTGCCCATTTTTAGGGTTGTTAGCGTTGCGGCGATTTCGGCGGTTTTGCCGGCGTCGTGGATTAGCGCCAACTCTCCTCCGTTTTTAAGGATTTTGACGCAGTTCTTTAGCCAGCCGGCGAGGTCTTTTTCAATCCTTGCGGCGGCGCGGGATTTGTCGGGCGAGGGGTTGCCGGTGAAAAACGGCGGATTGGTTATGACCAAATCAAATTCCCTTAATGTCTTAGGAGGATTCATTATATCGGCGTTTACGACTTTTATATTCGGGGTGGCGTTTGCGGCGGCAAGCTCGGCAAGATCGGGGTCGATTTCGACCGCGGTTATTTGCGCGTTCGGCAAGTTGTGCGCAAGGATAAGGGCAATCGGTGCGTGCGCGGCGCCTATGTCGGCGATTTTTGTGGGGCGGGTTGACGGAGCGATGGATTTGGCAAGGAGAATCGTGTCGAAGCTGACCTTCTGTCCCTTGTATGGTTGAAGGAGCTTTATTTTGCCCCCTAGGAGCGTATCCTCTTGCGTTTTCATAGGCCTTATTATATAGTTCCCGTGGATTAAGACAAGGAGATTTTATGGAGAGGAACCTCAACCCGTTTTTAATGGACGACGCGATCGCGCCCCATGCCCCAAGCATATTCGACGACGCGCAAGTATTCGAAGAGGAGATCGAAATCTCGGCCGAGCCCGAAGAGGTCGCGCTTGTCGCATCCGAGTGCGAAGCCGGCGTGGTAGTGAAACCCAGCTATATCTCAATGCTCGACTGCGCGCTGGTATTCGCGGTCATCGCCTTGTTCCTTACTAAATCAAAGCATATCAAAAAAATACGGAACAGGGCGGAGAAGGTTTTTTCACGGTCGCTCCTTCTTTTCAACGTATTGGTAGCCGTGCTTGCCTATTACATGTTCGCGGCGCCGGCGGTGTTCGGAATCGGGCGCGCGGGCGAGCTGGGCCTTCTTAAAATCGCGCTTTTCGTCATGGCGATGAAGTTCAACGCGGGCGCTATCGCCCATGGTGTAATCGAGGCAAAGCGTGCGCGAGGTTGGCTTTGGGCTGAAAACTTCTGGGGCAAGCCGGGGATCGTTTGGTTCCGGCGGGGCATCGCGCTTTTCGCATCTACAGTATTCCTATTCCTGATCTTGACCGAATCGGTGGCGATGTGGGGCTGGCTTTTCGTATTCGTTTTGGGATACGCATACGTGGCGCTTAGGAGCGGGGTGTTCGGCGCGCATATCGCCGCATACGACGTGGGAGCGGCGGGATTCTTCGCGGCGCTTGTCATGCTTGGCGTGGCCGCTGCGGCGCCTTGGGCCGTGGCGTTCGGGGCTCTCGGCCTGTTCAAAATGGGATCGAAGAATGCTTAGCTTTCCAAATATATCGCCGGTAGCGTTTTCGATTTTCGGAATAGATTTTAGGTGGTATGCGCTGGCCTATATCGCGGGCTTTATCGGAGCATTCGCGCTTATGCGGAAATTGGCCGCGTATATGTTCGGCGCAAGGATTTCGGTCAAGGATTTGGACGATATGGTCGGCTGGGCGGTCGTAGGCGTGATTATCGGCGGGCGGCTTGGCTATGTCTTGTTCTATAACTGGGATTATTATTCAGGCGACCTTTTGGGCATATTAAAGATATGGCAGGGCGGAATGGCGTTCCACGGCGGGTTTTTGGGAGCTATCGCGGCGATATGGGTTTTCGCGCGGCGACGGGGGCTTGACGTTTGGGCGCTTTGGGATTTGGCCGCTGTCGCTACGCCCATAGGATTATTTTTCGGACGTATCGCCAACTTCATCAACGGCGAGCTTTACGGTCGGCCCACCGATGCTTGGTTCGGCATGGTATTTCCTGCGGCGGACGATGCCCCGCGCCATGCAAGCCAGCTTTACCAAGCGTTCTTAGAAGGACTTGTCCTTTTCGCGATCATGATATTTATGTTCAACGTTTTGCGCATTCGCCAACGCCGGGGCGTGCTTGGTTTTTCTTTGGTAGCGTTTTATGCTTTTTTCCGTTTCATAGTCGAATTTGCGCGCGAGCCGGACGCCCACCTTGGGTTGTTTGGCGGACTTAGCATGGGGCAGTGGCTGAGCATGCCGATGTTTATTATAGGTGCGGCCGGCGTGTGGTGGCGTTGGCGTCGCGGGGCAGTGCCGGCGGTGTGGAGCTCTCTTCCTATTTTGAGCGGCGTCGATGGCGTGGGGCATTACTTCTTTACGCGAAACGGCGGGGCGAGCGAGGGCGTATTCTCCTCTCTTAACTGTAGGCCGGGATTTTCGGACAAGGCGCACAATGTCGAGCGCAACCGCAAAATCGTTTCCGAAATAGCGGGTATTAAAAAACTCTTTACCGTCAATCAAGTTCATGGCGACGTCATTGTCGTCATCGACGGGGACGCTCCGGTCGACGCAGTATCGAAGATCGACGCTGATGCGATAATAACATCCGTGCCGGGCGTGGGGATCGGCGTGTTGACCGCCGACTGTGCGCCTTTGTTATTATCATCGAAGGACGGGCGGTGGGTGGCCGCGGTGCATTGCGGCTGGAAAAGTTTGAACCTTAACATAGTCCGCAAAGTCGTCGAAAAGTTCTTTGCGCTTGGCGTGGGCGCGGCCGACATAGTCGCTGCGATCGGCCCGGCCATGCACCAAGCCTCTTATGAAGTCGACGAGGATTTCATGGCGCCGATCGGCGATCCGTCTTTGTTCAGGCGCGGCGTCGGCGAGAAGCGACTTTTCGACTTGGTCGGTATGTGCGTGAAAAAACTGCGCGCGGCCGGAGTGCGGGAAATCGACGTGTCGCCGTTCGACACCTATGCCTGCGACGATTTGTATTTTTCCTATCGCCGCAGCGGAGTGCGCGGGGAATACGGCCCCATGGGTCCGCTTGACGAGGGAAGGCAAATTTCCGTTGTGGTCAAGCGCGAGGGAGCCGCTATTTCAATGACGGAAGCCGAGGCCGAAAACGCCATTCGTCCGTGCGGGCGGCGGTGTGCGCGGCCGGTGTGTTGCGGCGGCTGTGGCTAGCGCGACCAGTTATCGGTCGTGCGACTGGCTAGCTTGGCTGCGGTCGTGGTAAACGGAATGTCCTTCTTAGCACAATAAAAAAGATGCATTAATATGAACTCTTGAGCTTTGCGCTCGGCTTCCAAGGCTTCGTCCGACATCGAAAGGCACATAGTGTTATCATCGTCGTCGCCGAACTCGCGACAGGATTGTTCGGAATTCAAGTTGTCATGCCCTACGTTATTCGCCTTTATATAGTCCATGCTTTTGTTCCAAGTGTCGTTGAACACCACGTCGCAGGCATACATTGCGGTCATAGAGACGGCTTCGTTAGCGTCGGGTGAGCAGACGGACATTGCGACGCCGGCAAGCTTCTCCTTGAATGCGAATTCGGTTTTATCCCTTATATTCCGGGCTTCGGCATGCCAATATGCAAGTTCTTCGGCCGATGCGTTGCCCTTTATGAATTTATCTGCGGCGTTAAGGGGGCGGATAAGTTCGTAGGGCATGTGTTTTGCGACGCGGTTGGCGAACTCGAGCGCCATAATGCGCTTTTCCCATTCTCGTCCCTCGATCGCGGAAATCGAGGCGAGCATCACGCGGATACCCAGAATGTCAAGGACCTTTTGCATAGGGATAGCCACATTGCCGACGCCGAAATTTTCGATTATCTTGTCCCTGCTATTATCGTCGAGTTTTACAATTCTTCCGGCGACATTTCTTGATTTCAAAAGATTGTGAACCGTCGTCGTGATCTCGCCTGACGATGGAGAGATCTGGGATTTTTGCGGATTGACGACTTTTACCATTTATGTTTGCTGCGCTTTCGTTTCCCTAAAATTAATATTTATGTCCAATATATTATAGGCATTATTCTTAAAAGTCAAGCATACATAAACTCTCAGCGAGTTCACTCGCTGCGCGCTGGACGCCGCCCCCACGCATGGAGAGCCGCGCCCTTCGGGACACGCCGCCTATGCTCGGCGTCTTGGCTTGCTCGGAGATAAGGCGTTTCTCTATTATTTTTTACTGGAAATTTGCGCGCAAGTATCATATAATCCCTATGTTCCAACAAGAAGGAGAAGGAAAAATGGCAAAAAAAGCTAAAATTAAATTCACGAGAAAGCAATCCCTGATAGCCGCTGCGGCCGCCGCTGTGCTTGCTGTCGGCGCGATTTCGGCGTCGTTCTCGGGTTCACCAAAGGCCGAGCGAGTGCAGGAGGTCCAGCTTCCCGATTTCACACCTGCGGCCAACGAGCTTGTGATATTCTATATCGACACATGCCCGCACTGCCACACTGCCAAAGAGTTCATCAAGAAGAACGAGAAGAAATTCGGCAAGGTCAAAATCACACAGGTCAACGTTGCCACGCCCGAGGGCCGCGCGCTTTATTTCGCCGCCGCTAAGGCCATCGGATTCCAGCCCGGCGGCGTGCCCGTTGCGGTTTTCGGAAACACCGGCGACCATATACTCGGCTTTAACAACGACGAGACGACCGGAAAGGCCTATGAGGCATTCTTGAAAAAGATCAACAAGTAATCGATGACGGAACGCTCCCTCGAAAGAGGGAGCTTCTGTAAGTAGGAAAAAAAGTAATTGATATACGATATAGCAATAATTGGTTCCGGTCCCGCCGGATATAGCGCCGCAATATACGCCGCACGCGCAGGCAAGAAAACCGTCATGATCGCGGGCATGCAATTCGGCGGCCAGATCGCCCGCACAATGCACCTTGAAAACTATCCCGGATTCGCGCAGAAGATCGACGGTATATTCTTGACCGAAGAAATGAGGAAGCAGGCAGAATCATTCGGCGCGGAAATGAAGATGGGCTCGGTCGTCTCGGCCGATATTCTTAAAAAAATAAAGATCCTTAACACCGACGGCGGAGAAAAAATCGAGGCGCATTCGGTAATCATCGCCACCGGAACTACGCCGCGCCCGCTTGGTATGCCGAACGAGGCTGCCCTTATCGGCAAGGGAATATCCTATTGCGCCACATGCGACGGCTTTTTCTTCAAGGGCCGGGACGTGGCCGTCGTCGGCGGCGGAAACTCGGCGCTTATTGAATCGTTGCACCTAAGCACGATCGCACGCACGGTATACCTTGTCCATCGTCGCAACGAATTCAGGGCCGAGGAAATCAACGTCGCCCGCGCGCGCGAAACGGAGAACATAAAATTCATAACGCCCGCCGAAATCGACGAGTTCATCACCGATGAAAAAGGCGCGCTGAAATCCCTCCGCCTGTCGGTCGACAAGCACGAGCAGATCTTGGACGTATCCGCCGCGTTCATCTCGATCGGAACTATGCCAAGCACGGCGTTCCTTGGCGACGTAATCGAACTTGACAACAGCGGCTATATCATTACGGAACCCAATTTGACCAAGACGACCGTCGACGGGGTTTTCGCCGCCGGAGATGTCAAGGCTCCGCGTTTCCGCCAGGCCGTGATTGCCGCCGCGTCCGGAGCGCAGGCCGCGATGGAGGCCGTCGACTATCTTTATACGATCGAATGATGCGATCCTCGGAATCCACACAGCGCAACCATAGATCGCGCGCCGAAGGACCCCAACGTCCGCTTGCCCACGGGCGTTGGCTCACACAGGTGTTCGCCCGCTCCGTAGCGGAGTTGTCCGCCATTGACACCCGCGTCCTATTGCAACAAATAATCGGTGTTGATCCGAGAATATCTTCTATAGAACCAACGCCTGCACAGATAAAAAAATACAAATCCTTCCTTGTTCGTCGCGCCGCCGGCGAACCGGTCGCATACATAATCGGAAGCCGAGAATTTTATGGCCGCGATTTCAAGGTAAGCTCGGCAACGCTTATCCCGCGGCCGGATTCAGAAACGCTGATCGACGCGGCGAAGGAATTGCTGTCGCCGGATTTTAATGGAAGAATAGTAGATCTTGGCACCGGATCCGGCGCATTGCTATTGACATTATCAAAGGAATTTCCGCACTCGACCGGCACCGGGATCGACATTTCCAAAGCCGCGCTTAGGATCGCACGGGCGAACGCAAAATCGCTTGGCGTAAAATCGACTTTCAAGTTTGCAGACATGCGCGACTTCACGGTCGCAAAAAAATTCGATTTGGTTATCGCAAATCCTCCGTATATAAAATCCTCCGACATAAAAAAGCTGCAAACCGACGTGAAGGATTTCGAGCCTAAGGCCGCGCTTGACGGCGGTCGCGACGGATACGATTTTTACCGTGCGATCGCGAAGCTCGACATACTTAAACCGCAGGGCATAATCCTTCTTGAAATCGGGGCGGGGCAGGCAAGTCGAATAGAAAAAATTTTCGTAGGTGCCAATTATAAACTAATAAAATCGTTCAAGGATTTGGCCGGCATCACCCGCGTGCTTGCTTTCAAATTATAAATTTTTCCGCAAGCCTCCCGCTCGCACCACCCACACAAACGCCAACTGCTCTTGGCGTTTTGAACCCTTTGGCGGTTTCGAGTTCCAGGTCTTACAATCTCAAATAAAATAACCCCCATGAAGGGAGTTCTTTTATTTAGATAGTGGCGGGACTGAAGGGGCTCGAACCCTCGGCCTCCTGCGTGACAGGCAGGCGCTCTAACCAACTGAGCTACAGCCCCGCGACGGCGTGCATTATATAGGCTTGCTTAATGAAAGTCAATAATTTTTATGTTTTTAATCAGCGAGCTTGCTCGCTCCGCCGCCCGCTCGGCGTCGCTTGGTTTTTGAATTAGGCTATTTCTTTGACGCTTTGGCGACATTGGCAAGGTTGAGGCCAAGCCATTCCTTGACCTTGGGCGCAAGGTATGAAATGCCGAGGTCGCGGCTCATGGCGGTCGCGATGATGGTTGCGAACTTGTCGGCGTCGATGTTTGAAAGATCGAGGGATTTCGCGACCTTCATGCTGGCGTCGAGTTTCAATACCTTTTTGGCGGGCGCGGCCGGAGCCAAATTAAGATCGTTGCCGTCGGCGAAATTGCTTTCGAAAATCTTTTTCGCAACATCGGGATTGGCGGCGTATTCGCGTGCCTCCTCGATCGAAAAGACGTTCGACGCAGCCTTGAAAAGCGGTTGCGCCGTCGGCGCGGATTCGGATACCGGAGTTTGCGAACCCTTCTCCCTTGCCTCGAGCGCGCGTTTGATGCGGGCAAGGATTTCGTCCATCGAAGGGGTGTTCGGGTAGTTGCTCATGCGGGTCCTCTTAGCGGATTATAGAGCGCTATATCGCGGGCGTCAAGCGCCTTGTTTCCGTCCGTTCCTCAACCTCTCGATCGCCATAAACAGCGCGGGGGTCATCGCGAACGTCCAGAAAAGCGAGGCAAGCATACCGCCGACAATCACCGCGCCCATCGCAGCCTTCATGCCCTCGGGCGAGAAAAGTTGAGGAGCGAGGCCGGCTACAACAGCTATGGTCGCCATCAATATCATGCGCGATTTGGAAACGTATTCTTCCCACAGCGCCTTCTCGGCGTTTTCGCCCTTGGCTATTCGATTGATCGTCGGCTCGAGAACCAATATATTGTTGGTCACGGCCAAGCCCACAAGCATGACTATCGCCAACATAACGGCGATGTTAACGCTTTTGCCCGAAAGGTAGAGCGCGACAAACACTCCGGTGAAGCTGAACAGAATAGAGGTTGCCACGGTGAACGGGTGGGCAAGAGAGTTCATCATCGCGGCCAGCAACATGTATGTAAGTATCGTCGCTAGCAAGAACGCGTTGGCGATTTCGGACGTGGCTTCGCCCTGGATTTCCGACATGCCGCCGAACTCGGCAGTATAGCCGGGCGCGAAGGTAATGTTCGCCCTCATGCCAGCCTCGATACTCGCTTGCACGGGGCCGATGGTCGACTTGCCAAGGTTGATGCCGATTTCGGTTATGCGCGACTTGTCTATGCGGTTTATGTTCGGAGTAGCTTGAGTGGATACGACTGTGCCGAGTTTATCAAGCGACACTAGTCCCTTGGGCGAGGATACGAATATGGAGCCGAACATCGCGCGGGTTTTGTATGCCCGGTCGAACTCGATTATGATCGGGAACTCGTCGCCAGCGTCGCGGAACTTTAGGTTATCGTTGCCGAAAAGCGCGGTGCGGAGCGCGGTTGCGGCCGCTTGGTTCGAAACTCCCCAATATTGCATGCGTTCGGAATCGGGAATGAATTTAAGCTCGTCGCCGGGGATTTGGGCGGTAAGCACGGCGCTTTGAACCTCGGGAATTTCGTTTATGATAGAGAGGATTTGGCGCGCGTATTCGTCTCGCTTCTCGTCCTTAATGCCGGTGATGTTAAGGATAAGGTCGTTCATGTTGCCGCCCATGCGCTCGCCTGCGGCTATTTGAATTTCCACACCGGGAATGTCGGCGATAGCGGGTAGCATGCGTTGCGATAAAAGCTTGTCCGATATGCGCGTGCCGCGGGGCGTAAGGCCGACCTTGATCCCGATGTTTTGCGTGCCGCGTTCGCCGATTTTAGTGGCGGTGGATACGACCTCGGGAAATGCGCGAAGGCGCTCTTCTATTTCTGAGGCGATCTGTTCCGATTTCGCATACGTAGTGCCGACGGGCGCGCGGGCGGTGATGTTGATCTCGTCGGCGTCGGTCGCGGACTGGAACTCGTTTCCGACGAAGCGCATAAGCATCGACGAGAACACAAGCACCATGAACGAGGCCGCAATCACTATGGCCGGATTTTTAAGCTGGAAATCGAAAAACGGACGGAACCAGGCGAGCGGTTTTTTCTCTGCGGCGGCTTTTTTCTTGGCCGGCGATTTGCGCAAAATTTTCGCGATCATCATCGGCGTCAAGCTGAACGAAAACATAAGCGAAAGCAGCGTTAGGTAGACCACCATCATGCCAAAGAATTTCATGAACTGGCCAGCTATGCCGCCCATGAATGCAAGGGGTAAAAACACGACGAGGTTGGTGCCCATAGCGGCCATGACCGCGACCGCGGATTTTTTCGTGCCGTTGATCGCCGCCTCTTCGGGCGTGGCGCCGGCGTCAAGCTCGGATAGCGCGGATTCGATCAATATAATCGCGCTTGTGATAAGCGTGCCAAGCGCGGTGGCCATCGCCAAGAGCGTCATCATGTTTACCGAGAATCCCGCCCAATCCATAAAGAAAAATCCTGATACAAGCGTGGTGGGGATCACGACCGCCGCTATGACAGTCGTCCTCCAATTACGCGTGAAAACAAGAAGCGTGATGACGGTAAGCAAAATGCCCAACGCTATGCCCACAAGCGTCGCGTTCGTTTCGCGCCGTATGTTATCCGAGGTGTCGGAAACGATCTTCATCGCGGGTGTGGCGTTCGCGTCCTTGGTGCGGAAGTATTCGACCATCAAAGATTCATAACGCGCGAAGTTGCGTTTCACCGCGTCCGAAATCCTTATCGCGTTGCCGTCCGAGGAGCGCACGACCGAGACCATCACTATGTTCTCGCCGTTGTATCTTGCGCCGTCCTCGATATCGCGAATTGAATCGGAGATCGTGGCGATTTCGGAGAGCTTGAAATTCGCGCCCTCGCTTGTCGAAATCCTAAGGTTCGATATGTCGTCGACGTTCGCGAATTCGCCCACGAAGCGCACGACGTTGCTTGCTCGCGAGGATTCGATCCTTCCGCCGGGGACGTTAAGGTTGCTGCGCGAGAGTGCGCCCACAACGTCCATGATCGCGGCACCGCGCGCGGCCATAAGCTCGGGAATAAGCCCGATACGAATCGCGCGTTCGTGGCCGCCGAAAGTCGAAGTCGATGCGACGCCGGGAATCGCCGTAATCTGCTGGTTCAAAATATCCTTCACGAACATGTCAAGATCGCGGGCGTCGGCGCCGGAAAGAACTATGTCAAGAACCGGTTCTTGAAGCGGGTTCAATTTCTCCACAACCGGCGCGCGCATGTCTTCGGGAAAATCGCCCGCCAGGCCGTCGAGCTTGCCCTTCATCTCGGAGGATTTGTCGTTCACGTTCTCGCCGAAGTTGAACTCGACCATGATGAACGCGCCGTTTTCGAATACGTTCGAGGTGATTTTCTTTAGCCCCGCTATCTCGCTCATCGCGTCTTCGGCGCGTTTGACGATAAGCGATTCCATATCAAGCGGAGATGCGCCGGGATAGACGAACGTGGCGGTGGCCATCGGGAAGTCGATCGGCGGGCGGTTCTCTATATTCATGCGCGGGAACGCGGCTATGCCAAGCGCAACCCACAAAAGCACAAACATGACGGTAGATACGGGGCGGCGGACGAAAA
>Ga0123356_10001164_pt1 | contig 29125 bp, 26 predicted proteins | sample TergutEmb28metaG_2_FD_92546 | JGI IMG/M metagenome (GOLD analysis project Ga0123356, IMG submission 92546) | Embiratermes neotenicus P3 segment gut microbial communities from Petit-Saut dam, French Guiana - Emb289 P3 | ecosystem: Host-associated > Arthropoda: Insects > Digestive system > Gut ...
GGCTGCCAAAAACGCCATGTATAGTTTCCCATAACAAGTATCATTCCAAAACTTGCCATTGGAACCATCCAGTATACACCCATGATATATACAAAAGAAAAAACTAATTGGCTGATTGTTTCTGTAGAAAACCAGACAGTGTTTGATATATAAATTGCTTTCATCCAGACCTTGTTGCGTTCGTTTGTTAATTTATCCATTATGCCCAGGTTTTTTTCCTGTCTGTCAAACGCCTGGGTAACTTTTATGCCGTCAATGGATTCCTGGACATAAGCGTTTAAATTCGCTCCTTTGTTTGATACATCCTGCCAGGCTTTTCTTTGCGCCGGTTTTATAATCCATATAAATAACGCGAAAATCGGCAGTCCCAAAATTGTAACTGTCGCGAGCTGCGGGCTTACCTGGTACATAAAAAAGATTATAAAAATAATATTTAAAACTTCTATTATAAAGTTAATTATTCCGTTGGAAAGCGCGTCCGATACGCTGTTTACATAGGGAACTACTCTTACGAAAATCTTGCCGTGCGGGCGGCTGTCAAAAAAATTAAAAGATAATTTCTGCAAATGAGAAAATAGATCGTATCGTATATCGTGAATTATACTGGCGCCCGCTCTTGCCACAAGAATATTTCTGATCGCGCCTAACGCGATGCTTACGATAATTGACGCGGTAAGAAATAACGCCATTATTAAAAGGAGGCGGATATCTTTATTTGGAACAGCTTCGTCCAGCGCTCTTTTTATAAATAATGGTCCTACAAGTGAAGCCAAAGAAGCCAGAATACTAAATAAAAGCGAAAGTTTTAAAGGTCCTTGAGCTTTAATTAAATAACCAAGAACACGTTTTACGTTAAAAAGACTTACCTTTTCGTCAAGGTATTCGTCGACATCGTAACGGTTGCGTTCTTTCGCGTTTTTTTGCTGTTGTTTTTTTCGCCGGAACATTTAATTACCCTCCGGTGAATTTAATTCTGATTCGATACCGGCATTGTATTGCAGCTTCCATATCTTATGATAAAAACCGTTAGCCTTTATTAATTCATCGTGGGTTCCCCGTTCGATTATTTTTCCGTTATCCATGACAAGAATTAAATCCGCTCCCCTAAAAGAAGAAATTCTCTGCGCGATAATAATTTTTGTACACGGGAAATCAAGGTTTTTAAGCTGCTGCTGGATATAATGTTCTGTTTCACTGTCTACAGCGGATGTTGTATCATCCAAAACAAGAATTGCCGGTTTCATCGCAAGAGCGCGTGCAAGCGCGATCCTTTGCCTCTGTCCGCCGGATATTCCAACTCCGCGTTCTCCTACAAGTGTTTCGTAACCTTCGTTCATTCCCTGTATAAAATTATCCGCGTCGGCTTGAATCGCGCGCTTTTGGATGTTTTCATCGTCCATATCAGGATTTCCGTAAGAAATATTGCCCTTAACGGAATCAGAAAATAAAAATACATCCTGCATGGCAAGCCCGATATTCCGTCTTAACGAAGATAATGTATATCGTCTTATATCTTCGCCGTCCAGGAGAACCGCGCCGTAATCGGATTCATAAAATCGGGTTAGGATATTTATAAGCGATGTTTTCCCGGAGCCTGTACTCCCCAATATTCCAATTGTAGAGCCGGCTTCCGCTGTAAAATTAATATCTTCAAGTATAGTAGTTCCATTTATTGAAAGTTTTATATCTCTAAATTCCAGTTTTCCGGCAGGCTTTTGTGTTAGTTCAACCGCTCCGCAGATATCACTGATTCCTTTTGGAACTTCTGTTACTTCCCGGATCATTTTTCCCGCGGTAGAAAATCGCTCAAGGTCCGCCAAAAGAGGTCCTAACATCCACATTGGCATGGATAACGCCCATGTTAACGAAGAAAACGCCATATATTGCCCCGGTGTTATCCAGTCTTTTATTAAAAAGACACCACCTACGGCAAGCATTATTACCATAAGGGATTGGCTCGCGATTTCCAATAGAGGTTGATATTTCGCGACTATCAATGCGTTTTCGCAGCTTGTATCGCGGTAGTCGGCATTATGTTTTTCTATTTTTTCTTTTTCATGTTCTTCGCGCGCGAACGCTTTTACAACTCGGTTACCTTCGATGTTTTCTGTAACGGCGGTTCCAAGATCTGTTAATTTTTGGCGCAGTAGTCGAAAGCGAGGGCGTATTTTAATAATAAATCTTCTGCTAATAATCAGTATAAAAGGTGTTACAGCTACAAGGCAAAGAGCGAGCTGCCAGTTAATGTACATATAAAAAATAAATGTTGATATAAAAAGCACAATCGCGTCAACAATATTGTATGAAATCCATGCCGCTGAATGGCGAACCATTTCAAGGTCTTGAGTTAAACGTGTCATCAGGTTACCTGTAGGGAAGCGGCTTAAGAATTTAAAATCCTGCCATTGAACAGTTTTATACATATCACGGCGGATGTCGGTCATAACATCCGTACTGGATATTTCCATCATTATAACCATTAGATAACGCAAACCAAGACGTGTTAGCTGCACTATCATCATTGTAATTAAAATGGGAATTAACGGGTCAGTATTTCCCAGTGTAATAACTTCGTCAATTATTCTTTGCCCAAGCATGGGGTTTATTACGCGAATACCTGCTGTAATACATGTTAGGATTAAGCCGCCTAAAAAGACAACCCTTTTCCCTTTCATGTAATTCCAAAGCCAAACTATTTGATCCATAACGCGGAATTAAAATCCTTTTATCTTTTTTCCAAACAGCATATTCTGATAACAGCGCAGACAGCCCGGAAACATTCCGCCTTCGCTTTCGTTAATTGTTTTCCTGAACAAATTCGCGCGATCTCCGTTAACAATTTCTTTAATGGATTGATCTTTAATATTGCCGATTATGTAATCTGTATAATCCGCGCAAAAATGCACATCGCCGTTATAATTTACATTAACCTGACACCAGGGTACTACACAATGATCGCGGACAGGGGTTTCAAGTTCGGCGTAATATGTGTGGGTTCTTTCCGGATTCAAAGTTGGAACTGTTAGAATCGGATGGCCAAAGTTTTTATTTTGAATGTTTTGTAAAATGCCATGCAGTTTTTGTCCGTCGATTCCGGTATTATATCCTGTGTTATACGCTTCAAGACAGTTAATATCGGTGTTTAATTTTTCCTTCATAAAACGTTTTTGTGTTGATACGATATTATCGTTTGTATATGTTCCCATATTGTAAATATGAAGATCGATATTATACTCTTTACTTGCTTCAGCAAGGTTTTCCAGGTCTAAATAATTTTTATTTGAAACAACCGTTACCAAACTTAACAATGGATATTTTGATTTTTGTTTTTCTTTTTCCGCGTTAATCGCTTTTATGCCGTTTATTACTTTGTCATATACGCCTTTGCCGCGAAGTTCGTCATTTACATCTTTAAACGCGTCCAAAGAAATAAATAAAGCCGCCCATTTGTCGCGGACAATTTGCTCGGCGTGTTTTTCCAAAAATGTGCCGTTTGTATTAACGCTTACTACAAGACCTTTTTTTATCATATACCTGCAAAGAGAGAAAAGGTCAGGATATAAAAAAGGTTCTCCTCCCCAAATGTAAGTTGTCAATTTTAACGGAGCGATTTCGTCAACAAAACTTTTCCAGGTTTCAAGCGGCATAATCTTTTTATTTTCTTCCGCGGCGCAGTCATTCATAATTCCTTTTTCGCCGTATTGTCCGCAAGTAACACAGCGCAAGTTACAAGCGCCTGTTAGTTTAAAATATACTAAAGCGAGATTTTTATAATGATTATAACCATAGTTCCGCTTTGGAAAAATATGAGTTTTACCGATTTTATACAAAGAACGCGCGGCTTTAAATGCGATACTAGCGTTTTTCTTAAATAAAGCCGGTACTACAGAGCTATTCCCTCTCACGCCTGTCCTGCCGACCCCAATACATTTAAATTTTTATGCGCGTATATTTTTTTAAGCTCATCTCTCGCGGGTCCTAAATATTTGCGAGGATCGAATTCATCCGGTGTAAGCGCGAATACTTTTCTGATAATCGCGGTCATCGCGAGCCGTCCGTCAGAATCAATATTAATTTTACAAACAGCGCTTTTTGCCGCTTTTCTAAGCTGTTCTTCGGGGATACCGACTGAATCGCTTAATTTACCGCCGAATTTTTCTATCATTTCTACATATTCAACAGGTACCGACGATGAACCGTGTAATACGATTGGGAAGCCCGGTATTTGTTTTTCGATTTCTTCAAGAATGTCAAAGCGAAGGGGAGGGGGGATTAAAATGCCATTCGCGTCTTTTGTGCATTGTTCCGGTTTAAACTTGGCTCTGCCGTGGCTTGTGCCGATGGAAATCGCGAGTGAATCAACCTTTGTTTTATTTACAAAATCGACAACTTCGGACGGCTCTGTATAATGGCTGTGTTCGGAAGAAACATCATCTTCAACACCGGCTAAAATCCCAAGTTCACCTTCTACGGTAACGTAATCTTTTTGTGAATGAGCGAATTCGCAGACTTTTTTTGTAAGAGCGACATTTTCGTCATAGCTGAAGTGAGACCCGTCGATCATTACCGATGAAAAACCTGTTTCTATACATTCTTTGCAAATTTCAAAAGTATCGCCGTGGTCGAGGTGTAAAACAATGGGAATATCGTGACCCAGCTCGTGAGCGTATTCTACAGCGCCGCGAGCCATATTACGCAGGATATTCTGATTGGCGTATTTGCGCGCTCCCGCCGAAACCTGTAAAATTACAGGGGATTTGGTTTCTACACAAGCTTGTATAATCGCCTGCATTTGTTCCATGTTATTAAAATTGTATGCCGGTATAGCGTATCCGCCGGAAATGGCTTTTTTAAACAGGTCTTTAGTGTTTACAAGACCTAATTCTTTATAACTAGTCATATTAATTTACTCCTTAGGTGGTTTTTTTAAATATTATAGGTATTCTATGTCTTTGGTCAATGGCAAAACTTATCAATATAATGTAATATATGAATTGTATATATGAAAATTTTTAATATAAAAATCAATCTTAGATTATTATTGATAGCGGCAGCGGCGGTTTTTTTAGCCGTTTTAATCCCAATTTTAGTATTTAACTTGCGATCTCCGGTACTTATTGTCATTGAAAATTCATTTGTATTGTTTTATGGCGAAAAAAGGCTGGAAAAAGATATTTCCGGTTCATCACGCGCCTTGTTTCGTTCTGTAAAGGTTGTCAATGTATCAAATGAGGCAAGTGACGATATTATCCCTTATATCATTTCGGAAGTGTCCAAACGTCCATATTGTGTTATTTTTCCATCGCGTTTTTCAGGCGCCGCCTCTTTTTACAATGTGTTAAATCCCTCTGTTAGAATAGTCATTTTAGAAGGCAGGAATTCAACCGGAAGCGGTAATTCTGACTTTTTTACTTATAAAACTGACATTGATACCGATTTTTACAGGGCGGGACTGGCAGCCGCGGCTTTTGATAATAATAAAAAGGAAAAAATCATAGTTTTTATTCACCCTCATAACCAACAGGCGATAAATGCCTTTTTACGCGGTATCAATGAACAAATTAACCCGCCGCAAGTCCTGTTTTTTTCGTCTTTTTTGGAATTTTCTGAAAACTTTCCCGAAAAAACAGGTATTTCTTGTGTGGTTTTGTGTGGAGCCGGTTCAGAATTCTTTGATGAAAAAATCGGTGTTCCGGTAATTTTATTTTCATGGACGGATCCATCTTTAGTACCCTTGGATGTAGTTATGATATTTGACGATTCACCGCTGGCTCAGGTTAACCGGGTTATGGCGATGGTTTCCTCTTCAAAGGATAATGGAGTAATAAGTTCGAATCTGTCCATTTTTAACAGGATTAACATTAACAGGCAGATATTGCGTAAAATTAAAAAAATATAGTAATATATAGAAATTAATCCTTATTTATTGACAAAGATGCTTTTATCAAATATAATAGGAATAAGGCTTTATAAAGGAGTTCAGGATGAAACAATTTAGTTTCAAAATAATTTGCCTGATTATTTGGGCATGTATAACGGTTTTTTCAGGATTTGCTGATGAGCGAACCGTCAGTTATGAGACAAGAATTCTGGAAACTTTTAACGGAGATGATGACTCTCCGTATAGATGGTTAACACAGGCTAGCAGATTCGCTTCATCGGTTAGAAACGCTAATGGCGAAGCTGTCCAGGATAGTAACGGGAATCCTCAGCGATACCCGCTAACTACTTATGTAGATGCCTGGCCAATGGCGGCATTTGGAAACAATAGGGGTGGTGATCCTCTAAGAAGCTTTGGTATTCGCGGACAATTTGACCGCAGGGGATACAACTGGATCGATATATATCCTGTTTTAGCTAATGATTCTGAAAACAAACCATTTGAGATACCTATACCCGGCAGAGTTGTAAATATGGATATGTGGGTTTGGGGAGCGAACCTAAGATATTACATCGAAATTTATGTACGGGATTACAGGGGTGTTGTTCATTCCGTAAGACTTGGAGATATTTCATACCCTGGCTGGAGAAATCTACGCGTAAATATTCCTACCAATATCGTACAATCAAGACGCACTTTACCCGCTTATGCCGGTTTGACGTTTGTCAAGTTCAGAGTATGGACTCAGCCTGTTGAAAGAGTTGATAATTTCTATATTTATTTTAAACAGTTAAAGATTCTGACAGATATGTTTGAAAGTCTTTTTGACGGCAATGACCTGGCTGATCCTGATTATGTTGACAGCCTCTGGTCTAATTAAGGAGTATTGTAATGAAGAAGTTTTTAATTGTTGTTTTAATCCTTTTTATCTGCGGATTTGTATACGCTCAGGATAGAGAAATTGGATCACCTGACCCGGAAAGGCTTGGAATAGATTCAGCTCAGCAAATGATAAGGGAAGTATCTGTAGATAAGTTTGAACATGACGGTTTTTGGAGATCTTCAATGTCCACTGATGAAGGGTATACAACCGCGAGGTTGTTCCCGGGTTCTCCGGCCGGAAAAACACCTGTTCCTGATGAAGAAGGTATGAATATTCCTGACATTAATGTACTGGGTGTAAGAGTTGACTTCCTTCGCAGAGGTTATAATACATTTACAGTATACCCAACACGCCCTATTCCAATTGAAGGAATTACCAAAACTGTTTCAGTTTGGGTTGCGGGCCGTAATTTTAACCACGATCTTTATTTATTAATTCAGGATTTCTTTGGCAGAAATTATGAATTCTATATGGGAAAATTGAATTTCATGGGTTGGCAGAAATTGACTGTAGCTATTCCACCCGCTCCGGATGACGGATTAAGCGGCGTTGTTCAACGCAGTTATCATTATAGTAACAACTTTGGTATTAAAATTATGGGTTTCAGAATTAAATGTGATCCGTTAGAATCCAGAGGCAGTTATTATATCTATTTTGACGATCTTCGCGCTGAAACAGACCTTTTCTCTGAACATCATCGTGATCCGGACGACATGGTCGACGGCTGGTAAAATAATTAATCTGACCTGACCGCGAAAGTGGTCAGGTTATTTTTTTATGGTATTAAACGGAAAAGGCGCCGCCCCCGGAGCAGCGGTTGGCGGTATATTTATTTATAATGAAAAGTTTCACATTCCATCGGAAGCTGTTGTTCCATCCGGAGAAGAGCAGGTTCATCTTGATCGGTATAAATTAATAAAAAATCAAGTTTTAAATGAACTGGACGAAATCAAACTTTCCGTACAAAAAATCGATCCCGGCAAAGCGTCAATATTTGAAGCGCATAAAGAAATCGCTGATGATATCATCATAAACGAAGAAATCCCCGCGAAAATTTTAAAAGAAAAGTGGGCGGGGGATTGGGCTATTTATCAAGTTTATGAAACTGTAATGTCTGTATTGCGAAAAACAAACGATCCTTTAATCGCGGAACGAGCTGTTGATTTTGATGATGTTCGCGCGCGTTTATTAAGGTTATGGTATTTGAAATCAGATACAAATAATGACAATTCAATTTCTGATGATTCAAAAAAACAAAATCTTTCCAATTTAAAAGAACCTGTAATAATCGCCGCTGTAGATCTAAAACCTTCTGATACCGCGTGTTTGGATAGAGAAAAAGTTTTGGCGATTTTAACCGAACAGGGCGGGCTTACATCTCACACGGCGATTATAGCGAAAAGTTATGGAATCCCCGCGATTTTAGGTATAAAAGGTCTTTTGGAAAATGTTAAACAAGGTCAGCTTGCCGCGGTTGACGCGCAGAAAGGAACAGTTTACCTTGATCCAAAAGATGATGTAATAGAAGAACTGATAAAAAAAAGTGATACTTTCCGCAATGATAAAATGAACGCTGAACATTTTAAATTAAACGAAGGGTGTACATTATGCGGAGAAAAGATTGAAATTGGCTTAAATGTTTCGAATAACAACGATGAGGAAATAAACGCGCAAGAGTTTACCGACTTCGCGGGACTTTTCAGGACAGAGTTTTTATTTATGGGGCGTAATAAACTGCCGGCAGAAGAAGAACAGTTTAATTCATACAAAAAAGTTTTAGAATGTTTTGGAAAAAAACCTGTTGTTATTCGCTTGTTGGACATTGGCGGAGACAAACAACTAGCCAGTTTGGAACAAAAAAAAGAAGACAATCCATTTTTGGGAAACCGCGGATTAAGGTTTTGTTTTAGTAACCCGGATATATTTAAAACACAAATACGAGCGTGCCTGCGAGCTTCTGTTTACGGAAACCTTTGGTTAATGCTGCCAATGGTTGGCTCCCTTGATGATATTAAAAAAGCTAAAGAAATAATAAAAGATGTAAAAAATACACTTTTAAATGAAGGTGAAAAAATCGGTGAATATAAATTTGGTATAATGATAGAAATACCAAGTATCGCGCTTATTATCGATAAAATTATAGAAGAAATTGATTTTGCCAGCATTGGTTCCAACGATTTATGCCAGTACTTATGCGCCGCGGATCGCATGAATAGCTCGGTAGAAAATTATTATCAGCAGTATCATCCCGCTATGTTCAGGATTATTAAAGATGCAGTAAATGTTTTTATAAAGGAAGGAAAATCAGTTTCGATATGCGGCGAATTGGGAAGTGACCCGGCAGCTATACCAGTTTTAATTGGACTTGGAATGCGCAAACTTAGCATGGGAGCAGCCTCTGTCGCTTCTGTAAAAAGAACAATCGCGGGTCTTACTGTGGAAAAAGCGCTAAAAACGGCTGAAAATGTATTAGCTTTATCAACAGCGGGAGAAATAGAGGAATATCTTCATGAAAGGCAGTAAAAATTTTAGCGATATATTTATTAAATTTCTAAATAAAAGACAGCAAGAGATAAACCAGCAATTAAAAGAATCCGAAAAAAAATTTAAACTACAGCAGGAAGAAAAAAAGCAATTTATAGAAAACGCGGAAAAAGAATTTTTTAACAAAATGGATAAAAAGAAAAAACACCTGGATGAAACCGGTGAAAAAATATTATCGCGAATCGAAGAAAATAGAATTAAAATAGAAGTTAAAGACGAAAATAATAATTATAAACAAATTAAAATCAGCGGACTTGAAGATATCTTGTCCGGCGTTGATGTATCTTTAAACCCAAAAGCGAAAAATGTTAAAAATAATTTAATTAAATTGGAAACTTTAATACAGGAAGCCGGTTTTACTGTAGTAGAACGTACCGGTAATACAATAAAGATTGATGTAAAATAAGATTGGTTTAATAATTTATTTAACCAGTTCATAATCATTTAACGCTTCATCTATAAGCGGCTGTAGTTCAAGTTTTTCGTACAATTCGTTGGCTTCGTTTACATTGCCTCGCAGAACAGGGTGGGGTGGGCTGAAAAGTGTGCAGCAGTCTACGTGCGGCTGAATCGAGGTTTCGAATGTGCCTATTTTTTTTGCTTTTAAAATAATGTCTTCTTTACTAAAACCTATTAACGGGCGAAGGACAGGAAGTTTTATCCTGTTTTCTGTGCATGTTAAGTTTTCTATTGTTTGGCTCGCGACCTGCGAAAGACTTTCGCCTGTTATAAGACATTTACATTTAAGTTTAATTGCCGCCTTTTCCGCCGCTTCCATCATTGCCATTCTTAAAAGTACTGTTGTCCATATTAGTGGAGCTCTCTCTTTTATCCGCATTTGTACTTTTGTAAAATTTAAAATATATGTGTGAATTCCCATGCAGTATGATCCTGTAATGTTCGCGAGCTGTATTACTTTTTGTTTCGCTTCCAGTGATGTATACGGATATGAATGAAAATGAATAGCCTCGATAATCATTCCGCGCGCTGCCATTAAAAATCCCGCGACAGGAGAATCTATACCGCCGGATAATAATAACATTCCCCTGCCCGCGCATCCTACAGGAAGACCTCCGAAACATTTTACGCCGCCTGAATATATAAAAGCCTTCTCGCGGATTTCGATTTTTATAATGTCACCCGGGTTGTGAATATCTACAGTAAGGCCGCTTACGGCTTCGGATACAGCGTCTCCCGCCATGCAGCACAATTCGTAAGAGGAGTGAGCGAAACTTTTGTCGGTTCTTCGAGCGTCTATTTTAAAAGTTTTTATTCCGTTTGCGAAAAGTTTTTTTCCTTCTTCGATACAGGCTGTAAGAACCGCGTTTATATTTTTTTCGCAAACAACAGTTTTTGCCCAGCCGGAAATTCCGATTATTCGCGAAAGAATATTTTCTATATCAGCGGATTTTTCCAAAGGAGCGTGAACATAATAGCGTCCGGAAGTGAATTTTATTTTAATTTTATTTTCGTTATCGATATTAAGTATGGATAACATTTTTTGAATATTGCTTTTTAATATGCCTTCAAAACTTTTTCTGTTTTCGCCTTTTAAAGTTAATTCAGATGGTTTTAAAAGCCATGTCGAAAAACCGGTGTTACTTAAAGAAATTTTAATACCTCCGAAATTCCAAAAAGAAGATGATCGATATCTTCATCGGTTGTAGAATGTCCCTGCGAGATTCGAATACCTTCGATTCTTAATTTTTCTTCGATGCCAATAGCGGTAAGTACAGGACGTTCAGGTGACGATGATGAACACGCGGAACCTGTAGAAACCGCGATGCCAAGATCATCTAAAGCGCGCGCCATAACTTCGCCGGGTATATCTTTAAAGGCAGCCTGTAAAATATACGGAGAAAATATGTCGTCGTTCGCGATACGTTCTTTGGGAATAATTGTACAGCGATCAATAGCTGTTAGTGATGTAATCAATTTATTCCATCTAACCGCGGCTTGTTTTTTGCTTTTTATTACTTGTTCATTACAACATGATTTTTCCAGACAATTCGCGAGAGCGACAGCGCCGTGAGTATTTTCTGTTCCGCCTCTGATTTTATTTTCCTGGCCGCCTCCTGTATAAAAAACTTCCAATGGTTTTCTAAGATACAAAAGACCAATCCCGCATGGACCGGAAACCTTATGAGCGCTTATCGAAGCGGAATCAATTTCCCAATTAATTAAATTAACAGGAATTTTTCCAATTGATTGTACAAGATCGCAGTGGAAATGAATTGGAGCGCCTTTTTGTCCGCAAAGTACATCTTTTATCGAAGGAATATCAGTAACCGCTCCTGTTTCATTGTTAACCGACATTATAGCCGCGAAGCGGACATCATCATATTGATTTAACGTCTTTAAAAGAGTGTCAGTAGTTACCCTGCCTGTAGAGTCTACATTGATAGTTCCAACAGGTTTACCCATTTTTTCAAGGGTTTCCATTCCTTCTCTAATCGAAGCGTGTTCGGTTAAAGAGGATATAATTCTTCCCATACCTGGACGTCTTAAGTTGGAAAAAAGAGCTATACTGTTGGATTCTGTTCCGCCGGATGTAAAATATAGGGTGGCGGGCGGTACATTTAATACAGCCGCGCATCTGAGCCTCGCGTCTTCCAAAGCGGCTTTTGCCATTTTTCCTTCGTAATGCTGAGAAGAAGGGTTCCCATAAGGTACAAGGGTATTACTTTCGTAATATGGCGCTGAGGCTGCCCAATCAAAGTATGTCCGTTTTTCTTTATTTTTATTTTCCATAATATAAGTTTTTTGAATTACCCTACTGTAAAAATATAGAAAAATTATGTAATATTCAATGGGAGATATAATGTATCTGCATTATAGACAAACAAACAGAGGTTAAAAACATGACAGTAATAAAATTTGGCGGTACATCAGTTGGAAGCCAAAAAGGTATCGAAAGTATAATCAGCGTTTTAAAAGAGGCTGTAAATGTCCCTGTGGTGGTAGTTTCCGCGTTTAACGGAGTGACTGACACCCTTGTTGAGATAGCCAATAAGACATTAAAAGGTGAATCGTACAAAAACGAGGTAGAAAAGCTAAATAAACGGCATGTTGATTGCGCGTCGATCTTCTTAAAAAACGCTGATAAAAAAAACGCGGTTAAGGAAATCGATAATAATATAAAATTATTATTACAGGTTTTAGACGGAATTTCTCTTTTAAACGAATTGTCGCCAAGAAGTCTCGATCTTATAATGAGTTTTGGCGAAAGACTTTCGGCGGCTCTTTTAACTTTCATTTTCAAAGCGAATAATATTAAAGCCGAATTTCTTGACGCGCGCAGATTGATAAAAACAGATTCAAATTTTGGCAAAGCTGAAATAATCAGAAAAGAAACTGACGAAAATATACGCTCTTTTTTTAAAACCAATAAAATCATGCAGGTCGCGACAGGTTTTATCGGCTCTACAATAGACAATAATTCTGCCTCAAATGAAAAAAAAGAAGCTTTCGCGTTTACAGGTCTTTGTACAACATTGGGTAGGGGTGGTTCCGATTTAACAGCGGCTGTTTTTGCCGCGGCGTTAGGAGCTAAAAAACTTGAAATATGGAGTGATATTGACGGAATTCTTACCGCCGATCCTTTACATGTAAAAAACGCGTTCCGCATAGATGAAATATCGTATAACGAAGCGATGGAGATTTCTCATTTTGGAGCGAAAGTATTGTTTCCTCCGTCAATAAAACCGGCATTGGAAAAAGGAATACCAATTTTGATAAAAAATATTTTTAATACTCAGGGAAGCGGCACTAAAATTACAGCTGCCGCGGCTCCCGGCAAATATCAAATTCGCGGGATTAGTTCGATAAGCGCCGCCGCTTTGGTAAGGGTGCAGGGCTCTGGTATGGTAGGAGTTGCCGGTTTTTCCGCCCGAGTTTTCGGCGCTTTGGCAAAAAAGAATATCAGTGTAATGCTGATAACGCAAAGCTCAAGTGAATATTCAATCTGCTTCGCGATACTTCCGCAGGATACACAGCAAGCTGATATTACTTTAAAAGAAGAATTCGCCGGCGAAATAAAAAACGGTTCAATTGATAAACCGGTTATCGAAAATAATCTTTCTATAATCGCTGTTGTTGGCTCCGCGATGAAAAGCGCTTCAGGAATTTCAGGAAAAGTTTTTCACGCTCTTGGCAGAAACGGAATTAATATTGTCGCGATCGCGCAAGGGTCGTCAGAGACAAATATTTCGGCTGTTATCCGCGCGCAGGATGAAGGTAAGGCGCTTAACGCGATTCATGACGCGTTCTTTTTTGAACATCAGCGTTCTGTAAACTTATTTTTAATCGGCACAGGTCTTATCGGCGGAACTTTACTGGATCAAATCGCGGAAACACGCGAAAAACTAGCGGACAATATGATCAAGGTTAATTTGATAGGAGCCGCCAATTACGACAAAATGGTTTTTTACAATGGACAAGGTTCGCATGATAGTCTTGATCCTTTAAAAATAAAAAAAATGTTAACAACAGTTGGTAAAGTTGACGGCACAGAAGTAATAGAACCAAACCAGAAAGGCGCGTTAGCTTTTATCGAAAAAATGGCTTCGTTTAATCTTCCCAATTCATGTTTTTGCGATTGTACCGCGAGCGAAGATATAGCGAACCTTTATGAAAAAGTATTGCATTATTCGATACCGATTGTTACGCCGAATAAAAAAGCTAACTCAGGTTCACTTGATTACTATAAAAAACTTACATCATATTCAAGATCAAGAGGAATACCGTATCTTTATGAATGTACAGTTGGAGCAGGCTTACCAGTCATTTCTACATTACGCGATCTTTTTCTTTCCGGTGATAAGGTAACAAGAATCGAAGCAGTATTGTCCGGAACATTAAGTTTTATTTTTAATAATTTTGACGGTTCCATTCCATTTTCCGCTCTTGTAAAAGAAGCGAAAGTTAAAGGTTATACAGAGCCGGATCCCCGTGACGATTTAAACGCTATGGACGCGGCGCGTAAGGTATTAATTCTTGCAAGGGAATGCGGTCTTTCTATTGAATTTAAAAATGTTACGATAGAACCTATTTTACCAAAGGCTTGTTTTAACGCGAAAGATATCGACGGCTTTTTTACAGAGCTGCAAAAGACAGACGCGGATTACGAAAAAAAACGTTCCGCGGCAGCCAAAGACGGCAAGCAGCTGCGTTACATCGCGGTAATAGAGGAAGGAAAAGCGAAACTTTCTTTACGCGCCGAAGGAGAGGGAAGTCCTTTCCGCTCGTTAGTGGATAGCGATAATATTGTAGTTATTACCACCAACCGTTATTCAAAACTCCCGATGGTAATAAAAGGTCCCGGAGCTGGCGCGCAAGTTACCGCTGGAGGAATTTTCGCGGATATTTTACGCACCGCGAGGACGTTAGTGTAAGGAGTTAATTTTATGGCTATAGCGGAAAAGATAAAAGATGCCTTAGCATCATCTTCGATGATTCGTAAAATGTTCGAAGAAGGATTAAAATTAAAAAAAGAACATGGCGCCGATAAAGTTTTTGATTTTTCGCTTGGTAACCCCGATGTTGATCCGCCTAAAGCCTTTCACGATTTATTTGTAAAGTTCGCGCAAGAAGACGAAAAAGGCTCACATGGTTATATGCCGAACGCTGGATTTCCCCATGTAAGAGAAGCTTTGTCAAAAAAAGTTTGTAAAGAACAGAATGTAAATATCGACGGCTCTTTTATAATAATGGCTTCAGGAGCTGCGGGCGGGCTTAACGCTGTGTTTAAAACAATTTGTAATCCCGGTGATGAAGTTATCGTAACACGACCTTTTTTTATGGAATACCGCCCATATACAAATAATCATGGCGCGAAATTAATCGAAGTAGACTCTCTTGATAATTTTGACCTTGATATAAACGCTATCGCTAAAAGTTTAAATGAAAAAACAGCGGCTATTATTATTAATTCACCTAACAATCCTACGGGAAAAATTTATTCGGCGCAGACTCTGTCTTCTTTAGCCGATGTATTTAAAGAACATGGCAAAAAAACAGGAAAGCTGCCGTATCTGGTTTCTGACGAACCATACCGGGAAATCGCGTACACAAGCGAAGTTCCGCCGATTTTAAGCTGTTACAGTGAATCAATTGTTATAAGCTCTTATTCTAAAAGCCTTTCACTTCCGGGAGAGCGTATTGGTTTTATCGCTGTAAGCCCTGATATTTCCGACAAAGAAAATCTTATAAACGGCATTATATACGCGACAAGGATACTTGGTTTTGTAAACGCTCCCGCTCTTATGCAAAGGTTAGTTGGTTCACTTACAGACGCGAAGGTAGATGTTTCGATTTACGCGCGCAGAAGAGACGCATTTATGAAAGTGCTGGATGAAGCAGGTATTGAATACGCGATACCTGAAGGCGCGTTTTATTTATTTTGCAAAGTTCCGCAAAGTAAAGGAAACGAACAAAAAACAGGCGGCGATTTGGAATTTGTTGAACACTTAAAAAAATACTTAATACTTGGAGTGCCGGGAACAGGTTTTGGAAAACCCGGCTGGCTTCGATTCGCGTATTGTACCGATGAAAAAATTATCAGTAATTCAGGTGAAGCGTTTAAAAAAGCGATGGAAAGCTGGTAGGGGAGTATTTAATGGCTTTTCAAAGTTTTAGTGTTGTAACAATTCTTGTTGTTTTAATAATTCTTGGCGCGATTGCTTTTGCGATTATTTTTATCTTTGTAAGTATCATTAAATATTTTTTAAGAAAAGAACACGAAAAGGAACTAACGCGAATTATCGAAAGAATTGATTCGCAAAAAGAACTATTTTTAAAAGACGATGAATATTTACAAAGTATTCTAAAACCAAAAGGAATGAAACTCGTAAATGAAAATAACGAAATTATTATTTACTATAAAAAGTGGAAGTATAATACTAACAGCGGCAGATATTACTAAATCTTAGGATTTTCTACTTCAACTTTATCCGCGTCTTTATATGGCGCGAGGCTTGCGATCATTTTTACTGTAGAAGATGACTTGTTAATAACATAATGTATTTCGCCGGGCTCTATGTGAATAAGCTGCCCCGCGGATACTTCGCAAGGTTTTCCGTCTACAACTATTGTTATTGTTCCTTCGAGCACGTAAAAATTTTCTTCCATTACCTCATGGTAATGAGCCTGAAAATCCTGCCCCTGTTTGAACTGCACTAAAGCGAAATTCATTCGAGGACCCTGCATTAAATATTTTGGACCCCAATCGCCAAACCGGTATTCTTTGTCTTTTTCGTCTACTATGTACATATTTTCCTCCTATAAACCTGGCGCGCGCCACATATAATTTGTTAAACCGTCATCACTTAATTTTAACATAGATTGATACACCGATCTTAAATTTTGATATGCCGCGTCATAAACTTCGCGGGTTTTTATATCCGGTAAAAATGTTTTTTCGATTTTTACAAGTGAACGCGCTGTTTCTTTAATATTCGGATATAAACCGATGCCTTTTCCCGCCATTATAGCGGCGCCAAGGGCTGTAGCTTCTTTTACAACAGGAATAGCAACAGGTACTCCAAGAACATCCGCGAGTATCTGAGACCATAAATCGCTTTTTGAAGCTCCCGCGGCGAATACAATTTTTTCCGGTTTTTTTCCTGTCGCTTCTTCTACTAAACGCATATGACCGAGTGTTACAAGGCAGGCGTTTTCCATAATCGCGCGGTAAAAGGCTGCTTTATTATGTTTTTGCGGATCAAGAGAAAAATTAATAAACGCGGGAGCGGCGTGTTTCCAGTTTATGTAATTCATAACATCGGAAAAAGTGCAGATAATACCGTGGCTGCCTGGCGGAACATCCCGCGCCGCTTCTTCAAGTAATGTGTATGGATCAATATTTTTTTCGGCGGCAATACGTTTTTCTTCGGTACAGAATGTATCCCTGAACCATCGCATAACAAGCCCGGGATTAAACGCGATTGCTTCATATTGCCACATGTTTTCGACCGCGTGACAGTTAACACGCACATCACATTTCGGCGAGCACGTTGGCGAACTTGTGTTAAATTCATACTGCCAAAAGCTGCCTCCAAAAACAACTGCTTGTCCTTCTTCGACAACGCCGACTCCGATTGTTCCTAACTGGCAATCTCCGCCGCCTGTAACAAGTGGTGTTCCTTTTGTTAAGCTGCTTTCTGCGGCTCCCTTATCAGAAACTTGCGCTATAACAGTACCACATTCTTTTACATCGGGAAAAATATCATCGCGAATACCGCATCGGCGCGCGATATCAATATCCCATGTTCGTTTTTCCAAGTCAAAAAGCCCCGTGGTTGATCCGTTGCTGGGTTCTACCATAAGGATACCGGGTGAAGTTTCCTCCGCGGAAAGTTTGAAAATAATCCAGTCGTTTATCATGCCGACACGATAAGTTTTTTTGTAAATATCCGGCAATTTATTTTTTACCCACAAAAGCCGAGGCAGCGCGCCGAGCGCGAATGTTTGTCCGGATTTTAAATAAAGTTCTTTTTCCAGATTTGGATCGATTTGTTTTAGCTGCGTAACTTCGTCTTTCGCGCGCGCGTCAACATTGGCGCAAGCCCAAAGTTCATTCCCGTTTTCATCGTAAAGAACAATTCCTTCTCTCATACAAGTTGTGGATACTGCCGAGATTTGCCGCGCTTCTATTCCTGTTTGCGCCAATACTTCTTTAATACAGGCACATGTCAATTTCCAATTACCATCCCAGTCAAAATCCATGCTCCCGGGGAAGCGCGGGTCTTCATTGTGTTTCCATTCTTTTTGGACACAGCCAATTTGGTTGCCATCGGAATCGAAGATTATAGAGCGGACACTGCCGGTTCCGGCGTCTATCGCCATCAAATAATTCATATTGATAATTATACAATTATATTTTATAATTATCAAATAAATTATTAAGTGAGGGTGTATTATGGCAGATAAAGAAGGATTAAAAGTTCAAAAAAATTATCATATTGATGTTCCATTTAAGACAAACGGTAATTTTCATGTAAAGGGCGCCGCGAACCTTGATTGGGGAATGAAAAAACACCTGACAAATATTTTTAACCCAAAAACCGGCAACACTGTTATGTTCGCTTTTGATCACGGTTATTTCATGGGGTCGGTTTCCGGTCTTGAACGCCTTGATATTTTAATCCCTCAATTAATGGATCATGTTGATGTATTGATGGCGACAAGAGGCGCTCTTCGTACCTGTGTAAAACCGAATTTCAAAAAAGGTATCGCTTTGCGTGTTTCGGCAGGTTCGTCAATGATTAACGAAGATTTAAGCCATGAACTTGTATCAGTTGATATCGAAGATTCTATACGCATGAACGCGGACTGTTTGGCGGTTCAAACTTTTATCGGAGCTGATGGTCAACTTTCCAGTATTGATAATTTATCAAAAGTTATAAACGCGGGCAATCGTTACAGTATTCCAACTCTTGGCGTTATCGCTGTTGGAAAAAACATGGAAAGAACAGCCCAATATTTTAAACTCGCTACACGCATTGTAGCAGAGCTTGGAGCGCACATTATTAAAACTTATTATTGTGATGATTTTGAAGAAATAGTCGCCGCCTGTCCCGTTCCAATAGTCGTAGCCGGCGGAAAAAAACTCGCCGAAAAAGACGCTCTGACAATGGCATATAAATCGATACAAGGCGGCGCGCGAGGTTTAGATATGGGCAGAAATATTTTCCAGAGCAATCATCCTGTAGAAATGGCAGACGCCATCGGAAAAATCGTTCACAAAAAATATACTGACAAAGAAGCTTGGGAATATTTCCGCGAAAAAACGAAGTAGATATAAGACTTTACAACGTACAAGCGGAGCATGTTTTTGTTCAGAAATGTATGCCTAAAGATTTTACTTGGGGTCCTGTCAGAGGTCAAAAACGCCATGCAGGCATGTCATTTTTACCTCTGCCACCCCTCAAGTATTTTATTGAGCATACATTTCTGATTATCATTGATTAACTTGCTCCGCCTGTAAAAAGAAAGTTATAATAAATTGACAAATTTGATAACCGTTACTATCAAGTCTTTTTGCTGTTCACCTATTGCAATGGAATAAAACTTGAAGGATCTGTTTCAAAATCTTTCATTCTTTCGTTAATCATTTCAACTTCTTCAGGGGTTGCTGCTTCAATAACTGGTTTCCAGTAATCGTTAGCTAAAAAAAACAAAAGCGGTTTTATTGCTGGTAATGATCGATCTGGTAAAGTATCAATCATAGTATGTAATTCATTTCTTAATACTGCAGTTGTCATCTTTTATTCCCCTTATTTTTCTTCTTGTATACTTGACCTCTTGGATCAAGATGTGTAACAAATATATGATCGTCTCTATACCGAAATAATGCACGATAGCTTCCAATTGTTAGTCTAAAATAACCAGGCTGTCCTGATATTGGTTTAATATCTCCTTCTGGTGGCTCTTTTTCCAATCCTTTTAATGCTGTTTTTATATGCCCTTTATCAGGTTCATTAAGTCGGTCAAGGTATTTTCCCGGTATTTTATGAAGTAAAACCTGCATACTGTTTTATTGTATAGTAATGATTATAACATCGTCAAGTTTTATTCAAAACACTTAGCATTGTGTCAAAGGTTAAGAGTGCTGGATTGCTTTACACAACCACCTTGATCGCTGCCACAGACGCTGTCAAGTCTTTTTGCTGTTCACCTTGTAATGATATTAACTGCTACATTTATAGGAACGTTTAAATGTAGCAATTTGTTATTTTTAGGAAATTCCTGTAATTATTGATTTTTTCCTATTTCCTTCTATATATGCAAGTTAAAAAAGCCCACTTTTTCATGATTTTATACACTTTTTTATAATCTTATATTGCTACATTTAAACGTTGGTTTATTTGTAGCAACAAGGATGGAATTATGAAAAGTAAAATTAAATTTTTTGGCAGTTTTTTTCTTGTGGTAGTAATTGGATTTACATTTATAACTTGTGATCCTGAAGGTGGCGATCCTGCTTGTACTCACATTGCAGGAAATACACCACCTTGTACAACAGCTCAATCATGTACAAAATGTGGGAATATTTTACAAGCAAAACTTGGACACGATCATATTAGTAGTCTAATTTGTAAAAGAGATGGATGCGATCATCAATACGCACTAGGCGACACAGGACCCGCAGGAGGGAAAATCATATATGTAGCTCCAACAGGTTTTACTGTAACAAGTACAACTTCCGCGTTTACAACGTATACCGCTTATTATATTGAAGCCGCTCCAACAAACGCGGGATCATCTATAAGATGGTCTACTCAATCATCATCCCCATTTCCAAATGTAACTGGAACTTTAGAAACTATTGGTTCAGGCAGAAATAATACAGCTCTTATTATAGCGGCAGAACAAACAGCTCATCCATCTAATGCATATATTTATGCGGCGTTAGCGTGTGATAATTACTCTGTTGCAAGTTTTAATGATTGGTTTTTACCTAGCCGAAATGAATTAAATCAACTGTATCTAAGACGAGCTGATTTTAGCATAACAACTGGCCTTTTCTGGTCTTCCTCGCAGGTCGATTTCGATTACGCCTGGAGGCAGAATTTCGACAATAGTGTTCAGATCGGCAACGGCAAGAACGGCAATCATGTTGTCCGTGCTGTTCGGGCTTTCTAGGTTGGGAAACGGTGACAGGCACCGTTTTAACTTGAATGGTACCTTTTTTGATTTTGAACAGGCGGAGCAGGGGCTGGGCAGAAAAACATTTCCGGAGCTCCCTGCGGCAGGAGACATGTAAATAAATAATGAAAATTAGAGAGAATAAAAGTCCTGCGTCTAAAATGCGTATAGCTTTCTTGGGTAAATAATTATTTTTTCATTTTAGATACAGGATGGCTCCGAAAGCAGGTTCTTCCGGAGTTTTTCTGAACAGAAACATGCTCCGCCTGTGTAAATATTATTTACATATTAATCCGTGTCCATACCGAAGGTATGCAATCCGCGGACAATCACGTTAAACACTTTGCGGCGCTTCAGTATTATTTGGTCCAAAACCTTTGATCAAAACAAGCGGTTCTACAGGGCTTGTGTTGGTAATAGTAATTCCATTTTTCGCGGCGTCTTCTGATACAAAAAATTCGTCGGCGCTTTGCTGACCAAAACGCAACATTCCCGGCGCTTCGCAATGATGTACGCCGAACTTGCCGTGTCCCTGTGTGAAAATGACGCTGTATGCGGCAGGTTCTTTTATTGTTACTGTTTTACCCGGATTTACGGATAATTCCTTCGCGCAGAAATATCCTTCGTTTGCGTAAGAAATCCATTTTTCTTCGTAGTCTGAATTTTTTACAATGGAAATTGGGGGCCTTCCGAATCGTTTTTTGTAATGCGGGTCTGTATTTTTTTCCCAGTCAAGCAGGCTAAAGATATAATCGATGTCGTCCTTTTTGTCCGCAGGGCATTCGCCGTTCATAAATTCTCTTGGATATGTTACACCGGAAACAACGTTTTCATGAACAGAATTAACATCGCCGTTCCAGTTAAGTTCGTATGTCATCACTGAGCCGGGCGCGTGAATAACGCCGGCGGGTGAATACCAGCCTGATCCTAATTCAATGCGCCACGCGCGTGAAAGTTCTGTTATACGAGTGTCGCCTTTGTTGTAATCACGCAAGCGCTGTTTTACCTCTTCCGGTTTTGTATCCGGGTCGTAACCGAAATATGTCGCGTTCATTTCGCCCGTGTGGCTTGCGAACTGATGCGGAAAATAATAACATTCGGGTTTTCCAAGTTTGCCGACTCTCGCGGCTGCTTCCATATCAAGGTGAAGATGGTGGAATAAGGGAGTGTTAAGATCATAAAATTTGGAAAAAACAGGAAAGCCGCTGTATTTATCCATCAGTTCTTTGCCGATTATATTAACACCTAACACTTCGATTGCTTCTTTAAGACTGAACTTTTCATCGTTATTGTAATCGACAGCGACAAAACTTAATCCTTCTGTTGGACCTGCAAGGGGTCCGTTTTGGGCGATATTTGTAGAAGCCATCCAGCGTTCTTTTATGGAACCGCGCTGGAGCCCGTACGCGAAATAATCATCCGGGTGAAGACGCAGGCGTCTTCCTTCGACACCAAATGGACGCGGTATAAAATTCGGATTAAGGCGTAAAACACCTTCTCCCTTTTTTAATGTGGTTTCGATTAGATTTTTATCAGCCATGTTTTCCTCCAGTTTTTTTCATTATATCACATATACTAAATATCTTCAAATCTGATACCTTCGCCGGAAGGTATAAAGTTTTTTGCGGTTCTTCCTTCGATTTCTTTTTCCCAAACTGGTTCAAGACCGGGACGAAGGATTTTTTCTGTTCTTAAAACAGCATAATCCTGTTTAGTAATTTTTTCACCTTTTTGAATGTCTCTAAGCGCGTGAATCGAACGGTTAGTTAAACGGTAGTTCGTTTCTTCTGAAGGAGCCAGTTTTTTTACGCCGTTTCCTAAAATCCGCTGTATTAAATCCTTGCCTCTTTCATTACTATAATGAGCGATTATTTCGTCTGAATTAATTCGCGCGGCTTGCCGGATGGCTTTTGTCAATTTAAGAAAATCACCGGGTTCCAAAGCTATAGGGTCGTCTAAACCAGGGTCGTTTCTGGAAAGGCAAAAATGTTTTTCGATTACACAGGCTCCCATACTTATCGCCAGGGAAGGAACAAGCTCAGGGTCTAAACTATGGTCGCTAACCCCGACAGATACACCAAAAATCGCCGCGAGGTTTGGTAAAACCCGCAAGTTGTAATCAATTTCCGGCGCTGGGTACGAAGTAACACAGTGGAGGAGACATACATTATTTAACCACGAACCACACGAACCTTTAAGTTGCTTTATTTCCTTGGTTACCTTTGCGTCTTTGCGTCTTGGCGTGATCTCTTCTCGGAAAATATTAATTGCATTTTCGATGTCCGCTAAACGGGAAACACCCGTAGAAAGTAACACTGGTACTTCCCAAGCTGCGATATCTTCCAATAAACTTGTAAAATTTAACTCTGGAGACGCTATTTTTACCATTTTTGGCTGTAAACTTCTTAAAATAGAAGCGCTTTTTAAACCAAATGGGGTACAAAGAAATAAAACCCCCTTATTTTCGGTATATTTCTTGATTTCTTCGTAGAATTCTAGCGGCATTTCCAGTGATTTAAATTGGTCGTATAACCTGATCATACCTCCGGGAAGGGGGACTTCTCCTGTATTTGGATGGAGAATTTCATCCGCGAAGACCATTTGGAACTTGACACAGCCGGCGCCCGCTTCGGCAGCGGCGGATATCATTTCTTTGGCTTTAATTAGGTCGCCATTGTGGGAGGTACCAAGTTCAGCGATAATAAGCGGATTCCCTGGGGAATAGTTTTTACCATCAATATTTATGGAAAATCTTTCGTTTTCATTCATACAAGTACTCGACATATTGTAAAAGTTTTTGTATACTATAGCAAGTTATATATAAATAGGAGGCTTTTATGATAAGCATATCTTGTGACATTTGCAGGAAAAAAATGGATGAAGTAGTTACCGACAGAACGTTCTTTTATTACGCTAACCGCAGCATGTGTGAATCCTGTAAAGATAATTTGGAATATTCAGTTAAACCGCAAGTAAGAGCAAAAGAACCTTTTTCAATGGAATGGTATGAAAAACTTATGCGCGATACACTTGATAAAGCCGCTCAGAAGGGTAAATTTTAATTCGGTTATTGTTCTTGAAGGACTGATATTTTCTCATCCTATTAATTAAGGAGTTACTATGTCGGGTCACAGTAAGTGGGCAACGATTAAACACGCTAAAGGCGCCGCGGACGCGAAACGCGGTCAAATGTTTACTAAGTTAATTAAAGAAATTTCCATCGCCGCGAGAATGGGTGGCGGGAGTTTAGACGGAAATCCTCGTTTACGTACCGCTATTCTTAAAGCCAGAGGCGCTAATATGCCCAAAGATAATATCGACAGGGCTATTAAAAAAGGTACAGGCGAACTTGAAGGCGTAAACTACGAAGAACTTGTTTATGAAGCTTACGCTCCCGGCGGTGTCGCTATTTTTATAGAAGTTTTAACTGACAATAAAAACCGCGCCGCCGCGGATATCCGCAATATTCTAACGCGGGCAGGCGGACAGCTTGCTACGTCCGGCTCTGTTTCCAGGCTTTTCAAACGGCAGGGAGTAATTACAATGGACGGTGAAAAATATACCGAAGATGCTGTTATGGAAGTAGCGCTTGAAGGCGGAGCTGAAGATGTTTCATTAATGGAAGGAATTATTGAAGTTACTTCCGCTCCTGAAGATTTTGAAAGTGTAATGAATGCTCTTCAGACAAAAGAATTTGAAACCATGAGCGCGCAAGTAAGCATGGTCGCCGAAGCGGAAGTTACATTAGACAATGATGGAACGGCTAAAGTTTTAAAGTTGATTGATAAACTTGAAGAAAACGACGATGTGCAAAACGTTTATACCAATATAGCGATTCCGGATGGATTTGACGCCGGCGCCTAGAAATGCGGCGTATCTTGGGTATTGATCCCGGTCTCGCGAGTACCGGATGGGGTGTTTTAGACGATTTAAACGGAAAAATTAAATATATCGATCACGGTATTATTACTACAAAGGCGGACTGCCAAAGAGCGGATCGCCTTTTTTTTATTTTACAATTTATACGTTCAATTATTGAAAAATATAAACCAACAGAAGCCGCTATAGAAACTTTATACTTTGGCAAGAATGTTTCCAGCGCGATTCCTGTCGCTGAAGCGCGCGGGGTTATATCCGCCGCGATAGCGGAAAAGGGTTTAAAACTGCATGAATTTACACCTAACTCCATTAAAACAGGAGTGGTTGGTACAAGCAAAGCGGATAAAAAACAGGTTCAGCAGATGGTAAAAATCTTTTTAGGGTTGGATGAAATTCCAAAACCTGATCACGCGGCGGACGCTCTTGGTGCCGCTATTTGCGCGATTAATTACAAAAAACTAACGCCCGTTAGTTAACGCCGTTTTTAACGCCGTTTATTTAACGCAATGTTCTTAATAATTCACGCAATTCCGGGTTTGCCGCGCTTTCGGTTGACGGTCTGGTTGATCTGTTTGTTTGTAAAATAACTTCGTCTCCGGGTTCGATTCGATCAAAAAAACCGATTCTTTCTATGTTTCCTATCGCTATCTCTTCATCAACATTTGTTATCGTAAGTCTGCCGACAAGTTCGTCATCATTGTAAACAAGAGCTATACCTTCATTGGATATTTGAGGCCGTCCTCGTTTTACTATATCGTAAACCGCGTTTTGTTGGACACCGTCCGCTCTGCCTTTATTTATAAGTGCCTGTCCCTGTCTTCTAACTAGAAGGCTGCCTCTTATAGGCATTGAGGTTGAAAGCTGTGATACTATTCCTCTTGACGCGTCACGCAGTCTGTCGGAACCTGTTCTGAATGTATGAAATGTTCCCGCGAGTGAACCTGTTCTGCCTGTAAAAAGTTCGGCTTTTATGGAAATATCACGTTCATTTTCCGAAACGGAAACAAGTATAAAATAATCGGCGCCGCCTTCTCTTGCCTGTCTGAAAGCCTGAGAAAATGTCGCTTGACGCAATTCAAGCTGTAATGGCGTAATATTGCGATCGTGAACAAGCAATTCCCTTATGACGCCCGCGGCGACGGAACCGGCGTCGGCGTGGTAAAAGCTTGATTGTCCCGCAAGCGCGAATACGGCAACATTCCAGTACCTTTGCGCGACATCAACGGGATTAATCTGCCATTGTCTGAAAAGCGCGTTGGATAAAAGTGAATTGTACGCTTCGACAGCGTCGTTAATGGCTCTGTCCGCTAAACCCTGATCCTGAATAAAAAGAAGTTCTTCAAGGTATCGGGCAGGGTAGCCTTGCAGTCTAATCAGTTCGGCGTATTCGCGTCTGTCCGCGGCGAATGGATTTAATCTTAACCCCCTGCGGTATTCAAACAATGATTGTTCAATCATGTTGCGCTGGCGGAAATTTCTTGCCCTGTTAAAATGCCATGTCGCGAATCTGACACGGCGCGGATCTTCCAGGTTTGTAGAAGAGATAATTGTTTCTTCCAGAATCGCGCGTATAAATTCATCATGTTCGTTTATTGTTATAGCTGTAGAAAGAACGGTTATCGCTTCCTGAAAGCGTCCCATTCTGATAAAAGATAATCCTTTTAAATACCACGCGCTCATATCCTGCCTGTTATTCGCGATCGCGATATCACACAAACGGGACGCTTCCTCATATTCTCCGTTACGGTAACGAAGTGTTGCCATAAGTGATTGCGACGGCTGATGACCCGGTCTGTAATAAAGAGCCCGTTGCGCGAAACGTATCGCGTCTGTAACTCTATTATTCATCGAATAAATATAAGCCGCGTAATAATAAACGCGGTAATCGCCGGGATGCTGGCGCAGAGCGTTATTGATATGGGTAACAGCCGTTTCACCGTCTCCAAGAGAAAGGGTAACAAGAGCGAGCGAAATTAAAAGACGGCGATCGTCAGGGAAACGGCGTACAGCGTCACGGTAACGAAGCATTGCTTCTGAGGGCCTGTTTCTCGCGATCTCGAGTTCTCCCGCCGCGAATAACGCTTCCCTGTTATACGGTTCTACCGCGAGTATTTGATTTACAAGCGTTGACGCTGTATCAAGATGGCCAAGCGCTATTAATATAAAAACTTCAAGGTTCGCGATTGACATATTGGTTCTCGAAAGCTGCCTTGCCCGTCTTACCCAATTTAGGGCTTCGTCAAATTCCGCGAGTTCGTAGTAACATTCGGCTAAAGCCGCAGTACCCTCGGCATGAGCGGGATTAATTCTTATACATTCAAGTAAGGATTCGATAGCGGAATACCAGTTTTCGTCCGCCATGTGGGATTTGCCGCGTTCAAAATGCGCCACAGCCGCAGGTACCTGCGCCTCAATGGAAACTGGAAATAATGAAATTACAAACAAAATAGTAATAAGAATTATCGGAAATTTAATCACACGGAGACACGGAGACACGGAGTTAATAAATAATGATCTTTGTGTTCTCTGTGCCTTTGTGCCTCTGTGTGAGGTTATTCTACATAAATTCATTTCCCCCCTCCCTAATTACAAAACAATCATTCCTTCTTGTGCGTTACTATTTTAATTGAATTGATTTTATGCCCATCCATTTCCTGAATGATAAAATCATAATCCTTATATTCGATTTTTTCGTTTTTAACAGGTATCTTGCCGAAAAGATCAAAAACAAAACCGCCTAGTGTGTCAAAATCATCAACAGGAAGAGAAAGCCCTGTTTCTTCGGCAAGGAACCCGAGATTTACCCTTGCATCGCACAGCCAAATACCCTGGCCAAGTTCAACGACATCGTCAGTTTCGTGATCGAACTCATCCTGTATATCGCCGATTATTTCTTCGATTATATCTTCCATAGAGACGATGCCTGACACCCCGCCGTATTCATCAACTACTACCGCTATGTGAACTTTTTTGCGGCGCAGTTCCCGTAATAGATCGTCGATGTGTTTTGAAACAGGAACGAAAAACGGCTTTCTTACAAGAGCGTTTATTTCAAAAGGTTTATCGTTAACAAGTATTTTTAATACATCTTTAACATGTAAAATACCAATGACATTATCTACTGTGTCTTTATAAACGGGAAAACGCGAATGTTCGCTTTCGCATATTTTTTTTAATAATTCTTCTTTTGAATCATCGGTTGAAAGAAAAACGGTGTCGGTTCTTGGAACCATAACTTCTTTTACAGTTGTATCGGATAATTCCACGATACCACGAATCATCTGTTTTTGATCTTCTTCAAGTTCCTTTATAGCCTGTGAATTTATTTTAAAAGGGGTTTTCAATTTTTATCTCCGTTACGAAGCGGTATTATTATTTCGTCATTTAATTTGTTCAGAATCTCCTCCTGTAATTTAAGCATTGGTTCATTTGAATCAATTGTTTCATGATCCATTCCGTCTAAGTGCAGGATACCATGAATTAATAGTCTGCGTAACTCCTCATCTTCGGGTATTTGGAAATATTTGGCGTTTTCCCGCAATGAATCCAGAGAAATTACGATATCTCCCGGTAAATAGACGTTTTTGCCGTCTTTTGTAATTGTTTCGCCCAGATTAAACGATAGTATATCGGTTGGTTCGTTTTTATCCCTGTATTGGTTATTAAGCTCTTTTATTTTTGCGTCTGTGCAAAAAACGACAGAAAGATCCCAATTATCGCGGTTTATTTCATTAAGTACTTTAAGGGAGTAATTACAGGCATTTGAACTCCATGTTGGCAGAATACACCCGTCAGCGTTGATAGTAACATTATTCATCTTTAATATCCTTTTGATTTTCCTTTTGCTGTTTTGGATATTCTATTCTGGAATGATAATATCCCGCGAGTATTCTTACAAAAGCTTTTTTAATTATTTCTAATTCACGGAAAGACAGATCTGATTCCGATAATTGACCGTGATCGATTTTCGCTTCAAAAAGCTGTTGGATAAATTTTTCGATTTTTGGCGCTGTAGGTTTAATTAATGTCCTGACAGCGGCTTCCGTGATATCCGCGAGCATGACAATAGCCGATTCTTTTGAATGGGGCGGAGTGCCGGGATATGAAAAGTCCTCGGAGTTTACAGTAACTGGCCTCCCTGCGGTCGGCGAGCTTGTGGAAGTTGATTGTAAACGCCGCGAGTGCGCGGCTTGCGCTTCATTCTCAGTGGCTTTATTGTAAAACCATGAAATGATCGAATTACCGTGATGTTCGGCGATTATCGAAATTACATCGTTGGGGAGACCAAGACC
>Ga0123356_10001165_pt1 | contig 29093 bp, 25 predicted proteins | sample TergutEmb28metaG_2_FD_92546 | JGI IMG/M metagenome (GOLD analysis project Ga0123356, IMG submission 92546) | Embiratermes neotenicus P3 segment gut microbial communities from Petit-Saut dam, French Guiana - Emb289 P3 | ecosystem: Host-associated > Arthropoda: Insects > Digestive system > Gut ...
ACCGGCACCGGATGGAACGAGGTGCTCAAAAAGACCGGCATCTATAACGAGTCGCTCTTCGATGAGCTCCAGGCCGAATACCACGACCGCTTCGATATGCAGTGGCTGGGTATGTATGGGTTCAATAATACCTACGGATTGGCGATTCGCGCCGAACTGGCCGACCAATATAATGTGAAGACCTACAGTGATCTAGCGCGGGTCGCCCCATTGCTCAGTTTTGGGGCGGAATACGATTTCTTCGAGCGCGAGGATGGCTACAACGCGCTGAGCGAGGAGTACGGGCTGACCTTCAAGTCGACGACCGATCTGGATATCGGGCTCAAGTATAAGGCGATCGCCCAAGGACAGGTCGATGTCATCAACATCTTTACGACCGACGGACAGCTCAGCTCATCAGGCGTGTTCGTTCTCGTGGACGACAAAGATTTCTACCCGTCCTATCGCTGCGGCAATGTTCTGCGCAATGAAGTGCTCGACGCACACCCTGAACTTGCCGACGTGTTGATGCTGCTTGATAGTGCGATCGATGACGCGACGATGGCGCGTCTGAACAATCTGGTCGAAGAACAGGGCCAAGATCCCAAAGATGTCGCCCATGATTTTCTGATCGAGAGGGGGTTGTTGCGATGAGTAACCCATCAGCCAACTCGAACTGCCAGATCCAATTCATCGAGGTCAACAAGAGCTTTGCCGAGGTGCAGGTCCTGCACGACATCAACTTCTGTATAGAAAAAGGACAGTTCGTCACCCTGATCGGTGGGTCGGGATCGGGAAAGACCACGATACTCAAGATGATCAACGGATTGATCAGTCCCGATAGTGGACACATCATGGTCGATGGTGTCGACATCGTCGGCAAAGGTGAGAGCGCGATGATCGCTTTGCGTCGCAACATCGGCTACGCCATCCAGGAAAGTGCGCTTTTCCCCCACATGTCGGTCGAGAAGAACATAGCCTATGTGCCGACGCTGCTCAATGCAGGGGATCGGCAACGTACCTATGACACAGTACGAAAATGGCTGGGTATCGTGCGTCTGGATGAATCGATCCTGCCGCGCTATCCCGATGAGCTCTCCGGTGGGCAGAAGCAACGCGTCGGTATCGCACGCTCACTAGCGGCCAATCCTGAGATCCTGTTGATGGATGAGCCATTCGGCGCGGTCGATGAGATAACGCGCAAACAGCTCCAGACCGAGATCAAACGGATACATACCGAGACCGGGGTCACCATCGTGTTCGTGACCCACTCGATATCGGAAGCACTCAAGCTTGGCACGCAGGTCATGGTGCTCGAGGATGGTCGCATCGTTCAGTTCGCAGCTCCCGAAGAGGTCAAGGCTGCACCGGGGAGTGCTTTTGTTCGCGAACTGCTTGAAGACTACTGAGTCCTGCCCCTAGATAAGCAAGCCCAATCTATAGTAGAATTGCAGGATAGCTGTATTACGCATACAGGGATTGGCCCTGGAATGCGGCGTTAGCAGAGAGGACTACTAATGAAGAAGCTAGTGTTATTGCTGTTCTGCATTTTGCTTGCCAGTGTGTTGCTGGTGGGATGTGGCGGATCAGACGACGTGACCACCGACGATGGCGTATCAACCGATGCTGGTGAGAGTTATACCATCGGCATCTCGCAGTTTGCCCCGCATCCGGCGCTGGACAACACCCGCGATGGATTTATTGCCGGACTTGCCGATGAGGGGATCGTTGAAGGAGAGAACCTCACTATCATTCTGGAAAATGCCCAAGCCGATATGGGGACCGCCCAGCAGATTGCACAGAACTTCGTGGCGCAAAAGGTCGACATGATCTATGCGATCGCGACTCCTAGTGCCCAAGCAGCACAAAATGCCGTACTCGACACTGATATCCCGGTCGTTTTCGGAGCGATCTCAGATCCGGTCGGCGCCAACCTCTCCAATGAGGATGGCAGTGGAATCGGTAACATAACCGGTATGTCAGACGCACTACCGGTCGACCCTCAACTGGCTATGATCCGCGAGATCTTGCCTGAGGCCAAGACTATCGGAATCATTTACAACACCGGTGAGGACAACTCGGTCTCGACCGTTGCAGAGATCAAGGAAGCCGCCCCGACCCATGGGTTCACCATCGAGGAAGTCGGCATCACCGCCACGACCGAGGTACCTGGTGCGGTCGATGCGATGCTTGATAAGAATGTCGATACGATCTATATCACCACCGATAACACCGTGGTCACCATGCTGACCGATCTGCTCAACAAGACCGATGCGGCAAACGTTCCGGTCTTCGGTAGTGAGATCGAGCAGGTCAAGCTCGGTGCGGTCGCCACTGAAGGTATCGAGTACTTTGCGCTGGGTCAAGAAGCCGGCAAGATGGCTGCTCAGATACTGAAGGGCGAGAAGGAGGCGACGGCTATTCCGTTCAAGGCGTTCGCTGACTTCAATCCCTATGTCAACACGGCTGCTGCCGACGTGATCAACCTTGAGCTGCCTTCAGCACTCATCGATCGTGCGCTTGAAGTATTCACCTCGATCGACAGGTAGATACGTCTAAGTGAATGCGCTGCTTGGTGCATTAGAGATCGGTCTCATCTATGGGATCATGGCGTTAGGTGTCTACATCACCTATCGGATTCTTGATTTTCCCGATCTGACCGTAGATGGTAGTTTCCCGCTGGGAGGAGCGATAACGGCATCGCTCCTCCTGGCAGGCTGGCATCCTCTGCTGGTCATGCCTCTCTGTTTTCTTGCGGGGTGTGTGGCAGGTATGGTCACCGGGTTCATTCATGTCAAGCTCAAGGTCCGTAATCTTATAGCTGGTATCATCGTGATGACCGGTCTCTATACCATCAACCTGCGCATAGCGGGACGTTCGAACCTTCCGTTGCGCCTTGATACTCCAACAATCTTTCGCAACAACATCCTTTATGATATGGTTCCCGATACACTCACGCCTTATCTTCCGCTCATAGTGATCTTTATCCTAGCTATTACCGCAAAGCTCGTACTTGATTGGTATCTGGGAACGAAGTCAGGATATCTCCTACGCGCGGTCGGGGATAACGATCTGCTGGTGACCGTGCTTGCAAAAGATAAGGGAAGCGTAAAGATCATCGGTCTGGCGATAGCCAATGGTCTGGTCGCTTTGGCGGGTTCGATCCTTGTCCAACGCTACCGCGCATTCGATATCTCTTTAGGTGTCGGCACAGTGGTCATCGGGCTGGCAAGCGTCATCATCGGTCTGGCGATCGCGGGAAAGATCCCACTGGTCAAAGTAACGACAGCGGTCATCATCGGCGCGATCCTGTATCGTATGTGTCTGGCTCTGGCGATCCGTGCTGGTCTTCCTGCCAACGACCTCAAGCTTGTTACGGCTCTTCTCTTGCTGACGATCTTGGTAATCAGTTCTGAGCGCGTCAAGAAAGTCAAGAGCGAGACTGCACCGGGGAGAATCAAGAAAGGCGTATCCGATGCTTGATGTGGTCGACCTTGAAAAGTATTATGCGCGGGGTACCGTCGACGAGACGCACCTGTTCAAAAATTTCAATCTCACGGTCCCCGAAGGTCAGTTCCTTACCATCATCGGGAGCAATGGGTCGGGAAAGACCTCGCTGCTCAATGCAATCTGTGGTGACATTCCTCTTGATGGAGGGCGAGTCATCCTTGATAGTGAAGATATATCAAAAAAGAAGAATTTCGAGCGCTATGCTACCATCGGCCGCGTCTTTCAAGACCCGGCGGCAGGTACCTGTCCTTCGATGACCATCATGGAGAACCTCTCGATCGCCGAGAACAAAGGGCGGCGCTTCGATCTGAAGCGAGGAGTCAACCAATCACGAGGCGATTACTATCGGTCGCTTCTTGAACCGCTTGGTCTGGGTCTTGAGAACAAGCTGAATGTGAAGGTCGACTCACTCTCGGGTGGTCAGCGCCAAGCCCTCGCGTTGTTGGTATCGACGATGGCTCCCCTCAAATTGCTCATCCTCGATGAGCACACTGCTGCACTCGACCCCAAGACCCAGCAGATCACAATGGATCTGACCGGGAAACTGGTCGAAGAGAAGGACCTGACCACGGTCATGGTGACCCACAATCTGCGTCATGCACTCAAGTATGGCGACCGCCTCATCATGCTTCATGAGGGAGACATCATCCTTGACAAGGAGGGGCCTGAAAAACAGGCACTCGTCCTTGAGGATGTCATCAATATGTTCAACGAGATCTCAATCGAGTACGGCAACTGAGCTTCGCAACGATAGACGCAGCCTACCGTGACGGGTATACGCCGTGCTCGAACATACTCGTCGTCAAACATCAATCCAAACAAATAAACTGATGCACGACTGCGTAACTGCGCCGGTCGCATACCCGTCACGCTCTCTGCGTCTATACCTTGATAGAATACTATTCGTACAACGACTATATCAAAGGAGCGATGCTTAAGTGCTTGATCTGTCCGACCTGAATCCTGCGCAGCGCGAAGCGGTCTGCACCACGCAAGGACCGCTTTTGGTACTTGCCGGAGCGGGAAGCGGAAAGACGCGGGTACTGACCTATCGCATCGCTCATCTGGTCCACGACGAGCATGTCGAGCCCTATCAGATCTTAGCGATCACTTTTACCAACAAGGCGGCAGGTGAGATGCGAGATCGCCTGGCAAAGTTGACCGCCGGTAGTGGTGGCGGTATGTGGGTGGCGACCTTTCATGCGATGTGCGTACGTATCCTGCGTGCTCATGGCGAGAAACTGGGCTACACCTCGAACTTCACGATCTATGATGATGATGACAGCAAGCGCCTGGTCAAGGAGATCATGCGCGAGCAAGGTATCGGTGATGACACCATCCCGCTCAATGCTGTGCGTGCGCGCATCTCCGATGCGAAGAACGACCTGATCAGTGCTTCGGATTTCGAGGATGCCGCGAAGAACCCCTATCATAAGAAGATCGCAGCGATCTATGCGCGCTTGCAGGAGCGCCTCTTGCAGAACAACGCGATGGATTTTGACGATCTTCTGGTCAACGTGGTCGAACTGTTCCACCAGTTCCCCGATATACTCAAGCAGTACCAGGAGCGGTTCTCCTACATCCATGTCGATGAATACCAAGACACCAACAAAGCCCAGTATGAGATCGTACGTCTGTTGGCGCGCGATCATCGAAATGTCATGGTCGTCGGCGATGACGATCAGTCGATCTATAGCTGGCGCGGTGCCGATATCAGAAACATCCTCGAGTTCGAGTCGGATTATCCCGAGGCGCACACCGTCAAGCTTGAGGAGAACTATCGCAGTACGGGACATATCCTTGAAGCAGCCAACGCGGTGATCGCTCACAACGAGATGCGCAAGACAAAGGAGCTTTTCACCTCAGCCGATGATGGCGAGAAGGTCGCTGTCTATCTGGCGACCAACGAACATGATGAGGCACGCTATATAGCCGCGCAGATCGAACGTTTGTCTCGAGAAGGGCATCGACCACTCAGTGATTTTGCGGTGTTTTATCGTACCAATGCGCAGAGTCGTGTGCTTGAGGATGGATTCTTGCGTGCTGGAATCCCGTATCGCATCGTGGGAGGCACGCGCTACTTCGATCGCGCCGAGATCCGTGATGTCATGGCGTATCTGAAAGTGGTCGTCAATCCCATGGATGACATCTCGCTCAAGCGTATCATCAACACACCACGCCGCGGTATCGGGGCCACCACCATCTCACGCATCGAAAAGGCTGCCTTCGATGAGGATGTGACCTTTGAGACCGCGCTCTCCAAAGTGGCTGCCAGCGAGGAGACCCGGCATCAGATCGCCGTTGCGCTGACCGATTTTGTCGAGATGCTCGCCACGACGCGCTCACTTGAAGGAGATCTCAAAGATGTGGTCGAGATCATCATCGAGCGCTCAGGGTTGCTGGCAGCCTATGAGCACGAGCGCACCGATGAAGCCCTGTCGCGCGCCGAGAACATCCGCGAGTTCATCAATGTGGCTGCCGAGTTCGCCCAGACCCATGAGGACAACGACCTGTTCGCCTTCATGGAGTGGCTCGCACTGCGCACCGATCTGGATGCGCTTTCGGTCGCCGATGACTCGGTGACGTTGATGACGGTGCATACCGCTAAAGGGCTCGAGTATCCGGTGGTGTTCGTTGCGGGGCTGGAAGAGTCGATCTTTCCCCATGCGATGTCGCTCAGTGAGAGCCCCGATGGCATCGAGGAAGAGCGGCGGCTGGCTTATGTGGCCATCACGCGGGCACGCCAACAACTGTTCTTGACCTTTGCGGCGATGCGGCGTGCTTTCGGAAATGCGAGTTCCAATCCACCCAGTCGATTCATCGGAGAGATACCCGATCATCTGATAGAGCGCGCCGGAGTCGGCTCGGCAGGTTTCGAGGGTTTTGGATGGGAGAAGCGCGGTGATCGCAGCGGTATCGCCGGGCATGGTATCGATTCAGACCGTTCGGTATTCGAACCATCACAGGTGTTTGCAGATGACGAGGGGGGACGGGTCTACGGAGGTAAAGTGACCGGACCGCTCTATGGAGCAGCGGTACGTCCTGCTCAAGTGAGTGAGCCGATGTCCTTTGCAGCGGGCGACACGATCCTTCACAAGACCTTCGGTAAAGGTAAGATCACTGAAGTCGAGGGTGATTCGCTCACCGTCAGTTTCGAGGGCACGGCAGGTATCAAGACGATACTGGCGGGTTATGCCCCAATCGTGAAATCCAACACATAAGCCAGTCTGTTTCCCCACTCACGTTATAATGAGACATTGCGCAGGAACGCTCATGGCTGCGCACGCACGAAGTACGCATGGACAACGAAATGATTCACGAGCGAGAGATGCAAGACAACAGAGAGGACAACTGGTGAGCAACGCGATATTTGAGACGCTTGAAGATGGCAAGATCGTGATGAACGCGACGATTCCGGCCGCCGATGTTGATGCGGCAGTCGCCCAGGTATATAGAGATGCTTCCAAAAAGTACAAGATCCCAGGGTTCCGTCCGGGAAAAGCTCCCCGCTCGATGGTCGAGAACCTCATCGGTGATGAGTATGCCCGCGCCATGGCCACCGATCAGGTCGTCAACGACAGCTTTGCCTGTCTGGTCGACGAGCAGGGCTATCGCGTCGTGGGAAAGCCCGAGTTCGATGAGGAGTCGCTGGTCACCGAGGGCGAGGACTATCTCTATGTGGTGACCTTCGAGACGCGACCTCAACTGACACTGTCAGATACCGAGGTGGCGATCACGATGCCTCCGCGTGAGGCGACCCAAAAGGAGATCGATACTCAGATCGATGCGATCCGCGAACGATTCGCGCAGCTTAAAAAGGTGCGTGCGCGCAAGATCCGCGATGATGATGTGGTGCTCCTCTCGTTCAAATCCACCGTTGACGGTGAGGACTACGAGGGCAGCGAGGTCGAGAAATATCCCTATCACCTGGGTCAGGGTATGATGCCGCCTGAGTTCGAAGAGGCGATCGTGGGAGCCAAGCCCGGTGATAACGTCGAGGCCGAGTTCGTCATCGAAGGTGGCGAGGAGAACACCGAGTTCGCGGGCAAACCCATACATTTCGATATCGAGCTGCATGAGATCCAAGAACCGGAGCTTCCTGAGGTCAACGATGATCTGGCGATCATGTCAGGCTTCGAATCGGCCGAAGAGATGACCGGTGAGATCCGCTCCAACATAGAGAGTAGCAAGCAGAACTCCTATGACAACGTGTTGCGCGGTCGTCTGATCAGCGCGCTGGCAGAAAACCTCGAAGGTGAGGTCTCCCAAGACCTGATCGATTCGCGCGCCGAGTACCTCAAGCGCGACTTTGTCGGGATGCTGGGACAGAATCAGATGAGCCTTGAGCAGTATCTGGCCATGTCAGGTGCTGATACCGATGAGTTCGAGAAAGATGTCGCGCTCCAAGCCAAGATGGGAGTCAGCGAGGAGCTCGCACTCGAAGCTCTTGCACGTGAGAAGGATCTCGAGGTGACCGATGAGGATATCACCATCGAGATGGAGATACTTGCCGAACAAGCACAGATACCTGTGGAAGAGGCTCGCAAGAAGTGGGCCGAGGCCGCACTGATGACCACGCTGCATGACGAGCTGGCTCGGCGCAAGGCTGCCGATTGGCTCGTTGCCAACAGTGAGGTCACCATCGATGAGGAGGCATTGTAAATGAGCACACACCGACATGAAATCAGAGATCAACTGGTCCCGATGGTCATCGAGCAGACCAACCGTGGCGAGCGCAGTTTTGATATCTACAGCCGCCTGCTCAACGAGCGGGTGGTCTTTCTCAGCGGCGAGATCAACGAGATCACCGCGAATCTTACCATCGCGCAATTGTTGCATCTGGAGAGCATGGATCCCGATAAGGATATCGCGCTCTACATCAACAGCCCCGGCGGTTCGGTCGTCGACGGGCTGGCGATCTATGACACGATGCAGTTCGTCAAACCCGATGTGGCGACCTACTGCATGGGACAGTGTGCTTCCATGGCAGCCGTCCTTCTGGCTGCCGGCACCAAAGGAAAGCGCTTTGCTCTGCCACACAGCCGCGTGCTGATCCATCAGCCGATGGGTGGCACCCAGGGCCAAGCCTCAGATATCGAGATCCAAGCCAAAGAGATGCTAAGGATCCGCGAGGAGCTCAACCGCATCCTGGCCGATCACACCGGCAAGACTATAAAGCAGGTACACAACGATACCGACCGCGACAACATCATGTCGGCCGAGGACGCCAAAGCCTACGGTCTGGTCGACGATGTTTTGACCCAGCGTATCGCCGAAAAGGAAAAGAAAGCCTGATGTCGTCGTCTGACTCGAGAGGTTTTTATCCGACCGGATTCGATGGTGGTGGGCCTCCTACGCTGATGATCTGTTCGTTTTGCGGTGATGTCGCGACCGGGCAGGTCTTCTGCGGGCAAGACGGCGTTTGCATGTGTGAGGCTTGTGCCGACTCGTTGATGCAGGTCCTTGGTGCGCATACCATGCCTGCGCATCTGAAAAGCATCGAAGGGGACCGCGCCGGTTCTGATACCCGCAAGGTCGCCGAACAGGTACTGCCAGAGGTCTTACCGACACCCAAAGAGATCCATGCACAGCTCGACCAGTACGTTGTAAGCCAAGAAGAGGCGAAGAAATACCTCTCGGTAGCGGTACACAACCACTACAAGCGCATCCTGCGTGGCGTGGGAACCGAAGACGAGGTCGAGCTTGCCAAGAGCAACATTCTGCTGCTGGGGCCGACCGGTACGGGAAAGACGTTACTGGCACAGACAATGGCCCGGGTGCTCAACGTACCGTTCGCGATCGCTGATGCGACATCACTGACCGAGGCAGGTTATGTGGGCGAGGATGTCGAGAACATTCTGCTCAAGCTGCTCAGCGCCGCAGATTTCGATGTCGAGCGCGCTCAGGTCGGCATCATCTATATCGACGAGATCGACAAGATCGCGCGCAAGGCCGAGAATCTCTCGATCACCCGTGATGTCTCAGGTGAAGGAGTACAACAGGCGCTGCTCAAGATCGTCGAGGGCTCGATTGCCAGTGTGCCTCCCAAGGGAGGGCGCAAGCATCCCCACGAAGAGTTGATCACGATCGATACCAACAACATTCTGTTCATTTTGGGTGGGGCGTTCGTCGGGCTTGATGACATCATCGCCAACCGCATAGGAAAGAAGGGTGTGGGCTTCTCCGCCGATCTGACCGGTCATGAGAAACGCGAGAGCGCTGAGTACTTCAGCGAGGTCCTTCCTGAGGATCTGCACGCGTTCGGCTTGATCCCCGAGTTCATCGGACGTGTTCCCGTGGTCACCGCGACCACCGAGCTGACCAGTGATGATCTGATACGGATCCTGCGCGAACCCAAGAATGCGCTGGTCAAACAATACCAGACATTGTTCGGACTGGAAAACGTCACCTTGACCTTTGAGGATGACGCATTGGAAGCGATCGCCGAGCAGGCGCAAGAACGCGGGACCGGTGCGCGATCATTGCGTGCCATCTGTGAGACGATCCTGCTCGATCTGATGTATGAACTGCCCAGTGCACACGATATCGCAGAGGTCGTGATCACCAAAGACGCAGTCACCGGAGATGGTGAGCCGCGGGTGATCCGCACGACCGAGGCAAAAGGTAATACCAAAAAGGGAGAACGGAAGGCAAAGGCGTCATGAATGAGATGACCGCTCAGTACGAGCCGCATTCGATCGAACAATCGCTGTTCGAGGACTGGATCGATCAGAAGTATTTCCAGCAATCGGTCACAGAGGGCAAGACGACCGGCAAGGATCCCTATGTCGTCGTCATTCCTCCGCCCAACGTGACCGGTTCCCTGCATATGGGGCACGCTCTGAACAATACGATCCAGGACGCTCTGATCCGCTACCACCGCATGACCGGTCGTCCGACGCGCTGGGTGTTGGGCACCGATCACGCCGGCATCGCGACTCAGAACAAGGTCGAGCAAAAACTGGCCAAAGAAGGTCTGACCCGCCAGGATGTGGGACGCGACGCGTTCATCGAGCAGTGCTGGGAGTGGCGCGACGAGCATGGTTCGACCATCGTCGAGCAGCTCAAACGTATGGGCTGCAGTTGCGACTACGATGACGAATGGTTCACCATGAACGAGTCGTACCAACGTGCGGTGCGTAAGACGTTCGTCGACTGGTTCGATCGTGGTCTGATTTATCGAGGTAACCGTATCATCAACTGGTGTCCACGCTGTACGACCGCGCTCTCTGACATCGAGGTCGAGCACGAGGATCAGACCGGCGCCCTCTACTATGTCCAATATGAGCTCGAGAACCCGGCGACGCTGGGTGATGGGACGCAGATGACCCATGCAGTCGTTGCGACCACGCGCCCCGAGACGATGCTGGGTGACACTGCGATCGCAGTACACCCTGATGATGAGCGCTACACCGATCTGGTGGGCACCAACGCTATCCTGCCTTTGGTGGGTCGTGTGATACCGATCATTGCCGACGAATATGTCGATCCCGAGTTCGGGACCGGTATGGTCAAGATCACCCCCGCTCATGATCCCAACGACTTCGAGATCGGGCTGCGCCACGATCTACCCCAGATCAATGTGCTGACCGAAGACGCTAAGATCGTCTCCGACGATCCTGACTATGCGGCTTACGCAGGCATGGATCGCTTCGAGGCGCGCGACGCGGTCGTGCGCGATCTTCAATCCGGAGACTACCTGATCAAGACCGAGGAGCATCCTCATTCGGTCGGGCAGTGCTACCGTTGTGCGACCACGATCGAACCCTACCTCAGTGAGCAGTGGTTCGTCGATATGAAACCGTTGGCAGCGCCGGCCATCGAAGCGGTGCGTGACGGACGTGTCAAATTCCATCCCCAGCGTTGGGAGAACGTCTACTATCACTGGATGGAGAACATCCATGACTGGTGCATCTCGAGGCAGCTGTGGTGGGGCCATCGCATCCCGGTCTTTTACTGCGACGACTGTGGTGAGATGCTGGCGAGTGTTGAAGATCTGACCGATTGTCCAGAGTGCGGAGCGCCCCTGCGCCAGGATGAGGACGTACTCGATACCTGGTTCTCCTCACAGCTGTGGCCGTTTGCCACCCTTGGTTGGCCTGATGCGACCGAAGAGCTCAACTTCTTCTATCCGACCGCCACCCTTTCGACCGCGCGCGACATTCTGTTCTTGTGGGTAGCGCGCATGGTCATGAGCGGTATGGATTTCAACGAAGGGCAGGTTCCCTTCGACGATGTCATCATCCATCCTACCGTCTTCAACAAGCAGGGCAAGCGGATGAGCAAGTCGCTCGGTACCGGAGTCGATCCACTCGACCTGATGAAGGACTATGGTGCCGACGGTATGCGCTTCGGCTTGATGCTGCAGGTCACCGGGGTCCAAGATCTCAAGTTTGACGAGGAAAAGCTTCTGAGCAGCCGCAACTTCGCTAACAAGATATGGAATGCCGCACGGTTCGTGCTCATGAATGTGACCGATTTCACCCCCAGAGCACAGATGCCGCAATCAGACAATGTCGCTGATCGCTGGATCCTGTCACGACTGGCCACGTTGGTCACCAACGTCGAGACCGGGCTTGAGGAGTTCCGCTTCGGAGAGGTCGCTCGCGATCTCTATGAGTTCTTCTGGTCTGAATTCTGTGACTGGTACATCGAGCTGGCAAAGAGCCGCTTGCAAGGTGATGATGCGGAAGACCGCGCCCAAGCACAAGCGGTGCTGGTCTTCGTGTTGGACAATGCTCTGCGACTCCTCCATCCCTTCATGCCCTTTATCACCGATGAGATCTGGCGCAAACTGCCTCTGGATCACACACAGCTTCCGCCCTCGATCATGACCGCTCCGTGGCCTGACGCGGACGCGCTCTCCCGCTATCATGATGAGCACGCCCAGGACGCGATCGAGGTGCTCAAGGCGGTCGTGACCGCTACCCGTACCGTACGCGCACGCTATGGATTGAGCCCACGCACCGAACTCGAAGTGGCTATAAAAGCGCCGGAGCACTACGTGAAGCTTCTTGAAGAGAATAAGTCGCTGATCTCGACATTGGGTCGGGTCTCGCACTTGACGACGGCGACCGATACCACCAAGCCGGAAAACGCCAGTGTGACCGTCGCATCGGGACTTGAGATCTATATCCCCCTAGCAGGTCTGGTCGACCTCGATGCCGAGAAAGCAAAGCTGAGCAAAGAACGCGACAAGGTCGCCGCCGATCTGGATCGCTTCAACAAGAAACTCTCCAACGAGGGATTCTTGTCGAAGGCAGCACCCGAGATCATCGAAAAGGATCGAGCTGCAGCAGACGATCTCAAGACGAGCCTCGAGTTGATCGACGCTCAACTCGCTGAGCTGGGATAGGGTGGCCGATATTTCCTCATCTGATGACCTGCGAGGGATCAACCCGTCGCTCGAGGTCATCAGTGCGCTCTGTGAACAACTCGATGATCCCCAGACACGCTTTGCTGCGGTCCAGGTGGTCGGGACGAATGGGAAGACCTCGACGACCCGCGTGATCGAGGCTCTGCTGCGCGCCGAAGGTCTCCGTGCCGCCATGACGACCAGTCCCGCTCTGGTCGATGAATATGAGCGTATCCAGGTCGACGGAGCGCCCCTGACACCACAGCAGTGGGAGAGGGCGCGCAATACGGTCGAGATCGCCTGGCGATCCGCCTCAAAGCAAAACCCTGCACTCCCACAGGCCTCAGACTTCGAGATCGTCACCGCCATGGCTTTCAGCGAGTTCGCACAGCGTGACGTCGAGGCCGCTGTTGTCGAGGCAGGTATCGGCGGTACCTGGGATAGCACGTGCATCCTCAATCCCGCCGTCGTGGTCATCACCAGTGTTTCTTTAGAGCACACCGCCATACTGGGGGATAGTATCGAGGCGATCGCGCGAGATAAAGCAGGTGCGATCAAGCTGGGATCGACGCTCGTGCTCAGTGCAGGGGTTGTCGACCCTGAAGCTCGTCAAATCATCGAAGCGAGGGCTCATGAAGTCGGTGCGGTCATGTTGACCCATCCGCTTGAAGCTCTGCCCGCAGAACTGCCAGCGCATATACCGACCTACCAGTATCCCAACATCGAGGCAGCGCTCACGGCTGCTGAGGCACTTCTTGGACGTGCGCTCTCACCCGATACCGTCCCTACAGTGCTCGAGACCCTTACGTTTCCCGGACGTTTCGAGGTATTGAGACGCAACAGCTCGGACAGACCTGTGGTGATCTTCGATGGTGCGCACAATCCTGAAGCAGCTCAGCTCCTGGCAGACACGATCATACGTGCCCTTGAGAGGGGTGAGCTGGGCGAGAATCCACTCATTGCCCTTGGTGTCTATGCCGATAAGGACCTTGAAGGGATCATCAAGGCACTCGACCCGATCGCAGCGGGCTATCTCGCTGTAGAATCACCGAACACGCAGCGCGCACTCTCCACGCATGATCTGATCGAAACTCTTTCGCAGGTAAGTGAAAAGCCTCTGCTCGATACGTGGGATGGTGTGACCCCTCTATTGATCACGGGAAGCCTCTCCTTGTATGGAGCTGCTCAGAGGTTGTCGCAGAGCGTTCAGGCATTGAAAAGCGCCACTTAGATCAACGAGCGACAAGCTTGAGCGGCCCTCTGCACTAATTTGGTACAATCTAACATCATACGCGACATAACGTCGGGAGGTCTGGCGATGGAAAAAATTGCATTTCAAACGCAGGGTGAGGGGTATGCGCCCCAAGAAGTCGATGCGTTTGTGAGCTTAATACTTGAGAACTACGAAGAGCTGCTCACACACTACCAAGAGCTGGAGAGTGAGATCGAGCCGCTCAAAACAAAGCTCGGACAGCTCAATGAGCCGCAACCGAGTGCGCCCGACTACAGTGCCGAAGCTCTCGAGTTACTCAGTGAAGCGACCAAGGTTTCCACTCAAGCGCGCAAGCAGACCAAAGCGCGCATCACCGCGCTCATAGATCAGGCTGCGCTGCATGTGTATCGACTTGAGGAATCGAGCGCGACCATGAAAGAAGAGCTCGATAAGATGTATGCCGCTCTCAATGAGCAGCTGTAAGAGGGGATAACGATCATGACGAAATTTGTTCCCCGCAGTACCGAGGATATCTATCTCGATTATCTGCAAAAAGCCCAAGAAATGCGCATTGCCGAGAATCTCAAACAGCAGACCGAGGCTGTATCGGTACCGACTGAAGTAGCCCAGGTCACCGAAACGGCAACCGTCGTCGAAGTTGAGCAGGTCGCCCCTGTGGCGCAAGCTATTCCGATCGCCGAGAATGTCTATGAAGAGCACTTCGTACCTATCGAGGACGTTGAGCAGATCCTTGAGATACCGGTTGAGCAAGCTGCTGAAGCTCCGATCGAAGTACCAAGCGATGTCGCAGTCGCGGTAGAGCCTCTCGAGATCGAAGCGCCGGTGATCGAGGTGCCTCAGCAGGTACAGATCCCGGTGGCACAGCCGATTGAGATGGCGCCCAAACAGGTCGCTGCGGTATCAAAATTCGATAATCTGTCAGACCAGCAGGAGCCTTCACGCATGCGTGCGCTTCTGCGTTTGCTCGGCACCTTGCTGTGGATCGCAACGATCCTGGCGCTGCTTTTGACCACCTTCGGTTTTCTGACCCGAAACAATCTGATCACCTCTTTCGGTGACTACGGCGTGTTCTACCAACGGAGTGCTGATATGGAGCCTGAGATCAAAGATGGCTCCTTGGTGATCCTACAGAACCTCGATAGCGATGACGGTATTATCGGGGACGATATCATCTTTTCACGCAAGGGTGCGGTGACCGGGGATCCCGTCACGCTTCGCCGCATCGTCAATGTGTTGCGAACCGAGTCAAAGACGACCTATGACACGATAGCACTGGCAGATCGCGACAACACCCACGAGCAGTTCGAAGAGGATTCAGTATTGATGCGGACACTTTTGACCATCCCCTATCTGGGCGGCATCATCGACTGGCTCACCGATTATGTCTGGCTCACCCTCGCGGCGTTCCTGCTCTCATTGCTGCTGATGCTGCTGTGCCGATCGAAACGTCACGTGATGGCGCCACAAGCCGAACTGCAGGCGTACTAGAACAAGTAAGCGGGGGTAGCCCTGCATGCTACAATGAATCGTTGAAAAGTGAGTTTATGGGACGGATAGGAATGAAATGAGCGGATTACTTGCGCCTATTCTGAGCAGCGGGCTGTTCCAGGCAGCTTCTGCCATCATCGGCATCATGTTTCTGGTCATCACCATCGCGATGGTCTATTGGCTCTACCGTGACGCAATCAAGCGCTCAGCCGGCGCCATCATATGGGGTGCGATCGGACTGGTATGCGCGTTCATCGGCATCATCGCTGGTCTTCCCTTCATCAAATACGGTCTTGCCCTGGTGGGGTTGTTGCCTTTCTTCACCGTGATCTCACTGGTGATCATCTACATGATCGTGCGTCCTGCCGAGTTCACCGCTGACGCCCAAGAACGTGATCTGAGCTTGCGCCTTCTGGATGCCGAGCTCGAGAACAAGGCCTGTCCCAAGTGTGGTACCGGCATCGATGGTGATTACCTGATCTGCCCCGAATGCCTCAGCGAGCTACGCGTCAAATGCGATTATTGCGGGCGTCCCGTCAAGCCCAACTGGCACGCTTGCCCCTACTGTCAATCGAAACGTCGAACAGCGAGCGACCGGCTCTCGGGTGTGGGTACCGGCTCGTTCGCAGATGTTGATTTCGACTTCTAAAGAAAAAGGACATAGCTCATGAACCCCACTGACCTAGAACAACTACGTCACAGTACCTCCCACGTCATGGCAGAAGCCGTCGCCGATCTGTTTCCCGCTACTTTGTTCGGCATCGGCCCAGCCATCGAGGATGGTTTCTACTACGATTTCGATACTGAGCGCGCCTTCACGCCCGATGACCTTGCCTCTATCGAGGAGCGCATGCACCAGATCGTCGCAAAGAAGCAACCGTTCGAGCGCAAAACGCTGGGTCTCGATGATGCACGCGAGCTCATGGCCGACCAGCCCTATAAGCTCGAGTTGATCGATGAGCACGCTGATGATGGGGAGATCAGCTTCTATACCTCCGGAGACTTCACTGATCTATGCCGCGGTCCGCACGTTGCAGATACCGGTGAGCTGGGTCATTTCAAGCTGACGAAAGTCGCCGGCGCCTACTGGCACGGTGATAGTGATCGGCCCATGCTGCAACGTATCTACGGGACCGCTTGGCCGACCGCCGAGGAACTCAACGAGTATCTGAGGCGTATGGAGGAAGCCGAGAAGCGCGACCATCGCAAGCTGGGCCGTGAGCTCGACCTGTTCAGCTTCCATGAGGAAGCTGGAGCGGGACTACCTCTCTATCACCCCAAGGGCGCGCGTGTCATGCGCCTGCTCCAAGACTGGCTGCGCGAGGCACTCTATGAACGCGGCTATGTCGAGGCGATCACCCCGCATGTCTACAAATCCGATGTGTGGAAGCGCAGTGGGCACTGGGAGAACTACAAGGACAACATGTATTTCTTCGAGATCAACGACGGTGACGAGGATCATCCCAAGATCAACGAGTATGGCATCAAACCGATGAACTGTCCCGGACACCTGATGATCTATGCCGATGGACTGCACAGCTATCGTGAACTACCCATCCGCCTCTTCGAGTTCGGTACTGTCTATCGCCACGAGCTTTCCGGTGTGGTACATGGGCTGATGCGGGCGCGCAGTTTCACGCAAGATGATGCGCATATCTTCTGTACGGCAGACCAGGTCGCCGATGAGGTCAACGCGATGCTCGATCTGGTCGACTACATCATGAACACCTTCGGATTCACCTATACTGCCGAACTTTCGACCCGTCCGGAGAAATCGATGGGCACCGATGAGACTTGGGAGTTCACGACAGGAATACTGAAGGATACCCTGGACAAGCGCGGGATCGAGTATGCGATCAATGAAGGCGACGGTGCCTTCTACGGCCCCAAGATCGACATCCATCTGCGTGATGCGATCGGACGTACCTGGCAATGCTCGACCATACAGTTCGACGCGCTCATGCCTGAGAAATTCGATCTGGAGTATCGTACCGCCGACAACAGTGTCGAACGTCCCTATATGCTGCATCGCGCGATCTTGGGATCGATGGAACGCTTCATGGGCATCTTGATCGAGCATTATGCCGGAGCACTTCCCGTCTGGCTCGCTCCGGTCCAAGCCACGATCATCCCGATCAGCGACGATCAGCTCGAAGCAGCTCAAGGTGTCGCCGATGATCTCAGCTCTGCTGGAGTACGGGTCGAGATCGATTCGAGTGCTGAGCGCATGGGGGCAAAGATCGCAAAGGCGACCGCACAGAAGGTCCCCTATATGTTGATACTGGGTAAGCGCGAGATCGAGAATGGAACACTCTCGGTCCGTCACCGCACCGATGGCGACCTGGGTACCAAAGGGCTCGATGAGTTCATCGAACTCGTCAACAGCGACAGACCGTAGTATGGACATCAAGCGCAGAAAAAAAGTTGCATCGACCAACGATTGGGCGCGCGCCTACGCAGCTAAAGGAGGCATTCTACCGAAGGCGTTCCTGGCTGACGAGCAGACCAAAGGGCGCGGTACACGAGGTAATTCATGGACCAGTCCTCCGGGATGGACCTATCTCTCGATCGCGTTCGCTCCACCGACCAAGGAAGCCACCGACCTGCCGCTGCTCGTAGCCCATGTGGTCCGCAATACTCTTGAGAACACCGCCATCGGCGATTACTGGGTGAAACCTCCCAATGATGTCTATCATGGCGAGGACAAGGTCGCCGGCGTGCTCGTCGAGCAGACCAAAGATGCCCTCGTGATCGGTATCGGTATCGACCGGGCGCCCGATGGTCTTGCCGATGAAGTCGTCGCTGCCATCGAGGAGCTCTATGCACGCTGGAGAGACGCCCCATAAGCAGCACGAGAATCGTTTCAGGATGGGTACCGTTCAATAACCGGATGATTTGAGCTATACTGGGTTCGCAAGCAAAGATGCTTCGTACTTTGTGATGAACGGATAGTGATGGGGTCGTTATGCACGGTTTTTTCGCAAGTATTTCTAAGAAATCTCTCACAGAACGAATAATCGCCATATTCTTGATGACGGTGCTCATGTTGAGCACGTTCTCAGGTGTTGCGCAAGCCTGGCTGGTGACACCGCATGAAGATATCGGTGTGGGAGATATCATCTACTTCGGCTCGTACCCACAGACAAGGATCGACGACGTGACCGATCTTGTCGAGGGTGTTGACTACCTCTCAGCATACGGTTCGACGTACCTTATCGAACCGATCGCATGGAGAGTATTGAGAAACGAAGATGGCGAGATATTCCTGCTCTCCCAGCTCGGCCTTGATTATGCGCAATGGTATGCTCCAGGCGGAGCCACTCATCGGGTCTGGGAGGAAAGCAGTGTGCGTGAATGGCTTTCTGAGGTATTCCTTGATGCGGCATTCACTGCATCCGAGCAAAATGCGATAGTGACCACGCTCGTAGAAACTCCCAGCTATTTTACGGCAGCTCCACTTGAAATTCCTGGTGGTCCCGATACCTATGACATGATATTTCTCCTCAGCCGCGAGGAGGCGTTTACTGCAAGTTTCGGGTTTGCGAGCAATACCGATCGCATATGCTATACCACGCAGTATGCCGTCGATAACCCAAGCGCTACGTACAGTGCGTCTCCTGACTACTGGTGGTTACGCTCACCCTATAGCAATCCTGCTGCTGCAGCAGAGATATATACCTCTGGTGTTGTGATGAACGGTTTGTATCAATCATGGAATGCGGTGCGTCCAGCCTTCAATCTTGATGTGTCTCAAGTTGCATTCGAAGAAGTGGGAGAAGGTCAATTCATTGCCCATAAGTTGCTTGAGGTCGTATTCGATCCTCAGAATGGTGATCCAAACACCACCGAGATGGTGATCCCTGGACAACCAGCGACCGATCCTGGTGTTCCCACCAAAGCTGGCTTTGTCTTCGACGGATGGTGGACCGAGCCGGCCGGTGGTACTAATTGGGACCTCGCAGATCCGGTCACCGAGGATATGACGCTCTACGCCCACTGGATCGAGCTCTTCACTGTCACCTTTGATGCGCAGAACAGTACCGCTCCGGTCTCGACGACGGTTGAAGACGGCTCGACGGTCGCTATGCCCGGCAATCCGACCAAAGCAGGTTATACCTTCCTGGGTTGGTGGACCGAGCCGAGTGGCGGCCAGCTATGGGATTTCACCAATGATACGGTCACAAGCGATATCACCCTCTACGGGCAGTGGATACCCAACACCCTTCCGCCCGTTCCACCGAAGCCTCCCGAGATACCACATACGGGCGACGAGACACTATTAGCCCCTCTGATGATCGTAGCTGTGATCGGCACTGCTCTGGTGTTCACATCGATCTTGCGCAGGCGAGTCTCCATCGAAAGATAAACGGTTTCGAGCCCGAGACCGATCAAAAGATGTATCAAAAACTCCTCGATCGAGGAGTTTTTGGTTTGAATCGTCCTCTACCCACTGAAGTCTTATCCTTCAGATACCAGATTCTTCGCGACGGGCGACCTCAAAGAGCCCGCAAAGCGTCAACTCGCTATCGATATGGGCGATAGAAGAGCAGAGCGGTGCCATGATCTGTGCAAGGCCCCCGGTCGCGATCACTGTGGGAGTCGAAACCGCACCGAGCTCCTCTATAACTTGGCTGACCAGTCCATCCACTTTCGCCGCTTCGCCGCGCATCAAGCCTGCTTGGATCGCCTGTCTTGTCGAGGAACCTATGACGCGTTCAGGCGGGTCCAGATCGACCGCGCTCAGCCGAGCGGCGTGAGAGAAGAGAGCATCTGCGCTGGTCTCTAAGCCCGGTGAGATCACCCCACCGCGATAGGCACTGCAGCCATCGATCACATCGATGTTGGTCGCTGTGCCGAAATCAACGACGATCGCCGGAGCGCCATAGCGCTGGATCGCACCGATCGCGTTAGCCAGCCGATCAGCACCAGCTTCAGCAGGATTATCCAGCAAGATCTCAAGTCCCCCGCAGCGCTGGGCGTCAACGAGCAGGATGTCGTCAGCTGGGAGCTCTCGGCTCAGTTCGACCCAATGGCTCGTCAGAGAGGGGACCACGCTGGCGATGACGACCCGGTCGATCGCCGCGGTCTCAATGCTATGTCTCGCAAAAAGGGAATGGATCAAAATAGCGAGTTCATCAGGGGTTTTAGCTGATGTGGTGGCAATCCGGCCGGTATAGACCAGCTCTCCCGCATCGTTGAAAATGCCGAATGCGGTCTGGGTATTGCCGATGTCGACGGCGAGCAGCATGGGTCCTCTCCCGTACCTAAATCCGTTACTTAATGGTAGAATTCTAGCGTAAGAAGGTAGTCTTGTGCTACCCGATACCAGAAGAGGAGTACCTATGTCAGGTCAGCCGATGCGTGTACTGGTAGTTGATGATGAGCACGCAATTACCGAGTTCGTGAGTTACAACCTCAAACGAGAAGGTTATGAGGTCGAAGTGGCTCACGATGGTAATTCTGCGTTGGAAATGGCACTGAATGGCGCATTCGACCTGATCATCCTTGATGTCATGCTTCCCGGAATGAGTGGCTTTGATGTCTGCCAGCGTCTTCGGACCCAATCCGATGTACCGGTGTTATTCCTCTCAGCGCGTGATACCGAGATCGACAAGGTCGTCGGTCTTGAGATCGGCGGCGACGATTATCTGGCAAAGCCCTTCGGGGTCAAAGAGCTCAACGCACGTATCAAAGCGTTGCTACGCCGTTCAGTCGGTGCCGGACGCGATATGTCCGAAACCCCCTCGACCATCGAAGTGGCAGGAGTGACCTTGGATGAGGCAGGCCATCGCGCCTATAGCGAAAAAGGCGAGATCGCGCTGACTCCTCGTGAATACGAGTTGCTCTCTTGTCTGATGCGCAATGCGGGTAAGGTCCTGTCGCGAGACGACCTGCTGCAAGACGCATGGGGCTGGGAGTATCTGGTCGAGACCAAGACGGTCGATACCCATGTCAAACGCCTGCGCGATAAGCTCGAGGATGCCGGAGTCGATGCGAACCTGGTCGAGACGGTGCGCGGGTACGGCTATCGTTTCAAAGCTGACGAGTAACCCTCACTTTTCGAGAGATAGAGGTTATGGCAATACCACAGAATACGGTACGTTCACGTATCGCGGGGGCACTACGAAGATCTTCGTTCGTTGCAACGCTTGCAATGTTGTGCGTCGGGATCACCGCACTGTTGGCACCGAGTTACTACGGCTGGATCGTGCTGGGTGTCGGTGCCATCGTGGTGGCCACCGCTGCCTTTTTCTTCGCCGCTCCGACCTCATTGGCGGTACTCGGTGAGTTCTACAATGCGTTGGAGGCCATCGTCGAGTTCGCCACGGGCAAGAAGGATACCCGGGTGCGTAGTGCCGGCGCGCGTGATGTACGCCAATTGGCTGATGCATTCAATAAAGTAGCGGCTGAAAATGAGAGAGCGCTCAAAGCTCTCTCAGGCGAAGATGCGCGACAGACTCAGTTCGTCAGTGACGTCTCCCATGAGATACGCACCCCTCTTACCACCATCAGCGGTAACGCCGAGCTTATGTTGGTCAGTGAGGATATGCCGCGCGAGGTGCAAGAGCGTTTCTTGACCACCATCGTCAACGAAGCAGGACGTCTGGGGCGTCTGGCACAAGACCTGGTGACTCTGCAGCGTATCGAAGGGGCGACCGGCGAGCTCAAGCTGCGCAGTTTCAATCCCCGTGAGTCTGCCGAACTGGCAGAGCAGGCGCTCGAGGCGATCTTCGAGCTCCACGGTGTTTCATTTTTCATAAAAGGCGAGGCGCCCAATGTGTTGGGCGATCGTGACCGCATCCAACAGGTCATCGTGAATCTGGCCGATAACGCCGCGCGGGTCGTGGGCAAGAAAGGCAAGGTCTGGGTCGAGCTTTCGACCGCGTCACGAAACGATATCGACCAAAAACTGGTCAAAGCCCATGCGCTCGAGGTGGACACCTATGCTTTGTTGGCGGTCTGTGACAACGGTCCCGGTATTCCCGAAGATGAGCTCGGGCGCATTTTCGAACGTCTCTATCGCACCGATGAATCACGCGCGCGCAACAGCGGCGGCGCCGGATTGGGACTCTCCATCGTCAAGGCGATCATCGATCGTCATGGTGGTGTGATCGAAGTTGCCAACCGCATCGGAGGCGGCATGCAGTTCTCGATCTATCTACCGGTCCCGCCCGAGTTCGATGCCGATGATGTCGGTACCAAGTGGGCAGGATGGGGAGACTGATGGAGCAGACCTATCCCCAAGTCGTCTCGGTATCACTCGGCTCGAGCGCCCGCGACCATAAGACCCATCTTGATCTGGGAGGACAGCGCTTCGAGATCTGGCGCGAAGGCTGTGATAATGACAAGAACAAGCTGATCAGGCGCCTGTGCGAGCTTAACGAGGACCCACGTGTCGCCGCAGTCGGGCTGGGTGGCCTCGATTTCTTCATGGAAAGTGCGGGAAGGCGCTATTGGTTCCGCGAGGTCAAGCCACTCAAGAAGTATGTTCCTGATAAGCCGTTCGTCGGCGGGGGAGGACTCAAAGGTGCGTTCGAGAAGCGTGCCGTACGTTACATGAGTGATGAGCTGGGTTGTGATCTGGCCGGTAAGAAGGTACTATGCCTGTCCGGTTTGGACCGCTGGGGCCTGGCCTGCGGCTTTGAGGAAGCTGGATCGCAGGTCTGCTATGGCGATCTGCTGTGGGCTTTGGGCATTCCGTGGGTGATCCGCTCACAAAAGACCTTCATCCGTACCGCACATCTGGTGGCTCCGCTCGCCGTGCAACTTCCCTTTGCGATGCTCTATGACAGCAATACCGACCATCACAGCGAGCCCAAGCATAACGCGGCGGCAGAGCGTGAATACTATGACTGCGATATCATCGCGGGCGACTACAAGATGGTCGTCCAGCACATGCCACCGGACATGGAGGGTAAGTGGGTCATCACCAACACTACCACCGCTGAAGACGTCGACTATCTTAGAGAGCGCGGCATCAAGCTGTTGGTCACCACCACCCCACGCTTGGAGGGACGCAGTTTTGGGACGAATTTGATCGAAGCATGCCTGATCGCACTTGACGGTTCCTCAACTCAGTTGGAGCCTGAGCGCTATTCTCAGCTGGCCGACGAGTGCAAAATGATGCCCTCGGCCGAGTATCTGTGATATCTGTGGGAGCGGCTCTACCAAGGGCCATCTGTGATAAAATATCGAAAGTTCAGGCACCATCCCTGCTGAAAGGAAGCAAATGAACAAGCGTGCGCGAAATCGGCTGATCGGCATATCAGTTATCATCGTCTTGGCGTTGATTGCACTGTTTGCGACGCTGAGCGCCAACAATAGTTCATATAATATGACGGTGGCCGAGGCGGCTAAAGCCGAGAACGTAGGCAAGCGCGTCAAGGTCAGCGGTACCGTGGTCAACGGTTCGTGGGACAAGCGTACCAACCCCATGCGATTCGAGATCCGCGACGAGGATGATGCGGATGGCACGGGGGCGGTCATCACCGTGGTCTATGCGGGTGCGACCGTACCTTCGACCTTCGGTGATGGGGTCACCGCGATCGTGACCGGTGAGATGGAAGAGGACGGTACAATCCGCTCGACCGAGATGATCACCAAATGCCCCTCCAAATACGAATCATCGACCGATGCCTATACGGTAGCGCAGCTCAAGGAGCGCTCAGATACGATGGTGGGCGTGCCGGTCAAAGTTGCTGGTCTCGTCAAGGACGGAAAGGTCAATCCTTCCGGATCGGCGGTGCGTTTTGTGCTGGTCGATGCGCAAGGAGGCCCCGTTGAACTCAATATCGCCTATGAAGGGGCCCTGCAAGATGAAGTCGCCACCAGCGATACCAAAGTCGTGGTGACCGGAGAGATGAACAACAACGGTGCGTTCGACGCAGTCAGCGTCGCCATCGAGGATAACTAGGAGAGTTCACTAGATGCTATTACTTGGCCAATTAGGCATGTGGATCGGACTGGTCGGGGCGGTCGTCGCTGCCATCACCCTTCTCATGGGACGTATGAGTGACAACGAGCAGACCACACGGTTCGGCTACTATTCGGCTTTTGCCTCACTGATCGGTATCACGATCTCGACACTGGTGATCGCAATCGCGTTCTTCATACGTGACTACTCGATCTATTATGTCGCATCGAACCGCTCGACCGATGTCTCGGCACTACGCTGGCTCTACGATCTATCCGGTGTCTGGGCGGGTCGCGAGGGTTCGTTGCTGTTCTGGGCATGGTTGCTGGCTTTGTTCACCGGCTATGTGGCATGGCGCGGTCTGCGTGATCTTGACGAGCTGACCGATATGGCGCTGATGGTGCTCAACATCATCATCGCACTCTTCTGCATCGTGCTGATCGTTCCCAACGGTCCCAATAATCCCTTTATCGCTACTCCGGCGCACCTGCTGGTCAACGGTAATCTGGTCGGGCAAGCTGCGACGATCGGAATGAATCCACTGCTGCAGCACTGGGCGATGATCCTGCACCCACCGACCTTGTTCATCGGGTATGCGGGCCTTGCGGTTCCGTTCGCCTATGCGATGGCAGCCCTGATTGTCGACGATCCGTCGTCTCGCTGGGTCAAGCATGTCGATCGCATCACGATGTTCGCATGGCTCTTCCTGGGCGCCGGTATCGGTCTGGGCTCGATCTGGGCCTACGTGGTCTTGGGTTGGGGTGGCTACTGGGGTTGGGATCCGGTGGAGAACGCGTCGATCCTACCTTGGTTCGTCGGAGTCGGACTGATCCATAGCTTTACGATCTATCGCCTGCGTGATGGCTTCAAGCGCTGGGCGATCCTCTTTTCAGCTGTTACCTTCGCGATGGTCATCCTGGGTACCTGGATCACCCGTTCAGGGCTGGTCCAGTCGGTCCACGCCTTTGCGCCTGATACCCTCTCTGCGCGGCTGTTCGGCTTCATGATCTGGGGGCCGATCATCATCGCGCTGATCGGGCTTGCGATGCGCTGGGATTCTTTCAGCAGTGACGTCGAAGAGATCGAGTCGCTGTCCAGCAGGGAGTCTGCCTATTATCTGACCAACGTCTTGATGTTCTTCGCCTCTTTCATCATCGCCGCTTTGACGACGTCGAGCTGGTGGTCTTCATTCTTCATGCAAAACTCGCTCAATCAAGGTCCCATGGCTTATGAACGACTCGCGCGTCCCATCGGGATCCTGTTCCTTGCGGTCTTGGCGGTCTGCCCGCTTCTGTCATGGGGAAAGACCGAAGGTAGGGCCTTGTGGGGCAAGATCAAGATCCCCTTGATCTTTGCCGCGGGCATATTGGCGTTGCTCATCTGGGAGTGGATCAGCGTTCTGCTTCCGACCTATGATGACATGGTGCTTGCCGGTGGAGCTATCGCGAGCGACTATCTGCAGTTCGGCAAACCGATGTATGCGATCACGACACTGCTCGGCTTCGGTCTGAGCGCGTTTCTGATCACGAACACGTTGGCGCTCTTCGCACGCGGTGTCCGTGCCCGTATGAACTCGAAGGGCGAGAGCGCGCTGAGTGCTCTTTGGTCGGTACTGACCAAGGCGCGCACCCAATCAGGTGGCTATATCTGTCATATCGCCATCGGTATCATCGTGATTGGTCTGATCGGCTCGAGCATGTATGTACGTGACGTCTCGGTCACCGTGCCCGATCAAGCAGGAGAGACGATCGAGATCGCCGACTACACCCTGACGTTCATCAAACACGAAGAGACTGAGCTTGCCAATGGGGACGTGGAGTCACGGGCTTATTTCGATGTGACCCGTGGGGGAAGATCGATCGGGACCGTCGTTCCCTCGATCACCGAGTTCGCCCTCAACGGCATGACCCGCTACAACGCCCATGTGGTATCCGAACCACTGCGCGATATCTTCTTGGTCTATCACGGAGTCGTCGATGGTGGACTTGATATCAACGTCAAGATCAATCCTTTGATCTGGTTCGTGTGGGCCGGCTTCGGGTTGCTGCTGGTCGGTACTGTGCTGGCCATGTGGCCCAAGCGCAAACACGTACTGACGGCATAGCACAACAACGATCGAGGCGACCGAGCACCGCGCGATGACACCGAGCCAGTCCACAGAATCGATCCCTACCGATGTCTTAGCGCTTGATGTGCACGATCTGTCACGGACCTTCGGGGTACGCAAGGCACTCGATAAGGTGTCCTTCGAGCTTGCCCAACACCAATTCCTCTCGATCTTTGGTCCCAATGGGGCAGGTAAGACCACGCTGCTGCGCGTGCTTGCCACGCTGACCCCGCCATCGGCAGGTAGCGATGTCAAGGTACTGGGCTACGATGTGGTCAAAGACGCTTTCGCGCTGCGTGAGCACATCGGCCTTATCAGTCACAACCCCTTACTCTATCCGGATCTGACCGCCGATGAGAACCTGCAGTTCTTCGCGCAGCTCTACGGTATCCCCAGCTCGAAAGAGCGGATCGATGAGTTGCTCGACGCGGTCGAGCTGACCCATCGCAAGCTCGATATCGTGCGCACATTCTCGCGCGGTATGACCCAACGACTCTCGTTGGCACGCACACTGTTATCCTCACCGGAGCTCATCTTTTTGGACGAGCCGTATTCAGGACTCGATCCTCACGCCAGCGATATCCTCGACTCATTGATCGAGGGCATTCGCGACAAGCACACCTTCGTGATGGTCAGCCATGATCTCGAGCACGGCTTGGAGATGTGTAGCCATGCGCTTATCCTGGCACGGGGCAAAGTGGTACTTTTCGAAGAGAGGGCATCACTGGATACCGAAGCGTTTCGTTCGACCTATCGCGACACCGTCGGCTTGGGAGTCTCGTAAAGATGGCATCGGCAAAAAGACAGATATCGAGTTTCGAGCAGTTCAAGGCGATCTTGCGCAAGGACATCGTCATGGAGCTACGCACCAAGGAGATGTTGACCTCGATGGGGCTCTATGCGGTATTGGTGCTCATCATCTACTACGTGGCCCTTTCCCAAGCAGGCCAAGGTTTCGACGTCTCACGTATCGCGGGAGGACTACTTCTGCTTGCGATCGTGTTCACCTCGATGCTGGGGCTGAACCGCTCGTTGGTACACGAACAGGACCAAGGCTGTCTGGAGGCGTTGCTGCTCTCTCCGGTCGACCGACCCGTCATATTCTTTGGCAAAGCGGTAGGAAACCTCATATTCTTGATCTTGGTCCAGATCTTTGTCGTGCCGCTGTTCTACTTCATCTTCTTGAGTGGCTCTGGTGCCCAGAGTGGTCCCTGGTGGATGTTGGCACTGGCTTTGCTGGTCGGCTCGATCGGCATTGCGGGGATCGGGACGTTTTTGGCCACCATGTCGGTCAACACGACCGGCAAGGACTTTATCTTGGCCATCATGTTCATCCCACTCATCTTTCCCCTGCTACTCGTGATCGTAGCAGCACTGACCGCGGTGATCACCGCCGATCCAGGCTATGTGCAGACCTATTGGACGATGCTCGGTATTGCACTTGGGTATGACGCGATCATGATCGCCGTCGCCTTCGCGCTCTACGAATTCATCCTCGGAGCCTAGACGTACCCGATAAAAGTTGTTGAGATTGTATAGGGAAGGTGAAATAGCGCCTATAATAGAAGTGCTCCATAAAAGGAGTAGCTATTGTTGTTCAGGCTATGAAGAAAAGGCTCGCGTGTGAGTAGACAATTAAAAATTGCTATGGTGCTCATGGTGATCGGTGGACTCTTGACCACCCTTGCCTTCTTCATGGCGTTTTATACCGCGCGCGTCCAAGGGTTCGGCACGATCGTCTCCGAAGTGCCGCTCGACACCTCGTTCGCACTCGCTCCGCCCAATCTGCAACCGACCGATGGCATCGCCTACGAGCGGCCCTGGCTCTCACAAAAGATATTCTATTTCCATGTGCCGGTCGCCGAGGCCTCATTTTTGGTCTTTTCGATCGCGGCGCTCTTCGCGGTCCTCTTCCTGTTGAGAAAAGATAAGAAATACGACACCCGATCACGCATCGCCATGGAGACCGCGTTCGTCTTCGTGGTCGCCACCATGATCACCGGGGTTCTGTGGACCCGCGCAAGCTGGGGTGTATGGTGGGACTGGGAACCACGGTTGACCACGTATTTCATCATGATGGTGTTGATGGTGGCTTATTTCGTGGTACGCAACAGTGTGGGTGATGAGGAGCGTGCCGCAACCTATGCGGCGGTGTTCTGTATCATCGCCTGGGTCGATGCACCCTTAAGCTTCATCATCACGCGTCTTATCCCCTCAAGCCATCCGGTCGTGTTCCGGTCGGGGATGGATACGACGAATCTGATACCGTTCATCATCGCGCAGCTCGGCATGCTCATGATCGGCTATGCGATCTATGTCTTGCGCGCGACCGAAGAAGATATGAGAGAGAGACTCGATATACTCAAAGAAGGGCTGGAGGACTACTGATGATCGATCCCACCAACACCGAACTGTATAATCTGGTCCTGCAAGATGCGCCGTATGTGATTGCCGCTTATGGGATACTCTGGATTGCCTTGTGCGGATATGTTACCTTTATGTTAGG
>Ga0123356_10001166_pt1 | contig 29061 bp, 26 predicted proteins | sample TergutEmb28metaG_2_FD_92546 | JGI IMG/M metagenome (GOLD analysis project Ga0123356, IMG submission 92546) | Embiratermes neotenicus P3 segment gut microbial communities from Petit-Saut dam, French Guiana - Emb289 P3 | ecosystem: Host-associated > Arthropoda: Insects > Digestive system > Gut ...
ATGGACTCAATAAACTATCATTTTCCTCAATAAAACGGTGTATTTAACTCTTCTTCTTTTTTTAGGAAACACTTTTTCTGATATATTATTTATTTCCGTACGAATTGCTCCTATATTGGATTCATCACCTATAAAATATTCTAAATTCACAATTAGTTCTGTCTTAAAATTTTGATAGTTAGTTATATAAACTAGTTCTCCTATATAATCAAGTTTTAATAATTTTTTTGCATTTGAAATATATTATTAGACAATTCTTCATGATCCTGTTTTGGAGGAATTTGGTTTTTTCTGATTTGAACAAATCTATAATCTTTTTTGCTTTTTCTTTTAATAATTTTTCATATGTGAAATAGCTTTCAGGTTTATCATCTGGATTATTATAAGGTTTTTCCCAATATTCAATATTTGATTTTAAGGATGTTAAAAGTTCTGCACAATATGTATATAAATTAGAATAAAATCCATAAACCGCACTAAAATGACGTTCTTGAAATAAGATTAATAGGTTACTTAATTTTCCTACACCTTTAATAAGTAATATTTTTGAACAAAAAGCAAGAACACCGCCTGTTAAATTCACAAATATTTCAGCAAACTCATTCATACAAACAAAATTATTCATAGAAACCTCTCTTTAAAAATGTATAAAATCACCCTAATTCCATATAATCTTTGTAATCCTTTAATAAATCACTATTCCTCTTTTTATACGCCTCTATAACATTTTTTAAATAATTTTTCATCTTTTCTCTTTCTGCTTCTTTAACTGTTTTATTATAATAACTTGATTTCAGATATTTTAAGAATTTTTTTATATATACATTATGTCTATTTAATATCCTTTTAGGATGTACTTGCCCAGAAATGCCTTTTGCTTCTTTGTATAGCCATGCCGGATTTAAATAACCTCTAGACAGGTTTTCTAAAAAAGGACATTCGTTTTTTAAATGACCATAAATGCAAGGGTCTTTTCCATCGATTTTTTCATCCCTAAGTGTAGCAGCTGTTACCGGGGCAATAATTGATTCTAATTCGTTACTATTTTTTGCCATAAAAAGCGCAGGATATTTCTTTGCATACCTACATGCAAAATATTCAAATTCAGCCATAAACCAAACATAAAGTTTTCCTGCGTAGGTTATATTAATAGTAACATGGGGAAAGTCTTCAGGTAATTTTTTACTTTCTTTTTCATAATCAAGATGTTTTTCCCAATTCTCATATATAAGTTTTAATAAACTTTCTTTTCCCAAGTATTTTCCACCAGGAGTTTCAATACATATAAGATTTGTCCAGGATGTCTTTTTCGGATCTGTACGGTTCATGATATATAATGCCTGTGTTAGTTCTCTGATGTTATTTGATGAAACATTGTTATATTTACTTAAATTTACAACATTGGGTTTTACCAAAGTTCTTCTAATAAGTTTATTAGTATTAATAAAATCATCTTTTATTAACGATTCATTATGGAGATAGGTTAAAACCCTACGGGTGTAATAATGTGGCTGTTCTTTTAACTGTTCAAATATTCCTTTAACATCATCTTTAGGTTGGTTTACATATCCCAAAAGCAATCGAATAAAAAACTGTCTAACAATATGTTTATAATTTGTAAAAGCTGCTGTACTCCTCTCTTTTCCCTTAGTTTCAGAAATTATTTTCCAGTTTTTCATAAAAACTTGAATTTCCTTTTTATTTGAAAGGATTATCTTTATAATATTTCTGGCAATATTTCTATGATGATAATTATAAAATTCTTGCACAAATCCGCCAAGGCACCATTTTGATTTTGATTTATCAGAAACAATATTATAATAAGCTGTTAATGCAGATTTTACATCGTCTTCTATACCATTACAATTTTTCACATCTATATTAAAATAATATTTTATTTTCTTTTTTAGTATAGATTCAGCGTCAAAATATGAAGTAATGTCAATGTTTATATATCTAGATTCTTCAATGTGAATAGATTCTTTTATTTTTTGAAAAAAGCAATCAGTTGTATCACGCATAGTTAACAAAACACATGAATTTGGTGAAGATTTAGGAAGCTCTAATTTTTCCAACATTCTAGTAATATATTGGGATGATTGTTTTGCAGACAGTAAAATCGAAGTAAATATAATTGAAACATCAGAAATTAGTATTCTTGTTCTTTTGGTAGTTTCAACCTCTTCAATTGCATTTTCTATATTGTCAATAAAAAATAAAAATTGATAATTGCGATATTTTTCGGTTTTAGATAAACAGTAATATAATACAAATAATATGAATAATAATTTTTTTGAGTTTTCTATTTTTATTTCTTCCTGTTCCTTTATTTTCCTATTTGGAGAACTGTAAAAAGTATCTATCAAAATATTGTCAAAAAAATCCCTAAGAGATGAAGTTAATTTTTCACAATCATCTATTAGTGCCGGCGAAGAAATATTAATATTTTTTCGAAATGACATTAGTAAATTGAAGAAATCATCAAAATTATATTTGAAATCTACAATTGTATTTTTTGGATTGTTAAAATATTCATTATATTTTTTAACAATATCGCTTATATTGTTAAAAAAATGTTTTGCAGAAGTTTTATTAAAATTTCCATTAAATTCTTTGTGTAATAATGAACCTATTTCACTAACTATTATTAACATGAATGAAAGAATATGCGATGATTTAATTAAGCTAGAAGCTGATGGAATTATTCTTATATAATAAACATAATATGATTTTCGGGAACAGTTTCAAAATCATGTCCTTTAACTATCAATTTATTTGTTTTTTGAGAAATAAGCTTATGAGCCAGAGTTGTTTTGCCAGAACCCGCTGTACCGGTAATGGTAAAAAGCCGCCGTTCTACCCAAGAGTTTTCCCTTAAAAAATATTCACAAAAATTATTATATTCGGTTTCCATTCTAGAATATTCTTCTCTAGTTTTATACGTTTTAAAATAACAAGAAATATTTTCATCTTCATCATTTTCCAATGTATCAATTTTGTTAAGATATTCTTTATCTAAAAAACATGGTTTTGCATAACCGCCTCTTGCATCATTCAAAAACTTGATTATTTGTTGTTTTTGGTTTAATTTTTTTAACTCATCAGAAATAATAGCAAGATAGTTTTCCCTACCCCAGCCAGTGATAGGATTAGCCAATAATGCTGTATGAATCTTTCCAGTTGTTAATTTTTTACTAGACATAATTATACTCCTTTCAAATTTTCTTTCTATACCGCTCGATTAATTCAAAAAAATGATTTTTATGATTATATTATAACATGAAAAGGAGGGAATTTTAAAAGATTGTTTAGAAAATTTAGTCATTATTATCTCACAAAAAGTACGTTATTATAACCATATATTCTTTATTATGGGAGTTTTTCCTCCAATTTCCCCCAAAAATGCGAAGTTTAACTATATAACATACACATTTTCTTGTATTAATACTCACAATATGGACACTTATTAACGCTAACCCCCTATCTTCTTAAAAGAATAGTGCCTTTTGGGCATTTTGTCAATTTTTTTCAATAAAAGCATATTTTTTCATGCTTTTTCCTGAAAAATTATCTGTTGACCAATCACTGACCAACAGTATAAAGGTTCCATGAAAGCCTGTCGAATACTTGTATATGCAGAATAACAGATTACGTCCGTAGTGCCTCACGTAAAAATCTAACCATACGGACAGATGCCTCAAGATAGAAAATCTAACCCAATGAACCAAAGAGCAGGGGCTTTATGCCTCTAGCTCTGGAAACAAACTCAGGAACAGGTTCAGCGAAAGAAGATAACTTGTCAAGAGCCTGCTGCATTTTTTTCATCTCTGCCATAAGGTTTAATTTCTTTTTAAGATTCCTTAAGCGTATTTTAATTTTCTCTGGAGTATTGCCAGAGGATATAACACGCTCAAAAAGAGTCTGGGGTTTATCATACGTTTTCTTAACTTTACTACCAATTCGTTCTTTAGAAATTAGTTTACGACCAGCGTAAAAAAATTAAAAAGATTGTCGTAATGCGTGTAAACGGTTTGTAACGCAGCAACACCCTTGTCGCCGGAATAACGTAAATGCCCGATGTGTTTTCTAACGGTGGCTCCGTTTCTTTGTTCAACAAAACAGTTGCTATTCTTTTTGCCGCCGCGGCTTCTGGTAAGCGCTATTCCTTTCTGCTTGCACCATGTCATAAGAGTACGGTTAATAAACTCTCCGCCGTTATCAGAGTGCAGGATACGAACCGGCACAGCAAGCACCACGCAGACATGATCCAGAGCGTTATAGACCCACTGAAAAGCCTTGTTTTTGAGCGCGTAGTGGGCTGTCCAGGCGTTTTTAACCTCGGTAATGGTCAAAGTATATAGCAAAATTCCCCTGAAGGGTTGCCGCCGTCGTGTTGTACTAAATCTATCTGCCACAGTCCATCCCATATGCGTTCACTTAAGCAGAGCTAAAAAAATGCAACTGCGGCAGGCGTTTAGGTTTTGAATCCTTGCAGACACAGCGCGCTGGTGCCTGTCACCAAAATCGTCTGGTGTCGTGATCAACAACCTACGCTCCCTGTAGCGGCGGTGCATTTTTCTCCATACTCTCTCGCTTCCTGAAAATAGTACAAACACCAACATTATTCTTTTTTCACTTTTCTTTGTTCTTTTTTCCCCAAACACTCATGCATTTTACTGCTTTTCGCCATATATAAGGTAAGGAGACTTACCATGAAGTATCTTAATCTTATTGTGGTCGGAATTTGCGCTGCATTGTGCACCGTTTGTTCCTGCGCCACCGGTACCGGAAGCGAAGCTGTCGCGCATATACTGGGCAGCAAATCAGAAGCTCCGGTGTTCTTTTCCTGCAAGGCGGTGTCGGAAACTGAGCTTAATTTTCAGTTTTCAAAACCCGTCAAGGTTGTATCGCTGCACTTTAGCCCGGCGCTTGCACTGAGCGAAGTGGAAAACGGCAGTACTGTCCGGGTGCATTTTAACGGGGGGCCGGGACCGGGGGAACGGCTTACGGCCGACATCCTGGCCCAGGACAACAATGGCAATACCATTAATGTGCTTGTCCCGCTGCGTACCAAAAACAGCAGAATTCCTTCGCTGCGCATCAATGAACTGCGAACCGAGTTTTCAAACCCCCGGTGCGAATTCATTGAGCTCAAAACCTTTGGGGCGGGAAATCTGGGAGCGTTGCGGGTGTTTATTACCAGCAACAGCAAAGCCCCCATGGTGTACGAGTTCCCGCCGGTCGAAGTTGCCAGGGGCGAATATATCACGCTTCACTTGCGGACAACAGAGGCAGGCAATCGTGACGAACTGGGAAGCAATCTGACGGAATCCGGCGGGGCAAACGCTTCCCCAACGGCCAGAGACCTGTGGATTCCCGGCTCAACCAAGCTGCTCCGTAAAACGGACGTTGTGTATTTGCTGGATCAGGATGACCGTGTTGTCGATGCGGTGATGCTTTCCGAAACGGCTGATCCCTGGTGGAACAGGGATTATTTTGCCGAGGCTGCGGAATTATTATTCAAGGCAGGCGCCTGGAAAGGCCCGGACGGAAAAATATGCAGTCCTGCCGGCGCGGTACAAACCAGCGGTACCACGCTTACCCGAACCATTTGCCGTGACGAAACCCTTGCGGAAAATTCCGGCACCGCAGCCGATTGGTACATTACCGCTACCAGCAGCGCAACACCGGGCAGTCCAAACAACCCAAAACGATATAATTAAATAAGGTCCTTAAACATTGCTTCAATATCGCGTTTGGAAGCGGCGCCGGCTTTCTGTCCTATTACATCCCCATCTTTGTACAATACAAGGGTGGGGATAGACGCAATCCCATGCTGTTCCGCAAGGCTGCTTTCTTCGTCTACATTGACCTTGCCTACTTTGATCCGCCCTTCATATTCATCAGCAAGCTGATCGATAAGGGGGGCGATCATCTTGCAAGGCCCGCACCAGACGGCCCAAAAATCAATTAAAACCGGTATTGCCGATTGTAACACTTCCCGCTCAAAATTATCGCCGGTTATGGTTATTCCTGCGCCCACAAATTTCCTCCCAATTACCTGTTAGTATAACCCAACTCCTGCTTTTCCTCAAGAGCATTCTTGTGTTAAAATTCAGTTTATATGCAGCAAGCCCAAAATGCCTTTAAGTCGTTATACGACGTTGTAACCCGTCTCCGCGCCCCGGACGGCTGTCCCTGGGATCGTGAACAGACCCCCGCCTCTTTACGCGGGGATTTAGTCGAGGAAACCTACGAGTGTATTGAAGCCATTGATGAAAAGAACCCCGCCCACATACAGGAAGAATTGGGCGACATTTTTTTACTGGCAACCATGATTTCGTATATGCACGAGGAAGAGGGGCTTTTTTCGGTCGCAGATGTATTGCAAACCGTCTCAGAAAAATTGATTAGGCGGCATCCCCATGTGTTCCCGCCCTCTGGGGAGTCGTCAAGCGCGGCGCTCTCAAGTGCTTCGGCGCTCTCAAGCGCCGAGGTGCTCGCCAACTGGGCAAAAATCAAGATTGAGCAGGAAGGCCGCAAACCCAAAGATTCGATCCTTGACGAGGTCAGCGCCGGTATGCCTCCGCTGGACCGCGCGTGGAAGCTCCAGAAAAAAGCGGCAAAAGCCGGTTTCGACTGGCCCAATGTCGAGGGGGTTATCGAAAAAATCAAAGAAGAGCTTGATGAAGTAATGGCAGAAAGTAACAAGGATTCCATCGAAGAAGAGCTGGGCGATCTGCTGTTTTCGGCGGTAAACTTATGCCGTTACCTTAAAGTGGAACCATCGGTAGCGCTTCACCGGACCAACAACAAATTCATCAATCGGTTTAAGTACGTGGAAAAAAGGATGCGGGAAACCGGCCAGGAGATGACGCAGGAGAACCTTGCCATTATGGATCAATACTGGAACGAGGCAAAAAAGTAAACTTTTCGGAGAGAGAGGGATTTGAACCCTCGGTACCCTTTCAGGCACATACGCTTTCCAAGCGTACACCTTCGACCACTCGGACATCTCTCCAGTGTTTTATTTCGGAGAATATATCGGAGAGAGAGGGATTCGAACCCTCGGAGCCCTTGCGGGCTCAACGGTTTTCGAGACCGCCCGATTCAACCGCTCTCGCATCTCTCCAGCAAACCCCGGAAATACCAGTATAGTTGGCGCTTTTTTTTATGTCAAGCGTGCGCATTACAGTATTATTGAGCGGTTCACTTCTATGGGGAAAACGCCAAACAGGCGATTGAGCGCGCTGTTGTGCGTAGAGGAATCCGGCGAAAGGGAGGAACCGCTGATCCGGTTGTATACTTCCACCACCGTTTCCAGGTCTTTGGGGTCTTTTGACCAAACTGCCGAGGCATAGGCGGCGCGGAAAAAGCCTTTTTCGGCAAGTTCTTTGGTTGAAAGGGAGCCGTAGCGCCTTTTGGCCTGGCCGTCGATAACTGCCGCCGGGCCATCGTACCCAATGGTAAAAATAAAATCTCCCCGTGAAAGCATGGTATACCTCTTTTGCTATTTATCGTTATAATATACTATATGAGACGAATCATTGCCATAGTCCTGTCGCTCATGGTGCCGCTCCTGACGCTGGTAACTGCCTGTGGCAAAATGCCGCATAACTATTACATCGCCGGTTCCAGTGAAAGCAGGGAGCGGCTGCAAGACCTGTTTACCCTGCTTGCCGCAGAAAATACCGCCGAAAATACCTTTGCGGTGGTAAGGGAAATAGCCAACAGTTATGCCAGAGAAAAAGAATATGGCCGATTAATCCACTTTCTGGGCGAGCGGACAATCAACTTTCCGAATGATCCCTACAATAGTTACTATTTATTGATGATAGCCTACGCCTATATACAGCAGGATTCACTGCCGGTAGCGGCCTTGTACTTTGACTTGATCGTCAAAAACTACCCCGATTTAACCATCAATGGCGAATCAATACACTTTGCCTGCCTTAATCAACTGATCGATTTAACCGAAGATCCCAATCAGCAGGTGTGGTACTATCAGGAATTAATTTCCCGGTTTTCCGACAGAATAGATCCCGGTGTAATCTGGTTTATGCTTGCCCAAACCTATGAACAAATTGGCGACTGGAACAGCGCAATACAGGCTTATACCCGCTATCTGCCTTACGCCGGAACCATCGTTCCCGGTTTTCCCAACGCAGACAATTACGCCAGACAGCAGGTGGACTTCAATAATTCCCGCAAGGATTGGACCTTCGAAAGCCTCCCCGCTTTACTCAGCGCCATACGGTCTGCTTTGGACGCCGGCAGCCCCCGTCAGCTTGAACGGTACCGGGCTAAAGTAAACTTTTTTGCCCGTTCCTGGACACATGACGATACCGATACCTCCAGCATGGCAGACTTTAGTCTGTCAGAATTTATGCGGAGCAACCGGATCCGTTACGCGGACAGGCTTGACGCTGCATCCAATGCCACCGAAGCCTTTTTACGAACATGGGGCTGGGGCTGGGTCCAGTATGTTCCCACCTGGTATTTGTACTTCAGAAAAATCTATTTTCCCTCGGACCCTGAAATTCACGGCCGATGGGAATGGGCCGGCATTTACTTTGGAGAAAGGTTCTAGAGAATAATGAGGAATGAGAAATGAGCAAAGAGAGAGGGCTTAGGGTAGTATTTTCTTGCGTACTGTTGTTTGTGGGTGCGGCGGCTGGATCGTGGGCGAGTATGTCGCATGATATTGACCGCCCCCAGCGTACTATTCCTGATAATCAAGGTATCCCTGATTCTCATAGTACTCCCAATTCCTCTTCCCCCCAATCCCCAGTCCCCAGTCCCCAGTCCCCTCTTCTCAACTTCGAAGACCTCAATCGGCCGCTTACCAGATATTACATCGAACGGTACTCAAATCCATCAGGTGTGCGATATCTCAACACGATTATCAAAAACGGCAGCTTGTATATGCCTTTTATAAAAGCCGAAATAGCAAAACGCGGCCTGCCGCCGGAACTGATATATTTGCCGTTTATCGAATCAAATTACATTGGTACGGCGCGAAGCAGGTCCGGCGCAATGGGTTTGTGGCAATTTATGATGAACAGCATTGCGCCCTTTGGCATACAGGTAAACGACTTGGTTGACGAACGCCGGGATTTTTGCAAAGCAACCGTTGCCGCCCTGCGAAAACTGGAAGAAAACTACCGCGCTTTGGGAAGCTGGCCCATGGCGCTGGCAGCGTACAATGCCGGACTGGGCGCGGTAAGCCGGGCGGGAAAAAGGGTTCATACCAGTGATTATTGGGTTCTATGCGATAAAAAGGAATTAAGGGACGAAACGATTCATTATGTGCCAAAATTCCTGGCAGTATCGTATATTCTTTCCAACCCCCGGAAATACGGCCTGGATTATTGGCCGGAAACCACGGAATGGACAACCATAAAACCGGGAAAGCAAATATCGCTGGATATCATTGCCGCAGAGGCACAAGTAGACCGGGATTTATTGCGTCGCCTGAATCTGGAATTGCTGCACGGCATCACTCCGGCGGACAAAAACTATGAACTAAAGGTGCCGCTTGCCAGAGCGGAAGCGATTGCCAGCGTTTTACAGAGGGAGGATATCAAACTGCTGCAGTATTACCGCTACCAAATACGGTACGGCGATACCCTGTCTGCCCTGGCAAGGCATTACGGCATTTCCCTCAATTTGATTGAGCAGTACAACCCCGGTATCCAGAACCGTCACCTTAAAATAGGCGAAACCATCATTATTCCCGCTTTCAAAGAGACCACACCATATACCGGCATAACAGACGCCCCGGCGCAAAGCCATAATAACCGGGCTTTTACGGAAACCCATGTGGTCAGCAAAGGCGATACCCTGTGGTCTCTGGCTATCCGGTACAATGTCGATCCTCAGGTATTGGCCCGGGAAAACAATATGGAGATGAATCAAATTCTATCCATAGGAAAAGTCCTAAAAGTACCGATAATAGAAGAGAGAAATTAATGAAAAGAATATACTTGGCGTATTGTTTAATATTGAGTGCCTCACTTGTATTTGCTCAGGCAAACATCGGCATTAGCGGGTCAACGGAATGGGACAAAATGGAAATAAACGCCACTGTTTCCCTGGATCTGGCATCCGCCGGGTTCAGATTGCCTGTTGGCAGAATGCAGGGCGAGACATTGATAACATCCGAATACCCCAGACTGATCCTTCCCAGTCTATTGGCACTACAGATTGATTCTTCTTCAATTATGGCAGACCTTGTGCAGCGCGGGGAATGGGATGTGTTGAGTATAAAGGACCTTGCATTGCAGGCCCGCACCATACCGCCGGCGCTTTCGCCGGATTTAGTCAACCTTTTGGGCTTCTACACCTTGGATATTGCCAAAATCAGCGCAGCCCTTATCCGTCACAACCAGCCAACAGAGATACCAAGGACACTCAGCCCTGTTTCCGCCCCGGCATATACGGGGATTGTCATTATTGCAGCCGAAACGCTCCCCATTCATGGCATGAGAAGCACCGCCCTGCTCCGGCCCTGTCTGTTTCCCAAAATCTGGGACACGGAAATGAACCTGATCTTTGAACGGAATATGCTTAACCCCAGGGCTCGCCTGCCAAACGGGCAGGCTGGTACCATGGCCCGCTATTTCCCGATACAAACCATTTTTGCCGGCGGGCCATCAGGCCTTTCCCCGGAAATTACCGCCGTTGTCGGCGACCGGCCCTTGCGTATTTTTGCCCGGGGCGTTTTTGGCATACAGCCCACCGACCCCGTTATCGGCCGGGAAGATGCACTGACCATTATTTCCAGCGAGGCAAACCGCAGCCTGCTTCGTGAAGGCCGGGTTGCTATTATTCTTGATGATTCGGTTTTGAAAAGCCTGTATTAGTTCCGCGATTCTTTGCGGGATTTTTCGATTCTATCCATTTTCCGGAAATATTCAGTCTGCCTGACAACTTCCTCTACCGAAACCGTATGCAGCTTTTCATTTATGATCTGGATTTTCTTATTTTCCAGCATTTTCCGCAGAAGCTGATTGGCATCCTTCTCCGGGAGCCCTACCATGTGGATTAGTTCCTTTTGACCAAAACTAAAGGTATAGGCGCTTTGACTATCAAGATGTACCCGGTTTTTTTCCAACTGGATGTGCAGGGCATCATACATACGGCCCAAAGGATTATTAATAAGGGTATTTTGCAGTTGTTTATAAATCAGCCAAATTCGGTCTGCAAGCAGGGTGGTAACCTTGGCAATAAGCTGGGGCTGTGTTTTAATCATCTGCTCAAAGTTAGCCCGGTTTACCACCATTACTTCACATTCATCGTAGGCCACCGCAGTGGCAGCCCTGGGTTTGCCTTCCAAAAGGGCCATCTCCCCGAATATATCCCCAGCCTTGAGTACTGCCAAAAGCACCTCGTTATCGCTGACGATCTTGGTGATTTTTACCGAACCTTTTTGGATAATAAAAAGCTCGTCTCCCGGCTCTCCTTCGGAAAAAAGCATGGTATCTTTTTTGTATGTTCGGTTTGTATCGTTCGGCCCAAATTGCCGCGGCGCTTCAATTGATAACGTATTCAGTTTTGCTACTCGCTCTTTGGCAACGCCCGCATATTGTCCATCCGGGCAATATTTAAGGTAATTGGTATAGGCATACAAAGCCTTATCATACTGTTTTTGACGGGAATAGTACGCCGCTATCTCCGCAAGATGGGTCGGACCAAATTCAGCCGTTTTATTCAAGGTAATTCCGGTAAGGGCTTCGTTCAAATGCCTGAGCCGTTTGGAGAACTGCATGATTATCTTCATGGCTACCTGAGTGTTTTTCTGAATAAGCGCCCCATATTGCTCTTTAAGAACCGCAATCAGCACAACATCTGTCAGGGCCTGAGTCGTTTCGATATGACTGTGGGCAGACATGGTAGAAATGACCCCAAAAAAGTCTCCGGGCCCAAGTACTGTACCTTCATCTTCCACCACCGTCACTTCTTTGGAAACGCGTACCTTTCCCTGTTGAATGATGAAAAATCTGTCCGCATTTTTGCCTTCAACCACAATGTACGAATCTTTAAGATATCGGACAAAGTTAAGTTGCAGCTGGTCTTCCATAATAATTCATTTTACACTCAAAAAGCATAGAGGTCAACACAACTTTTCGTTAAAATGAAAATATGATAGACCTCCATACCCATTCAAGCGCTTCCGATGGCGATTTCAGTCCTGAGTTGTTGATACAGGAAGCGGCAAAAAAAGGTATCAGCGCCATTGCCCTGACCGATCACGATACCCTCAGCGGCCTGAAAACGGCGGAAAAAGAGGCAAAAGCGGTCGGTATTCGTTTTATCCCCGGCATTGAAATAAGTATCAACTGGCCTGGCTGTACATCACGAACAGCCCCGACTGCCAGAGCAGCCGATACCCCCGGCCTTGGCCCCGGCGGTGAATTTCACCTGCTGGGACTGGGTATACAATCGCCCAGCCCTGCTTTTTTGGCAGCAATTGACGCATTATCCCGCCGCCGGGAAGCCCGAAACCGTGAAATGCTTAATCGTATGAATGAATTGGGTTTTGAGGCTGCTTGGGAAGATATTCCCGCTCTCGCTGACAGTCATTCGATAGGGCGGCCGCACTTTGCCAACCTGCTGGTCAAGAAAAAAATTGTCAAAAACAGTGAACAGGCTTTTGCCCATTATCTAAAGCCGGGAAAGCCTCTGTTTGTACCAAAGACCGGACTTGACTTTGTGGAAGCCGTCACCCTTATCCGCGAATCCGGCGGCATTTCCGTCCTTGCCCATCCCATGTCGCTCTATGTAGCCTGGGGCCGTCTGCCCGAATTGATAAAAGCGCTGAAAACCCGCGGCCTTATGGGTATAGAGGCATGGCACCCGACAGCCAAAACAAATTCCTGCCGCCGTCTGGAAAAATTGGGCAAGGAACTTGCATTGTACGTTACCGAAGGAAGCGATTTTCACGGCAGTTTCCGTCCCTATCGCCAACTGGGCTATTCCAGCCGCGACAGAAAAATCAACAATGCTATCCTTGAGGCATTACCTATCTAAATTATGCTCTCTGTTTTATCGATTCCGATACGAATTTCTGAAAGATATCAAACAGAATAATATCTATTTTACAGTTTTTTTCGATGAATTCTTCCCGCATGGTTACAATAGCCATTTCCGGGCTCATGGCTTTCCGGTATTTGCGGTTTGTATCAGTGAGACTGTCAAATATATCGACAATTTCCAAAATCTTTGCAGGAAAATACGCCAAAGCCTCATAATCCATCATGGGTTCAAGATCATAGGTAATACAATAATCCAGCCTCATTTGGGGGTTTGCTTTCCGGTATCGATCAAAGTACGTTCGAAAATAGCCGTAACCCGATGCATCACCGTAATATTCATGATGGTATCCGGTAATAAGACCCGCTTCTCTGGGGAAATTGGTCTTATTCATAACGGCGGTATAACCAGCGGTGACATGTTTGACCACAATATCCCGATTATACGCTGCCTCACCTTCGTGGTATTCTACGGCGGCGGCCTTGCCAATATCATGAATCAAAAAACCCACTGTCCAATTTTGTAACTCGGTTTCTCTAATCGCCCTCATGCCCCCCAAAAAAACCCTTTCCAGAGTAATATCTTCAGGGTGGATGTGAGGCAGCAGGGATTGGTAAAAAGACCGGTATTTTTTGTCAAAGTTAATCCGCAGTTTATTGATAATACTGGTGCTTGAAACTAATTCATTGTAATAAGAAAGAAACGCAAGCCCATTCAGGTATACATGGGTCATATGTTTGACAATAGTACCATTGGATCTTTCAACCAGAATATTCATCAATTCATCATTGAAAATGGATTTTGAGATGAGTTGGGAAGAAGCCTTTACAAAATCACGGGTGGAATCCACCAATTCCTGCGTTTTCTTTTTTGCTTCCTCATCATCAAGGCTCATGGCATTCATCAGGGCAGTGCGGTTGTTCAGCATGGCATCCCGTACTGTTTCAACCAGAGCTTCGGTAATTAAGTATTCCTGCCTTGGTTTTTGGGTTATCAGATTTTCCAGCCGGTTTTTGCTTTTTCTAAGGTTTAATATGCGTTCTTCCTCTGTCATGTGCACAAAGTCTTCATAATCTTCGCCAAAGTCTTCGTTAATCGCGCTGACCGTTTCCGGTATAACCAGATCATCTGTTCTGTCATCATCACCTGTTACCGCAGGTTCCCACTGGGATTGTAAGGCTGCCATTCTGTCTTGTATGGTCAGAAAATCTTCATCTGAAAGGAAATATTCCCATGTTTTGTTTTGTTGCCAAAAAAGATTATTATTGTCATACATGACTCTAAATGGCATTTTTTTGGTATGTTGGGTATCTTTATTGATACAAATAACAGGAATGTCCAATTGGAGACCTGCTTCAATAAAATCTTTTTCAGCAGCAATTGCATCCCGCAGCAAAACAACCGAGCTTTTATTCACCATACCTTATTATACCCCCGTACTGCTTCCATGTCCAGTGTCTTTTTTACTCAATTATGATACAATTAAGATATAATTTTTAAGGAGATTTTTTTGAAGGCAATTGAACTCGCAAAAGCGTACGACCCCAAAACCTTTGAAAGCCGGATTTATGCCTGCTGGAAGGAACAGGGTGCATTTAAGCCCGAAACCGCAAAAAACGCCGATGGGGTAAAACCCTTTGTTGTCGTGATTCCTCCGCCCAATGTTACCGGTGTATTGCACTTGGGACATGGGCTGAACAATAGTCTGCAAGACATAGTCGTCCGCTATCACCGGATGCGGGGTGTGCCGACGCTGTGGGTGCCGGGCACCGATCACGCGGGTATTGCCACGCAGAATGTGGTGGAACGTAAACTCAAAGACCGGGGTACCAGCCGGCGCGAGCTGGGCAGGGAACAATTCCTGGAAGAAACCTGGAAGGTCAAACATGAGCATCATGCCATTATCAGCGAGCAGCTTGCCCGCATTGGGGCCAGTGTGGACTGGGACCGGGAACGTTTTACTTTGGATGAAGGGCTGGCGCGCGCCGTCCGCGAAGTGTTTGTCAGCCTGTACGAACGGGAATTGCTGTACAAGGGCAACTATCTGGTAAACTGGTGTACTTCATGCGGTACCGCCCTTGCCGATGACGAAGTGGATCACGAAGATACGCAGGGAAAAATGTATCATTTGCGGTATTATTTGGCACCGGGTGGCGACTATGTGGAACTTGCCACTACCCGGCCTGAAACGCTGTTGGGCGATACGGCGGTGGCGGTGAATCCTGAAGATGAACGCTATGCGGGGCTGAAAGGAAAAACGGTTCGGCTGCCGCTTGCGGAACGTGATATTCCCGTTGTGTTTGACAGCTATGTCGATAAAGACTTTGGTACCGGCGTGGTAAAAATTACTCCCGCCCATGATCCCAATGACTGGGAAGTGGCCAAGCGGCATGATCTTCCGGTCATCAATATACTCAATCCCGATGGAACCCTTAACGATGCCGTTCCCGAAAAATACCGGGGTATGAAAGTGAAACAGGCGCGCGCTGCCGTATTGGAAGACCTGCAGGCCGGCGGCTGGTACATCAAAGAAGACAATATCAATCATGCAGTGGGGCATTGCTACCGCTGCCGTACCGTGATAGAGCCGTTCCTTTCCGAACAGTGGTTTGTCCGAATGAAGCCGCTGGCAGAAAAGGCGCTGGATTGCTGGCGGCGGGGAGAAATAGTATTCTATCCCAAAAAATGGGAACATACCTACCAGCACTGGATGGAAAACATTCGTGACTGGTGCATTAGCCGCCAACTGTGGTGGGGGCACCGAATTCCCGCCTGGGACTGCAATGACTGTGCAAAAACGTCCGTATCGCGTGATGATCTCACCGTCTGCCCCCACTGCGGCTCAAACAACATCGAGCAAGACCCTGATGTCCTTGACACCTGGTTCTCAAGCTGGCTCTGGCCCTTCAGCACTTTGGGCTGGGGAAATGGGGACTGGGGACTAGGGACTAGGGATAGTTGTTCGCAGGCTGAGCGTGTTGGCAACCAGCCTTGCTTACGAAGTAATCTCCCCAGTCCCCAGTCCCCAGTCCCTAGTCCCCAAAACGATTTCGAGCGGTTTTATCCAACTACGGCGTTGGTGACGGCTTATGTCATAATTTTCTTCTGGGTGGCGCGCATGATAATGGCGGGGCTTGAGTTTACCGGCAAGGCGCCGTTCCGTGATATTTATATTCACGGGCTGGTGCGGGACAAGCAGGGACGCAAAATGAGCAAAAGTCTGGGCAACGGCCTTGACCCGCTGGAGCTGGTGGATGAATTTGGGGCAGACGCGCTCAAATTCACGCTGGCCTTTATGTGCGCTCAGGGGCAGGATATATTAGTCGATAAAGAATCGTTCAAAATGGGTTCCAAGTTTGCCAATAAAGTCTGGAATGCCAGCCGTTATATTTTGATGAATCTGGAAGGCAGAAATCTGGTTACCAACTGCGAATTGCTTCCCGTGGATAAATGGATTTACTCCCGGTTGAACAGCGCCGCCAAAGCAATGGAAGCAGCGTTCCTCTCGTACCGTTACAACGACGCCGCTCAAACAGCCTACGAATATTTCTGGAATGACTTTTGCGACTGGTATGTTGAAGCGACCAAATTGTCGATGAAAACCGGCGAAGACACTGCTATAAATGTCGGAGAAAAAGATCGCGCTGCCACGGTGTTGCTGGATGTGCTGGCGGAATCCCTGCGGCTGCTCCATCCCCTTTTGCCTTTTGTCACTGAAGAAATCTATAATAAGCTGCCCAATACGCCTTCCGAATTGTTAATCACCGCTCCATACCCGCAGTTCGATGAACAGCGCTGCAATCCTGCCGAAGAACGGCACTTTGCCTTCCTGCAGGAATTGGTTCGCATGATCCGCACCCTTCGCAGCGAATGTACGATTACGCCGGACAAAAAACTCCGCGTGCTTGTTCGTTTGAGCGGCGAACAGGAACAGGTGCTGCGGCAGAATGAAGACCTGGTAAAACTTCTTGCCGGCATTGGAACCATGGACATTGAAACAGCAGCGGCAGGCGCACGTCTTCCGGACGCACGTCCGGCCGGGTCTATTGGCATTGCAGGTTCCGGTTTCGAGGCCTTTGTCTTTATCGCCGATGCGGTGGACATTACGGCGCTCAAGCGGAAGTTCAACAAAGACCTTGAACGGGATCGTTCGTTTATTCAGGGCCTGCGGACAAAACTGGCAAATGAGCAATTTGTGAAAAATGCGCCGCCGGAACTGGTTGCCGCCGAAAAAGCAAAGCTGGAAGAAGGGCTAACACGCACCGCCAAGGTTGAAACATGGCTGCATGATCTGTAATAATGAATGATGGAGGAAGACAATGACAACAGAACAAATGTATCACCTGAGAGAAACTCGTCTTGCTCCCTATATCCAGCTTGCCACTGTCCTTATCGGAAAAGCGCGATCCGGCGGCGGCAATATGTTCAGGCATCAGCTTGACACCATGGCGATTCTTATTGACTACGGTTATACCGATTCCGTTTTGCTCAAAGCGTCAATCGTACACGATGTTATCGAAGACATTCCCGACTTTAACCATAACACGCTGCTTTCCATAGATTTTGAAAGCCATGCGGTGTATGAGCTTGTCAGGGAAGTAACCCGAAGTCCGGCAGAAACCAAGGATCAATTTCTTACCCGCATTTTTGAACATGGCTCCCATAACGCCAAAATTCTTAAAGTGGCAGATCGCATATCCAATATGATCACGCTTGGTTTTGTCAATAAAATGGAATTTGTCAGCCGTTACACCGATGAAACAGAACATTATATTTATCCCATTGCAGAATCGGTAAATGGATATATGCTGATAGAACTGCAAACACTGGTCGAATCGAGGCGCAAATATCTTGAAGATTTTGCAAAAATAAGGGCGGAAGAAAAACAAACTGATTCCACGGATTTTATTTAGGACAGGAGGACATTATGGTAATAGGCGGAAAACATTTTGGACAATATACCTATGAACACTGGTTTGATCAAGAATATGAAGAGACAAACAGTGAATTGGATATTTTATTAAGGCCGGAAGAAGAAAAAGATTACCGCATTGTTGAACATATAACAAGGGAGGCTTTTTGGAACGTGTATAAACCGGGGTGCGATGAACATTTATTAATACATACGATGAGAAATAACAATGCATTCATCAAAGAACTTGACTATGTGGCAACATACAATAATGAAATTGTCGGTAATATTGTATATGCAAAAACAAAAATTATAAATGCGGCAAATGAATATGATGTCATCACATTTGGGCCGCTTAGTGTGCTGCCAGTATATCAAAAAAATGGCATAGGCAAAAAATTAATAGAGTATACCATTAAAAAAGCCGCAGAAATGGGATTTAATGCGATACTCATTTACGGTAACCCCAAATATTATGAAAAATTTGGTTTTATACACAGCAAACAATACGGCATAACAGACATGGAAGGTCATTATCACGATGCCTTAATGGCGCTGGAATTATATCCAAAAGCGCTGGAAAACATAAACGGCAAATTCTCTGAAGGCGCAATTTACAAAGTCAACAAAACTAAACTGGAAACATTTGATAAAAATTTCCCTCCCAGAGAAAAACTTGTGCTGGACACGCAAATATTCAAGGAATAACCGTTATCGTATTTTTCCAGAAAATATTATTTGTTTTTTTTAGTTTACCGTGGTGTATTAAATGGTCAATAACCTGTTTTGCCTCTTCTTCTGTCCAGTGGAATTGTGCCATACCTGCCAGTAATTTGGCGGCTTCATGTATCGCATAGCGCCGCTTGTTTTTTTGAAAAAAGCGCATTATCGTTGGTTCTTCACGCAACACCGCGTTCGCCTGCTGCGAGCAAACATCACAACATGATGTTTCCGGGCTTTCGCCGTTACTGTCATAGTTGAGCATATGTAACAGCGCCTGCCTTCTGCACTGCGTTCCATTGCGGGCATAATCCAGCAGGCCGGAAAGCCGCGCGCGATCCGCTTCGGTTTTGGCGCGGCGCAGGCTTGATTCATCGTCAGGCCCCCACAGGAGAATGGCCTTTGACTGCGCCCCATCGCGGCCAGCCCTGCCCGATTCCTGCAAATATGCCTCCACCGAAGGAGCACAATCCCGATGTATCACCGTGCGGACATCGGCCTTGTCCACCCCCATGCCGTACGCACAAGTTGCGCATAACACCGCCCGGCTGTTACCCATGAACCATTTCTCGACATCGGTTTTTTCTTCCCGGCTTAAACCGGCATGGTAAAACCGAATTTCATTATGCCAGTCCATGCCCATTTCCCTCAGGCTGATTCGCAGATAACGGGCAAGATTTTCCGTACCGGGCCTTGATGAGCAAAATACAATTGCCGGCCGGCTGTTCTGCACCAGCAAATCCCGCACCGCCAGATCCCGCACAATGCAGCCTTTGGCAGTATAGGCAATATTGGGACGGTCGGGATTTCCCACAATTTGGTGCGCTTCCAGATCGCCAAAAATATATGTTCTGATTTTTTCCAGAACCGGCGCGCTGGCCGTTGCGGTAAACGCCGTTATCAAAGGGGCATTAATGTTTTTAATAATATTGTTGATTTCAAGATAACTTGGCCTGAATGATTCGCCCCACTCACTCACGCAATGTGCCTCGTCAACCACAATGTGTACGATTTTTATTTTTTCAAGCCTGCTCATCACCTGCGGGGTTTGCAGCACTTCCGGATTGGCAATAATGAATTTGCTTTCGCCCGATTCCAGTTTTCTCCAAATTGCATCCCGCTCTTCGGTCGTCTGCCCGCCCCGCAAAGTGACCGGCGCAAAACCCCGTTCATGTAGGCGCCGCTGCTGATCCGCCATGAGTGACAGAATGGGATAGATAACCAGCGTTGGCCCGTCCATAAGCATTGCCGGCAGCTGGAAACACAGCGATTTTCCCGCGCCGGTGGGCAGGATAACAATCTGACGGCCCATACAACCGCGGTCTGCCGCCCCGGACAAAGCATCTTCCGGCGCTGCCGATGTCGGCTCAAGCCCCTCGTCATCCGGCCAGTGGATCGTCAGGCCTGCCGCTTCAGCCGCTTCAATGATATTTGCCACTACCAGCCGTTGGTAGGGAAACAGGTACGAAAGCCCGAACAGGCGGCTCACCGCATTGCTCAGGGGATCAGGTAATTCAGCCATATATGTCTCCATACAATTATATATGGCGGAAATGTGCGTTTTGCTTTACTTCTTGCTGGTCATTGCGGCGGTTTTTGCGTCGACGTTGTTCAGAATAACGGTAAGGCGTTCTTTTTCGATTAAATCAATAAGACGCGCCTCGGTATAATTCTTTGCTTCATCGTTAAAATTACCAGAGGTGATGCAGATACCTTTACCGGCTTTTACTTCCTTGAGATGCGAATGGAAATCGCGGACAACCAGTTCTCCCACAATTCCCTGGGTGCGTATAAACCGGAACATGATAAAATCAGACCATTTGGGAGTATTTACTTCCACCAGAATATCCGCCCATTCGTTTTTGTTAACGGATATATTAACCACTTTCACCTTTGCTTTGGTAAAATAGGTGAGTACCACCTTGCGGCACAGGGCGACAAAATCTGCCGATGAAGCCATCAAAAAAATCTGGAGATTTTTATTGGTGTTAAGCTCCTGATACTTGCCTATTAACATATTCACATCTTTGTATGAAGGACTTTCCGAGTGAATAAGTTTAAGAAGCGGTATCGCTTTTTCCAACTGGTTTTCGGTAAGGTAGGTAGTACCCAGATGATAGCGCAATTCCACCAGAATATCAGGTCTGATGGTCTGGTGTTTCAGGCCTACCTCAAAATCCTGAATGGCCATTTGGGTTTTGCGTCCCTCTGCATGAATTTTCCCCGCGAACAAACAGGCGCTGGGACCCATTACCGGATCGGGACGAAGGTGACTGAATATCCGCAATGCCTGTTCAATTTGGCCGGATTCGTAATAACATTCCGCAAGGGTATAGAGGGATTCTTTATCTTCCGGAGCAAGGTCAATCGCTTTCCGAATAAAATTCATTGCTTCTTTTGGTTTTTTCAGCCTGAAAAAAGCATGACCCATATAACGAAGTACCGCAGGGCTTTCCGGATTCGCTATGCGCGCCTGCTGGAGCAACTGTATCGATTTCTCATAGTTTTTTCGGTCGAATTCAATCACGCCCAGATTATAATTGACTTCAAAACTTTTCGGATTGATGGCTCGGGCCATGGAAAAACCCTTGAAAGCCTGTTCAGATAAACTGAGCTTGGAAGCGGAAAGTGCGTACCGGTAAAACACTTCAAATTGGCTGATATCCCGGGCCTGCCCTCTGGAAATTATTTCGGTCAATGTTTCGTAGGCTTTCATTGCCCTGTCCCATGACTCTTCTTCATAATACACTTCACCCAGGTCGAACAAAGCGTACGGATCAAGGGGATTCTGCGCAAGGCGCTTATTCGCATCCCGGAGCCTGGATTCACGGTCTTTTGCACGCTTGGTGCCGCCAGGGCCATGATCCTTCGCCCGCCACATAAACAGAAGCGTAGCGCCAACAGCAAGGACGAGGAAGAATACAGCAATCAGTATAGGAATCATCTTACCTTCAAGTATCGGCTATTTTTGTTTGATTCAAAACCCTAATTTTCAATTCCCCAGCTCCAGCGCAAAAACCTTGCTTTTGCGGGCCTGATCGTACAGGCACCGCTTCCGTTCCGGCAGGCTGTCTACCGTGGTTTCCTTGAAACCAAAGGCTTCAAACCAGTCCTGGGTATGGGTGGTCAGGACAAATACCCGTTTCACGCGGTTTTTGCGGGCTCTTTCCATTAAATAGCCAAGGATTTGGCGGCCCAGATTCATGCCGGTATACAGGGGATCGCTTGCCATAGCGGCAATTTCCGCCTGATTTTCACCCCAATCGTGCAGGGCACCGCAGGCGCGAACCGAGCCGTCAATCTCATACACCACATAATCGTCTTTTTTCTCCTGAATGTGCTCAGCCGTGCGCCGGATCAGGATTCCTGTCTGCATCAGCGGTTCCATAAGGCGTAGTATGTCCGGCAGATCCCGGTTATGGAATGACCGTATCGATTCGTATGCATCGGCATAGACCATGGTTCCCGCGCCAAGGTTGGAGAATAATTCCTTTAGAACGGCCCCTTCTTTTCTGCCGTCAATAATATGGACGCGGTCGATCCCGGCCTGTGATGCCCGCAGCGCCAGCTTAAGTTCGCGCAGTACCGCCTCCTGGCTGTCATTGGCTGCTTTGCCGCTTTCCGCAATTATCGCCTGTGCTTCCTGCGGGGTAAGCCGTATCAGGCTGCCGTCATCCCTGGTTGCAAGATCACGCGACAGCGGAAATACATCCCGGTGAATTCCCTCATGCACCGAAACGATAAAAAGTTTTATGGCGCCCAGCGCTGCCGATACTGCAAGGGCAATTTCATCGCTGGGCACATTGTAGGGCTTGCCCGTGGGACTATAGCCAATACAGGGCAATATGGGAATCATGCCAAGATTCAGCACTTTGCTGATCGAATCGATGTAAATTTTATCGACCGTGCCGGTATGGCCCATATCAATCCCGTTCACAACGCCCAGCCCTCTGGCTCTGACAAAATTCCCAATCACCGCGTCAACACGGCTGCCGGACAGGCAGGTCATAAAACGGGTGGCGCCATGAAAGGCTGCCATCTCCACAAAGGGAATCGCCTGCGGCGTGGTGACTCTGGCCAATTCCTGCGAATCCTCGCAGATGGTCGTATATGCGGAAGTAATTGTATGCTTTTCCAGCGCCGCATCTATTGATTCCTTGGCCCCCGGCACTATCACAATTTTGAAGCCGGTCTGGGCCAGCAAGGCCAGATCCTTCATCAAGTAGGGAAAACCCGGATCTTCGGTTACGGGAAAATCAATTTTAAACACCATGGTGGAACCTTCAAACCGGCTCTGGTAATGAAACGCTTCGCGGATTAGTTCCACCTGGGATAAACAGTTACTCATAGTTTAATTGTAATGCAGCAGCGAATGATTTTGAAGGGGGGGAATAAGAAGTGACGGTCATACCTGAGATTGTAATACCGGGCTCATTCCTGCTATAATACACCCATGAATTATTCAAGCACTTTTATCCCCACCCTGCGGGAAGTCCCCGCAGATGCGGTTATTGCCAGCCATCGTCTGATGTTTCGCTCCGGAATGCTTCGCAAGCTCGCCAACGGCCTTTTTGCCTATTTGCCGCTGGGCCTCCGCTCCTTTCGCAAGGTAGAACAGATTGTCCGTGAAGAAATGAACGCCATTGGTGCTTTGGAAATTAAGCCCACGGTGGTACTGCCCGGCGAAATCTGGAAGGAATCAGGCCGCTGGGATTCCATGGGGGCGGGGATGCTGCGGGTTAAAAACCGTCTGGACAATGACTTTGTGGTTTCCCCCACTGCCGAGGAAGCCTTTACCGCCATTGTGCGGGACGAGCTTGCCAGTTACCGCCAGCTTCCGTTGGCCATGTACCAGATCAACACCAAATACCGCGATGAGATACGCCCCCGCTACGGAGTAATGCGGGGCCGGGAATTTGTGATGAAAGACGCCTACTCATGGCACTGCGATGAAACAAGCCTTGACGAGACCTATCAGGCGATGGGCCGCGCCTACCGGCGCATTTTTAAACGCTGTGGCCTGACGGTTATTCCGGTTAAAGCAGATTCCGGCGCGATGGGCGGCTCCGGTTCGGAAGAATTTATGGTAGAAAGCGATATTGGCGACAATACCCTGATACTGTGCAAAAACTGCGGCTATGCCGCGAACGTAGAAAAAGCGGGGTGCGCGCCCGACAATACAACCGAAGCATCACCGGCAAACACGCCTCCCCTCGAAAAAATCGACACACCCAATATAAAAACCATTGACGAGCTGTGCGCCTTCCTCACCATGAGTCCCCAGACTTTCATCAAAACATTAATCTACCGCGCCATCAATGTCGAGAGCGATAATGCCGCAGCAGTTCCCGAAGCCTTTTTCGCCGTGGCAATACGCGGCGACCTTGATGTGAACGAGGTAAAACTCGCCGCGCTGATAAAAGCCGCAGAAGTCAGCCTTGCCGCCGATGCCGATGTAACCCGGCTGACCAATGCGCCGGTCGGTTTTGCCGGTCCGGTGGGGCTTGATTCGCTGCCGCTCATTGTTGACCATACCGTCACTGCCATGCACGATGCCGTTACCGGCGCGCTGGCAAAAGACCTGCATTACCGGCACGTTGCCTACGGACGTGATTTTGCGAAACAGGGTTCCGACGGTTGGCTGGTTGGAGATATCCGCACGGTTAAAGCCGGTGATCGCTGTATTGCCTGTAATGGTGAACTGTACACAAAAATGGGCAATGAGTTAGGCCATATTTTCAAGCTGGGTTATAAATACACCCGCTCCATGAATGTCAGTTATCTGGATGAAAATGGTAAAAGTCAGGTTCCCACCATGGGCTGTTACGGCATCGGCGTTGATCGCACGCTTGCCTCGGTTATTGAAGAACATCACGATGAAGCCGGCATTGTATGGCCTGCATCAATTGCGCCGTATCATGTGATTATTGTTCCCATTAAATACGACGGCGCGGTAAAAGCCGCCAGTGACCGCCTTGCCGCCGAATTTGCAGCAGCAGGCATTGAAATACTGCTGGATGATCGCAATGAACGCCCCGGCGTTAAATTTAATGATGCCGACCTGCTTGGTATTCCCTGGCGGGTGGTGGTAGGCGATAAGGGTCTGGCACAACCAAATCCTCAGGTCGAGGTAAAACATCGCCGTGAAAAAGAAAACCGTATGCTGGAACTGGACAAGGCAGCCGGGGAGTTAACATCGCAGCTTAAAGCAGAATTGGCGGAGTTGAACCGTTAATTATGGATGCAATAAAAAAGCGGTTTGCAGTATGCATACTGCTTGGTTTCGCAGTCATATGGACGCTGTTACCGCAGGCAGTGTCCGCACAGACAAGATGGGGGGATGATCTCACCATTAAAATTGCCGTAATGGGACCCGGTAATGAACTGTATTTCTGGTGGGGACATATTGGACTGGTCATAGAAGATGCCCGCCTTGGCGATAGCCGCTTTTATGACTACGGTCTTTTCTCATTTGAGAATGATAGTTTTTTTGTCAATTTTGCATTTGGCAGACTGTGGTACAGCAGCGGCGTATCAACAACCAGCAGTAACATTGCCGCTTATATATTTTACAATCGTGATATTGTACTGTATACGCTGGACCTTCCTCCCGAAAAGCGGGAAGAGATATGGCGCTACGCAGAAAGAAGCATTCTTCCCGAAAACCGGGATTACCTGTACCACAATTTCAAGCACAATTGCGCCTACCCTATTATAGATATAATTGATCTGGCGACTGACGGACAATTCAAAGAAATGTTTGCCACCGAACCGGGACGCTTTACCATACGCCAGCACGTCCGCCGCCACACATGGTTTTCACCTTTTCTGGATTGGATTCTTAATTTTTGGATGGGTCAGAATATTGATGTTCCCATGACCGCTTTGGAAGAAATGTTTCTCCCCTCGGAAGTTGCCGCTCGCATTACCAATTTTACCTACATTGACTCAAACGATGTGCCTCGCCCATTGGTTTCAGAGGTGGAAGTGGTTCATCTGGTAGAAGACCGCCCTCCCGTATTGGATATTCCCCGCAAGCAGTGGCCGTACCAGCTTGTTTTTAGTCTGTTCATATCATTGATTTTAGGATGTTTGTTTTTCCTGCAATCAAAATCCGCCGCCCATGGACAGGTAGCGCTTGGCATCGTTCACAGTCTGTTCGGACTCTTTTTCGGCACCGCCGGATTAACGCTCTTTTTCCTGGTTAATTTTACCAGTCATGATTACGCGTTCAATAACGCCAACCTGTTTTTTTGCAACCCGCTGCTTCTTGCCGCTTTTCCGCTGGGAATCCGGTATGCGACATCAAGCACCTATACCAAACGCCTGCGAACCGAATGTATGCTCAGGCTGCTTTGGCTGCTGGTTGCATTGGGAATACTTGTTTCAATGGTGATAAAATTGTTCCCTTCGTTTTGGCAGCAAAACCTTACTGATCAAATGCTCATGCTGCCTATTGCTCTGGTACTATCGCTTGAACCTGCCAGTCTCAAGAGAATGATGCAACGAATACTTTGGCGCTGGATGAGGTAACGTATGAATTCTTCAAATGAATGGCGAGACATAAAGTACACGGAAACTTTTGAATCAGAACTACGCGGACTTGAACGCCGCCGCGCTGCCGATCCAAACTGCACCATCGCAGACATTGAAGGTACCCTCAAAAACTTGTATATACTGGATGGTGCCGACTATGACGGCAGAGGCGGCGTACAGGACGCCGTAATGGCCGCCACCATCGCCGCATACGAACATTTTTTATCCTGCTGGCGAGGAGCACAATAATGGAAGTTGTTTATTTCTTTAATGAGGCCGATACTATTCGGATTCCGTTTTTTAATTATGACAAGAATTTGTTCCGTCTGCTTGTATCGGTTGGTAATGGAGTCTGGAACAATGAACGGCAGGAATTTATGTTCAGTCGAAATGGAAATACCAATCGGTTCGATCCGGTTTTTGCAAGTTTCCCCTGCGTACAAGTGGAAGAAGATACTTCTGCTCCTCTAAAAATTGCTGGTTTTTGGGAACGGCCTTGGGAGCAATCTGCGAATGGGTACCCTGTCAAACAGAATAAAACAAACCTTCATCATCAAACAGAACATTCCAGCCACGCACCAACAATGTTTACCATGTTTGACCCTCTGCCGTTGCCCGAACAATTTCCGGAACATTGGGAAACCAAACTTGAATCCGAACTTCGCTCTTACAAATATAGCCCCCAAACCCGGCGTGCGTACCTCTACTACAATCGCCTATTATGCCGAACCCTTCAAAAGTCCCCCGAAGATATTAAACCGAACGACATAACGCAATTTTTGGCTGCTATCGAAAAAGATCGAGACTATTCTGCTGCATCAATGAATCTTGCCATCAGTGCGATAAAGTTCTTTTATCGGAGAATCATGAAAAATGAAAGCATCACCGAACAGCACCGCCCCCGCCATGATGGGCGGCTTCCTATGGTTCTTTCAAAAACTGAAATCAGCAAAATATTTGCTATGGAAAGCAACCCCAAGCACCGTTTGTTGTTGATGTTGGTTTATTCTTCCGGATTGCGGGTCAGCGAAGTTGTCGCCCTTAAGAGGGAACATATTGATTTATCCCGCAAGGTCATTTATATCAGACAGGGAAAAGGCCGCAAAGATCGCTATACTATTCTTTCAGAAAAAGTCACCGAATGTATCACCGAATACTGCGCCTTTTACGATATAAAAACCTGGCTTTTCCCCGGACAACCAGCCTCCCAGCCTCTTTCAATCCGTTCCGCTCAGCACATTTTCGACAAAGCCGTCCGCCACGCCCAAATCCCAAAAAAAATCTCAATCCACGGCCTCCGCCACACCTTTGCCACTCATTTATTGGAAAGCGGCACCGATATCCGTTACATCCAGGACCTTCTTGGCCACTCCAGTCTCCGCACCACCGAACGCTACACCCACGTCGCCCGCCGCAGCGTCCTCAACATCAAAAGCCCCCTTGACACACTCCCCTAACCCGGTAAAATAAACCCAATGGCATAATAACCACCTTATTCTGCCTTAACACGAAACTTTCTTCGTGTTAAGGCCATGGTTGGGGTATATTACGAGTACAGTTTAACCACGGATAGGGGAAATTGAACGAAATTCGTATACAGGGAGTTAAGTGCCATTTGTTTTGGGTTTAGCTAAAATAAATACTTGACTGTTGGATTATATTTTAATAGAATATATCTAAAATGTTTATACTATAAAAGGAGTATTTATGAAAAAGATGTTTATTATGATCATTTCTTCAATTGTTCTTATCATGGGGTGTGCTGGAGGTGGTAAACCTGTGGTAAACTCTGTGGGAATGACACTAGATCAGTCTATCAAGGAAGCCTCAATCGAAATAGATGGACGGTTTGAAGCAAATTCGAAAATAGCATTAGTCAATTTTACATCATCGTCAGAACAATTTTCTGTTTATGTTCTCGACGAATTAACCGCCAACTTGGTAAGCTCAAGACATTTGGAAGTTATTGACCGACAAGAAATTGATTTAAGACGCGGGGAATTGGATTTTCAAATGTCTGGCGAAGTAAGCGATGAGTCAATGCAATCATTAGGTCGTACACTTGGAGCACAAAATATTGTATCTGGATCGCTGACAAATATTGGAAACGATTACCGCATTGTCATTCGTGCATTGAATGTGGAAACTGGTAGAGTTGAAGTACAATATCGACAAGACATAGCCAATGATCCACGTGTTCAGGCATTACTCAGTAGCTCAGGAAGAACCGCTATATCTTCAACAACTAGTGGTTCTTCTATACAAACATCTTCAAATGTAATTGCTGAAAATAATGTAGGAAAAGATACATTACAAAGAATGGCTAATACTATAATGATGAGATTATCTCCTCGTGCAAAAATCTTAATTTTATGGATAAATTCAAATGATTATGATCTTTCAAATTCAATTTTAAATGAATTGGAAATGATTTTTATTAATACGAATTTTACGATAGTGGATCGAGGATTAATGGAAATAATCATGAGTGAACAGAATTTGAGGTATGATGATTTAGCAAGAGCTGATATTGTACGACATATGGGAAACCTATTTGGTGCTGAAGTTGTTATTAGTGGAAATATTATAGGTTCAGGTAATTCTAGGCAGTTAAGGATACAAGCTCTTGATGTTCAGACTGGATCAATTTTAGGTGGTACATCAGAACAGTATTAGTAACATATAAGTATTTTGTGTAGAATTATGATAAAAAAGTTGAAAAAGAAAAACAAACGGCACTTAACACACGATTAGCGCATAACAGCCTTTCGGCTGTTATGGGTTCCGCAAAACACCAGTCGGCGCTATGCGCCTTTGTGGTGTTTTCGCTCCACCACAGTTTTTTGTGCCCGTAAAAT
>Ga0123356_10001167_pt1 | contig 29047 bp, 37 predicted proteins | sample TergutEmb28metaG_2_FD_92546 | JGI IMG/M metagenome (GOLD analysis project Ga0123356, IMG submission 92546) | Embiratermes neotenicus P3 segment gut microbial communities from Petit-Saut dam, French Guiana - Emb289 P3 | ecosystem: Host-associated > Arthropoda: Insects > Digestive system > Gut ...
AGTTTGTCTTTTCATACCTATTTTACATATTTTTTAGAATATTATTTTTAATATATAAGTTATTTATAATTATAGTAGAAAATGGAATTATTACTATTGAACTTCCAACAATATAACCTAGAATATCTCCACTATTATAAAATTCATTATACATAACATTAAAAATACTTACTAAAACAATTAAAAATAATATTATTGAAGCAATTAAAAAACATATATTAATAATACTGTATACTTCAATTTTTAATATTTTAAATAAAATATAATTTAAAAATAATAAAAATAAAATAATTATCATTTTTATTCCAAATAGTATTGCAACTAAGTATAGATTTCCCTTTATATTTCCTTTCAAAAAAATAATTAATATGATACTTGCAATTAAGGATATTGCCATATCAATTAAAAAATATTTCATAATACCTTTCATTTTTATTTCTCCAATATTTATAATATAATAATATTTTATACTAAGTAATTTTCATTATATTTATTACAGTAATAATTAGTATAAATAAAATAATGAAAAATATTATTCCAATAATTATATCTTTAATGTTCTTGTTCTTTATTGCCAAATAGAAAAATTGTATTAAAATAAGATTTCCAAAAGAATTCATTCGGTATAAATCAGAAATATTATTTTTTAATTTATTCTTATAATAATCAGTATTATATATTTTAATAAACATATAAATACATATACCACCAAATATAAGTCCTAGTAAACAAAGAACAATTATTAATGATAATTCTACGCCCATTATAAATCTCCTATTATAAAAATAAACATTTAAATAATATTTTGTCAATATATTTTTTTATATCTTGAAAAAGAAATTGATGATATTTTACGGAATACTTAATCAGGCAAAGACGTTTATTCCCCTTGAGGCGTCTATGGCTGTGATCAAGGCAGTTGTGTAAGGTAATCCATCGCTCTTAATTTTTTTAAAATATATTTTGTAGTAAACATTGAATCATAACGTGAGCGATGGATGAGCTATAAAGTCTTATATCCATATTCTGCCATTTAGCCGAAAAGGGGTATACGTCATTGCCTCTTTATTATTTTTTCGCATATCGTCTACTTGTAATATTACAGCCAGTTTTCTGTTTTTAAATCTGTTATATAGTCAAAATGTTTTTGATTGTTGGTAACAAGAGTTAAGTCGTGATATATACAAAATGATGCAATTAAAATATCATTATCCCCTATCGTAATACCCTTTTTTTGCAAGTTAGCATAAATTACTGAAGCTGTTTCTAAAATTTCTTTTCCAATCGAATTGATACCAGATAGAGAACACATCATTTCAAAATGCGCCATTCTTTTAACAGCATTGATAGCTAATAACCATCGTTTTATTTCAAAATATACAATCGGTGGAATTATGATAAAATTTTCATTATCTGTTTCTGTGGAAACCCGATCAACGATGGTTTTATTGCCTTTTAAGTAGTATGAAACTATATTTGTATCAAGGGCATATTTCATTATAATGCTTCCATATCAGCAATTGATCTAAATTGAATAGATTGCGGGTTACCTGTTAATTCTTCATCACAGCTTAAAATCGCTTCACCGATTTCTCGCCATCTGTTAACCGTTTTTGTTTCTAAATCAGGTTTTTCTTCTATTGTTACGATCACTTTTTTCTTTTGCGGAATTGATATAGGATTATCAGGGATAAATCGTTCATTTTCAAATATTCCTGTAACAACCAACATAACAACCTCCAAAATAATAAGTTTTTAATTATATATTCATCTGAATTGAATTTTATCATATAGCTTAATATTAAAACAAGATACAGTACACGTTATTTATTTTGATTTCACAGTGATTATATGTCCATTTGTGAAATAATCTCAAAAACCCTACGCTAAAAAAACTGTACCCTTTTGATTACCTTGCGCCAGGTTTTCAAAACAACGCGGTTTTCCTCCGTGGGCTAAAATCGTAGAAATACCGTAGGAGATCGCAAGCTGCGCGGCGTCAAGTTTTGTAGCTATGCCGCCAGTGCCGAAACTGTTTGTATCCCCTATCGTGATATTTTTCCTTATGGCTTCCAGGTCTTTTACTTCTTCGACCAAAGTCGCCTGCGGGAATTCTTTCGGGTTTTTATCGTATAAACCGTCGATGTCACTGAATAAAATTAAAAGGTCTGCGCTCCATAAAATGGCGGAGCGTGCCGCCAGTGTATCGTTGTCGCCGATTTTTATTTCTTCTACAGAGACTGTATCGTTTTCGTTAATTATCGGGATGACGCCTTCATCTATCAAAGTAAAAAGAGTGTTTCGCATATTTAAAGTTCTGTTTGGATCGTTAAAATCTTCGCGTGTTAATAATATTTGCGCAATGTGAAAATTATGCTGCTCAAAGGCGCGCCGCCACGCGTCCATTAGCTGCACCTGTCCTACTGCGCATAACGCTTGTCTGTAATGAATGTCTTTTTTGCGCGCCCATTTGTCCATCGTGGAAAGACCTGCTACCTGCGCTCCCGAAGAAACAATAACAATCTGTTTGCCGTTTTTCATAAACGCTGCTGCCTGATCTGCAAATTCGCAAAGAAAATCAAAATTGATTTTGCCGTCTTTTCCCGCAAGTGTGTTAGAGCCGAATTTAATTATTATTTTTCTCGCGTCTTTTATTAGTTGTGTTATCAAAAGAAAGCCTTCCTTTAGATGCGTATTTGCCCTTCGCCTGTTATAAGGTACTTTATTGTTGTAAGCGCATCAAGCCCCATAGGACCTCTCGCGTGAAACTTTTGTGTGCTTATTCCAAGTTCCGCTCCAAAGCCAAACTCGCCGCCGTCTGTGAAACGAGTCGACGCGTTAACATAAACACAGGCAGCGTCAACTTGCGCTTTGAATTTTTGCGCCGATTTTAAATCGTTTGTTAAAATCGCTTCTGAATGTTTTGTCCCGTAAAAGTTAATGTGTTCGATTGCTTCATCGCAGGATAAAACTGTTTTTACAGCGAGGATATTATCAAGGAATTCTGTCCCCCAGTCTTCTTCAGCCGTGTCTTTTAAAATTAAACTGTCGGGTGTTTTTCCAATCGCCTTTTTAGAAACGCTGTCACAACGTAATTCGCATTTACCCGCAAGTGAAACCGCAAGTTTAGACATTAAAGAATCGAGAGCGTCTTTGTGTACAAGAACTGTTTCCACTGCGTTACACACACCCGGCTTTTGCAGTTTTGCGTTTAATATAATTTCTATCGCTTTTTCGATACCCGTTTCTGTTTCTGTGAACGACGGTTCAACATAAATGTGACAGTTACCCTCTCCTGTTTCGATAACAGGAACACGGGCGTTTTCTACAACACGGCGGATCAATTCATGTCCGCCTCTTGGAAGAACAGCGTCTATGTAATCACGGGCTTTTAGTATCACATCAACTTCGTCTCTGCTGCCGGAATCCGCGAGAGCTACAGCGTCAGAGATTCCGCCGCCATTTGCCAGTCCCGCCTTGATAATTTTTACCAGTTCTTTGTTAGAATTGAGCGCAGAAGAAGAGCCGCGCAAAAGTATCGAGCAGCCGGCTTTGTAAGCTAGGGCTGCGCAGTCTACTGTAACATTTGGGCGTGATTCGTAAATAATTGCAACTACCCCGATAGGAACTGTCATTTTTTCAATTTGTAAACCGTTTGGCAGTGTCCAGCCAGTTTGCACTTTGCCGATTGGGTCTTCCTGCCTGATTATAATTTCGATCCCCTCGATCATGCCATCAATGCGTTTGTCATTTAAAAGTAAGCGGTCAACAAGGCTTTCTTTCATGCCGCCATTGCGAGCCTTTTCAACATCAAGCGCATTTGCTTCTAATATGGATTTTCGGTTTTTATCGATTTCTATTGCGACAGCGCGAAGTGTTCCATCTTTAATGGAACGGTTTTGCGCCGCAAGTTTCACCTGAGCCTGTTTGAGAGATTTTAATGTTGATTCCAGCGTGTTTGGCATATTTTTACTATAATGTAATACCTAATATTGAACAAGTGCCGATTATTTATTATAATTTATTAATATTATTTGGACAAAATTATGAATATCAGGAAAAAAATATTAATTCCAATGGTTTCGTTAACTATTGGCTGCTGTATAGTCGTTCTTGTCTCTTCCATCCTTCTTTTCAGCAGGGAATTGAATAATGCGATGTACAATAAAATCAATGTTGCCGCTATGGTCGCAGAAAGTGAAATTGATAATTTAAAAACAAACGCTCTTATCGCCGCTCTTGGGATGGCAATCAATCCCGATTTAATAGAAGCGATGCAGGATAACGACCGCGAAAAAATCCTTAACACATCAAGGGCGCTGCAAATACTCGCGAAAATCGATTATTGCACAATTCTTGACAGTGACGGAACGGTTTTAATCCGAACACACGAACCGTATATTTACGGCGACAGTCTTACTCATCTGCCTCATGTAAAAGAAGCGCTTGACGGCAATAGCGAATCGTATGTAGCGCAGGGTGTTACCATTCGTCTTGGCGCGTATGCAGGAGCGCCTATTTACGATACCGATATGAATTTAATCGGTGTTGTGTCACTGGGGTTCAGATTAGACGATCAGGAATTTACCTTTAGAATAAAAAGAATAACCGAGTGTGAGTTTGCGGTTTTTTTGAATGATGAGCGGATTGCTACAACACTTTTAAATGATGACGGAACCTATGCGCTCGGATTAAAAGCGCCCGAAGGTATCAGTGATATTGTGCTTTCAGGAGAATCTTACATCGGAGAAGTGCAGCTTTTAAACAGAAACGCTATCGCGATATATTTTCCCGTTTTCGGCGCGGATGACGAAGTTGTCGGAATGTTAAGCAAAGCGTATTACACAAAAGAAGAAACAAATAAGATTTTGATTTTTATAATAAGCGGTATATTGATAACACTTGTTGTGGCGACAGCCTGTATATTGATCGCAAGGTTTGTTTCAAAGATTGTCGAACGTCAGCTTGAAGGCATGATGAATGAAATCCATGATGCCGATGAAATCGCGCGTAAAGCGATAACAGAAAAAAATATGCTCACCAATGTCGGCAATATTATGAACGGGCTTGATACAATGATTTATGTTACCGATCCTGAAACTGCAGAAATTCTTTTTATGAATGATACCATGAAGCGGCATTACGGCATTGGTGACGATTGCGTCGGGCAGCTTTGTTATAAAGTTTTGCAAAAAGATTTGGATCAAAGATGTGATTTTTGCCCATGTTTTCAGCTAAACGAAGATCCGCAAAAAATTATTACCTGGGAAGAACACAGCCCATTAACAAATCACATTTACCGCAATGTGGACAGGTACATAAACTGGTCAAATAATAAAACAGTTCACATTCAGCACTCAGTAGACATGACAGAATTAATTGCCGCAAAAGATTTTGCCGAACACAGCAGCCGTTATAAAAGCGCATTTCTTGCCGTTATGAGCCATGAAATACGCACGCCGATGAACGCGATTTTGGGTATTACAGAAATTCAATTGAGGGATGAAATTCTTTCTTCACGGACAGAAGAAGCGTTCCAAAAAATTTATGAATCCGGTGAATTACTTTTAAATATTATCAATGACATTCTTGATTTGTCAAAAATTGAAGCTGGTAAACTGGAATTGGTTCCCGTAAAATATGATATTCCAAGTCTTGTAAATGATACCGCTCAATTAATCCGATTGCGCTATGAAAGTAAACCTATCGAATTTAATCTTAACGTAAATGTTAATACACCCATCGAAATGATAGGTGATGAACTTCGCATTAAACAGGTGTTAAATAACGTTCTTTCCAATGCTTTTAAATATACGAATGAAGGAAATGTAGAATTTTCTGTATTTCATGAAGATATCGATAATGACAATATAACAATTGTCTTCCGTATCAGCGATACGGGGCAAGGCATGACAAGTGATCAAGTTGATAAACTTTTTGACGAATACACACGGTTTAACATTGAAGCAAACCGCACAACTGTTGGGACAGGTTTGGGTATGAGCATAACAAACCGTCTTGTCGGTTTAATGAACGGAAAAATTACTGTAGAAAGCGAAATTGGCAAGGGTTCTGTGTTTACCGTGTATATTCCGCAAAAACGGGCAGGAACAGCCGTGTGCGGATCTGATTTGGCAGAAAACCTGAGAAAATTTAATTTTCAAAGCTCCGCGATTACAAAAAAGACGCAGTTTCTGCGTGAATACATGCCGTACGGCAGCGTTCTTGTTGTTGATGATGTTGAGTCGAATATTTTTGTCGCAAAAGGAATGCTCGCTCCTTACGGATTAAAAATTGATACGGCATCAAGCGGATTTGAATGTATCGATTTAATTAAAAGCGGCAAGGTATACGACATTGTTTTTATGGATCACATGATGCCGAAAATGGACGGCATCGAAACAGTAAAATATATTCGCGAAATGGGATATACGCATAACATAGTCGCCCTGACCGCCAATGCTTTAATTGGACGGGAGGAGATGTTTTTACAAAACGGTTTTGACGGTTTTATTTCCAAACCGATTGATTCGCGTGAATTAAATCTTTTACTGAATGAATTTATACGAAACAAAAAACCGCGCGAAGTTGTAGAAGCCGCAAGAAATGAACAGAGAGAAGGAAAATTTAAAGGAGACGATTCAAGTAAAACAAACTCGTCTGATATTATTAAATCTTTTGTAAGAGACGCAAAAAATGCCGTTAATGTATTGGAAAACCTAAACACAAAAATCGATAATCTTGCCGATGACGAAGTGTATTTGTATATTATCACCGTACATGGAATGAAAAGCGCTTTAGCCAATGTAAATGAAAAAGAATTGTCCAGTATCGCATTTAAACTGGAACTTGCGGGTAAGGATCGGAACTTCTCTTTAATTACAAATAATACTCAAACGTTTATTGATTCGTTAAAATCCTTAATAGAAAAATATAAACCTGCGGAAATTGATAATAATGTGGTGTTGTCAGATGATGATTTTATTTATCTGCGTGAAAAATTAACGGAATTAAAAATATCATGCGAAGCGTTTGATAAAAAATCTGCGAAAGCTATATTAAAAGAAGTAAAAGAAAAATTATGGCCGCCTAATATCGATACAGCCCTTGATAATATCGCCGTTCATTTATTGCACAGCGAATTTAATGAAGCTGCGGGTATTGCGTTTAAAACAGCACATCTTAGTAAATAACACCAGGTCTTATTAAACCCGCATTTAAAGCCCCGCAACACATTCCTTCGTTTATCGCCGCTTTAAAATCCGCTCCGTTTTCAAGTGCACAAGCGAGCCCTGCCGTAAAAGCGTCTCCGCAGCCGATTGTGTTTACAGCTTTTACTTTTGGAACTTCGATCTCGTAAAAATTTTCTTTTTCAGCGGCTAATATCTTCTTATCGCCGTTGGTAAGAATTATACGGCAATTATGTTTCTGAGCAATTTCCAAAATTAATCCGCGTAATTTTTGCGGATCATTTGTTCCAATCCCGAACGTCGCGATAAATTCATCCATGTTCGGTTTTATCACATCAGGTTCGTATTTTAAACTGTTAATTAAATCATTCCCTCTGATATCAAGAATAACAAACAATCCTTTTTCCTTTGCTTTTTGTACCATGTAGGGAATTACATTGTCAGAAAAACCCGCAGCGTTTTTGCCGGAAACCACAAGGTGACTGACACCATTTAAGTTAAACTTTTCCATTAGCCGTTCTTCTGTGCCGGCTGCGACAGCTTGCGATTCTTCGACAAGTTCTGTTACGCTCTGATCGCTTGCGTTTAATAATGTATAACAAAAACGGATTTGACTGTTACTTTCTACCCATTGGACATCAAGATTGTCTTGCTCGCATAACGAAAGAAATAATGGGCGCATATCACCGCCAAGCTGTGTTAAATGCACGGCTTTTTTTCCAAGCTGTGTAAGTACTCTTGTTACATTTATGCCCTTGCCGCTTACATCAAGGCGGTGTTCGTTTGTGCGGTTAACAGCACCTGATGTTACCGAAGAAAATTGCAGAGTTTTTTGTAAAGTGGGATTAAGACAAACGGTTAAAAACATATTTCGAATATTTTCACACGGAGACACGGAGACACGGAGTTTCAGTTCGAAATCCTTTTGTTATATCTCTAAGCTTTCTATATATCAATACTAGATATAAAGAATTAAATAATTCCTTTGTGTTCTCTGTGCCTTTGTGCCTCCGTGCGAAATCTTTTCGTTTTATTTCACTCTTCTATAATTTTTAATCTTTTGTTGTAATTTTTTCGCAAGTTCGGCACGTGGTATACGCACTTGCTCCATAGAGTCACGGAAGCGAAGTGTTACAGTTCCATCTTCTTTCGACTGATAATCCACTGTGACACAGAAAGGAGTGCCCGCTTCATCCTGCCTGCGGTAACGCCGCCCAATCGCTCCCGATTGATCATAATCGGTGGCGTAATCATCCTGCAGCTCTGTGCGGATTTCCTGCGCGAGTTCTGCAAGCCCGTCTTTTTTCATCAATGGTAAAATCGCAACTGTAATCGGCGCAATGTCCGGATGGAAACGTAACACCGTACGCCAATCATCATCATTGCCTTTGTCGGCGACTTGTTCTTCATCGTATGCGTCGCAGAGAATCATCAGTAAGTTACGTGTAAGGCCCGCCGAAGTTTCGATGATGTACGGGATGTAACGTTCGTTATTATTATCCTGATCGATGTATTGCATATCTTTGCCGGAGAATTCGCTGTGGCGGCTAAGATCGTAATCGGTGCGGTTGTGTACGCCTTCAAGTTCTCGCCAGCCCATTGGGAAAAGGTACTGGATGTCGTAGGCGTCTTTTGCATAATGTGCAAGTTCGTCAGCATCGTGCTGATGCCAGCGCAGATGATCCATTTTTACGCCGAGTTTTTCGTAATACGCCCAGCGTTGTTTTTTCCATTCGTTAAACCATTCTTCATCAGTGCCCGGTTTTACAAAGTACTGCATTTCCATCTGCTCAAATTCGCAGGTGCGGAAAATAAAGTTTTTGGTAACAATTTCGTTGCGGAACGCTTTGCCAACCTGCGCGATACCAAACGGTATTTTCATGCGATTGGATTGAATGATATTTTTATAGTTAACATAAATGCCCTGCGCGGTTTCCGGGCGCAGGTAAATGGTGCTTGCGGTATCTTCGGCAGCGCCGATATTACTTTTAAACATCAGATTGAATTTGCGGGTATCCGTAAGTTCGCCGCCGCAGTCGGGGCATTTTTTTGCCTTCAGGTTTTCTTCGGGGATCATGTCCGCGCGAAATCGGGATTTGCACTTTTTACAATCGACCAGCGGGTCTGTAAAGTTTTCGACGTGCCCGGATGCTTCCCATGTGCGCGGGTGCATTAAAATAGCGGCATCCAACCCCACGATATTGTCGTGGAGACGGGTCATTTCCTTCCACCATCTCGCTTGAATGCGGTTTTTTAATTCAATGCCAAGCGGTCCGTAATCCCACGCTCCGCTTTGACCTCCGTAAATTTCCGATGATTGAAAAACAAAACCCCGTCTCTTTGCCAGCGAGGTGATTTTTTCCATCGTTGCTTTGCCTGAGTACTGCTCTGCAGGACAATATTCTGTTAATTCTGACATGGCTGTATTGTACTAAATAATTGAAGATTAGGGAATATCGATAGAAATTAGAATAAAATACTCTTGCTGATACGTAAGTTACGTGTTATCATATAATATAGAGATAAAATGTAATATAATAAAAAAATGGATTTTGTCATCGAGTTTAATCCTGCCGCATTTACTCATAAAGTAAACGAAGCGGATATTTATCGGGCTTTTGATACAGCTATATACGATGCTCTATTAGATGAACCAGATGATGATGACGCAAGGGATAAATATTTATTAATCGGTTTTGATTGTAATGCAAATCCTATTGAAGTATTGTATAATTTTATAAGTGATTATAAAGTAAATGTGTTCCATGCAATGCCATGCAGGAATATATATCACCATTTGTTATATTGAAGGAGTAACAATGGCACAAATGACTGACGAAGAAGCGAAAAGACTTGACGAAAAATGGACAAAGAATCCACCCAAACCTGGTCCTAACGGAACAGGATATTTCACCCAGTGCAAAAAAACTGCTCATACTGTAACAATTGACAGTGTTTCCGCTAATTATCTAAATACTAAAGCTATAGCCGACCACAAAACTCCTGCTCAAATAATCAGCGAATTGATACGAGAAAAAATAGCAGTTTCATTATAATCTAATTCTTAACCCGGATACTCAAGATTCTCTTTCGTAGCATTTTTTATAATAGCCGCGTATCTTTTACATTCCAATTTTGCCATTTCGATATTTTGCTCGCGCCAGTTGCCGCATTCCACAGCGGACGCGCCGGGAATATCGCCTTCAAATTTTTCTATCCATTCAAGCTGTTCTTTTAATAATGGAAGAATATCGGTAGAAGTATACTCACCTTCGAGAATCAGGTAAAAACCCGTGCGACAGCCCATCGGACCAAAATACACGATTTTTTCGCTCCATTTTTCATGGGAGCGCAGGAAGGTAGCGCATAAATGTTCGATTGTATGTAATGCGGGCTGGTCTAATACCGGCTCTTTATTTGGCTCTTTAAAACGAAGGTCGAATGTTGTAATTACAAAGCTTCCGTACATATCTTTACGTGAAACATAAACACCCGGCAATAATCTTAAATGGTCGATTTGGAAACTTGTAATTTTTTTCATTTGATAGCTCCTTAAAGGTACAGTTACCATGTTAACAGATAATAATATACAAAACAAGCGCAGCTACAAAACAGAAACTCTAGACATTCTTCCTCAAAATCACTACACTAATCCTACGAGCGGTCTGTCTGAGCCGCCGTGATATACCAATTTGTCAGACCTTGTATAAATTGCAGGAAAACACCAGGAGGACTAGAATGAGCGCAACTATCAGGCTCAAAAGATTTGGGACAAAGAAACGGCCTTATTACCGTATTGTTGTAATGGATAAAATGGCGCCAAGAGACGGCAAAACCATCGAAGAACTTGGTTATTATCACCCAATCGAAGCGGAAGATAAACAGATTGTTTTTGACGAAGCAAAAGCAAAAGCATGGCTTGCAAAAGGCGCAATCGTAAGCGATACAGTTCGCAGAATTTTCAACAAAAAAAACGTAACCGTAAAATAATATACAGGTAACACAATGGAAAAAGATTTAATTGAATACCTGGCGAAGTCTCTTGTAGATGATCCGTCTCAAGTGCAGGTTAATATAGTAGAGGGCGAAAAATCGACGATTCTTGAACTGAGAGTCGCAGAAGGCGACATCGGCAAAGTAATCGGGAAACACGGCAGAATCGCCAAAGCAATCAGAACAGTGCTTCAAGCCGCAAGCGCAAGATCGGGAAAACACACAGTACTTGAAATCCTTGACTGATAAATTCATTATTGGCATTGTCGGTTCTCCTTTTGGAGTTAAAGGTTTTGTAAAGGTACGCTCCTTATCAGGCGAAGTCGATCACCTGTTAAACTTGCAATCGGTCGTTGTCAGTAAAGACGGTAAAGAAAGACTTCTAAAAATTGAAGAAAGCACTTCAAACTCCGGTATTGCACTTATACGTTTTCAAGGTATAAATTCCCCCGAAGCCGCAAAAACTCTAAACGGTGCACAACTCATCGTTGATCGGTCTTTGGCAACCCCTTTAAACAATGGCGAGTTTTATATCGAAGATTTAAAAGGCTTGGAAGTTTACGCTGATAATAACGAAATTGAAAATTATAAAATTTCTTCTCTCCGTGCCTCCGTGCCTCCGTGTGATAAATTCTCGATTATTGGTATTATAATCGATATTATCGAAGGCGGCGGCGGGGAGCTGGTCGAAATAAAACTTACCAACGGCGAAAAGAAACTCATTCCTTTACGAAAAGAGTTTTTCCCTGACATAAATCCATCTAGAGGCAAAATTGTGTTAAAGGGTATATGGATATTAGATTAATAGAAAGGTCGCTGCGGAAAACGTACCCTTGAGCGAGTTATTACCGAGCGTAAAGGGGTGGGTTTACGCAGTGACTTTGTTATGGAGTTATATGAAATATAAAATATTAACCCTATTTCCGGAAATCACTGATGCGTTTTTCGCCAATTCCATCATGGCAAAAGCGATTAAACGGGGAATCATCGAGTATCAGGCGATTAATATCCGTGATTTCGCGGCAGACAAACACAAAACCTGCGATGATGCACCCTACGGCGGCGGACCCGGTATGCTCATGCTGCCAGAACCTCTAAAACAGGCGATTGATTTTGCGAAGAATCTCTCGCAGAGGCGCAAAGGCGCAGAGATGAATGAAGAAAAGCAAAGTAAGAATTCTTCATCTATCTTAAACCTCCGTGCCTCCGTGTCTCCGTGTGAAATCCTTGAGACTAAACCTCGAGTTATTTATCTATCACCCTCAGGAAAACCTTTTAACCAGGAATTGGCAAAAGAGCTTGCCTGCGAAAAAGAGCTTATTTTAATCTGCGGGCGGTACGAAGGCATCGACCAGCGCATCATCGATCGATATGTAGATGATGAAATTTCGGTTGGCGATTATGTCCTTTCTTCAGGCGAAGTGGCAGCTTTGGCAGTAATTGACGCTACTTACCGCCTTGTAGACAATGTTATTAACACCCAGTCGCTTGACGAAGAAAGCTATTCTTCGGGGCTTTTGGAGTATCCCCAGTTTACACGCCCTGAAGTTTTTGATACAATGAAAGTCCCTGAAATACTTTTGTCCGGGCATCATGAACAGATACGTCTTTGGCGGCTTGAAAAGAGGGTAGAAAAAACCCTGCAGCAAAGACCGGATTTGATACAGCGAGGCAAGGAACTGGGGATTTTTAACAAGGAAATAAATGGCATTATAGACCGCCTGACTACTTCCAATAAATAGTCAGTTAATAGTAAGGAGAGCAAGATGAACGAAATTCAAGCAATTGAAGCAGAACAAATGAAAGAAACAGTTGATCAATTTAAGGTAGGGGATACTGTAAAAGTACACTTTAAAATAGTTGAAGGCAAAACCGAACGTGTTCAGATATACGAAGGTCTTGTTATCGCCATGAAAAATTCCAAAGTAGGAAAAACCTTTACAGTACGCAAGATTTCCTACGGCGTTGGTGTAGAAAGGGTTTTCCCGATTCATTCGCCGCGTATCGTAAAAGTCGAAGTTGTCCGCCCCGGTAAAGTAAGACGCGCGAAACTTTACTACATCCGTGAAAAAATCGGTAAAGGCGCTAAGATTAAAGAACTTATTGTCAAAAAGAATACAAAGTAGGATTATTTTTCTACAATTTTGTCATATTATATGTCTCACTATGAACTATTCAAGATTTTTTTTATTTTTGCCGATATTCGTATGGGGAACTCTCCCTTTAGAGGATAAAAATGAATTTAATTAATACAAGCGATCTTAACATTGGAATGATTTTTTCAGAACCGGTTTATACTGAAGGTAAGAATCTTTTAGTACCTGCCTTGGTTCCCATTCGTCAAAAAGATATTGATCTTTTAACTTCGATGGATATTAAAGCTGTTAAAACAGAAGGCATCCAGGTAGAAATTGAAGCACAAGCTGAAGAGATCATCGATGAAGTTGAAAAAACAGACGCAATACATGCGCTGGAAATTTTGGAAGCAGAATTGGCAAATATGCTCAATCAGCCTGAATCGGATTCATTTGCAGAAATTCCGCAGGAAGAAATGGTTATAACATCAAAAAAAGGAGCAATCAGATTTTCCATAAGTGATGTCAGGCAAAACTCAGGTCCGTATCGCGCATATAAAAACTTAATCGAAAAAATAAATGCCGTTTTTGCCGGTTTAAAATCGGGTGATGATATAGAAATGCGTGCGGTTGATACTATCTGTACGCTTTTACTTCAGGATTTACATGATCATCCTGATGCTTTTGTAGGTTTTATTTTAGGCGGAGAAATTACAATTCATGAGCTTGCGAAAAGTTCAATAAATACAGCAATTCTTTCAGCGATGACTGCGCAGGAACTCAAACTGCAAAATCATAAAATTCATAACATTGTTTCAGGCGCACTGCTTCATGACATTGGAATGCTGCGTCTTTCCAAAGGTATCACGGAAAAAAAAGGCGGGCTTTCTGACGCCGAACTTGAACAGATAAAAAGCCATCCTATACATACTTCAAAAATTATTACAAAAGAATTATATGGTCCCCGTGAAGTAAATCTCATTGCGCTTCAGCATCATGAAAGATGGGATGGTCAGGGTTATCCTGACAAACTTGTCGGTGAAGCTATTGATATAGGAGCCAGGATTATTTCTGTGGCAGACGCTTTTGAAGCTATGGTTAGCAAAAAATCATACCGCAATTCCATGATAGGTTATCAGGCGATTAAAAATTTAATGGCAGATAACGGACGGCGTTTTGATCCTGCTGTCATTATCGCTTTTACAAAGATTATGGGAATCTATCCAATAGGTTCGATTGTTCGTCTTAATGATACATCTATCGCAAGGGTAGTCAGCATTCATACAGACGCTCCAATGCGCCCTGTGGTTCAATTATTAATGGATAAAAACGGTGATGCATTAGGCTCGGGGAATGCGGTAAGTATCAATCTCTTGGCAGACAGAACATTATTTATTAAAGAAGCAATCGATCCGGCTGAATTTACCGAAAAAAATGCCTAACTTTGCTCGTTATGTTAACTCCGCAGCGCTAGGCAAAAAGGGTGAACAGCAGGCTGCCGCCGCTCTTGAAGACAGCGGAATGGAAATATTAATCAAAAATTACCGATGTAAATACGGCGAAATCGATATTATCGCCAAAGAATCCGAAACAATTGTCTTTACCGAGGTAAAAACCTGGTCAAAACTTGAATTTGCCGACCTTCAATACAGCATCGATATAAAAAAACAGCAAAAGATTATCAAAACCGCTAAGTATTTCCTTCTGGAAAATCGAAAATATAGTAATATGTCGATTCGATTTGATGTGGTATTTATTAATCCACCTCATATTAACCATCTTGTCTCAGCCTTCACGGAGAGTGTATGATTAAAATAGCTCAACCAGGAATACAAACTTTGAATTCCCGTTTGAATAGTTCGTTTGCAAGCGACAGGTTTGCAAGCGATCATGCGGTTGAAGCTATAAGGCGGCGTATAAATGATGAAAACTATCTTAACTCCGCCATTCAAAGACTGGCTCTTGTTATGAGCAACGAACTATTGGATATATCTTCAGAAGGTGGTAAGAATGAGCGGAAAAGGCGGAAATAACAGGAAAAACCGGGGTTTACAAAACAAACAGCGTTTTTCAAGCCGCAGGGATGATTCACATAAACATATAAAAAAACATAATGAAAACCCCGTCTTTGAAGAGAAGTTTGAAAAGAACCGTTTTAATATGCATGAGCGCCCGCAATGGACAGCGCCGGAACTCCCAAGTAATCCAATGACTACTCCCGACTGTCCCTGGTGCGGAAAACCGATTAAAGATATTGCTACAGCAATTTGCGATAAAGATACGGGGCTTCCTGTTCATTTTGACTGTGTATTAATGCGCATAACAGAAATTGAAAAACTTGATACCAACGATGGCATTTGTTATATCGGCGGCGGGCGTTTTGGCGTAGTCCATTATAATAATCCGCCCGATACAAGGGATTTTACAATTAAAAAAATTTATGAATGGGAAGCGAAAGACAATAAAAATGAATGGCGGCGTCCTATAAGCGAATATTTTTCTATAACTTAATTTTTTCTGGAGATAACATGATCGGTATTATCGGTGCTATGGAAGATGAAGTAAGTCTTCTCTGTCAAACTATGGGTAAATACGAAACCCGTAAAATCGGCGGTTTTGAATTTTTTTCAGGTAAAATTGAAACAAAAGAAGTAACTGTTCTTCGCTGCGGAATCGGTAAAGTAAATGCGGCAGTAGGATGCGCTCTTTTAATTCAGGAGTTTAAACCCAAAATTGTTATCAACACAGGATCGGCAGGAGGGATTAATCCCGATTTAAAAGTAGGCGATGCGGTAATTTCCACTGGGCTTGTTTATCACGATGTTGATGTAACCGCTTTTAATTACTCACCCGGTCAGCTTCCCGATATGCCGCAGGTTTTTTCCGCTGACAATAAATTAATAAAATTAGCTGAAAACGCGGTTAATCAATTAAAAAATGAAAAACTGCTTCCCGGTGATTTTAATTATTGCCACGGATTAATCGGTTCCGGTGATGTTTTTATGCACGAAATCGAACGTATAGAAAATGTCAGATCTATTTTCCCCGAAATTGCTGCTGTAGAAATGGAAGGAGCCGCCATTGCTCACTGCTGTTTTTTATTTTCTGTTCCATTTCTTGTTATACGCGCTTTATCCGATGTTGCAGGAAAAGAGTCTCCGGTAAGTTTTAATGATTTTCTTCCAATTGCCTCTAAAAACTCGGCACAAATCATTATCAGGATGATTAAAGAAATTTAACCCGAGTTTTTTAGAAAAATATTAAAAACGCCGGATCAGTTTTTATTCACATCTTCTTCAGTTGTTTGCGGCTCTTCCTGCTGCGGTTTTGCAGCAGGTTCTAAACCGGCATTAACTTGTTTTATTTCCTGCAAAATTAAAATCAAGCGCTGCGTTTTAACGCCGCGCTTTAGCGCGCATATTCCGTAATTCTGGTTTCCCGGATCATCGTAACTTTTATGCGGCCAGGGTATCTAAGGTCGTTTTCGATCTTTTTGGCGATTTCTTTTGCAAGTTCCCTTGTTTGATCGTCGTTAACAGATTCATTGTTAACCATTATGCGCAATTCTCTTCCTGCCTGTATTGCAAAAGATTTATCAACACCGTTAAATCCGGATGCGATATTTTCAAGATTTTCCAAGCGCTTCATGTAATTGTCGAGTGTTTCCTTGCGTGCTCCGGGGCGTGCCGCAGAAATAGCGTCCGCGATTTGTACGATAACAGCTTCGATGCAGGCGGCTTCGATGTCGTTATGATGAGAGCCGATGGCATTTATTACCTGCGGGTCTTCTCCCATTTTCCGAGCCATATCCATGCCGATTTCGGCGTGGTTAAGGTCAGAGTCGGACTCAACACCTTTTCCGATGTCGTGTAACAAAGCAGCTCGTTTTGCAAGGTCGCGGTTACAGCCGACTTCTGCCGCCAGCATGCCTGCGATGACAGCCACTTCTTTTGAATGCTGAAGTACGTTTTGACCGTAACTGGTGCGGAAATAAAGACGGCCAAGAGCGCGGACAGAATCCTGCTTGATATTGTGAATACCCAAATCGAAAAGGACTTTTTCGCCTTCTTCAAAAATCTTCTGTGAAATGTCCTTGCTTACTTTAATGACAACTTCTTCTATGCGTGCAGGATGGATACGCCCGTCAAGAATAAGCCGCTCTAAAGAAATTTTCGCAATTTCGCGGCGTACAGGATCGAAACAGGAAATAACAACAGCTTCCGGCGTATCATCGATTATAATGTCCGCTCCCGTAAGAGTTTCAAGAGTGCGGATATTTCGGCCTTCACGACCGATAATGCGCCCTTTCATTTCATCGTTGGGAAGAGTTACAGTTGTTACTGTTACATCACCTGTTACTTCGGTTGCCAGCCGCTGAATTGTGGTTACGAGGATATCGCGGGCTCTTTTATCAGCCGCAACATTGGCTTCCTGCTCGATTTTATTGATAAGCGATTGAGCGTCATGTTTTGCTTCGTTTTCAAGGTCTTGAATGATTAAGGCTTTGGCTTCTTCGGAACTTAGCCCTGAAATCCGCTCAAGTTCCGCCCTGTAACGCTGTTCCTCTTTGGAAAGCGCTTCTTCGCGGTCTTGTATTACCTTTTCTTTATCAAGAAATAACTGCTCGGTTCGCTCAATTTGAGCGGTTTTTTTATCTATCGCTTCTTCTTTTACAACAACGCGGCGTTCATACCGCTGCAACTCAGCCCTGCGTTCCCGAGTCTCCCTCTCCTGCTGGTTTCTTTCACGAATTACTTGTTCTTTTGCTTCAAGAAGAATTTCTTTCTTCTTTGCTTCAGCTTCTTTTATCGCATCATGCTTTATACGTTCTGCAAATTGCTCTGATGCCGTAAGTTGAAATCTGGCATAAAGCCATCTAATTATCCAGCCTAAGGTTAACCCGGCAAGAGGGAGGACAACCCAGAGTATTACACTCATCGCTTCACCCCTTACCGAAGAAAATTCAAATTCTCTTTAATAATAGACCAAAAATGAAAAAAAGTCAAGATTTTACATTCTAAATTCGCTGCCAAGATACACTTTTCGAACCATTTCATCGTTCAAAATTACTTCTTTATCACCCTTGGCGAAGATATTTCCGTCTGCAATAATGAACGCTTCGTTTGTAATCTCCAGGGTATCGCGTACATTGTGATCGGTTATTAAAACTCCGATACCATTATCCGCTAATTGCTTGATAATCTGTTTAATTTCAAAAACGGCGATGGGGTCGATGCCGGCAAAAGGTTCGTCTAATAGAAGAAATTTGGGTTCTGTAGCCAGAGCCCTTGCAATCTCGGTGCGGCGGCGCTCTCCGCCTGAAAGAGTATATCCGTACTGCGACCTAATCCGGGTAATGCTAAACTCGTTTAATAACTGTTCCAATCTTTCTTTTTTTTGTTCAATGTTAATATCCTGGCGGCTTTCAAGAATTGCCCAAATGTTTTGCTCGACTGTCAATTTGCGGAAAATCGACGCCTCTTGCGGAAGATAAGCGATACCCATTCTGGCACGGCGGTACATGGGTAGTGTTGTGATGTTCACATCATCCATTAAAACAATTCCGGCTGTCGGCTGGTAAAAACCTACGATCATGTAAAAAATCGTGGTTTTGCCCGCTCCGTTGGGACCTAAAAGCCCTGCAACTTCGCCGTTTTTCATGGAAAAAGAAACACCTTTAACAACTGATTTTTTCCCGAAACTTTTATACATGTTTGAAACACCAAGTGTGTGTAATTCTTTCATATTTAATTTATTATTGTCCCCGAGACGGAACCTTCCATCGTGACATCATCGGTTTCCAAATCTACGCGAATTTTATCCGCGCGAAACTCGTCTTCTTTTTTGTATACGACAGGAAATCCTGTAAGGTCAAGTATTTTTTCGTTGCGGTTATAAACAGCGTATTCACTGCGGCAAACCATATCGTCTTTGAATAACCGAACCGATATTTGAAAGACAGCTATTTCTTTTTCTTCGTCATACTCGATAAATCTGCCTCTTGCTACAATTTCATTTTCTCTGTCTTCAAGAGTTGAGTTGCCTTCAAGCCTTGCGATTTTTAATCTGCGATCATAACGAAGCCTGTCTGTGAAAAACAGGATATTTTTTTCTTCTTCATGCCCCCAAACATTACCGATACATTCGATAAAACGGTTATCATCACCTTGAATTTCAATCCTGTCGGCACGCAGCAGTAAATTGTTTGATCTGACTTCGGCATTGCCGATTAATATTGTTGTTTCTCTGCCCAGCGCTCTTGAACCTGACATTCTGTCTGCTCTGAAAGTAAAAGTGTCTGCCCAAAGGGATTGAATTGCAAATAAAAATATTAAAAGGATCAATCGCGAACCATATATTTTATTCATCGGTGTCCTCGTCTTCCTGAACAAAAACACCGCTTGCGTTACCTGAAAATTCCCATGTGCGCCTTCTTGCGTCAACACTAAGACCTATACCTGTAAAACTGGTTCCGTTACTTTGAAAAATATTAACAATGTTTTCTTCACCTGCAGAAAGAACGCGCATTTCATCTTTCCAGTCAAGCTGAAATGTTTCTATAATGATATCTTCTGATTCTATTTCAAGCCGGACATCATTGTTCATGAAAATATCCCCTGATCTTATATTAATGGAAGCGCTGCCCGCTTTTCCAAAAACATTTACATCATCTGTGTGTTCTCCGTATTGTTCAAAAGAAAGGTTTTCCAGTTTCATTAAATTTTGTCTTTCGTACTGTTCGGCTCGGTCGGCATGAAACCTTGCTATAGGATCTGCAGCTCTTACGCGCACATAATTTACATTTATCATAACAAGGTCTGGCATAATTCCTTCCGACGGGTCCATTTCCCCGTAATTAAAAGTGCAAGATGTTAAAAAGAAAAAAAGAAATGAAAAAAGAGAAATGAAAAATACCGTTAATCTCTTTTTATACATTTTTCAATCCTTTTTTAAACAAGCTGCGACAAATTCCTTGAATAAAGGAGATGCTGCCATAGGTTTCGATTTATACTCAGGATGAAATTGAACAGCTACACCCCAGGGGTGATTAAAACTTCCGTTTTCAGATGACCATTCAATACATTCAACCGATGTTCCATCAGAATTAAACGCTGCCGGTATCAAACCTGATTTAATCATATCATTTTTATTTAAACCGGTAAATTCATAACGATGACGGTAACGTTCCAATATTTTCTTTTCGCCGTAAGCCTTTGATAAACGGGTATTTTCTTCGATTTTTATTTCACTTATACCAAGCTGTGTTGTTTCTTTGTATTTTTCGATATCTTTTTGGTTTAATACATTACGTACCCATTCGGCAAGCATCACATACATTCCAAGGTTGATGCCCAAATACGGTTTTTTATTAGTTCTAGCCCAAGCTGCGGCTTTTACCAAACCGTTTAATTCATTTTGGTTTAAGTTTTCACTGCAAGCCATTTGACCCGGAATTAGAATACCGTTTAAATTGCCAAGCATTTTTTCGGCACTGTCTGTTTTTTCAAGAATTGAAGATTCAATTTTTACAAGTTCTATATTGATGGCGCATTCCAGACTTGCGTGTAACAGCGCTTCGTATAATGATGTGTAAATATCATTAATATCCATATATTTTCCGACAATACCGATTCGCAATAAATCTTTTCTTGCGGAAAAACGTTCGATTAATGAATGCCACTGTTTCATATTTGCATGACGGCTTTCTACACCCATCTTGCGCAGAATTACCTGATCCAGTTTTTGTTCAAAGAAAATATTTGGTATCTGATAAATTGTCGTATCAATGTTAGGTGAGGTAAAAACAGCGTCAATATCAACGTTGGTAAATTGCGCAATTTTTTTTCTGGTTGATTCGTCGAGCATTACAGGTGCGCGGCAAATTAAAATATCCGGCTGAATCCCTGTTTCCAGCATTGTTTTAACCGAGTGCTGGGTTGGTTTTGTTTTTAACTCTCCGTCTGTAACTTCCGGGATTAAAGTTAAATGCACCGTAATGACATTTTTTTTACCCTGCTCGTGAATCATCTGTCTTGCAACTTCCAGAAACGGTATCGATTCTATATCTCCGACAGTGCCGCCGATTTCGATAATTACAACATCGGTATCGTTTTCTTCGTTAGATACTGCAAGGATACGGCTTTTAATTTCGTCTGTAATGTGGGGTATTACCTGAACACATTTGCCCTCGTATTTACCTTCGCGTTCTTTTCGGATGACCGATTCATAAACCTGCCCTGTTGTGATTGAGTTTGCCTGGCTTAAACGCCCTTTTGTAAAACGCGCATAGTTGCCCAGGTCTAAGTCGGTTTGCGCACCATCATCTGTTACATAAACTTCGCCATGCTGCTGAGGGCTCATAGTTCCTGCATCAACATTGATGTACGGGTCGCATTTTACCATGCGCACGTTAAGTCCCCTGCTTTCCAGCAAAGCTCCAATGGAAGAGGCTGCAACACCCTTACCCAAACTGGAACAAACACCGCCTGAGACGAAAATAAACTTGTTCATGTGGTATAAGTATGACGAAATTTATAGAAAATTCAAGTAAATTGAAATTCAAATAAGTAATTAATCAACATGGTCTGAGACCAAAGCCCGCCCCCTTACGCTCGGAAATAACTCGCTCAGGGGGTCGTCTTTGGCTCTCAGACCTTATTAAATATTTCTTAAGTGTATATTATTTACATATTTTTAATAAATTACTTCTTCACCTTTAAATAATTTTAGGGGGTGACTGTCACCATGTGCGGGTACTAAAAAACTAAGATTAAAGCACTACATCATAAGATATTGAATCCTTGACGATATTATTATCATTCATATAAAATGAAGTAGTATGCAGGTTTTGCTTCACAAAATACCGGGAAAGTACATTGACCGTCTTAATGAGCCTGACAAGGGACATATAAATACTGCATTAAAGGGGCTTGAAAAAGAACCACCAGAAGGAGATATTATACCTGTTACAGGACAGCCAGGATATTTCAGGCTGACAATCGGAAGTTACCGTGCATTATTCCGATATAGAGACGATCATATATTTGTTACACATCTTGATCCAAGAGGTCAAGTATACAAAAAGAAAAACAAAGGGAATAAAAGATGACAACAGCAGTATTAAGAAACGAATTACATACTATGATTGACACTTTACCAGATCGATCATTGCCGGCAATAAAACCGCTTTTGTTTTTTTTAACTAACGATTACTGGAAACCAATAATTGAAGCGGCAAGCCCTGAAGAAGTTGAAATGATTAACGAAAGAATGAAAGACTACGAAACCGATCCTTCAAGTTTTACTCCATTATAAAATAAATGAAACACAAAACTGTCTTTTTGGCACTTATTATTTTATCGTATTTAAGGCATGAGTAGGGTTGTCTGCCATCAGGATAAATATCATAACCACAAGTGTATCTTATGCAATTTTGAACATAAAAACCATGTTCCGAATGACAAAAGAATTATTCCCAAGAAAGGAGCGCTCCAGTTATCGGCGCTTAATAAAATATTTCTGCCGAAAAGCGCGAGCATAATTCCGATTGCGACATATGTATATTCCTTTGAATCACGAATTTTTGCGGCAATAAAAAAGCTGATCATGATAGAAATGAAAGCGGATATTTCTATCAATCTGAACATCGATGAAAACCCGTTTATCATATTTAAACTTGTATCCCAATTTAAAACATCGATTGGAACACCCAATGTAATGATCAAGGAAGTTATAATGATTGCGAAGATAACATGACGCACTTTTTGCACATCCAGCCCTGCGGCGCAGATACTGGCAGCGAAAAGCGAAAAAATGCCGAAGAACCTTGCAAAAAGCAGTATTCGGGATGCGACCCGCATGTAAAATGACGGGAAATAATGTATCAGATGCAGAGGTAAAACGAACCTTAAAATTTCAAAAGAAAGAGAAATCGCAAAAATGGCTATATACAGGATTTCCGGGGCAGATGTTCGCTCAAAAAAGTAATGAATCAAAATAATCGCGATTAATGAAAATAAAACCAGTAAAATGATGGATGCGTGAACAGCGTAAAAGTTATTATCAAAAAAATACCCGGTTATGCTTTGAAAGATATTTGCAGGGCGGCGCAGTTCATCATCTTCAAGCGCTTTACCGAAAGACAGATTATAATCTGTCCCCTGGTGGAGTGTAAATAAAACCGCCAACATTAACAGAGCTAAAATAGCGCAAAAGACAATTCCAGCTTTGAAAAATACATTTCTTTCAGACAAAGTCATTACCTAGTTTAACTATTATTAGGATACTCTACAATACATTTCTCCTATGTCTATAGTTTTATAAGAGTAATTCCGATAATATAGAGTATGGGGAAGCTATGTTATTGAAAAAAAGCATATTTTTAGTCTTATTTATCCTTTTAACATGCATTTCCGCTCTTTGGGCGGGAGACACCGCTGTTTTTGTTGATTTGGGATTTTCTCAAGACGGCAGAATTTATATGTTTGGTCAGTATGGGGTTCTTTCTCCTTCATTACGTCCCTGGGCTGATTTATATGTGGTTGATGTCGCCAGAAACGTTTTTGTTCAAAATGGCAGAGTAACATTCACTCAAGATACATCCATAAATGCAGGACAGGACGGCTCAGGTGTTTTCCACCAGCTGCTTTCCAGGAATACAGCTTTAACAAACAGGCATGGCATCAACTTTCAAAATCAGGGGTTGCCTCTTTATATCGCAAGAGATACAGTACCTGCTGCGCGCGGGGAAAACATCACATTTCGTGATTTTCTTTCCGGCAGAAGTTTTAACGCCCAGTTGGTTCCAACAATTACAGGCAGCGGGCAGAATGTCAGCTCAAAATTCCATATAAATCTTGATGTTACTTCGCCTAATCATCAGGTGCGAACTTACACTGTCGGTACTCCAAACTTTGTCCGCCAGCGGATTTCTCAATATAACATCAAAAGAGTTCTTATTGATGCAAGCGGTAATTCACTAATCTTTGTAATAGAAATGAGACGTGTTGCTGCCAATGGATTTGATATTCGTTATATGGTAGAAACTGTCAGACTCTAATCATTTTACAGGTCTAAAAACCTGTGTTACAAAAGCACCATCTTCGTTTAAAAACCGCACATAAAACCTGGCTTCCAGTTTATTACGCTGCCAAAGACCTTCTTTTTGCTGTTCAATTGTCATATCCAGCCATTCTTCCTGGTTTAAAACCCTATCAGCACGTTGCTGGGAAAAAAGGTAATTCCCCGCTGGCAGGGTTATTTCCAAATTTTTTTCACACGGAGGCACGGAGGCACGGAGGGGATTAGATGTGTTTTTCTTTCCAATAAATACCAGATTTCCAAGAAATTGTTCAGGTTTTGGTTCAATATTATTACTTTCTATATGATTTATCTCAAAACAAAGTAATAATTCATCATCATTCTTCATAAGCTCCGCATCCTCTGCGCCTCCGCTCATATAATTGCCGTGATAACGGCTTTGCGAGAAGTCTTCTATATAATTTATCGGAGCAAGGAGTTCCAGGTTCATTAACTGTGTTTTTTCCATATAATAATTAAGATCATTATAATACCAATTGACAGTCTGCCAATAGTCACATAAAATATATATATGGCTGATGCTATCTTTCTAAATGACACTAATTTTGAGCTTTATCGTGCGCTAATATACGCCGAAAGCGGTATAACCTTCACCCCAACCAATCGTTCCATATTGGAAAGCCGTCTTAAAGAACGTCTTCGGGAGAAAAATATCGCATCGGTTTCTGAATATCTTGATATTATTAGAAAAGACAGAGAAGAGCTCAAAGGCTTTTTGGATTCAATTACTACGAACCTGACACGGTTTTTTAGAAATCAAGCTCAGTTTGACGCGCTTGAAAAACATGTCATTCCTGAAATAATCAATAATATTAGAAAAGTACCAGGTACTATCAGGGTATGGAGCGCAGGTTGTTCTACGGGTGAAGAGCCGTATACAATCGCCATGTTATTAAGCGAAATCCTTCCTAAAGTCTGGAATTATGAAATTATCGCATCCGATCTTTCTTTAAAATGTCTGATGACAGCCAAAGAAGGTTTTTACGCCGAAAGCCGTATAGTTGGAATTCCTGATAATTATCTTGCCAAATATTTTGTTAAAGTAGACGGCGGATATAAAATAAACGCCGACATTCAATCAAAAATAAAGTTTGATTATCACAATCTTAAAAACGAATCAGGGCAGCGGAACTTTGATGTTGTCTTTTGCCGCAATGTTATTATTTACTTTGATGAAGCGGCACAGACTTCGGTTATAAACCGTTTCTGGGATGCTATGGCTTCAAAATCATTTCTATTTATCGGTCATTCTGAATCCTTGTTTGGAATGGATACAAAATTTGAATTCTTAAAAACTGAATGGGCAACCCTTTATTGTAAAAATATATAGTGTCATGATGATACTAGGAGATTCAAATGGCAGATGAAATATCGGTATTGGTTGTAGACGACTCTGCGTTAATGCGCAATTTAATAAGCCGTATGATCGAGGATACACCGGGTTTATCTGTAGCCGAAAAAGCGATGAACGGATATTTTGCCCTGCAAAAAATCCCCCGTGTAAATCCTGATGTTATCGTCCTTGACCTTGAAATGCCTGAAATGAACGGCATTGAATTCTTAAAAGAACGAAAAAAACAGGGGATTGATATTCCTGTAGTCATTCTTTCATCGATTGCCGCCAAAGGCGCGGAAATTACGATGGAAGCTCTTTCGTTAGGCGCAAGTGATTTTGTTCAAAAACCTTCCGGATCGATTTCTGAAGATATTCATATTGTAAAAGATACGCTTGTCGGAAAGCTCATAGGTTACGGCGGAGCGTACAGAAAATCGAAAGGTAAAAAAGTTTTAGCTCCTTCAGAATATCAGCCCAAAACACCCAGCGAAAAAAATTCCGATATTGCTGTTCATTTTAAACTTGCTGCAGCTCCTCCTGTTACTCCGGCTCAGGCTCCTGTAAGAGCTCGTTATCCTGCCAACACGGAAATTATCGCAATTGGTATAAGCACAGGCGGTCCAGATGCTTTGCGTATTGTGTTTGCAAACCTTGATGCGGATTTAAAAATACCAATAGTAGTAGTGCAGCACATGCCTGTCGGTTTTACAAATGAATTTGCAAAAAGCCTTGATCGCATTTGCCCGTTAGAAGTTAAAGAAGCAGAAGACGGCGATGCTATAAGACCAGGCAGAATTCTTATTGCGCAGGGAAACAAACATCTTGAAGTAGAAAAGAAAACAGGCGGCGCGGTTGTTCGTCTTTCAAATGATCCTTTAGTATCAGGGCACAGACCTTCTGCGGATGTCTTATTCGCTTCTGTCGCCATGAATTACACCAACCATTCACTCGGAGTAATTATGACGGGCATGGGACGTGACGGCGCACAGCATCTTGGAACAATTTACAAAGAAGGCGGTATGACACTTGGTCAAGACGAAAACAGCTCTGTTGTATATGGAATGCCTCGAGTTGCCTACGAATACGGTCATGTCATGGAACAAGTACCACTGGATAAAATGGCTCGCAGAATTTGTGAAGTCGCGAAGACGGTAAGATAGTTAAAAATAAATTCTTAAAAGCGAACGGCGAAAAACCTTTCAGTTCTAGCATGTAAGAATTTTTACCACGAACCACACGAACCAGCACGAAATTTAATAAACTAGAAGGTAGATGTCTAATTATGGATTTTTTATTTTCATACTTTCTTCGGCAAAGGATTGTTTTACTGCATTTACAACTTCGAAGATAATATCTTGTCTTATTTTTTCCAGTTCGTTTTGTGGAGTAGGATCTACTGTAAAAAGTTCATTAGTTTTAATATTTAATGCATTTGCAATCTTTATTAATGTAAGGACAGAAGGTTGTTTTTTCCCTTTTTCTAAATTTGCTATAAAACTTTGGGATAAGTTTGATCTTAGTGATAATTCCATCTGAGAAATCCCATTTTTTATACGAATTTCCTTGATTTTGTTAATTACATATTGTAATTGTTCATTTATATCCATTTAATAAAAATAATGCTCTATAGATATTGACACAATATTCTATAGTATATATATTATTTCTTATGGAAATTATGTATTTTCAATAGAAATTAATGAGAGAAATTCTCATACATAGGAATAAATTTATGGAAAAGAAAAAATTAAGGAGAATAATGAAAAAAGTTATATTTTGGGTTGTCTTTTGTTTATTTGTTATGTTTACTTTCAATTCTCAAGCAGCTGCTACTGAAGGATCAGGAATAATTTTTGGGTTTTTATTACTATTGTTACTATTATTACTTATACCAATTCAAATTTTCATTGGTAAAGCAATTGGGAAAAGAGTAGATCCGATTGCTGGGTTAATTCTAGGTATAATTTTCATAATACTAATTCCTTTTCTTATTATGGGAATATCAATTATTATTCATAGCAGTAAAAAGAATGCAAACTTACAGGATGCAAAGAATTTAAAAACTAATAAATTTATTGGGAAAAATTACAAAGATATTCTTCAAGAAAATAATTAAATTATTTTTAATAAAGTGAAGCAGTTTTAAAATACAAAGGTGACAGTCACTTTTTTGATATTTTTGTATTAAAGTTTTTATTATAAATTTGTAGATTTTTACTCTATGCCTCCGTGTAATATTTTTAATAAAATTTCAAAATATCTCCTTTTTCGGTCATGCGCCACACATATCTGCGCCATATATAAGAATGAAAAGTCAGACTTTTGTCTGTCTTTAAAAACCTCTTTGAGGTGAAAAACTATCTTTTTTATGGAGGATATCAATTATGGAAGAAAACAATGTAATACCAATTTAGGACTTAATTTACGAGATTCGTGGTCAGAAAGTCATGTTAGACCACGATTTAGCTAAGTTGTATGGGGTTCCCATACATCGTTTAAATGAAGCTGTAAAACGTAATTTTAAAAGATTTCCTGACGATTTCATGTTCCAATTATCAGATGAAGAATGGCAAAATCAAAGATCGCATTTTGCGATCTTTAACAAAAATATTAGGAAATATAGACCTTATGCTTTTACAGAACAAGGGGTTTCTATGCTGTCAAGTGTGATTAATTCTGAACATGACAAGGCGATAAGGCAAATTATGAATGCTTTAAATAATTTGATTGAAAAACAAAAAGAAACGAAAAAGATAGGTTTTTGATAATTATATCCATATCTCTTGACAATACTATTGTTATGTAATACTATTGTATAAGGCAGGTATTTAAATGATACAGAGTTTTGGTGATAAAGATACTGAAGCATTGTTTAAAAGGGAACGCATTAAAAAACTGCCGCCCGAGCTTTATCATCGCAGTAGAAGTAAATTGCTCATTATTCACGCCGCGACAGATGAAAATGACTTGCGTATACCGCCGGGAAATCGCTTTGAAAAATTGAAAGGCAATAAAAAGGGATTGTGCAGTATCCGAATAAACGATCAATGGAGAATAACTTTTAAATGGAACGATGGAAATGCAAGTGATGTGACAATCACTGATTATCACTAGGAGGCTGAAATGAAAAAGAAACTGGATTTAATTCCGCCTGGGACTATATTACTGGAAGAGTTTATGGAACCTTTGGGGATTACGGCTTATAAATTAAGCAAAGAAATAAAAATACAACAAACTGCTATAAGCCAGATAATCAAAGGGAACCGAAGGATAACTGTAGATATGTCTTTAAGGCTTTCAAGATACTTTGGTAATTCAGCGCAGTTTTGGCTTAATCTTCAGAATAATTATGA